>Ga0214542_1000033_pt1 | contig 168711 bp, 61 predicted proteins | sample CNSS1metaG_FD_160096 | JGI IMG/M metagenome (GOLD analysis project Ga0214542, IMG submission 160096) | Root nodule microbial communities from cowpea collected in UCLA plant growth center, Los Angeles, California, USA - CNSS1 | ecosystem: Host-associated > Plants > Roots > Nodule | place: USA... | reverse complement strand
ACCATGCAGAACATCACAACAATCGAAAGACAAACAAACCCAAAAATAGAATTACGAAAACCCTAACCCACGAGCAAACACAACCCAGAAAACCCTGAACCCACTTACCTCGTTGATGATGATTAATTAGAAAATTGAAATGAAGAGTGCAACTGCAATCCAATAATGAAATGGCAAGTATTAGTTGCTTCCTCTGCAAATCTGAACTCAAGAAAGACGAAGATAAAGAAATTTCCCTAATTGCAAAATTTTCCCTAAATTGAAAAATTAACGTTAATTAGCCATTTGTACAGTACACGTAACACACCCTAATACAAACTGTGCCACCTGTACAATGTTCTGTTAATGATTTAAACGACATTACAGAAAATGACCAAATAAAACACGAATTGCGAAAATGAGGACCATTCTAAACATTCGGTAGAAATGAGGACCATTTAAAACCTTCTGTGAAAATGAGGACCATCCGCAACAAACACGATGAGAATGAAGACCAAAAAGGTATTTAAGCCACATTTAAAAAACTTAATTTAACACATTAATCAGATTAAAAGTTACCTTTTTGAATTAATATAAGTATTATATATAAAAGTTTTTACTTATAATACCGTTTTAAAATTGGTCATAAAACCTTATTTGAAAGTTCTCAAATAAATGATTAAAAAATACCTTTTAATTATAATATCGTTTTAAAATTGGTCATAAACCTTATTTGAAAGCTCTGAAATACATAGTGAAAAATTAAACGGTCCACCGATGTAATGCTACACAGGGCAAATCCTAACGTTCATAAAATCATAAACAAAGTTAAGATGAACTAAAAAAATATACCATCCACAACATTCGAATGTCCTTCTTTATTATTCGATCCTTCAACAAGGATGAGTAGACATGTCAAAGTGAGCTCAGGTTGGCTTATCACGAGTCAGGTTGAAAATGAGTGAACTTAATCCAGTTTATTTTATGACGAGTCAGAAATTTTGTCAACCCGTCACGGGTTGGTGGGTTAAGTGGGTTGACTCACCAACCCACATAAAAAAATATTTATTTATTTATTTTTAAATATTCAAATATTTAAATAACTTTTAAACAACTCATGAGATGATAATTACAGTCAAATTAAGAACAAATATTTTCATCATGTTCACCACCACCAATATATGATAAATTGTTTCCAAGAAAGTATCATATAGTCCAAAAAAACATGGTTAATATTACGCATTTTTTATCATTTTATTCAACAAAATATAAAAAAAAAATTACACATTTTTATCATGTTATAAAAAAATGTAAAAAAATGTTGGTGGATTAGGTGGGTCAACCCACCTTCAACCCGTATATTAAGTGAGGCAGGTTGAGTTCAACCCACTTTTGAAAAAATTGAATCTTTTTCGATCCAACCCAATTCTGTGATGAACTGAGTTGACTCACATGTTGAAACTCATTTTAATATTTTTAGACGAGTACTTACATCTACATATTTAATAAAATAAATGTTTATTCAATAATGTGAACAAATATAATTATGCGAATGTGCCTCATAACAATATTATTCAGACGCATGACTGCCTAATGATGTAGACAATTGAAATAAATATAAATAATAAAAGTGTATCTTATGACACAATTAAGTGAGATAAATAACTTACATTAAAAGTAATATATGATAGTTTTGATAGAGGTAACTTAACCTCAAAAATAAACTTTCATAACTCTACTATAAATAATATAAATTAAAAGCTTAATCAAGTTTTAAATCCTCGTTATCCTGGACCTAATAAAGTTTTTCATGTAATGAAATATTTAATAAATAGAAAATTTTGGTAAAGGTCTTTTCCGTTATATGTTATCAATTGTACACATCTTGATATATCTTTAGAATATCATTTCTTAATATATTAAAAAGGATGTGAATTTCCTTTGAGAAAAATTTGAATAACATAACACCTTACAAAGACAACATAGGAGATGAGGGGATGATTAGGGATAACAATAAGGCAGAATGAGGATGTGTTTCGCTATTTCATACCTATTTTTGTAGAAAAACTTCATTCACATACCCAAATTCAACGGATATTAAATTTTTGTCTCATCCACATCCTTACCGGATCATGGGTATAATATATCGTACTCATACCTATATATGTTTCTTACTACTTCAATATTAATTTTAATTAATTATTATAAAATAATAAAAAATTATGGTAAAAGAAACATAATATTATAAAATATTCAATATTAGGAGGATGATTGTTTTTTCGATATCAAATACTTTGAAATAAATTATAATTGTTTACATTTTATATTAGAATACCAAATGTAATTTTATGAAAACCAAAACATTTGTTAAATTTGCAAACATTAATGAAACCTAATTGATAAAATTAAAAATATAAAAGGAAAACAAATATTCAAACTAAAATATATTTTAAATGTTTGTTTACTTCAATTTTTTAAATTCTAATTAATCTCTTTTTTATACACTAATAAAATTTATAATACATCACTTAATCAAAATGATGCAAAGAACAAATAATAAACATAATAATAAAATTTTGACATAGATATTATATCTTTTGAACTCCAATATATGTTGGATGGTGATAAAAATATATTCATGGTAATTACATTAAATTTTTATATTGTAGTAAATAAAATTTATTTATACAATTATAGTGAAAAAATTACAATATAATTAATAATGAGTTAGAAAAATAAAATAATTATATAAAATATATCAAAATAGTATTCTACATGATGAACATAAACAACAAATAAAAATTTAAAAAAATTAACAAATGTGTGTTTTAGAAACAATTTGAGAGACGATCGAAAGAAATCGCACAAAGAAAAATAAATGTATAATTAATGGTATGATAAGATTAAAAATACCTTAGAGATATAAGAAAACTTTTCAAATATCAACATATATATACTCAATGGTTGAAAAATAATGAAATATTGTTTTAGCGAAACAAAATAGTTTTTTAAATGAAACAAAAATGAATAATTATTGTTTTTTTAAATTTAATTAATTATCTATAATAAAATTATAAAAAAATATTTATTTTATATCTCCTTTTCTTAAATAATTATGATAAAAATTAATTCTTTTTATTATTATATTAATAAAAAAAATGGATACACATGCACCTAAGTGCATTTGATTTCATTAGTTATAATAATAATAATAATAATTAACCATATAATTTATACTTAAAAATGTATATGTGAAGTTAAAATAATTTGAGATAAATATAAGTTTCTATTTAAGTAGTACATGTGAGAAGAATTCAACACTAAACATTGAAGTTTGAGGAAACAAAATCCAATTAAAAAAGTTATTATAGTGTGTAGTAGAAAAGAATACACAGAATGAAAGGAGAAGCAAACTAGCACCATTTATGCTAGAATTGGTAATGGCCACATGGATTTATACAAAAATGGAGAAAATCTATTTATAACCTAATAAGCTTGAAGTGTAGAACTTAAGAGACCTTAAATTTCTCCTAATCAGACAATTTGTTTATCTTACATATGCATTGACTCACTCACATTCTTTCACCCTCTTACATATTCCTTCAAATCTTTCTCATTGTTAAAAACAGTTCCAACCTCTCCTCAAAAAGTTACCATTGTTAACAAACAAGACCCCATTATTCATCATTTCTCATTCTGCACAATATATATCACAGCAAACAAGGTTAACATGAGAGGGTTCAAGGCTTCCAAACTTTAGCACTGGTGAGGTATAAAGTTCTTTTCTTTATGTTTCCGAGTTTCTCTGATTTTATCAAACTGCATGATTCCTACAAAAATTCTATTGTCTTTTACAAAATTATTTGATTTTCTATATATAACAGGGCATGTGCTTGCCAAACATTGTCCACAAACCCTAATTCTGAACAACCTGAATTCCAAACTACGTGAAGAGGAAGATCTGTTTATGGCTATACAGAAGAATGCATAGAAGAATTTTTCTTCTAAGAGGTAGTTAATTAAGAATCTCTTCATCAAAATCTTAATTCTTTCACTTTTTACTCATATATTTTGAATGTGGTGAAGTACTTAATTTTTTTTAATTAGTTCTTACTTAAAATGATATAAATATGATAAGTATGATAATGTTATATGAATGAGTTGTAATTTGATTACATTTGATTCTAATAAAAAAAATGTTTGGTTATATAAAACATAATCAACGAAGATTACACATCAAAGAAAGAAAGAAAATGTTTCTATAATTGTTTTCTAGCTTCCATATAGATACCCTCTTCTGCCTGTTCTCACTCCACAATTTTCTCTCTCTTAGTATAACTACAATACTGTAGATACCTTAATCTTTAAATAGAAACTTATTTACAATTTCGGGAGATATTCTTTATAAACTTAATCTTTATAAACTTCACTTAGTAAATTGTGATTTACTGAGCGAATATTCAAAAATTAAAATGTTTAGAAGAACTCATTTACCTAGTTTTTGAGGGAAATTTCAACAATTTCAAAAAATTAAAATATTTAGTAATTAAATTACTTGCAATTCAATTCTCTTCATTTTTTAAATAAGTAGTTTGGAAGAAATAATTGAAATATTTTAAATTTCAATTTTCTTATTTGGATAAAGAAATTTAATATCTAATTTACGGTGAATTCAACTCTAACTTTGAGTCTAACTAAACCTAGCTCGACCTTCAATTCGGTACAACTCGTATTGACTTTTGGTTCAAATCGACCTTCGACCTGGTTAGACTTCCGACCGCTGACCCGATTCGACCTTTGGCCTGACCTGACCCGACACAACTCGACCTTTGTTCCGTCCCAGCTTTCGACCCAACCAGACCTGACTCGACTTTCAGTTTGACTCGAACCGACCCAACTCGACCTTTGGCCCAACCCAGACCAGCTTGACTCGACCTTTGGCCTAGTCCGACCCGACCCGACCTTCGATCTGGACTAGCCTGACTCGATCTTTGGCTCAGCCTAACTCAGTTTTTGGCTCAACCCGACTTGACTCAACCTTCGTTTCAAGCTAGCCCAGCTTTACCTTCGGCTCAGGCCAGTCTAGTTCGACCTTCGGCCTAACCCGACAAGATCTTTTGCCCTAGTTGGCTCAACCTTCGGCGCGACTCGGGCTTGGTCAGCTAGACCTTCAACGTGACCCGAACCGGCCTGACTCAATCTCGACTCGAATTGACTCGTCTCGATCTAACTCGTCTGGAACTGGCTCATCTCAACCTTTTACTCTACTCAACTCAACTTTTTGGACTTGTAGACTTTTTGTGCCCTAACCAATAAGCAATTCCACAACTTGAGGAATTTTAATTTCCTTCTTTTTTGAGTGAATTTTTAATTCTACTATTTTAGTTAGTTGAAATACCTTGTTAAAATTCCTCAAATTTCAATTTCCTTTTTAATTTTCTCATCCAAACGTATAATTTTTCTTAAAAGAAATTCAAATCCTTCAAATAAATGAATTACTCTCTTAAATTGTCTCATCCAAACATAAGCCAATTTTGATTTATTAAACGATTTTTCCATTTCAAGGACAATGTTTCATGTTTCCTGTTTCCTTCATTCTCACAACGAACTTCCTGCATTTTGATTTCCTTACTTCTTTTTTCTTATAATTGTTAAGCGGAATTGGTTCGCTTAGAGTCTTTTTCATTTTAGTTTCATGACCTCTCTTCCTTTGTTTTAGTCAAACAAATTTAAATTTATCAAATAATCTTCATTTTAGTTTCATCATTCCCCAATTCCTCTTCCTTTTCCTCCTCATTATTTTCTTTTTTTCTTTCTTTTCTTCCTCCTCCTCTTCCTCTTCCTCTTTCCTTTTTCTTCTTTTTCTCCTCATCCTCTTCCTCTTTTTTCTTTTCTCTTCTCCCTCTTCCTCCTCTTCCTCCTCTTTCCTTTTTCTTCCTCTTCATCCTTCTTTACCTCTTTCCAACCTCCTACTGCCACTTCTGCCGCTGCTCGCCCTTGGACCATCTTCACATCATCGTCATCGCCTCCAACTCTAGTTTCTCCTCTTCTTTCGTCTCCTCCCTTTCTTCTTCTTTCTTCTTTTCTTCTTCTTCTCATCTCCACTTAATATATAAAAATATTTCATTAGATCGAGTGGGAAGTTGACCATTTTTTACACTTAGGGATTCACCAAAAAATAATAAGAAATATAAATTACCGATGAATTTAAAGATATATAAATATTGGCAGATTTTATTAATAAATTTTGCACAAATTGAAAGAATTTACCAACAAAATTTACCCAATTAATACATCGCCGGCGAAAATATTTTTCAATAATACAAATTCAAATTTATCGACGGATATCATCCACTATATTAGTATTTTTTAAAATATTTGTTTATTCTCTTCATTATCACGCCTTTTTATGGTATGTAAATAAACATTGATATTAATGATTAAATATGACGTATTAATTATATGCAGATCCTTAACCTACTCCTATATACAAATAAAATTTCATTAACAACAATTTTAGTGACCAAAAAAGTTAGTCACTATAATAACCAAATTAGATATCAATCTATTAAATAAAAAAATTATTGGTTACTAAAATAGTCACTATTATTAATAAAAAATCATAATTGGTCACTAAATTAGTCACTATTTAATTAGACACTAATTTAAAAATTAATTTCTTTGGTAGCAAAAACATTGGTCGTTAATGTTTATTGACCAATTTTCTTTGGTAGTCAAAATTTTGGTAGCTAAATTTTGTAAACCAATTTAGAGACCAATTATAATTTTTTATTCATAATAATGATTATTTTAGTAATCATTAATTTTTTATTTTATAATTTGGTATCTCAATTGGTCACAATAGTGACTAACAATTTTTTATCACTAAAATTGATTGTTAATGAGAGATTTTCTTATAGTGCAACATGGCATTCTAAAATTGAATTAGCTAACGCAAGTGGATGAGGGAATCCTGGACAAAATTAAGAGGATTACACACTTATAACAAGATCTCAATCCAAATAATTACGCCAACAAAAAAGAATATAAAGAAGTACATAACCAAAAACGATCTTAGCTTTTAAGTTGAGACATTTTCTAAAGGTCTCTTAGCAATATATCATCAATGTTTTGTGCCATTTTCATCTACTTATGAATAATTTTTTGGAAGGGTTGTCTCTTAACATCTATTTCAAGGTTTTTATTCTATTTTTTACTGTCTTATTTGAAGGAGCTTTCTTACTTAGCACACAAAAGTATCTTCATTTTACATATTTTTCTACTCATTCTACTTATGCTTAAGTATCAATAAAAGTGTCTTTCATATGTTTTTTTTATCGACAAATGTTAGTTATTAAATCTACCAAACTAACCTTATTTCTCCAAATTGTTAGCAAGGGATCAAACCCATAACCTTTTCCTCCCTTCCCTTCCATCTACCAACTAAGTCACCTTATCACTCTTATCTTTCGTATTAAAATTTATGATTCTACTTATCATTCTTCCTTAACAAGTTCGACAAAAATGAGTTGAATTGATGATGAGGTTCACAAATAGGCGTGAAAAGTAATTCTAATATTGGAGGTATTGGTGGAACTTGTTCCAAATTTGATGAAAAATTCATGTATTCATCAATTTGGATATAGGTAATATCTGATTTTATTTTTTAAAATTGGGTACAAGAATGGAGATAATATGTACATCATCTTGTCCTAGTTTCTATATCTATCTTTGTCCTTATCCTCATCCCATCCTTACATTCATTCTTATCCATATGGTAATTTCTATTTTAAATTACTACAATTTCCTTAATTTCAAACCTTTCTTTATTTTCTTTCTCTACACAATTCTTTATATTTTCTCTCAATTGTTCAACTTGTTCAAAATTCACAAAGTTCACTAAGATTTTTAAGATATATTTTTTACTTTTATTAAAATGATTATACATTTTACTTTGTGTGTTTTGGTTAAATGGTGTAGTGCAACAGAAAACACAAACTTCAATCTTGTTAGATACAATACTCACATTTAATTGTTTCTACTCCTTTTTAATATCCTTTTCTTTATAAGAATGTTTGACTCTTGGTATTCAATCTCTTAAATCATTGATTTACTAGTTAACATGAATAGTTTATCCTTTTTTTTAGAGCTGTCAAAATGGGTCACTCAGTCCAACCCAACTCGGTTCACCATAATGAACCAATTCAACTCAACTCATTTATTGGTGACTAAAAAAATGATAACCTGGTCTGACCCACCACGAATGGGTTAAACAGGCTCAGTGACTCACTTAATTAAAAAATACAAATTTTTATCTTCTGTCCAATTAAAATATAAATAAACTTCAATAAAATTCAAATACAATAAAATAATGTTAAACCCCAACTACCGTATAAATGTTTGAGAATGCACTTAAATATCGATTCCCCTAAAGTAAGTGTGAAATACAAAGCTAGACAAAAAATGAAACCAAAATAATAACCAGATGCAAAAGTCCTTCTTTTCTGAAAAATTAAAGATATGTTTTTTTTTTCTGCGATATTACGTTTAAATGTGTTTGACCAACATTAGTCTTTTTTTCCCATCTAAAATAATTAACTGTCATCGTTAAACTTGGAATTAAAAATTATTTGAGTAATTTCATAATTGAAATATTAATGTGGTCATCTAATTGACATTGAAGTAGTTGTCAAATTATAATTGATATTTCATATAATAAATAATTTTAAAAAATAGCCCAGATTTGACACCTGCAAGCTAAAATTCAGACTTACATAAGATTTAAGTAGCAGATAAATTCTGATATTTTAAATTCAATACCCAACAAAAAAATAATATAATGAGTTTTCAATAAAAAAAATGTTTTGTTTAGAATTTTATTATTACAACTTTTCATCAAAAATAGTAATATTGTAAAGTAATATGTATATACGTCACTGTTTTGACTGATAATGGAAACTACAGCTACCCTAAATAAAACAAAACATTCTTTTCATTGAGGATTTCATATATTACTGGATAGTAAAAATTTATTTAAGTCTAAAATTTATATTTAAAAAGGTTGTTTATTTTATTCACAAATTTACAAGTATATATTAAACATTTAGTGTGCAAAAGTACTAGTTATAATATATAAAGTAATATACATTAAACTTTGTACAATCTGGGTTTTATTCAACTGAGGGAGGCTTCAGTGAAGTGTGCACCCATCTCGGGTCAAACAGATACAACCTGTTCAACACTTTAAGTTGATTTTTCTTTTTCATATTGAATCAAATCATGTGATATGATAAACGTAACATGATTTGATTTGCTTGTTTGCTTCGAGATCATGTTTCATCTGGGTTTTCTATGAGAGAAAAGTATGGAGTCATGGAAGCCTTTCAATTTCTTTTAGCTCTGATATATTCACAGTTTTATCTTTCGTGTCAAAGTGGTGTTGATTGTTGATCCAATTCCTCATTGTGTGCTCTTTCACTGTTTCTAGTTTCCATTGGTTGTCGGTTGATCAACTACTGAATACCAGAAGAAAGGTGGTAAACTTGTGTAAGCGAATTCCATTGTTTGAGAGGAAATCGTTCTCAAGAATCATGTCCCTTTTAATGTTTTTTTCGGGCATAAGGTACATATTATTGCTTGCACTGTATTTGTTCTTTCAATTTAACTGTGTTTCTTTAGGTCTGCAATGTTTTATGACTTTGATTCAACTTGGATCAAGTTTTCTTTGTTGTACTTGTTTTGGTTGAAATTGGATTCATGATAATTGAAGAGGCCATGTTGTTTATGCTTTCAGGAACGCTCTGGCAGATGATGAATTAGGCCTGGAAATACTGCATATTTCACTCCCTACAACTCTGGCTTTGGCAGCAGATCCTATTGCTTCTCTAATTGATACTGCATTCATCGGCCATATAGGTTTGATTTACATTTTCCCAGAAAACTTGTTAGACTGATACATATGTAACTATATGAATGGTCACAATGGTAACATTTTCACAAGTCATAGAATTAAAATCTAGTAGGATATGTCCTGGAGATTGAGGGGCCTATAGAAGGGTTACAAATGTGGCTAATTATGTTTATTGTCTTAAGACTTCTCTTGTGTCCTTGTGTTCATAACTAATTAAAGTGGTGAACAGCAAAAGGTTATCCCATTAGGGATGAAACAATGCTAAATATTTCCATGAACCGTTAGAAGAACTATAGCTTTTACTGTAGGAAGTACCCTTCCATAATTTTTTTGTCCATTTTCCAGTTACCAGCTTGCCATTTGACTGCATTTATTGCTATTTTGTAGGTCCTGTGGAGCTTGCTGCTGTGGGAGTCTCCATTGCTATTTTCAATCAAATCTCAAAAATTACAATAATTCCACTCGTCAGTGTTACAACCTCTTTGGTTGCAGAGGAAGATGCTGCTGAACAGAGACATCAGTCAGAAAAAGAAATTCTGCTAGAGGAATCTGTTGTAAATGAGAGTGTAAAGGTGGATATAGAAGGCCAAGAAGACAAACCTGGTATATATATTTTTCAAGGATAAAAAACCATTCAAATTTATGAATTTGTATTTTATGGTTCATTCAATTGAAGCTTTTCTTGTTTACTCTATAAGTATTAATTTTAATTTTATTTGTGTTTTGAAGGCAATACTTTTTCAAGAAATGTTGATAAAAGGGATGCACTTGGCCGTGGCAAAGCCTATATTCCATCAGCATCCTCAGGAATAGTTATTGGCGGTGTTCTTGGGGTCCTACAAACTCTCTTTCTCATTTTTACAGCTAAACCGATGTTGAACTACATGGGCGTTGATTCTGTGAGTACTTTTTGGAAAAATCATGAAATGAATCACTTAGGCTGATTTAATGATGTGTTGATGCTGTTTTTAGTCCCTAGAAAGTGACTCATCTTTGGTTTTATTCCCTGACTTCCAAAACTATTAGTTTTCATTCCTATATGTTTAACAGAGTTTAGTCCTTAAAATCATGAGTTTTTGTCCTCTGCATTATTAGTTTTAGAGACTAAAGTTTGGCTATTTCAAAACTATAGCGACGAAAACTTATGGTTTTAAAAGTAGGGGACTATATAACCAAAGATGGCCCATCTTCCAAGAAGTGAAAACACTATTAACCCTTTAATAATTGTTTGAAGGTAACTTTAATTTTTGGTTTATAGCTTTAGAAGACTTTAAATGACTGTCATATTGCTTTTCATGCAGAATTCTCCTATGTTCAAACCAGCACAGCAATACTTGACACTGAGATCATTCGGTGCACCAGCAGTTATTATTTCTATGGCAATTCAAGGAGTTTTTCGTGGAATCAGAGATACAAAAACTCCTTTGTATGCTACAGGTACTTCACGTCTTCTATACATTGGATCAGTATGCTACAGATACAAAAGGGACTAATTAGCATTTTTGTATATTCTTTATGTTGTTTCATGTGCATCAATTCAAATTTCTTGAATCAGATCTTGATAGAGACTAGAGGGTTTGTGGAGATCAATTAAAATTTATTTGTAAACACAAAAAATGAGAAATACCTTATTCTCATTCAGTAACTTGTGAAACTTGATTGCAGTAATGGGAGATGCAACAAATATCATTTTAGATCCATTGCTCATGTTCGTAGTGCGGTTGGGAGTCAGTGGAGCAGCCATTGCCCACATTTTCTCCCAGTAAGTTCACCTTTTGAGATTCATTTATGATTAAGGATATATCATCACACAGACAAGATATTCAACTGAAGTCACATTGCACTCTTATTTCTCATTTCACTAACTGGTGACATGATTTAACAGGTACTTGATATCCATATTGCTATTGTGGAGTTTGATGAAGCAAGTTGTTCTTCTGCCTCCGACAATGAAAGACTTTCAATTTGGGAAGATTCTGAAAAATGGTTATGATTTTTATCTATTCCTTCTCTGCTTTTAAAATCTCCTGCTTCCTAATTTCTTATAATTACTTTTCTTCCTACTGCTTGAATTTGATCAATCTCTTGTAGTCTTGTGTGAATATTTTTTATGCATTCTTAAGGACAAGTTTGTAACTCAGTTTTGTTCCCTTGGTTGTAGGGTTTCTGTTGTTGGTTAAAGTTGGAGCTGCGACTTTCTGTGTGACCTTGTCTGCATCCCTAGCAGCAAGGAAAGGATCAACAACTATGGCTGCATTTCAGATCTGCTTACAAATTTGGATGGCAACATCTTTGCTTGCTGATGGATTGGCTGTTGCTGGACAAGTAAGTAGTTGATAATAAGTCCAAAACCTATTTCAAAAGCTTATTTTAAATGTCAAAATAAAAGCAATAGATAATTTTGGAGAGTCTTATGGTTCATTAATTTTACAACCAAATGTAAGTTCATTTTGTACATTCAAGTCAATATAGATAATAATGAGATTATTTTCAGGCTATTATTGCAAGTGAATTTGCTAAAAGGGATTACAAAAAGGTTATCGAATCTGCCTCACGTGTGCTGCAGGTATATTTCAACTTGCTACTTTAATATTATTTATTTAGCTGTTGATGCTCTTAATTCACCTGTCTTGAGTAATATTATTATGCAGCTTGGTTTGATTCTTGGGCTGGTGCTCTCAGTTCTTCTTATCAGTCTATTGCCCTTTGGTTCTAAGTTATTTACAAATGACAGAAGTGTTCTGCAACTTATCAGTATTGGCATTCCAGTAAGTAACATCAATACAATAGAAAATAACACTCCAATGATTTCATAGTTTCTCATCTGTTTTTCCTCTTTTACTTGATGAATACTTGGTCAGTATGTTGCTGCCACTCAACCTATCAATGCTTTGGCTTTTGTTTTTGATGGAATCAACTATGGGGCATCAGATTTCACATACTCCGCTTACTCAATGGTAAGTTAATTAGGAAAACTACTTCTTCTGTAGATTGAAGCAAGTATCTTAGATTGTGTTCATGATTCGTAATAATGATCAACCCTTTGCCTTAGGAAACAAGGAAAAAAATGATATTGTGAATGTTGACCAACCAGTTAATTCCTATTATGTTTTCCTTTTTCATAATTTGTACTTTGAAAGAATTATTGCAAAGTTTACCCAACCCCCAACTCCTTTGTGCTGTGAATCAGTTTATTTTCCATTATGGCTTATATGAACTTGCTATTTCTCCCAGATTATGGTGGCAGTGGTGAGCATATGTAGTTTATATGTGCTGTCCTCAAGCTTTGGCTTCACTGGTATCTGGATTGCGTTGTCTATTTACATGGCTCTAAGGATATTTGCAGGATTTTGGAGGTAACTTCTGCTACAAATAAAAGACACCCTCTGAGCAATACTTTTGGAGACATTTTCCTTTCATTTCATTTGAGACCACTGTTCTCTTCAAACAAAAAGAAACTCAACAACAGAAGTATTAACATAACAAATTATAACGTTGGAACTTGGATTGAAAGATGTAAACATTTATGAACTTTGGTATGCAGGATTGGTACTGCATCAGGACCTTGGAGCTTCCTTACTGAAAACTCTAATTTGTGCCAGTAGTTCCATGCGGCTTTTAACCATTGTGAGTTTTGGTATTCTGATTCTAACGTGCACAGCACAAGCAACATTGAAGAGATACCCTATCATGGAGTACCACTACTTCAGCTATTTCTTCCTCTTCTAGGGGGTGGCTCCTTTCAAATGATAGTTTTTATTTGAAGTGATTTTTTTATACTACACATGATTACACGTGTATATATGTATATGAAAGACAACGTTTGTGTATAGATCAGATTTTAGGAAAGACAGAGCAAACTATATCTTCATTTTTAATTGAATACAAATGTTTTGGTTCTCAATTGGAAGATCTTGAACCTGTATCTAAATTGTTTATGCATAAGGATGCAAAGAAGTGTTGATAGCATGCTAGGGACTAGACAAGTTTGTTTTCAAAAGATAACTTGCAACACTCCTCGTAAAGTTTGAGAATTCTTGTATCGAAAGTCTTCTATTTTAGAAAAATGTGTCCCATAATAGAGCGACACAAAGAATGGGTTTTCACAAATATACAAGTACTTAAAACATGTTTATACTTGAGAGGGAGGTTTTTTGATGTGAAACAGATTCACACTTGAGGTGAGATATTTAGGAATTCAACGAGATTTGAAAGTCTCACATTTGGTTATAAATGAGTAAGATGAACAATATTATAACGACCTCTAAACTTATTGTCCGAAGGTTTCAATTTGAAGGTAGTGACTTGGTATCTTATACGGGTTTGTTTACCATTCATTAGTGTAAAATTTATTTGGTGTCTCTCTTTGAGAAATCTAACACTAGATTGTTTGCGTCTTTAATCACGCAAAGCTTATTTTCAAGAAACAACTTATAACATTTCTTTAACACTTAACAATTTTTTATTAATGTAGAAATATATAAGATATAAAACATTAATTTCACACCTAAACAAATTTTCTCTTCCACCAACACGTGTTATTTTGGTTGTATTTTCTCTTTTTTGGTTATGGACTTTGAAACCAACTTGAACTATATCAAGTAAAGTGCCTTCAACAAGTGAGCTCCTTTACTTCTGAGGCATGTACCATTTTTAGAAAAAAATAATTGTAAACAAAGTTTTTATGTTTTTCAACAAAGTAATAGTCTCATATAGTAGTACTCATACCACAATTTTTTTCAACTAGTGTGGAATCAAGAAACTCCTTACCCAACAATCTTATTTTGATAGCAATGTCTAATTTTATCTGTGGATTCCTTAATCGTCAGACTTTTTCATATTTATTTAAAAGATATTTATAAACAATTATAAAATTTCTTATAAACTAATTTAAATAAAAAAAAATATTATCAACCGAGAGAATATCTTCGTATATAAACTATATATATAGTAATAATTTGTTGACTACGATATTTTAATAACTTTTTCTTACAATTTTAGGTGTTATTTTCTAAGTGATTTTTTATTTTTTTATTCTCAATATTTTAAAACCACTTAAAAGATGACGACATCTAAAAAAAATTGTCAAAATTTAGTAATTAAAATAAGTATCTTTGAAAAGTACTTATGATTCACTATCTATCTAAGGTAATCAAATAGGGGTGTTCCACACTAACCCATTGTATTTATTATGCAACCACTATTTGAACTACTTGTCATAGATATTTCTACCAGTAACTCTCTCAACCACTGAACTTGTACATCGAAACAATGACATCTAGACCAAGCTCATGAAACCTTGCATTCCCACACATCTCCCTAAAAAACATCATGGCCGAATCACTTCTTTTCAGCTTCGCAGAATCACTCATAGGGAAGCTTGCTTCTGGAGCCGTTCATGAAGCTTCTCTTGCTCTCGGTGTGCACGCAGATCTTCAACAGATGGAAGAGAGCATGTCACTCATCAGAGCATTCCTATTAGACGCTGAGCAAAAGAAGCCGCTGAACAATTCATTGAGTGAATGGCTGAGACAGATCAAGCAAGTGTTCTCCGACGCAGAAGACATAGTTGATGATTTCGAGTGTGAAGCGTTGCGGAAGCACGTTGTCAACACTCACGGTGGCCTCACAGGGAAGGTACGTCGCTTTTTCTCAACCAGTAATCCTCTCATTTACCGAATCAGAATGGCACATGAGATAAAAGACATCAAGGAGAGGTTGCAGAAAGTTGCAGCTGATGGGAACACGTTCGGCCTTCAAATCATTGATCAAGATACACGTGTCGTTCATGTGACGGATACTACTCATTCCCACGTAAACCCTTCCAACGTTGTTGGAAGACAACATGAAAAACAGGAAATACTAAACCTTTTACTACAACATGGTCATGGCGAAAGTCTCTCGGTTGTTTCCATTCAGGGTTTCGGTGGTTTGGGAAAGACCACACTGGCAAAGTTGGTGTTCAATGACACCACCATTGACGAGTGTTTCCCGTTGAAGATGTGGGTGTGTGTCTCTGGTGATTTTGAGCTTAGGAATGTGCTTATTAAGATTCTCAATTCTGCTCTAAACCCAACTAACGAAAACTTCAAAAACTTTGAGACGGAGCAGCTTCAAAATCGTTTGAGAAGCACACTTCAACGCCAGAAGTTCTTGCTTGTGCTGGATGATGTGTGGAACGAGTATCAAGCTAGATGGGATGATTTGAAGGAAATATTAGATGTAGGTGTTGAAGGGTGTAAAATCATAGTGACAACTCGTAGCCACAAGACAGTTACCATTATGTGCACCAAATCCTCCAACTCTTACCTTCTAGAACGCCTTTCTGAAGAGGATTCCTTCTCTTTATTTGTCAAAACGGCTTTTAAAGAAGGGAAAGAGGAAAGATATCCACAGTTGCTGGAGATTGGGAAGGAAATTGTGAACAAGTGTGGAGGAATACCATTGGCAGTGAAAACCTTAGCGAGTTCACTGTTCTCTGTGGTTGATAAAACCAAGTGGGAAGCTATGAGGGACGATAAGATTTGGAATTTGCCACAAAAAGAAAAGGACATTTTGCCTGCTCTTGAGATAAGTTACAATCAACTTCCTTCACATTTGAAACCCTGTTTTGTTTGCTTCTCCCTTTTCGGTGAGGGTTCTGAATTTGTCAGCTTTTATGTTGCTAAGTTGTGGGAGGCACTTGGTTTTCTTCCACCACCAAAGGAAAATGAGACAATGCATGATGTTGCCATTCAATTTCTGCGTGAGCTTTGGTCAAGATCTTTTCTCACAGATTTCATTGAACTGAGCCATTGCTACATTTTTAAATTACATGATTTAGTGCATGATCTTGCTATGTATGCTGCCAAAGGTGAGTTTCAGACAATATACCCCCGCAGTTCAAAAATATCTCCCAATGCTCGACATTTGGCATTCAGTGATAATAATCTGCTAGACCAAGCTGTTCTTCCAACAGGTCTGAGAACTATAATTTTTCCTGATGAAGCCACCAATGAAGCTTTCTTGAACACATTGGTGTCAAGGTGCAAATACTTGAGGTTTTTGGAACTGAGTAACTCTAAATACGAGACTTTACCTCGGTCCATTGGAAAGTTGAAACATTTAAGATATCTCTGTCTCTTTGGGAATAAAAACCTTAAGGGTCTCCCTTGTTCAGTATGCAACCTGCAAAATTTGGAAAATTTGAACCTTAATGAATGCACAGAGCTACAAGAATTGCCCAAAGGAATAAGCAAACTTATCAGCCTGCGTCAGCTGCATATAACCACAAAGCAACTTCATTTTCCAGACCAAGAAATCTCAACTTTGACTTCTTTAGAGACTTTAACATTCAACTCTTGTGATAATTTGGAGTCATTGTTGAAAGGGATACAACTTTCTAGTCTTACAAATTTGTCTTTGCATGACTGCGGGAAACTGAAGACTTTGTCCTTTCATGTCATAGCAAATTTGGAGCATTTGCTTATCGACAATTGTTGTGAGTTGGAATTGTCAATGGGCTTTGGCAATGGCAACCAAATCCCTGATTTAAGGTTGAAGTCTCTTGCTTTTAAAAGTTTGCAACAGTTGGTCACTTTGCCTCAGTGGTTGCAAGGATCTGTGAACACTCTGCATTCTTTGGTGATTGCTGACTGCAACAATCTTAAAGAGCTTCCTAAGTGGCTTTCATCTGCGGTTTTTCTCAAACTGCTTGTAATTGAATACTGTTCATCCCTGCAGTCACTCCCTGATAACCTCATAAATCTTGAAAATTTACTGATTAATAGCTGTCCTGAATTATGCAAAAGATATCAGCCGGGGGTTGGACAGGATTACCACAAAATATCTCACATCAAAAAAGTTTTTGTTGGTGAATTGGAAGAGTGATGACAATGCTTTTTATAAGAGATAGTTGAGTTTCTTAAGGATGTTGACTAAATTGTTTCTCTCAATTCCAATAATCTAAGATCTGGTTCCACCACTTTCTTGGGAAAATAAATACCCTTAAGGAATTTTACGAACTTTAGTTCGCAGCAGGGATGGAAAAAAAATTCATTAGTGAAAAGTTTTTGGTTGGATATCTTAATTGTATTTATTCATGTGTTTTGTGAAAAGATTTAGGTTGTTTTTAGATTTCTTTTAGATTAGGTATATTTTGTGTTTTATCAGAGATTATTGTACAGGGGAGTGAAGGATTGGAGAAGAAGTGAGGTTGTTTTGGAAGGATCCAGTCGCCCAGCGAGCATGCCTAGTAGCCCAACGAGCATGCCCAGTAGCCCAGCGAGATAGCCTTGGTCGCCAGTGAGTGGACGGTTTTCTGAAGTGGTTATAGTTTCGAAAGTTACACAAAATTGTTGTGTGCTAGAGTGTGGGAACGCGACAGGACCAGGAAAAATACGAGAAACGCCATTCTAGGGCAAGGAGAACTCACATCAATTCATCCATTCCATCAAATTCATCCATTATTTGTTCTCTAGATGCCTAAGAGTGACTAAACTCCTCTTTCATTAGGGTTGGATGTAACGAACTTATACTCTCTGTAATTTTCTTATGCAATGTAATCTCTTTCGTTGTTCATATGTTCTATCTCAATTATTAATGTGCATGATGAAAATCTTTGCTATTTGGTTGTATCTAATTATTGGAAAATGAATAGGAACTTAACCTGGGATAGAACAACTATGAGATTGGGTTCTAGGAATAGACGTAATCTCTAGGTCATTTTATACATCAAATCTTAATGCAAGTCAAGTCATGTGTTAAAATAGTTAAGGAATTAATGTTTTGGCATATTTGACTTAGAACTTGCTTATAAGGAATTAGGGGCTAATATGCTTATGATGAGGATGTTTGAGTAAGATAGAGAAATTGTGTAGGAAATATTGCGTTAGTATGGTTCATGAAATCCAACCTTGATGAAGTTTTTCCTAAATTCTTCTATAACTTTAGTGTTTACTAATTTTGCATGTTATTCTTAATTTAAATCAATCTTTTATGTTGACATCATTGCTAAAATTAGTAAATAATTACAATTAGACAAACAAACACAAATTCTTTGGAAAAACGATACTTTGATTTCCATTTTACTACTTATAACGAATTGATACACTTGTCAAATAGTTAACAATTAGTTCCGATCCGATTTTTTTACTCCAATCCAGTTTATTTTATAAAAAAATTGTTTCATTTAAAATTTATTTTATTCGATTTGGATTTTAATCTAATCTATATTTTTTATATATTTTTTACATTAGATATCCATTTTTTGAATTAATATTTTCAAATATAGAAAATCTAAAATATTTAATCCAAAATTTCAATCTAAAATTGTAGTTTGGTTTGGCGAAAATCTTACTCTAACCAAAATTCGATATAATCTGTCACGGACGAAATTCGTCCAAGTTGTCCCAGTCGAAAGTCAAGCAAGTTAGCTATGATAGAATTTCGATGAAATTTAACTACGTTGGTCCATACCAAAATTTGACCAAGACGACTTCAACCGAGTGAGCCGTGATTAAAATTTTGCCAAATTTAATAATATCATCCCTGACGATATAAGTTTTAAAAAATTTATTTTAAATCTTTTTTATAAAAATTAGATTCTAAATTTTGAATTTAATTCAAATATTTTGATCTAAATTTAAATTTTTATCCAAATATTTAAATCTGAATTTAAAAAAAATTTAAACTAATTCTGAAAAAAAAAATGATTCTAAAATCTAATGTAATCATTTGAATTTAAATACATCTCGATTCTACGTAGGAATAGATATTCAACCGACTTCTCGGGAGTTCTTTTTCTATTAAAGATTAGTTGTTGATATTTATAATTTTAACCACTCTGTATCTCATGTTGTACTCGTTACCAAATATGAAAAAAATAAGTTTTTTATAACATTTTATATTCTACTTTGAACCAGTAATCAGAATGAGAAAGTTAACCGGTTATATATAATAGAAAAAACATCTTAAAGTTTTTAGATTGAAAGTTTAACATATAATATATTAGTATTAAAATTTTCCTGTATAAAAATATTATATATATATATATATATATATTTATTGTTATGTATTTTATATGCACTATATATAAATATTGTAAAAATATAATATATATATATATATATATATATATATATATATATATATATATATATAATTAGTAAAATTTGACTTTAGTTACTATTAAAAAAGTTTCTTTAGTTTTCATCTTTAAAAAAACTTGAAATTTTGTTTCTAACATATATGATTAGCGAAAGGTCGTATTTTTAATCTGAACCATGTTACTTCTTTTCGATATACAATGTTAAACAAGATGATAAAAATATTTGTGCATGCAAATATTTAGAGATGAAATATTTTAATATTCATTCATAAATAGTACATATAAAATGTTAAATAAAGATGATAAAAATATTTGTGCATGTAAATATTTAGAAATAAAATATTTTAATACTCATTTATAAACGGTACATATAAATATTTGTTATCTGCAAAAATAATAAAAATAAAATTTAATTTATATTTATTAAGTTAAATTTAATTAAAATTAAAATTATGTTTTATTAATTTAAATTTAATTAAAAGTTAAAATTTAATTTAATTTACATTATATTTTATTTTATTTTATTTAAATTTTAATTAAAAAACTTATAATTTTCTTTTAAATATTCGTGGGTATGTAGGTATCCACGTGTATCCGCAAATTTTAAAAAAATCCATAAATATTTTTTAAATGGGTATTTGAGGAGTAAACGATGGATAGCAGGTGAATTATTTTTTTTAGATCAATTACGGGTAAACATTATCTGTACTCGACCCAACCCATTATTTTTCCTAATGTTAACATTTGATACCTACAAATGATCGGGTTTTTTGTATTTTTTTCATGATTAATTTATCTAATTAACTATTTTTCAAAATGTTGTTATGAATATTTTATGCTGAATTTGCTTCATGTATAATTTTATTGGATGAATGTATTTCTTTTTGTAGCGGACCACCTATAAAATTTTACTATTCTAAAAGAATTAAATATTAAATGTGATTTTTTTATTATTATGAAATGGAAGGAATTTAAGCATTCGTCTTTTTTTTCCTTTTAAAAAAATATGAGCCGTTCAATTAATCCAATGGATAATATGCTGGCTGGATAGGGTAGGGACAAAATTACAGTGGAGAGAATCCCAATTAAAATCAGAGAGATTTGAAATAGCACACAATAATAGCGGAAGAGTGTTAAGAAAGCTTTCGCAGAAGTGCTTCCCATCTTCCTCCTCTTCGAACCACTTCAGCGTTTCTGAAACCAAAACGCGATTCCAGTTCAAATAGAAATCGCACTTTTCAATTCCTCTTCGCAACTCCCATGATGCATTCGCGTTAGGAATGAACGCTTTCGCATTCTCCAACACCCTCGAACAGCGTTGGTAACCACAATTCAAAGCCATATAGGGTTTCGGTGCACTTGAAAACACCGTTGTCCATGGACGGTGGCGATGACCCTTCAGCATTGGCATGGCTTTGGGTCATTGAAGCCCTATCAGCCTGTAAAGAAATCCCGGATAGCACTTTGCTGGGTAAAAGGAATCATACTCGTTTATTTTCCTTTTTAATTTCGTTTGTTATGAATAATTTCATGAATACTGTAGCTGTTGTTGGTCATTATGTAGGTTTGATTGATGCAGCACCTGTGGCGAAGGATAAATTTGGTGAAAATACAAAGGAAATGGTTTCTTTGAGGTGCTTGGAGAAACTGTCCACTAGTATGGTTGACCGTGTAGCTTCTTCTACATCGGATTCCAGAGCTGGATTTGATTTTTCGCGGAGTTGTCAAGATGTCCTCCAGGAAATATTGGATGAGGTAAAACAATTTCAAATTTTAAGTGTGTTTGATATCACAGTAGGAAGCGGTAGAATTGAGTTTACCTTGGTTTGATTTTAATGTAGACATGGCTGTTGGTTATTGTTGGGTAAAATTGATTTTGCATCTAAATCTTGGTTTGGCTAGAACTAATAAAAGGTGATTTATGTTAAGGTGAAAAGTTTGCGCTTAGGTTTTACTTGAAATTTGCTTTTGGGATAAAATATACAAGCATAAGTTACTTAGCTTTAATGTCAAGTTTAACCCAATTCAATTTTATAATTGTTCACCCAAATATACACTAAATCACCTTTGATATGTGAATGACATAGTTTACTTACTCCGTATAATGTTGGAAGATATTTGAACTAATTTGAATACTCGTACTGTGTTTATGTTTGTTTTGAAAATAGTTTCCTGTTTTCCTTTGCTGTGTTTGTATAAACAATTACACTGGTGGCACTTCATTTTTACTTTATTTCCTGTTTAAGATATATATTGGAAATAATGAAAACGTGATTGTTGTTGTTTCCAGACTAGTATTTTTTTATTTAATATTTGAAGATGGATCTTCATGAATATGCTAATTGAGATAAATCTCCCTCTTTTATTAATGTAACGTATGAAGCAGATCCCATTATCAAATCTGAAAATGACTGGAGCGCAGCTTTTGAAATCAGATGTTTACCCGTTTATAAATCACAAAAGAGCTGGCACTTCTAAATGTCACTTAGAGCAGGTAATGAAAGTGTCCTTTTTGTTGAGAACTCTCCTGTATGAGATTTGTACGTTTTCATACCAGTTTTGTGTGATCTGTTTCTTTTCCTGATGCTGAATAGCTGAGACAAACAATCTTGGAAGGTACTCATCCTCATACCGATTACTTGAAAGAAAGGAGTGGATTATTTCCGCAGAATAACAGTTACTCAGTGATTGTAAATGATGTCAAACGTGGTGATCATTCAGCTAAGGAAGCTGGGAACTCTGCCAATACAGAAAACATGCTAGGAAAAGATAACTCAGTGTCCTTGACTTTAGAGAATGGGAATAGATCTTCGAGAGAACACTTGCGTGATGATAATCCTTCACCCTCTAAGAGGAGTAGGGTTTACTCAGTTGATGATTATCTTAAAAAACACTTTTATGCAAAGCAAGTCTGTCAGAAGGAATGTGATGATTTCTTTAGAACTTCAAAGAGGGTTAAATTTTCTGCATCTACAAGTTTTGAGCCTAAGAAAGAGAAGCTAGATTCTCAACAAAGACAGGAAGTGTCGGAACATTTAACTGAAAGAATTCTTCTAGTTTCTGAACAGGGAGATCATCCTGTAGAAAATAATAACGAGGAAACTGTGGGTTGTGGGTCCTTAGAGGATATTCTCAATAGATGCATTGTTTCAAAATTGTGCCAACCCAGCAGCCATATTGAAGTTCCCCCTGATGAATCAAATATTCCTTTTAATGATGCTTTGATGCATCAACATATATTTGATGGTGAAAATTCTCAGCATCTGCTGGTTAAGTCAATTCCACATGAAGCACTTGCAGATGGAATCCAACATGAGATTTCAGAAGGTAAACCCACGTCTAAACATGAAAAAGATTTACAACTTGAAGATCCAAATGACTCACCGCATCAAATTGCTGGTGTTAAAGCACTAGATCATAGTGGGAATGGTTGTGGAGTAGAGAAATCAGGTGATATTGGGTATCAAGGTGAAAAAACTAGCCTTGAAATGAAGAAGCAGACAGTACAAAATCGTTGTTTGAAGTGTAATGAAGGTGACCAATTACCAATTCGTGATGTAAATATCGTCCAACCAGTGGTTACTGAATGTTGTCTCGGTATGACAACTACCATGCCAACAAATGATGCTAATGCAGAAAAAAATCAGCAAACAATTAATCTACACCAACCCAAACAGACGGAACCAGATATCGCAACGTTAAATCTCTTCCAAGAGCCAGTTGCTTGTGATGAAACTATAGTTGGTGTGGTTAATGGTTGTGGAGCAGAGTTATCAAGTGATAGTGATGGATATCACAACGAAAAAGAATGTCTTGAAGCAAAAAAGCATGAATTCCTGCACTCCCACTGCATGGTTGATCAAGATTTCTCAGCAATGAATGAACCAAATGAAAAAAATCTTTGCATGAAGTGTAATAATCAAGGTGGCCAATTATTGATTTGTAAAACAACTACTTGCCCAATCATGGTGCATGAAAACTGTCTAGGTGCCTCTGCACAATTCGATGCAAATGGCGACTTTTTTTGCCCATTTTGTGCATATTCTCGCACTATTTCAGAATATATTGAAGCTAAGAAAGAAGCTTCCTTGGCAAGGAAGGAATTGGCCATCTTTATTAGTAAAGGTAAAATGAGTCAAGCTGCCGAGAGTCTTCTTTATGAATTTCGTACACAAGAACATTGTTTTTCAAGAAAGAGTAGTGAGTATGAACATATTCATGTCAAAAACAACAAAGATGAACAGTTAACAAGGTGTGGAGACAATAGAGAAGATCATGTTGGTGAGCATGCAAATGAAACCAATAATCTTCAGTTTGGAAGAAGTCAGCAACAAGCGCCTATATCATGTACCCATTCATCATTCAGAGAAAAGGAAAATATAAGCAATAGATCAGTTGAATTTTTAAGAGAAGAGAAAATAGGTCAAATGCCAAATGCAAAGAACATAACTGGTGTAAGAGGTGAAGAAAATGAAGTGCCAACTGACTGTGTAGATGGACTTGTTGGTGACACATGTACTAGTGAAAAAACAAATATTGCCCTTGTTAATAAAAGCAACTCTAGATATGAAAGTTCACAAGAAACAACAAAACAGCTAGATATTGATGGAGCAACTGAACCAGTTTGTGCACATAATACTGGAAAAGAGGAAATGTCTGAAAATGATTGTGAAAAGGATAGTATTTCTGGATACACCTTGAGACACCGTAAACACAAAATGCAATGGTAAGTTCCTACACTTTCCCTACCATATGTGATTATTAAAATCTGAGTAGTTTGGTGGCTAAGGTGTTCTACCGTATTTGGTTAAGTGCCAAGTTTTAAATACTTTTGGCAACAAAATATTTTTGTAAGGATGTAATTTTTGTTTCTTATGCCATGAATATTTTATGTTATGTTGTGGGGATGGATCCAAAGATGCCAATGTATTTTTTTCAAAACCAATGGTTTAACTCAACATCTACAATTTTTTTTGGCTATCTTCAGTTAGATTAGCTCTTCTTAACTAGTCTGTCATTTTTCTTTTTTACATGTGTCTAAACTATCTTAGGCTCAACACAATTTTACCATCTTTTCCTCGGTAGGTATCACTTTATTAGAATTGTTTTACTCTCTGTTTTTCTTTGGTTCTTTCTACAGCAGTTGTCCTGTACAACTTTATATTTGACTGATGTAATCCCTATCTAGTGAGTTGAGTGCTTAAGCTCTAAGTGATCTAGTGTATAAAAGACTATTGTATCTCTGATTCAGTTTAGTAGAAATACTTCTTTCAACCATTCTCTAATTCTATTACACTTTAAATTTCTCTCTAATATCCGTTCTCACTCATATCTTTTCTTGTATGAACACTCATCCAACTTACGACTTGGATCATATGTTCTTGTTGGCCCTTGTTGCGACATATTCAGTACTAAAAATATAGTCCTAGAAATTTGGGATTTGGACCGAACTCAACCCTTCAAAACCAATGAGTAAGGTGAAGTTTGTACCTTATATACTTTATTTTAGCCATATCACTAGTGAATGAGAATAAATTACACCCCACCTTGACCCTACAAAACAGACCTATAAGATAAGATTTACATCTTGGTTATATACTTCATTTTAATCTTATCTCTATTTCCTCTTAACCTCACAAAACTAACCTATAAGATAAGGTTTACATCTCGGTTATATACTTCATTCTAATCATATCACAATTCATTGTGGAACTTTATCACCATCCATGAATTGCAGTAAATGCTGTTTTCCAACATAAAACGCCACTGGCTTTGTGGCTGTTGTAAAGTTTTCCTTTAAGCGTAAGAGACACCTTTCTGTGACAATTAACATCTGATGCATTTTTTTAGTTTCTTTCATCCAGCTTGAATGACTTATATCTCTCTCTATATTCTTCACTACCTTTTACGAAATCATGATAGATCCTAGATACCTATACTTGTGGTATGTTATGATCTCTAATTTTCACCTCCTTCCTTCTCAGTGCTAGTGGGTGTCATGAATTTTTGTATTCAAATTCAACTTTTCCAAAGAGAACTGATAATTTCCTTACAATAACAAATATGATGTAACAAGATTTCCATTGATACACACATTAACAAAAGCCAAAATGAAAAATCCCACCTTCGTTATGTTCTGCAATCTCTAATCAGTTTTCTTCAAAACCTCATCATTATCCCATCGGAAATCCTGAATATCCCATGACTAATAACCTCTCTCTTACAATGCCTTAGATTCATTATTGGTAGATTGTATGCTGAATGATGGGGTGCCAAGTTGAACTATTCCTCAATTTCTAACAATCTAGAACTGTTCCCATGACAAAATGGGAATGATCTCGTCCCCCTTTCTCCAGTGGAAATGATTGTGGGAATGCTAATTTATAAAATATCTCTGAGAATAAGTCTTTTACTGGCAATTTTTCATATCTTATTCTAAATTTGCGAATGTGTCATCTCACCTTAAGATTTTGGGGATGCAAAAATAGTTCATGAACCAAATGCTGCCTTATAGTAATAATTACGTTTGAAGGACTTATACTATTGTATTTATTCTAATTCTAATTTATTTGGTTATTTTGACTGACAGCAAACCTGAGGCACACCCTGCATTTCTGGCTAATCAATTAAGACGAAAAAAAATTCCGTGGACAGAAGAGGAGGAAGAGATGTTAAGGGTATCATTTTTCTTTCTTCCATCACTTCTTCCAACTAGTATGACTTCACATCTTATTAGTATCTAATTACATATGTTTCTGTGTAAATAGCATTCCTCGAGCATGTATTTCATTTGCTTCCACAACAATTCTTTGAGTAAGAACAATCTTATAGCATAATAGAAAGTTAAAGGATGTGGACCTCCTGTGTGTTTCTTTCACCTTGATTTTTGAGGTTTAATGTATCTCAAGGATATATGTGTGTATGTGTACGCGCACGTGTGGGTGTGTGTTGTAATAATTGTTTGTTTTCTCTGTGAAGGAAGGAGTACAGAAGTTTGGTTTGGATGACCCAAAGAAATGGAAAAACATTTTGGCATTTGGTTCTCATGTGTTTGAGAAAGTTGGTAAGCGTCGTACACCACAAGACCTGAAGGATAAATGGAAGAACATGTGCAAAGCTTCCCCAAAATAAAAATGAAGGGCTTCATCTCAAGTTATACTTGAAAGAGTGGTCATCTGTCTGCCGCTGTTCCTCATTCTCATATGACTGGCAGTAGTCGAAAATTAGGTAAAATTAGTATTCTCTATACATGGTCCCAATTCTACCAAAACTACTTCAAATTTTATCTTATTAAATCTGAAATGCGCCTGTGTCATGCACTCCCTTACCGATTTTGGGAATTGTCTGTACCATGTTCGTTCACTTCAGGGGATATTTTAGTCCTTTTAAAAAGGAGAAAATGTTGCATTGATTCCTCTCGTAACATATTATTAATTGATATAATGGACAGGACCCATATCTACACAGTATCCATACCAACATATATGGTTCAAACGAGGGTTTTGTGCCATAATATCTTGACCTCAAAACACAAGAATTATGGTTTATGGATCTTTATTTATACCTTCAAAATTCAGTAGTTGAATATGTATTCATTTTCTGGTTTTGGATGTGCTCAAATTTCGATATTTACTTCGTATCCTAGGATCATTTTGGTTTACCAGATTACTCTGGTTGAATCAAGTGTACGACATCTAGTTTATGTATGTATGTTGTTTGCTTATCTAATGCATTGCATTTTGTTATTCCCTCAAGAAACTTGGCAGATGATATTTATATTGTCACAGCTAGTCTCCTATTACATTTACGGCATCGCCTTTACCCTTACAAGTAAGTTGCACAATCTTTTGCCAAGAGAAGGGAATCATTGAAGTGGTGCCTTACATGCCATTTAACAACTAGGTTGATCAGCCCAGACCTTTTGATTGCCAATGTTGTTGATTCAGCTCTACCATTTTGAATCAATTTTCGGTGTAAATGTTCACATAAACTAGTCGCTTGTATTATAAGGTTCTAGTGAAAATGTGAAATCTTCATGGTATATCTCAATATGTTTTACCCAGATGTTTCATGTGAATTTTCTTTTTCACTTACAAGTTTGATTTCATTCTTTTCCTCAAATAGTCTGTCTCTAATTTGTCTCGTAATCGATGTATATTTGTGTCATACCGTTGCCTTCAGCGTCAATTTTTCATTGCCATCACTTCATTGTAATTTCTAAATTCGTTTTCTTTGGTTTTAAGTGGTAATTTTTAAGACTTAAATGATAAGAATGTAATTCACAGATGACATAGCTGGGTAAATAGAGGAAAAGCATGGGATAAAGGTGAAGTAGGTCTCGAGAATCAGGCTGTGTATAGCAGGAAAACATGTGAAATGTGGCTCGTGATATTGGAAAATGTTGAGGTGGATCTTTCTTATAATCCTTCCGTTGAGGTCAAATTCAGCTAATTTATAGAATCCAAAGATGAGTGTCAGAGTTCATTCAAAGCACTCACAGTTACTTGGAAAAACTATTTCCATGTATACTGTAGTCACTGCCTCCACATCTAATAACCATATTTTCTTCCATTTTCCTCATCGGATCAATTATAGAGCTCTTCATTTACAAAGCCTTATCTTGTAACATTGCTATTAATTAAAGTGTTTAGACATCAGAAACTGATAAACTTATGTATATTTGCATAATTCAAGATGGTTCTCTTGCCTGGTGTTTGTATAATTTGTTTTTTAGGTGACAACATAGACGAAGTGCTGTTAAAACCCCTTTGACCTGTCAATTCAATTTCAAAATCGTAGGTTGTTCAGTTTTAAACAGTTGATAATCGATCCTACTAAGAACTAAGGATGAAAACCAAGTTCCTAAATGGAATATTTGGACTTGCTATTTTATGAAAATGACTAGTCAATTGGATATTCGAGTGTTAACCGGTCCATGACGGATACTAAGATATCTGCACTTCCAAGTATTTATTTTTAAATGTCTATATTTGTATATAAATTATATTTTCCTGACTTATTTTTAATATATTCAAAGTTTAATATATACTGCAGAAACACTCATTTTTTAGTTTTATTATACTTTAACAAATATTCATTTATAATATATATATATATATATATATATATATATATAATGACAAAATCCAAAAGTAGAGCGACCAAAATTATGAAAAAAAAAAAAGAAAAAACAGAAGACCAAATAACATTTATTCTAAGATGTCCATTTATTTTTTGTTTGAAAAATATTTGGCATATATGCTGCCATAACAATCCTTTATCCGTGACTTCCAAAAGCAACTAGGTGAATCAATTAAAAAGCGTTTGACCTTAATTCCAAGAGCACAAGTTATTAAAAAGTTTATTCTTTGCTCAACTTTTCGGTTAGACAAGATATCTTTGGTTTAGACAGCTAAAGTATTGTATACAAAACTGACAACAAAAGTATGATTATCCACCACATGTAAGAACATGCAACACTTAGTCACAGTAACCAACACGTGTAATTTACAAAGTTGACAACAACAACAAAAGAATGCATTCAACCCAGAAAATTCCATGTAAAAAGAAGAAAATGAAAAAAAATAAAATAAAAATGAAAACTTGAAGCAATATCTGTGTCTTCACAAAGCACAACGGTCACATGGCCACTTCTCCAAACGTGACAACATTTAACACAAAACTTGACTCTTGCTCCTACATATCCCGCTCCATTCCTCCCTCATCATGCATCAATTCCAAGTGTGTCATCACCACCACCACCACCACCTTTCCTTGCTCAATTCCCATCACTGTAACCATGGAGGGTTGCAAAAACTCCCCTCTGAAACCATGGAAGAAAGGCCCCACAAGAGGCAAAGGTGGCCCCCAAAATGCTTCCTGTGAGTACAGAGGTGTGAGACAAAGAACATGGGGCAAATGGGTGGCTGAGATCAGAGAGCCTAAGAAAAGATCAAGACTCTGGCTTGGCTCCTTTGCCACAGCAGAAGAAGCTGCAATGGCCTATGATCAAGCTGCAAGGAGACTCTATGGCCCTGATGCTTACCTCAACCTCCCCCACATGCAACCAAACATCATCAACTCCACCAAATCTCAAAAATTCAAGTGGTTCCCTTCCAACAACTTCATCTCCATGTTCCCCTCACGTGGACTTCTCAACCTCAATGCTCAACCGAGTCTCCATGTCATCCACCAGAAGCTGCAGCAGTTTAAGCACAATGGGGTGCCTGCACCAACTCAACCACCACATTCAAAGGTGGTGGAACTTGAGAACTTGGTCAGCCAAAACCATTCAGAGATTCTCCCTTCACTTCCCCAAGATTCTCAAGCTTCACCGCAAAAAGTAAATGGTGATTTTGAGGAGAAACGTGAGATAGACCTGCTTGAGTTTCTTCAACAGATGGGAATACTAAAAGATGAGAAAACTGATAGCTCGGGAAGTTCAACAGTGTCAGAAGCTGCATCAAGAGATGAGAATGAACAACCAGGAGTGTTTTCTGACATGAGTAGTGTTAACTGGGAGGAACTGATTGAGATGCATGACCATGAAGTTGTGTGTAACTATCTTGCATCAGAAGAAATTCAGTTTGAAGCATATGACACAAACGAGGATCTTACTTTCTCCTCTTCCATTTGGAACTACTAAGTTACTGAAGAAAATACACCTACTTTACATAGGTTCTGGGTGGATCAAGTGTTCAACCAATGTTATGGCTATGATCAGAAGGTGTTGGACTTTGATTGTGTCTTTTAGGATAAAATTTCTTTGTGTTGGCAGCTAGCAATGTTTAGAGGGAGGGAAAATAGTTTATCATAGAAAAACGGAGCTCAGTTTAGTCTTCAACAAAAAAGGATTTTGGTTAAAAAGGTGTAGCTTGCTTTTGTGTTTCCTTCATCTTATGTTTTGCTCTCTCTTAACTCGAAGATCACAATTAAGCATGTTTTTGATTTAGGGGATCTAATCTTTAGATATGAATAAAAGAATTGTTAAAGGCATATAATACTTTGTTTTTTTCTTTTCGAAGCATGGTTTTTTAGTTGTTGTCCATGATCTCAATTAGTAAAATAATAATAATAATAATAATAATAATAATAATAATAATAATAATAATGGAGTCGTAAAACAGCTTTAGCACCTTTATATTCACTTTTGTGAGTATTTTCACCATTTTTGTGTAATTTTTAGAAGAAAAAAAATTACATGTGAACAAGTTATGTCAAGTTGGTTGGTACGATTTCACGACGTGAAGTCGTGTCAAGCTGAAGCGACTTTATTATGAACCGAAATCGTGCAAAGTTATGATGATTTTGGTAAAAAATATCTAAAAATAAGGTCATCACAAAAAGACAATTTCACATTTTGAATGAAATAAACGAAATCTTGTCATGTTGTCACAATTTTAATTATGGAGAATTCAAGTCATCATAGCATGACACGACTTCAATTAATTTCTTGAAGTCATCGCAGTATGATACGGCTTCAATTCACTTTATTCAAAATTGAAGTCATCACATCATTTCAATTCATTTCATTCAAGAACTGAAGTCGTGCCAACATAATATAACTTTACTACAAGATCATTTTTCGTAGAAGTTATCATAACTTAGAAAAATGATATTTTAACCCACTTTTTTTGACCCACTTTTAACCCATCACTTTCATTACCCTGAGATCATCTATTTTAATTTTTTCTAGTGATGTGATATGATGATCTAAGAGTGGTGGGTTAAAAATGAGTCAAAAAAAGTAGGTTAAAGTATCATTATCCTCATAACTTAACATAACTTTAGTTCATCTATAATGAAATCATTTCAGGTTGACATGATTTGTTGAAATTAATTGATGAATTAATTCTATTATATGACTCGTTTAAATTATTATGATTGATCCAAATGTGATTTAATAAAATATAAGGACCTATTGGTTAATTATGTGAAATTGTAATAAAATAAAATAAATTAAAAGATAAAATAAAACTCAACCCAACTTCTTGATGGATATTAGTTTATAAGAGGAGATTAGGATTCTCTAACAAATTCTTTCAAAATAAGCCATAAAAGAAATATGTGAGAGGAAAAAAAAACAAATAGATAGATTAGAAAAAAATATTAAGGAGCATATACTTAAAAAAAGGTTTAGGAGCATATACTTATATCTTTATATATTAAAATAATTAAATTTTTTGTGTTATATAACCCGAAAGTGCACGAGGGTGTATCGGGGAAGACTGTGGAATTTAGTAGAACATGATTATAAATAATTGTATTTTTTTTTTAAATGTCTTGGATAAATTAAGAGTGATCAGATCATAACTCATTTAAAATAATAATAATAATAAATTGATCCAAACAAATTATAATCGTTTTAAAGCACACAAAAATTTTGGATCGACTTTGATTTTTTTTATTTAGATACGAGAGAGCTTTGATTAGTTTTGCACTTTAGCGGTTTAACATCTCCGATCTAATTCAAAAGTTAAAACCAATTATTCATATATTATTATATTATATAGATATGTGTGGAAAAAAAATGTATATCTAGCTTAATTTATTCATATAAATTTGTAGCAGAGAAGTAGTTTAATATGCTTAACATATGAATGAATCGATGAGAGAGTTATCATATAGTTGCAGAAGAAAATAGTATTGAAACAAATTAAAATATAAAGGTACTTATTTTCATATTTCTATTTAGAATTGTGTAATATTATATAAATGTGTTCACGAAGTTTGTTAGACTTATGTAAATCCACAATATTTATGTTACAATGTATAAATATAAATAATATAAATCACTTTTGTTCTTTATTTTTCTTTTGTTGCGAAGGATAGACACCTTCGGTCTTTATATTTCATTCTATCTCTTATACTGATAAAAAAAAGTTGATATATAAAACAAATTATACAATATCGTACACAATATTGAAGAAAACTAATTATAACAAAATAAGAAATAAAATTATTGATCATAATATAGCATTGTTGTAAAAAAGCAAGATTTATATATACAAAAAAAAAAAATTATGCAACAAAACCACAAAATTGATTTAAAACAACCCATAAAAATTGGTTTAATGTAACTTTGATTTTATTTTTTTTTAGAATTAAATATGTTTTGAGTCTCTCCAGTTTCAATAAAATTTGGAATTAGTTTTTCTTAAAAAAAATTGACTAATTTAGTTCTTCATCTTTAAATGTGCATATTTAGTATTTTTAACCATATTTTGTTAAGTTTATTTGACATCTCAAATGTGTTTTATAATAATATTTGAGTTAACATTAAAGCGAAAATGTGTCAAACGGTGTAAACAATTCAAATACTAGCATGAAAGGCGTTTGAAACGTACTTAACAAAATTTGATTAGAATGATTAAATTCACGTATTTCTATTGATGAAGGACTAAATTGATCAAAAATTTTAAAAATAGACTAATTCCAGATTTCGATGCAACTTGAAAAAAAAAAACATATTTAACTTTTTTTTTTATTTTATGTCCAAATCATATCAAACTAAACCCCACAAATTTATTTATTTCAAATGTCCAAACCAAAAAGTGCACCAACTACACTGCAAGCTCCTGATATAAGTACTGTAAATATATAATAATAATTGGAAAAAAATATGATTTGACATTAATAACTATCATTTAACAATTTTAGTATTAACAAAGAAAAAAGAAAAAAAAAATGAAAAGTAATGAAAGATAATACCTAATGAGTGTAAAAATTGTTTGAGTGGCAAAGTATCATTCTCCATAATAATTTCACGTTATCCTAGCGACAATCAGTCACAAACTTTCAAAACATATTTTTAAGATACTAAATATATAAAAGATAATAAAATAAGAAAAGTACTTATATATAACCAAAATCCACCACTCTACTTGGCCAAAAAGTATTAATGTCTTTGCCATTGTCCTATCTGAGTGAACTGAACATCATTATATCACTTATTTGTTAATAATTAAACTTAATTAAGAAATGGAAAAACCCAAAACATTCAATAAATACGTAATCAGCATAAGCATATAATTACTGAGTACAGCATAACACCACCTTGCCAACCCTATTTCATGATACTATCCAGGGAACAAAAATGTAACAGGTAAAACAAATATGTAACCATTTTTCTTCCTCTTTCTTTCACCATAAAAATCTCATGTGAATGACATAATTTTACAATTGCACATGGTAGCACCCTTTGAAAAAAGAACTGTAAAATGCACTAATTATATATATGTGAAAAGGGACAAAGAATGATGTATGATTTTCTGCACTGGAGATGGAAACATCTACAAGGAACTTGATGAACTTTTACAAATGATTGAAAATTGACTCGCAAAAATGAAGCAGAAAATTTATCCTTTCCCCTGCTCCTATAGAAGTATCTTGATCTTGGTCTTCACATCAACCAAGTTCCTCAGCTGGTGCTTACCAGACACTGGTGAGGTAATCCAAACTGTTTGTTGTGACGAACTTGTTTCCTCCAAGGATCATTATGTAACTTGTAATGCAAAATCTTGTTTAACACAAACACCATTTTGTCAAAACATTATATACATATAATCACACTTAGAAGATTATTTATTTTACACTTTGTCAAATGGTTTTGACAAATGAAGAAAAATACCTGCATTAAAGTGGTGGAGACATCATCCTCAGTCAGTTTTAAGAATTCAATTGCCCAATCATCAACATGTCCAATAGCAGTTTTTTGCCTTTCAGCTTCAAGCAAAACAGAATCACGGTACACGAATCTTTGCCATATTTTTTTAACATTTTCTAGCTTGAATTTGATTTCTGTCTCATTGAATCCCTGCAAGACATGGATTTCTAATCACTCAACCAATGTTTCCAAGGATGACAACTTTATGCAGTGTCTATCATAAATTATGCAATAACTCAATAACTAGAGAAAAAACTGGGAAAATAAATACCCGGAGAATCTTTATCAAGTTTGGAATTTCATCTTCAGATAATCGAACTGCAAAGCTATCATAGTTAAGCACATTCTCATATGGTAGGAAAATCCCATCCTACAGAACAACAAAACAAAGATCCAAAAGGAATGTGGTTATCATCATTGGTAATTTTAGTCATTAAATAATTACTGATAAAACATATAACAGACTACTAACATGAAAACAGAATATAAGCTACTTTTAACACTAATCAATAGGAGTTAATCATTTCTTATGTACTCGTGGATCTAAAGTGATGAGAACATTCCAAAGATGAATAAGAAATCATATCCAATACATTATGAACAAGCTCATCAATGGACATTGAAATCGTGAATGTTAAGAAATGAAAAAGAGCTTGAATTAGTACCTGAATGACCACAGGAATGCATCCTTGCAAAATACTATCTTCCATACGACCACTCCAACCATCTCCAGGAAACACTCCACAGAAAACAGAACTTGCTATATCCAGGTGATAGTTTTCAGAACGCTCTGGAGTCACAATGACATCTTTGGCATGCTGTTTCCCAAGTTTTCCATCCTTGTTAGGACTTGATCCAAACTCTTCTGCCAGCTTCTGTCTGATACCCATGCTATACCTGCACCATTTCCAGAAAAATTGAAACCAGATATCTTCTATAACATGTAATAATATCTAACCCACATATCCAACAATGTTTGATGACAACAAAGTGAGAAGCTATTCAATTTCATAAAAACATTAAGCAAACAAGATATCAAGGTTAATAATTAGGAAAATGAGAACATGTATATGCCATATAACTGCTTCCTTCTACAGATTCAAAAATATTTCACCAGTAAACTTACGAATCTTCTGGTCTTCCATTATGGTATGCTGGTCCTAAATTCCCATTGAAATAGAACAGTGTCTTCCGCTCCTCATGGGACCTGTAAACAGATATTTAGATGGTTGCGTTGTTTTACTTGAATAACTCAAATGAATAGAATACAAAATCAACCATGAAAAGAAAAGGCAAATGACTGAGGTGAAAATTAAACGTTACCGAGCCCAAAGTTTTGAAGTCAACACATTAGCATCAGGAACTTTCCAAGCAGGAAGCACGAGATCTTTGTCAGGGTCAAAACATGGATGAATGCCTCTTTTGTCGGAAGGAATTTTATCCCAGTTGTCAGCCCAATAGGCTGTAGTTGAATGATTATGCTTTGAGTTTGTGTTTCCCCAGTGAACTAACATCATGCTATTCCATATCTCCTTAGGAGCATAGCAAGCACCTTCATCCCAAGAAAAAAACTGCCTTCAGAAACAAATGCAAACTAATTAGCATATGCTTCTCACATGCAAATGCAGTATATAAATTTTTAGTAAAAAAATTATCAACATGGGATAAACAATTCTCATTACCCAGATGTGGTCCCTTCCTGATGACTGATTCCAATAAGGATATTGTTCAACAATGTGAGTATATGCCTTCTTATAATATTCCAAAGTGAGAGAGCTCCTCAATCCCATATGCTCCTGAATGTCATAAAATAAAATGTAGCAAAAGGAGAAAAATGGCAGTAAAAACATGGAATCTGCAACCAATACTTCATAAATATATACACACACACACTCATATAACAAAGAAGTAATAGATAACTCAGGATATTAATATCCTTCCATTCTAAAAGGGAAAAGAACATCACATGCAACTGTCTTTTCCCATTTTGAAAGTATCACTATTCAGGAACATAACATAGATGTTAGTGTTGACTGACACGCCATCCAATTAATCACAGATATCTTAGAATGATCTGAAAGCTCTGTGAGCATGGACAGGCTGAAACACCGATGCAGTTAGTCTTTATACACATGCCATATGCAATAACAGACACTCTAGAGATACATTCTGGTAAAAACAACAATTAGTAAAACATACCCGCATACTCAAGTGGGGAGCATCATCAGCACGAGTTATGATACATGAATCAAGAACAGGAACAAAGAAAAAGTCTGCCTCTTCACCATTTAATGTTCGATGAGGACTAGCTAGCAAACTTTCATAAACTGCCATCTGCAGACATGTAGCCGAACTGGATAAATATACTCTTATAAGTGTTATATTTTACCAAATGAAATGCTCCTATATGAAGTCATGAAATACCTGGGCACCATATAATTGATCTGTCCATATTGTTACATTTTTGTCATCATAAATTCTATTTACACACTCTAGCTTAAAATGGCGTCCCTGCAGAAACCAAAAATGAATAAGATAAGAAAATAGCAATAAAAAGAATCAAAGTTTTGATCTTAGATGTAACCAAAAAGTGACATTCAGATTATTCTGACCTCAAGAAGCAAGCTGTTGAACTCCGGGGGCAAATCATAAACATATATAAGAGGCCTTTTCTTCGCCACCACAGCATTGAGATTAATCATTTTTCCGTTGGCATGAATATCGTCGGCAATATCAATCCGAGCAGGACGAAGCCAATTAGGCCACTCTGTTATAGAGGAAATGACAGATGGCATGCTGCAATCTACTCCATACCAGCCATTGTCACACTGAAAATACACTATATTCAACTTATTTACTGACATTGGATGGAAGTGAGCATTCTCACACTACACAATGTTTTTATCTATATACAATGAATGGACATAAATTGAATTTATTCAGCACCAAAAGATGACAGTAGTTTCATATACACAATGTTTTGGACAAGTAATAACTGGCATTTAGTATTTCAAACAGAGTCCATTCTAGTAACAGTTGATGTCAATTAGCTTCACATTTTTGTTCATGAATTTTTAGTCCTTCACTGATCTTTCATTCCTTTGACTTGTTTAACTGATTCTTTATTGGCTTATTCTCCTTCAGCTTCAAGTATTTGATTTCTAAATAAACATAGTCAGTCCAACTTTTCTAAGAAATAGAATATTCACTATGGGCTCAAATGTTCTAAAATAATTTCCTTTATCATATATGCCTTAGTAGTAATTTATTTACCACTAGTCAATCCCTACAAATAGAAAATGAAAACAATAGAGGATTGACAAAGCTTTTCTTCCAGTAAACAGACAACAAAATCCAAGTGCCCCAACCCAATAATAAATAAAAGAATCACCTGACAAAATCCACCACGACAATGACCATGTCTAGAGCATTGATTAACACAAACAGATTCTACAGGCACTTCACAAAGTCGGCCCGAAAGACCATCATATTTGCAGTCACATTCTTCTTTAATTTTTGCCTTTCCAGAATATGCATCATCTGGGTCCACATTACACCAACCCCGTTTGCTACCATTAGTTGTGAACACATCTTGGTCAATTAGTGTCCAATTCACTAGTTTGGGACCATCAGGTGTAGAAGGTGGACTGAAACAGATGAAAAGGAGTGAGTCTTGAATAATACGAATTTAAAAACTTCACCAATGAAACTCAAAACTAGGAATCTGATTTTACATACATAAATTGAAACCCACATGTCTCTGCCAATGGTCTATTAGGATATTTTGTGCCTTCTCCACAGAAGCACATTGCTCTTGTCTTGTCACAGTTGGCAGGGCAAATAGAGACTACCCATCGCCCAAATAGTTGATCTGGTGATCCTTCATAGTTGCATTCCAGTTGCAGTTGTTCAGCACATCCATCCCCTGTCACCCCACAAATTATCACATGAGTTCAGACCAACTAGTGAATTAAACATGCTTTTGTGCAATGACCAAATATATTCAGGAAACGGTAGAGACAAGTTATGTTTTTTTTTTGTTCTGTTTTAATCATACCAGAAAATGCTGTTGTCAATAGCAACAAAAATAATCAGTTAAAACTTAGAAGTGACAATTAAGAGATTTGGAATATTAAAAAAGCTGAAAATTTTTCTGATTAGTATACAGGGGGAATAATACATTCACATATATATATATATATATATATATATATATATATATATATATATATATATATATATATATATACACACGCAGACACACATACTAGTTCTAACCTACTATTTTTACAGAAAATAAAACAAAAACAAATTTACTTGGAAATATTTTGTTCACGTGACGCACAAATAACACATTAAATATCTCCCATCACATTTATTAGTGTCAATTTGGTGAATGGATGTCTATTATTCCTTGCTTGCAAGAAAGATCATGGAAGCACTGTGTGGAAAGCTCCTTAGTTAATATAACTGTTAGTTAATATATTGCTGCTATGAGGCCATTGTCCATGAAGTAAGCCCATTTGTGTTTTGTCATACCATATTGGACCGAATTCTAATGAACAACATAATGGTAGATTTGTAGTTACGTAGAAAATCTCTTAATGCTCCATTTTTTCTTGAGGTCTTCCAGAATTACCTTCATCCACAACCCTTGATATTTAACCTTACAACCATATGTTGTTTCTTGCACCTCCACTCACCAAGTTACCACCTAAGAAAATGCATTATTGTGAGGTGGATCTCCTATCAACAATGGATCCAACATATTCTACAATTGTACACACCTCTAATGATAGTCCACCCTTGCTCTTAAATAGAAATTCATCCTTGAGTACTCTTCAAATAATGAAGAATTCTAGTTATGGCCTGAAAAAGTCTCTACCATGGATCATGCATAAGCTGGCTAATTACACTAAATTCATAAACTATGCCAAGTTGGGTGTGGACTAAATAATGAGCTTTCGAACAAGCCTCACATATTGGCGTTTTTCAACTGTTGGAATTCCTTGTTCAATCCCAATCTGATTATTATTATCTATAGTAGTAACAACCTCATTCCCAATAAAGTATTCCAGTTTGCCAAGATCATTCATCTCAAATTGTGATACTAACTTCTACAAAATATGCTTTCAGCATCATCACCTGAAATAACCACATCTTCAGATACACTAAGAGAAGTGTTAGTTTACCGCCTTGTGAATGCTTTATAAAAAGGGAATAGTTAGCTTGTCTCTGCCCGTGTCCCAAGTATATCATGGCTTCATTGAATCTCTCAAGGCAAGCACATGGAGACAGTTTGAGTCCAAACAAAATCTTCTCCAATTTGTACGATGTGTTCCCTCCATTAGAGAACCATATCCAGGCAGGATCTTGTATACATTTCTTTCCCAATACTACATCATGTACAAAGGCACTTTTTATATCAATCTGACTAATTTGTGATGCACTCATTTCCTCATTTGTGGCTTGAATTCAATTCTCATCCTTCAAGACTTTGGTACTAATGTGCAAATCCTGAGAGAAGTTATTGGTGTCTACAAATGAGAGCACTCCTAACAGTGGGTCTGTTGGTCTGAACACTGGGAAACAGGCTAGCAGAGGCACAATAAAGTTGTCAAAGGTCCTTCAGAAGGAAGTAGAGGAAGGGAAACGTACCCCAGTGAACAAAGCTAAGGTTCAGACATGGAAGTAGAGCCATCAAGTAAGAATGAGCAAGCAAATAACATATATACTCTAGATTTAACCTAATATTAGTCCACAAACAGGAAAAAACACATCAGTCATTAGCTGGTAAAATAAATGTTGCTGGAGATATATCCTGGATTTAAATGATTAACTCTATCCAGTAGCAACGCCCCTTCATTTTAGAAAAGTGACTTCTCGAGTACTCGGATTAAAGTATACGCAGTATCCTGGAGGTAATGAGTGTGTGTGATTTACCAGCCACCAAAGCATGAGGGTGAATATCAATGCCTCATCATAGCTATATTATTAAGAGTGTTAATATATTATATGATCAAGCTAAAACTGCAAGGTTGTCAGAGTAAATCCTAGAACACTCGCTTCTCATTAAACATGAGGTAAGCATGATGTATCAGGTTAATAAAATAACAGAAGGAGAGAAGCGAACTAACCAGAATAACCATGAAAACATCGACACTGTCCCAATTCTCGATTACAAACTCCCTGGCCACTGCAGTCATTTTTACACTTATTGCCACCTATTATCTGTTAATCAACAATATTATTACGGAGGCAAAAAATTACTTTATATAACAAGATATCAAGTCAATGCCAATAACAACCATGCCCCTTCTGAAATACTAATTGGCAGAAACATGAAGCCTCTAAATTAAAAAGTCGAAGAAAACAAGAATTTACACAAAAAGAGACCAAAATCATTGAAAATGGCATCAGTTGTCACCTCAGTCATGTTGACTTCCTTAATAACAGAATCACAACCAGCAAGCCAATGGCCAATTTCAGCCTTCCATGGTGCACCCTGATAAACAACTGCTCCGTGCAAGTCGGCTGGAAACTGAAGCTTGAAATCAACTGCAGGTTGTTCCTGATCACGTTTGCTCGGAAATTCTGCCGAAACATTAGCTGAGATGCAAGAGTCTTGAGCTATCTTAAAATTATTGAGAGTAGGTGTCAAAGGGAACGAAACCAAATGCACTACAGAAACCAATGCCAGAACAGAAGCAATTGTCGCTGCAAGGGACCAAGAACATCTCCATTTGTTCACGGAGAACAAATCTAACATGTCCCTTCCCATACTAACCACACCACAACACAACACTACACTACAAAACAAACTCAAACCCTTCTGATTCACCAGGCTGCCTTGACATCATAACCTGAAATAGCATCAATAAAATCACTATTCCTCACAATGATCAACACCATACAAAGCTCAACTAGGTCCAATTGCTTAGAACTACGAAAGCCTTTGTTTGTCCTCGTTATTAAATTATGAGAATAAAACAATGGAAACAATTTACTACTACTATTGCAAAGCACAAACCCATTTTGAATTTTAAACACAAAAATCTGAAGAATCACAAGTTCAATAAACAAAGGCAACCATCACATGACCCTACATTAGTATTCTGACATCTGCAGACAGTTGACTCACCTTACTCGGATCTGAATCACCAAAACACAGAACCTCATTCGGAGATTCAACGTGGGCAAGCACCAGTTTGCCCAATTCAGCAACTAAATTATAAAGGTTGCTCCTTTAAAATGCCAGCTACCTCAAATCAACAAAGGGTCAACCAAAATACCAAAACTAATTGTTTGTTTTAATTTTTCTGTTTTTTTTTTTTTCTCCGGCAACTTTCTCGACCCACGTTGTTAACACTTCAATTATGAACATGGGACCACCACTTCGTTGTCGTTGGCTCGTTCTTCTTAATGTAAGATTCTCAGTTCAATTTTGGTTTCCCATTTAAAGAGATTGGAATGGAATCTTCTGGTTTTTCCCATTAAGAAGCCGCCAAGGTTCTCTTATCCTTCTCGGAAATGAATCAGGTCCCGACCCACTGATTTGCACGTCAATGTAAGAGACCATTTTGCCCTTCCGGCATTGAAGCATCTAATGATTACCTAGGAAAATGTTTTGATTCATATACAACACAATTTTATGAATATTTTTTGCGATTAAAAAAATTAACTTTTTGTATTTATAAACACAGAAAAACATTGAAATTGAAATAATAGTTACAGTGTGTGTATAAAATTATTGAATGTGAAAACAATCCAATGACATAACTATGCTTAGTTCAGCTATTGCCTAGTCACCGATTTAGTTAAGAACGTCATTTGTTTAAGTTTAATATTACATGCAAGTTAAATGTTATTAAACAAAATGTTATATCTATTGACTACTTTTCATTCAAAAGATAAATTCAGCCACACATACTAACATATTTTTAAGTATACATTTAGTGATACATTTATTACTTAACGGTATTATTTTAATGATATTAAGTATATTATTTAATGCATAATTAATGAACATTAAATTTTATAAAAATTTATAATTAATTAAAATATTAAATAAATTTTAACCTAAATAATTATTAATACAATTTTATTTTATTTAGAAAACAAAATTATTCACAAATATTATATAATTATAATTATAATTTATTTGTTACATAAAAAAAACTTAAAGTAATTAAATAAAAAAATAATTATATTTAATATTGTTAAAAATTAAAATATAATTAAATATAAACAAACTTAAATTAATGGAAAATAAATTATTATTTGTTTTTTAATAAAGAAGATGAAAACTGATTAAAATAATATTATCAGTATTAAAAATCCAAATCATATTTTAAGTTCTGTTAATTAATTTCTTTTATGATTAATTATAATAATTTTATTGTTTAATTATTTTTTTACCTTTTTGTGTGTATCGAATAAATCATCAATTATAAATGTATATTACTTATGATTTTTTTTTCTCTAAATAAAATAAAACTGCAATATTACATTTAATTATGGACATTTATATCATTTAACGTTTATTAGTTATACCTTAAACAACGTTCTTAATGAAAAATGTTAATCATAGATCATAATTAAGTGTGTCAACAAATAAATTTTGACTCAAATATATCTTATTTAATATATCTTGAATTTTACAAATTTGTATAGTTATTGACATAATTATCATTAATGTAATTTATTTTATTTAAAAGATAAAATATCTAAAATTGAATATAATTCCAATTAATAATTTATTTGATATATATCTATAAAAAGTTAAAAATTAATTAAATAATAAAATAACTATATTCTAATATTATTAAAAATTAATATATAATTAAACGTAAAAAAAGAAAATTAATTTGAATGATTGACAAAAATCGACACCAATTAAGAATAATTAATGTGTCTTAAATTTTACAACCTTGCATAATTAACTATAATATTAAATAAATGAAATGAAATTTTCTTCATTTAAAAGATAAATAAATATAATTTTTATTAATAATTTATTTGATACATTACTAATTAAAAAATTAATAAATAATAAAATAATTATATTTTAATATTATCAAAAATTAAAATAAAACTAGAAGTAAAAGAATATTTATTTAATATTATATTTAAGTATGTACTATTTTAAAATTCAAGACATTAATTATTTTTAATCTTACAATTTAATGGATATTAATACAATTTAATGGGTATTAATTCTTCTGAATTAATGCCCTTTTGTTAGATTCAAATCAAATCATATTAAACTGAATAATGTTTTCATTTTCAGTTCCGGTGACCTTTCTCAGAAAAGTAAACTAAAACATAATATATACATTTATACCTACGCATATATTATTTTTATAAATTTACTAATACGTTTTTATTAAGGATGCTATTATTTAGAATATATTTTTATAAAGTAAAACTACAAATAATTTTTTGAATAAAATATTATAATATTAAATTAAAAACTCAAAATTTAATAAAAAATAATATTAGTTTTTACATATTTATATTATTTATCTTATCTCTTTAACTAAAGCAATTGAAGTTTTATTTTACACGTAGTAAAGTCAAAGTCAAGAAAGAATATAAAATATATAAATAAAATTTTGTCTTTATATTTCACAAAAAAAATATTAATATATATATATATATATATATATATATATAAAAATTAGAGAACACTGTTTTTAGTATATATATTTAATTACCGATTTAATTAGCTTTTACGTTATCGAATTTTTTTTAAAATTCAATTAACGATTAACAATAACTTCTAAAAGTTATTTATTTTATGATTATTTTGTGTAAATATATAATTATTTTTTATTTTTATAATTATGACTCAGTGAAAGCACATTTTTTCCACTAATAATATATAAAGAGAATAAATGTATAATATTTCTATCTTATTCTTAGTTATATTTAAAATTAAAATAGTTCAAATACCAAAAGTAATTATACTATAGTCACTCTTTATTTTTATTTTTTTTATATTACTACCATAATAATATTATTATTATGATTTAAACAATCAACAATATTAATTACATTAAGTTCACTAAATATATTTTATATCAATGTTATTCTTTCTCTTAAATGAAATATGATACATGTACCGGAACACATGTTATCCGATATTTTTTTTAAATTCCACTTTTATTCTTAATTGTTTCGGAAGATGAAATAGTAGTTGATTTCTATTTTAAAAAGAGTAAAATATAATATTGAAAAAAATCATCCGAAACATAACCGTACATAATACTTCCAAATAATATTTCCATATTTATATTATTGAATTTATATTTCGGAACAATAGTTCCAGAATAAATGTATTGTAAGTTGTGGAAAGTAAAATCTAAAACATTTTCAGAAAAGTTATTCCAAAGATATGGATTAATCCAAAAAAAGTTATTTAGTTATTTTAAAATAAAAATGTTTTATTATTTGTTCTATTAAATAAAGAAATAAATTATTTCTAATGTATCAGAGGATAAAAATTCTCCAATTAAAATGACATTGGAGAAAGTTACCAAATAGTGCGTCTCTCTCTTTTATATATTAGCATTGATAACACCTCGTTAGTTTCTCATATGATTCTTATATACATTTTATATATTAGCATTGATAAAACCTCGTTACTTTTATATATTTTCATATGATTCTTATATACAATTTTTGCGTCATAGACATTTTAATGATATAACTACTGTACCAAGTAGGGATGTTATCTGGACGGTGGATAGTAACTCCCTCGTACCTTATTCGCTGGATAAATATATATTTGTCTCGTACTTGTATTTATATTTGTCGGATATCCGTTATGTAGGTACCCGTATGTTTTTTTCATATTCGTGGGTATCCATGGGTACCCGCGGGTATTTACAAAATTATTTAAAAAATAAATATTTAATCATAAATTCAAATAAAATAAAATATATCACTATCATTAATTTTAAATAAAGTTCAAATAAACTCAAGTTCATACAAGTCCAAATAATTATAAAGGTAAATATAAAATGACGTTCAACACACAGTGAAAATTCTTTAATTAGTGCTTTAATCAACAATCCCACCTTCTCGAATTGATTCCTAAAAAATAAACAAAATAAACAAATAATAAACCTCAATTGCCACGTGTCAAGTATTCTTATCTTGATTCCATCATTTGACAACAAGCATAACCATAAATGTCATTATCTATATAGTATTTGATGTATATACCCAATTTCAAATGAAGGAAAGAGAAGAATGTCAAGGGGTGTACATGGAAGAAGACAGTGTTGCAATACTTGAAGCTAAAGAATAAAGACAAGACAAGATATGCAGCTTAGAAAAAATTAGATAAAAATATTTTTTTACAAATATATATATATATATATATATATATATATATATATATAATGGTATTTTTGTGAATTAAAGTTTGGTGGGTACGGATATCCACGTGTACGGATATTATGATCCCCGTACCCGCCCCATTAACATGCGGGTATCAAAAATATCCGTATCTGCGGATAGCGGATATCCATTTTTAATATCTGTTTCCTACCCGTTGCGGTTTGATCCATAAATATTCACGAGTACGGATTTTTTTTACATCTCTAATACCAAGTCTAGATACCTTATTAACATCGAATGTTGGTAGTGTAGTGAATATAATGTTTGCATTTTAAGTTTTAGACAGAATAAAATTAAATATATTGTTTTAAGGATTAAAATGATATTAATATTTATAAATATTAAAAACATTTTGTTATCTCTTTATGTTGTTATTGCATTTTAATTTTTTTTATTAGTTTTAATATTTTATAAACTATATTTTGACATAAGTATATTTCTAATTTTATTAAATATGACATGTTATAATTTTGCATTATAAATATTTTAAGGATTTAATGATAAAGAACCAATACCAAACAATACTATTAAGCGTGATTAGAATAATTCTATCAGTATATTTTTTTCATAGTATTTTTCTATTTTATTTTTTCTTCTCCTTCATTTTTTTTAAGTGTTGCAATGTAAACTTTTAAATATTTTATATAAAAAAAATTGTTCAATTTTCTTAATTTTTTATTCCTATTATGCAAAAATATTATGTTTCTTTTAGTTAGTAGTTTGTAAAATTTATTTTGATATAAATATAATGCTTAATTTATTTAATATAAATCTGCACTACGATGATTTAAAAGAAAAAACATGAATCAAAATTAAGAAATAAATGTGTCAGTAACATTTGTGTTAAGTTTTAGGGTGACAAAACGAGTCAATCTAACTTATTTTGGCTCACTCAATCATTATCCAAAAAAAAAAATGAAGTGGTTTGATATGTAAAAATAAATAAATAGAAAATCTTACTCCGTCATCAAACTACAAGTCAAAAATTGAAACAAACAAGTCTTGGTAAAAATAATCTACCAATCGAATTATTAATTAACTTTAATGACCTTCAAATGTAAAAGCCTAGAAAATAATATTTTGAAATTGGTATTGTGTTTAAAATAATGAAACTCAATTATTTTAATAATAAAATATTTAGGTATAAATAGAAAATTCATAAATGAGTTTCATCACTTTAAAACATTTAATCTCTGAAACAACAAGTTCTATAGAACCCTCTTTCTTCTTTATACAAATTTTAATAGTGCGATCATCTGTTTGAAGATCAGAGACCGCTTGTTTGATTCTCGTGTGAGATTTTCAAGTGTGACCGATCAATTTCTCCGTTTGAATAAGTTGATTTTCAACCCTTTTGTTGGTTGATTTCTATTCTTCCTTGCATGTGTCTCTCTTTAAGGTCACATACGTCCTTCTGGTATTCTTTTTAGTTTTATGTTGATCAATTGTCATGATAGTATGATTTGATCGTCTCTATGGTATTTCTACTTGTAAATAGAGTACCTTGAGACTTGAGGTAGGTTTTGGCGTTGTTAGAGTCAATTGAGCAATTTCACCATGTAAGGAAAACCATCATTAAACTTGTATTTAAATGAGTGTTTATGATTTGTGCATTTGCTTGGATTGGTAAAGTTTGAATTGGTATGATTTTGGATGATCATGTTTAATTGGAATTGTAATTCTTGTTGTATGTTGTTGATATTTAGTGATATTTAGAAGAAAAATGAATTTGAGTCATTGGTTGAATTGGTACCCTTTCTATGTTATAAAAACTGTTAAAGATCAATCCTGAAATAAGAGTACCAATTTGAACTATGAATTAGGTTTGGATCGCCTAAAAACCACAAAATGCATTTGATGTTTTCTAATATGGCATTAAGGGACATTTTCCATCACTAAGCGCCAAATTTTACGAATTAATTAGCGTTGAGCGACATCTAGGTGGCATTGAGCGCTAGTGTTCACTATAGGTCTGAGAGTGATTTAATTTCAGGGTGTTGAGCACTGGTCTTTACGAGGCAAATTACACTGAGCGCCATATGTCCAATTTTGCTGGTTTTCACTGTTTGGTTGTTTTGCTTTCTTTGAATGTCGTGGAATTGTAAAATAAAGTATATGATTGGTTTATATTATGATAGAAAGGTATATTTTGAGTTGTTGTAAGGTATTTTTTGGGGAGGAAATTCCATTATTGAGGTGTGTTCACTAAGGTGTGTCTTGAGATTATAACGGTTGCATTTTGTGAAGCTATCCTGAACTCTATTAGCTATTCATATTCATGTAGAGGACAATAATTAGGTGGTGAGAGTAGTAGGAGGTCTTGTCACAAGGATGATGATTCCATTATTCTTATGATTGTAACAATGATTAATCTTATGTGTGGTAATTCGGTAAAGCAGCTCAGTAGAGTAGTCTATATCACCACAAGTGTTTGGCTTCTTAAGTCTAAATCATGTGCACTTATTCGAATAATATAGAGTCTACAATAGTTTGGTTAATAATATATGTTAAATGATTGTGTTTTATATTCTGCAATGAAACTGATACACATATAAAATGTTTAAAAATATATTTGTATGATTTATTCAACTAGTTTGCCTTATCTGCTTTTTTTGTTGGTCTTATGTTTTGTTTTCTTTTTCTTGCTATAATCACCAATGTGGTGTGAGGAGATGATAATTAATGCATAAATGAATGTTGAGGAACCTTTAGCTTAAGGCTTGAAAATATTTGATAGGATATATGTACAAGGTAAAAATCCACGATAGTTAAAAATTTTGAGTTTCCTTCTTATGTTTGCATAATTATAATTATTTTGGACGACTTTATAAATATATTATAATAGTGTGTAAATTTTATCTATTTTATATTATTAATTATGAGCTTCTTTGTTTAGTAATTTTACTATTTTATAAACACGTCATATATCTCCCAAACGTAATAGTATATTCGAATTAGAGCAAAACCAATAGTAATTTGAGAACCAATAATTGCTTGCCCTGCACGTGGCACAGTAGTATTGGTAAAGAAAAAAAAAACAATTCTCAAAAAGTGTAGCACAGTAATATTGGAAAAGTAGTCTTAAGTTAATAAACATAAAATTATGAAACAAACATCGAGTGATTTTGGTTTCATGTCAGATTGACTTTAATTTTTAAAATAAAATCATGTTTTGTTTGGTTATAAAATTGATTTTGAACTACAAAATTTAAGTCCAAAGAGAAGCTATGCGTCTAATGATTAATTCTTCCAAAATCAAAATTTTCAATGCTCTCCCAAACATATTAATTATTTTTCACATTAGGACGGTGAGGGCAATTATGGGTTTTCACTATTTTATGCTCAGAATAATTCAATGATGTAGTGTGTAACTAAGTTTCGTAACACAATTATACTTTTTCAATAAAAAAACAAATTTTACTAACTTAAAAATAAATAAATATTATATTTAACATGTAGCTGTATTTTAATAAGAATTAATTATCTTTTAGGAGGTGAAATAAAATCTTGTAGAGTGTAACACTTGCAATTAAATATAACTTGTTAGCATCAAATTAAACAAATTGTTTTGCATGTATAATGACAGCAATAAATTGTTAACTAAATTATTCAACTCTTTCATTTTATTATTATTATTATTATTATTATTATTATTATAACATAGGTTTGGCCATTTGGTGGACCCATTCAATTATGCAGAAGGGAGAAAAAAATGACACTATCCTTTTATTATTCCATTTTTAATATTCAAATGCAGATTCCCTTTAGAAAAATCAATATCTAGTGATGCACATTTCTTCTTTCTTTTGAAGGAATGACGAAGATTTCAAAACGCAAAAGAAGGAGTCATTTATACTTTCATTTTTCTGACCATTCATTGGTTACTGTAGTTCAAACTTTTTTCATTGTAAACTTATGTGTGTATACACTAAATGATTATTTCATATATTTCTTATTTCTTTTAATTAAACTAAATATACTAGTAATTCAAACTAAAATTTAAAATTACGATATATAAAAGAAAAGTAATATATATATATATATATATATATATATATATATATCTTGGTGTTAAATTCAATTCTAAAAAATAAAAAATAAAAAATTCATAAAACAATATTTTTATTAATAAAATCGTGAATTAAGATATTATCATCGTTAAAGGTGGGATGGTGTATGAGGAGAAGAAAAAAGTGGAAGAGCATATTATGTTTAAAAAAAATACTTTGAGTAATTTCGTAAAATATAAGTGTTTTGTGTAATAAATTCAATTGTGATCTTTATTCGTTTCAAAGAACATTTTTTGTAGTGTCAAACAATAAGTTCATGTAAGGCCCATTAAAATCTGATATTTCTTTTCTGCCCTAAATTAAAGGGGTTGTCTTTGTAAGTGAGTCTAAGGGTTGGTCCAGCAGATAAAATCGTTCCTAGTTACCATAATTCGCACTTTCACTCTTGCAGAAGAATCAGCCGTCATCTTTGCGCCTCTCGTACAAAACACTCTTTTAGGGTTTGCTCTAAACCTTCCTCGAGCTAACTCAAACCCAGCTCCTACTCCGCGTAAGTCTTTCTCAGCTCATGTTTCCCCTTTCTGGGTCTAAGACCACTGTTTACCATTAGGATTTGGTAATAACCCGTCCTTGTTTCTATTGTACCGTTCATTTCAGCTCTTTGGCCATTCTTAGGACCGTCGTGTTCATTATGTTCGTGTTGGAGTGTTCCGCTAACTTGTTTTCCAGGTAAGGGAAGCTAGAACCTTTTGTTGCTTGTGTTTTCCGCTGTTTTGGTCATCATTTTGTGTCTATATGGATTGGTTGGCGTTGTGTCCGTTTTGGTTGGAGTCAAAGCATGTGTTGGTTTGTGGTTTTGGCTACTGTATGAGAAAACAGTGGCGAGTGCTGGTTTTCTCGCCCAAGCGAGCTAGTCTCGCCTGAGCGAGATTATCATAGGCTCGCCCAAGACTTTCCACTCGAATTGTCGCCTGAGCGACTTGTATTCGTTTTGAGCGATGAGTGCTCTCGCCTAGGCGAGAAGGGACTCGCCCGAGTGATACCTCGCAGAGTCCCCTGTCCCTTTGTCGGACCCTCGCCTAGGCGAGATGGGGTTCGCCTGAGCGAGAGGGTTCCCCTCGCCTGAGCGAGCCCTGTTAGCTTGAGCGAGGCAGAAGGCAGTTTTTGATGTTGTTATTGAGTGGTTCACCGATGTGTGGCTTGTTTATCTGACCCAAATACTTTACTAGAGGGATTGCGTGATGATAGCATGATTGATATGTTACATTTGAAATGGAAATAGCATGTTATTTTATTGGGTATGAATTGGAAAGCATGAGTTGTATGAATTGTTGATTATGCATGATATTTATGTCATGGGAAATTCTTGATTGGTGGGTGGAACATGTTTAAAGTATGGGTAGGGCATAATTCCATGACTCTTGTAGTGAGAGATCTTGGTGGCGCCTCATCGATTGGACGTAATTCCATGGACCCTCTTATGGGGAGTCCCTGGTGGTGCCCCAACAAAAGGACGTAATTCCACGGAGGGTCGTGGTGGTGCCTCAGAGCCAGGGCGTAATTCCACGAAGGCCACGTGGTGGTGCCTCCTGTAAGGGTATAATTCCGTGAAGGCCTCGCGGTGACGCCTCATTGCTAGGACATAATTCCACTACTATGTGGTGGTGCCTCAGTTACATATCCGGATAGCTAAAACTTGGGGTTTTATATTAATGGGTACTTCACATGTGGGTGTCTACTATGTATGTCTGAATGTGAAATGGTATGTTGAGTGCATGATATGATGACTTCTTCGCTAGCTTACCATTTTGCTTGCTTGTGTGTTATGTGTGGCCTCTATCTTTGTGATGATCATGTGAGCAGATGCGAGAACCCCTATCAGTAGTAATGGTAATAGGGATGTTGCAGCTTGATGGATTGGATGGATATTGGGCCCACTGTGGGGCCCATCACTGAAGAATTTTATTATTTACGTTTCCCTTTTCCGAATAATACCTAGTTTAATTATTTTTTTTTCCAGAGTATTTCTGCTTGGACAGTGTGGAGTCCTTTTTTTTTTTTGTAATCTGGGTATATCTGACGTATGATATACCCTTATATCTTAAACTCCATAGTCTCTTAATATTCATATATGTGATGTTTTATTTATTTGAGGTTATTTTGGGACGTTACATTTCACAATTGTAATTTAACATTATACAATTCGAAATATCCCTGTGTTTGTTTTAACACGATTCAAAAAAATGTCTTTATCCCTTATTTACTAATAAGATGTTATGTGTGGATAAATTCAAGATAAAGAAAATACTTTTGTTTTAGGCTTTTTAGATTTCTAAAAACTACTTTCTTCAAGCATTTATATATTGAATATTTCAAGATAAATAAAGGTTAAAGAACAATAACCACAATGAGATATAGTCAATTCTTAAAAAAAATATTCTTCTTATCATGCCTTAATCTTTCCAAAGAACATCATGGCAACCTTAAGTGTTTATCATCTCATATCCATCTTAAAATTTTACTTATTTTACTTAACAATCCAATGATCTTTTATCACACTCATTTGTAATCAAAGCTTTTTAATTAGGTGGTTGTACTTTAAAAATATCCTCTAGTTTATTAAGAGAAATTGAATTCCAAAAATTATTAAATCTTGGTTAAAAGTGGTTGTATTTCTAGTAATACTTAGTCTTTTAAAATGTTTTAATACTCAAATTAATCCTTATTCTTATGTGTTTATCTATATTTATAAGTATTTTGATTATAATTAACTCATGCACCTACAAATTAACTCTAAAATTTAATTTATTGTATCTTAATGCCCCTAGTACACCAATTATGCTAGGTTAGGAATAAGTTGACTTCTTTATATTAAACATCACATTGGAGAAGTAAAAATTGAAAAAGTTGAGAGATTTTTTTTTCTTCTTTGATTATGTGTACCGTAAAGAATTTGATTATAAACAAAATACTGTGATTTTTGTCTGGAATATTGAAATCTTGGTTTCATCATTTTTTATCTTATTGAAGTATTTAAATAATAGATATTAAAACCGAATTTATACAAATAGACCTGGTCTTTTTTGTGAAATTAAAACTTAAAAAGCCTAACTTATTATTTGGCAAACGTATTTTGTAGAGTTTATTTGTGGTTTTTGAAAAGGCGAGTTTGACATATTAGTTTGTCCTTATGGAACATTTTGATTATTAAATTTTAATTTTTTTTTTATAATTTTAAGTGATATTTTTTAAGTAATTTTTTATTTTTTTATTTTTAATATTTTAAAATCACTTAGAAAATGATATATTATATTGTAAAAAAAAATTGTCAAAATTTAATAGTCAAAATATCATTGTTCAAAAACCACAAATAAACTCTACAAAATATGTTTGGCAAATAATAAGTTAGGTTTTAAGTTTTAATTTTATAAAAAATACCAGGTCTATTTATGTAAAGTCGATTTTAATATCTATCATTTGAAAATATATAATTGGACCATTCAAAATTTGATGAAAGACTTTTTCTTCCTGCAGTCTTTATACTCCATAATTTTCAAAATAAATTATTTCTTCTATTGTAAAAGTGATTTTTTAGATGCACGATTATATTTTTGATAATTTTTTCTTAGAATATAAAACGATAAATATCTTGTAAATAATTTTAGAATATAAAAAAGAGAAAATAAGAAAATAAAAAACTAATAAAAAGATGTTACCTTAGATTATAGAAAAAAATTATCAGTGGAGATTTTTCTGAAACAAAACTTCTGAAATTTTCAAATCAAGATTTTTAGAACGAGGTTTATGGATTCAGATTTATGGAATAGAATTTCTGTAACGCATGAAATAGGATTTATGCATGAAATACATTTTGAAAAGGATTTATCTTTCAATAATTTTTTCTAAACAAACTTTTCAAAAAACAAGATACACATTTCGAAAAGTATTTTCCAAAATGAACTTTTTTCTGAACAACGTGGTGCAGTGGCAATGAGAAAGGCGAAGTTAGTATGGGTGAAGTTAACAATGATGGGGGTGCATAAAGCAAAAACTCAAATCATGTTTGTTTAAACAAATTTTAGGCCCAAATTTATTACCTATTTTAAGTACCCAATAAATTAAGTTTCCAAATTGAATATACAATAAATTACAGAATTTCGATATAAGACTCAACAAAAGATAGAACATTTATTTGTATTGTGTTACTAATATTACATTATTTTTAACTGATTCTGAAATATTTTTAATCACTCTTTTGGTTCTTCATCTTGTTTTTTATTTTTTTTATTTTACCACTGCTATAAATTTCGTCATAGCATAACGTATACTGTCAGTCCGAGTAATAAAATAAAACGACTTAATAGATATCATTATTTAACACCTAAATCACGTGGCAATGTTTCAACTTAACTAACAAAATGAGTATTAAAATTGATTAATTCATAATACTAACTTCACACAGTTTAAAATAAACATTTTTTTAAACCAATGTTCAATTCTTAAACCCCTTGTGTGACTCTAATTCTTTGTTAGATTCAATCTGAAAATTTGTTTTCACAAATTATTATTTTTTTGCTATAGTTTGTGAAAGTTATTTCTTATTTGTTTTAGGTGGCTTGCGATCCTTGTATTCTATTATTGTAATGATTTTTTTTTTATGTTCGATTTATCATTTTTAAATGTTCTTAAACTATTCTAATGCCATATATTTTATCAATAAATCAATTTCAATTAATAACATACTATTTAGTGATGTTCATCTTTATTACCAATCTGATGAAAGTGACTGTATTAACTTTCTTGATAAATTAAATAAAAAATCATCTTGATAGTAGAAAAAATATTAAATCTAGAATCTAGCATTTAATTTATACCTTTTTCGTATGATAACATTGCATTTGTAAAGATTCAATTATTAAAACATGTGGTTTTATTTGGAATTGAAAAATAAAATAAAGTAACTAATAGAGAGCACGTTATCAGAAGCAGACACAGTAGGATACACGCACCTAGGTAGCCATAGCAAGCATCAGCGTAAACAAGATCGACAACAGTGAAAGCAAGCAACATCATCAATATCATCGAAAAATCGAAGTTTCAGAAATTCACTTGGCTATGACTGCAGCTGTTGTCGTCCCACTCGGCCTTCTCTTCTTCTCCTCTGGTCTCATCGTTAACCTCATTCAGGTCATACCTCATTTTTATTTATTTTTTATTTCTATATAAATCAGAATCCCTATTCTTTCACCAGGAACCGACCCCTTTGTCACTGTTTTTATTTATTTATTTAATTTTTTGCATTTTCGGTTATTCTTGGAGATTTCGATTCGCCCCTTATTGTTGGAACCCTCTTCATTTTGTTCAACTAGAGAGAAAGTGTTCTTCACTGACTATTGGTTGTTTATCGATTAATTGATGATAATTGGTACTGTGGAGTGTTGACAAGTGGTGGTGTGATGCTCTCAGGCAGTATGCTACGTGTTTGTGCGGCCGGTGTCGAAGAATTTGTACCGGCGGATGAATCGGGTGGTGGCGGAACTGCTGTGGTTGGAACTCGTGTGGATTATTGATTGGTGGGCTGGTGTTAAGGTGTAGTCTCTCTTGTCTTGTTCATTTGATTTAAAGTTCACTGGAGCAAAGTGTTTAGTGCTTTACTTGCTTGCCCTGCTAGATGATGTGATTTTGGAGTACTGAATGAGTTTAACTGGCATGCGATGCCGGTGTAAAAGTTTTTATACTGTCAATTAATCAGAGATTATCTTTGGTATGACTTTTGAAGTAGTTATTATAAATGATGGTTTGTGATTGGGCATGTATTGATATTTGAATTTTGGCCTGTTTCTTGAATTGATATTTGAATTTTTAAAGCTTGGTATTTGTAGGCGGGTTTACAAGTAGACCCTAGGATTCGTTTAAATAAAGGTTGTTTAATTGGGGAATGAACCTGGTCATGATGTGCGGGATACTAAAAAGTGAAGTAAATGAGATAGTTGATGCTTGGCTTGTATGATATGGACTTTCTACTGAAATGAAGCTGTTCTAGCTCGTGTTCATTTTTTTAATGGGGGAAATTTAATGGAGCAGACAGAACATAATTATTTGTTGTTTAATGCTTTTGATCATCCTGTCTCGTGTTCAAGTCTTATTTGTACTAACTTCTTTGTAGCATATTACAATTGTGTAAAATTGATGTTTCATCTATCAAGAAAAAATAGTATTTTAAAAGACATCATATATGAATTTGACTTAATTGTTCTTATTGTTGGATTTGGAATAATCAAATATTTCGTTTGGAACTTTCTGTCTTCAGGTCCAAGTATTCACAGATAGTGAAACTTTTCGTTTAATGGGTAAGTCTCCTGTACTGTGCATTTTGGTGCTCTAGGCTATCCTACATCTCACCTCTTCATTCTGTTTCTTCTTGTGTTGTGCATGTGTTTTGGAAAGAAAAAGGGAGTATATATGGTCTCTGCACTTTTCTTACTCTGAATAACTTGAATTCTGATTCATTCTAGAATTTATCAGGTAAAGAACATGCTCTTGTCATATCCAATCACAGAAGTGACATTGATTGGCTTGTTGGATGGGTTTTAGCTCAGGTGATTGTCTTATTTAGTATGACCTCTTTCACATATTCAACTCAATAAAATTAATATTGGAATTTGCATATGTATTACAATCAGTTGCATATTTTACTTGTCATTCTGAAATGTTTAATATTATCTTTACTATGACGAAATAACTCATAGTTGGGGTCTACTTATAGACTTATTTCACCATAAATGTGATATTCTTAGATTTGAAATGCGTTTCTTGACTCATCTGGATTTTGCTTCAACTACTGAATGATTATTGAACGTTATTATTCTTCAGCGTTCAGGTTGCCTTGGCAGCACTCTTGCTGTGATGAAGAAATCCTCTAAGTTTCTACCGGTATGTTATGTGAGAGCTTGTTGAATGGTACTTGTTTTCCAATCCTTATGTTTTAATGCTTTGACTAGGGTGATACAAATGATATGATTTGTAATGGAAGGAATTATGAAGGGGGCATTTATTGTTTGTATAGATTGATAATAATGGGATGGGATGTTCTGTTTGGTGGTTTTCTGAATATCATCATATCATCATTTATGTCAATGTTGATCTATCAGCTAAGTTCAATTGTGCAGGTTATTGGTTGGTCAATGTGGTTTTCTGAATATCTTTTCCTGGAGAGAAGTTGGGCAAAGGATGAAAGCACCCTAAAGGTATGGGATACTCTAATATAATTGATATTTGAACTTGTTTTTGTTTTAATTATAGAAATAAGAAACATATATTGTATAATCAGTAGTATATAGAGTATATATGTATTATTAAGAATGTTTTTGTTTATTCTTGTATCATATCTTTATTATTAAAGGATATCAAATCTTCTCTATATATTGTATTAATTCCTTTCTCTCAATACAAATGAAGCATCATTGTACCAGAAACACACTATATCAGTTCAATGTTAACTGTTTTGCTATTTTGAATCTCATTTGAGTCTTGCAATATTGTATATGCAGTCGGGCCTACAGCAACTGAGGGATTTCCCTCTTCCCTTTTGGTTGGCTCTATTTGTAGAAGGAACTCGCTTTACACAGGCCAAACTATTAGCTGCTCAGGAGTATGCAGTCTCAGTTGGATTGCCTGTTCCTAGAAATGTTTTGATTCCAAGAACTAAGGTTGAATGTTAAATTCCCTGATTTTTTTGTTCGTCTTTTTTCCTTCCCTTTTTTCTTTCCACTGTTTGAAAGTTCTGCATGATTCTTGTCTAGCCAATTATCAGGCTCAACTAATCCATGCTAGCATATTCTTGGTGGGATTTTCTGTTAAATAATTTCTATTCTACTGCTAATAATTAGTTGTTATCACTCTACCTGTCAAGGGTGGCTAATGTGGTTGTCTCAATTTTTATTTTTAAAGTGAAGGACTATACTAACTTAAACAAACAAGCAGAATAGAAGACAGTGTAATCAACCTACACCGTGGGGTTTTTATTGATGTATATATAGGATATTGGATACAAAGAAGAGTCATAGCACTTGCCTAAAACCCTAACCCTAAAGCTGGGAACACACAAAGGAAAAATGTAGAAATAACATTACATTTCAACACTTTTTAATGATTCAGAATGGTGATCCTTTGGATAGTACTTCTGCGAATTATATGCTAGGTTAATACAGACAATTGGCCGTTGATTTATCTGATGTTTTGAGGATTATGAAAATTGTGTTTCATGTGTAACATGAGCTATTTAGATTCCCCTGAATGTATAAGCCTCTTATTTTGTGGAATATTCTTATACAGCTTTTTCATCAAAGTTGATTTAATCCTATATCAATTTTATTGCTGTACTACAATATAAAACTATCTTTCAATAAGAAAACCTGAGCTCCTTTTTTAAATCTAAATAGGGTGTCCTCATTTCAGTCTTTGTTTAACCTTCTATTATTGTCATCATGCTTTCTTGACTCTTAATTTAAATTTGGTCTGTGCAGAAACATGTTTATTTGGGTTTTCTTGAAACGATGAGTCATATAAAAACAAGAAAATTGGAGGTTTTCAAAAGGTAGGGAAATTTGCAATGCTGTTGGATGGGGGTTAGGCTCAGTTGGTGGTGGGTGTTTATTTGTGTGGTTAGGATCCATTTCTTTGACAGAATTGGAATTATGGCTCACAATTTTATTTTTAATTGCACTCTACCAGTGCTGGTATCGGTTTACAATCATAGATTCTATGTTTGGTTTGTAGTCGCCCCCACTCAAAGAGTTTGGATGTAAACTTAGACTTCTAAGATTCATTCCAATTATGTTGCTTGGATGTTTGAGATAGAAATTAAAAAAGTAGAATTCTCAGATTAAAACTTATTTAATATAGTAGTAAACTAAACATTTTAAACATTATACAGTAATTGTTATAAATAACATTAAGAATGTAAAATATTCTGTAATACTAATGATGTATCATAGAGGCAGCTATATTTTGAATTGTGAACTGTTTCCTATTGTGAATCATAAGATTCACGGACTTTGAAAAAAATGTAACATATACTTGAATCACAAAACTTACATTTTACTTGTAGTCTATTTGTAGGAAGGCTTTCATAATAGTTCCAAGTAATATCAGGCTCCCTTTTTGATTTACCCATTATAAAGCAAAAGTCCAGCAGAAAACTCATTCAGCAGTAGTATGTGTAAAGCAAGGAAAGGGAGCAGCACTGCAGCAACACATTCGTCAATTATATATTTTTTAACCTTTACGTGCATAAGAAGAGTTTCAATTGGTCCACAAGTTGGGTTTAAGGCCGAATTCAAGCTCTCAAAATTGACTTTGAAGGTGTGGACTACCTAAGCTTTGTAGAGCTTATTAAGTTTTATCAATAATTAATGTGGTAGTAAACCACCACTCTTTATGCTACAATTCAAGGTAGTCCCCATTGAGGCCACAACTAAGGTGGGCTAGGGATGATTGCAATTAAAGTAATTTTCGAACACTCTTCCTCACACATAGGGCTACCGCCTGGAGTATGGGAAATGCAAGTGGCCCAGCAGTGATCTAAGATAGGTCTTGATACCATTTTAGGATTTGGATTTGAGATCCAATTCAACCCCACAAAACCAACTTCAAAGATGAGATCTGCTCTATCTTTATAAAATATTTGTAAATCACACCCTTGAGGCTGCAATTAAGATTCCCCCAAAGAGGCCATAACAAAGGTAGCTTTCCAACAGTGAGCTGAGGCAGTATTAGGCTAAACTGGTGAGGAGAATAATGAGAGTCCTCAAAGAAAGTGACATTTGCAACATTTAAAAGCAACATATTGGAAGGTAATACAACAATATCCTTCCTGTATCTGAGAATCTCAAGGAATGTTCACTTGTTGAACAGGCTGATAATTTATCAAAATCTGGAGAAAGATAATGAACAACATAGGTAGAAGTAAAAATGTGAAGGAAAATAATGCTCAGAGGATCTGTAGGAAACAGAATGGAATACAATATTTTATAATTAAAAAAATGAAAATTGATATATCAAGTAGCCAGTGTTGAGAACAACATTGCCCCAAAGTTTTAAAGGTATAGCATGTAATAAAAGAGCATGGGCTGTGTCAAAATTGTTACAATTTTTCTTTTCTTCTATCCTATTCATCGTGGAGTGTGTAGACAACTTGAATCATACCACGTGTGGCCATAAAAGAAATAACAAATGCAGAAAAACTATTCTTTTGCATTATCATAACACTATAATACGAATTTTTTTTGTCCAAATTGGGTTTAAATTTTGTTGCTTAAGTTATAAAAAGTAATGAAAAACTATACAAATTCTTCCATTAAAGGTACCCAGTTGTCTCTTAAAAAATATGTGTGCAAGTGACAAAGTACCTGTACTCTTCAATGCAACTGACTTTAAAATCTAGTTGTTGCTGCCCTGTGGTGTATTTTGTTTGAGAAACATGCAATCTTGCAATGTCACACTACCTTGCTATGGAGATAGTTGTGTTTTCCATTTTGGTGTTTTGTCTTTCTGATTTTGTGTTCTCTCATGTATTGGGTTTTTCTGTTTGGGAAGATATCACGTCTCCTCGTAGCTGTACTTTCATTCTTTAAATCTTCAAATTACTTGTAAAAATGTTGAAATGGTATAACCTACCTGTTACAGTAAGTTCACATGATTTTAATGTGATTTCAAAGTAGATATACCCCGTTTCATTCTGATTTTACTTTCATGATTTGGCTTCTTTGTTCTTCTTAATTTACTTGACACATTCAATGTCACGTATATGACCTACTAGTGCTAAGCATTGTATTAGGTTTTATTGTTCTTTTCTGTTTGCTCTGAAATATTTACTCAGCTATGTTGCTTTCAGGGTTTTGTTTCCGCAGTAAGCCATATGCGCTCATTTGTTCCTGCCATTTATGATGTAACAGTGGCAATTCCCAAGAGTTCACCTGCTCCTACAATGCTAAGACTCTTCAGAGGAAAATCATCAGTGGTGAGCCTATCAAAGTAGACATTTAGAAAGAACAAAATAAAAGCAGATACTATCAAACATCAGACTTCCACCAAGTTTCTCTTAATTTCATTGTCTTCACTGTTTTCCTACAAGTAATTAATGTACAGGGTATTTTAACTGCAGAAATTAATAATTTCACTATAAATAAGAATTAGTCAAGAGGCAGAAAGAGGAGAGCATTTCCTTCGATGCGGGTCTTGATTTATGAATGCCTTTCTGATCAATCTGTGTGCTTTGGTAATTTGGAAGCCATGAAGAAGGCACATTAAGATTAGGAATCCAATGCATGTGGATAGAATTGATTTCTTTTCTTCCCCAAATTGTATGCTATTTCCAGAACATATTTTTTGTAGCGTGTATGGAATAAGATTTCAGTTTCTTTCTTTGGTTTTTGGTTTGATGGTGTGTGAAGGCTAACAGTGACTATAGTAAGAAAAGTGAATCAAATGGAAGATCTTTGTGGTTGTCTTACCACCATTGTAGAACACCTGATAATCTTATTTAACAGAACTTTATCCTGGAGATTTGGAGTAGGCTTGTTTGTATTTATCGAAAACCTTGGCATTGCCGGGGAATTTGGAGGCACTATTGTTGGTTGTTAAAGGAATAAGAGTTTTGACTGGGCAATTTGGTACTTACGTTTTTACTTTAAAGAATAGCAGAGCTTTTTAAGGATCCATAGTTATCTATGTAGCCACCTAAGCTACTTGGTGCGTACGTTTTTAGCTTTTACTTTTAAGAATAAAGAAGCTTTTAAGGATTAAGAGTTTTCTGTATAGCTGCCTGACCGAACAATATACACTACTTCCTTATGCTGTTTTTCCTTAGTTTGCTTTTGTTCCTCAAGAGGATTTCTTATCTTTCCTGCATAATCTTATATATATATATATATATTCTTTTTTTTATATAGAATGTATAGTTTAATTAAACATTTACTCACTTTACCACCTTAGGTACATGTGCATATTAAGCGACATTTGATGAAGGATTTGCCGGAAGAAAGTGAAGCTGTTGCTCAATGGTGTCGAGATATATTTGTGGCTAAGGTGTGTTGATTGAATTTTTAGCTGTTAATTAGAGCATGTAAGTCACTCTGTAGTAGTAGTCCAAGTTTTTTTTTTTTTTATTGATAACTGTGTAAACAATGTTACCATGTATTAGTTCCCATTGTCTATTTGCAAGAATGTTTTGGTATATTTTGTTGCGTCTAATTCTTGTTTTACACTTTTTGCACTTTCTTCTCCCTTATTCCTCTGGGACACCAGGATGCATTGTTGGACAAACATATAGCTGAGGACACATTTAGTAACCAAGAGCTGCAGGATGCCGGTCGTCCTGTAAAGTCTCTTGTGGTGAGATACTTCTTCTCATTATGTCTAATCTTGCACGTTCCTTATTTTTCAGCTTTGTTGTATTGCATAAATTTTACACTTTCTATCCTTTTCATAAGACCCAAATCAGAGTCTAGGTTGGTCTTTTATATAATTCAATCTAGAATGTCTCCTGCTTTAATATGTTTTTCACAAAAATACCCTCTCAACTTCAAGTAATTTTCTAAGTTCAATATATTATAAGTGGAATGCATTAAGATCTTTAAGTTCTTTGCAGTCTCGAACTCATGTATAAAGTACTTGAAAAAACTTTAACACTCACACATATAGCCAATAAAAATTAAAACAATAAATGTTTTAACGATGGACATCTAGCAGAATCAAAACTAAAAAATATTTAAAAAGCAATAAAAGTAGGTTTGATTACCATTAAGGGTAATTTTAGAAAATATACATAAATTATAGACAAATTTAGTACTACTTGTTAAAAGTTTCACATAGTCTAGAGATAAGGCCAATTTATTTAGAGTATATATGTGAGTACAAATCTCACCTTAGTTCTGTGGGATTGAATTAGACTTAAAGTCCACTTTTTAACACTGTTAACTACATTTACATTGTAAAAAATATCATTTTTTTCTGATAAACTATTTTACTGTGGGAACAGGTTGTCATATCTTGGGCTTGTGTGGTTGTAACGGGGGCCATAAAGTTCCTCCAATGGTCTTCACTACTGTCTTCTTGGAAGGGTGTTGCATTTTCTGGAATTGGTTTGGGAGTTGTGACTCTACTCATGCACATCTTGATTCAGTTTTCACAAGCTGAACGTTCAACCCCTTCCAAGGTTGCCCCAGCAAAGTCCAGGAATAGGGAAGAGCTAGAGGCTAGAGATAACAAACAAGACTAGTTCACACAAGTTATCTGAATATTCTATACATAGATAGGGAATTCTTCAGAGGTCATATCTTGAACTTGAAAATTGCACTTCAGTGGTTTATCAAAAAGGTTGCATTAACGTGTCTTTAGGTACTCACTATTTGTTTGTTTTGGAATTCCACCTCCTATGTGTTCATTACTACGCATATACTACTCATTATTTTCAAATTAATTAGGATGAATTTGTATAGACAAATATATAGGAAAGGTGTACTAAATCCTACCTAACATCGCACTATTTTGGACACTTGTACACTTTCTGTTATTGGACTATTTTTTTTGTGGTTTTGTTCAAATTTCTAAATGTCTTTCAACTTTTATCTGCTCTTTCATTTTTTAAATTAAAAATTGTTTTTGAAGCAATACATTGTTATACTTTTTATTAATTATTTATTTTAGTATAATGTAATGATTTTGTTGCTTTAATTATGCACGAGTTATTGTTTGCTCCTTAAGATATTATCAAATCTGTGTATAAAAGTGTACACATCTTTTCACTTTGGAGGTGCTTTGAACTCTTTGTAACTTTTTTTTACTACAATAATTTTAGTCTTTATGAGTGGTCTAGATAGAACTTGTTGGAACTAATCATACATAAGAGAAGTGACAACCTTCCTATATAAAGCTTTATCTCAATGCATCTCAAGACTTAACATGAGCCATACACATTAAACCAAGTATTGGATATAAAATGATATGATCGATTATACATATATCATAGTGTAAAAAATTGAAATAACTATACAACATGTTTCATTTTAGCATTTAAATTTGACTCATTCTTGCTTTAATATCAACTTCAAAATTCATTTGACACTTATATCTATTATTTTTAAAGTTTGACATTAAAATATATAAAATTTTTATATATTACTAAATTCAAATTTCGCGTTAAAATTTAGATATTAAAAAATATATTTAACATTAATATTAATTTTAAATTAAAAATTACTATAACATAACTCTTGAAGATATTTAAAGATTCTCAAAATATATGAAAAATATAAGATAAATCTTATACATAGAAATTTATTATTTTACTTTATTCATATATGTTGTATATAAAATAAAATGTAATTAAATATCAATATTTTTAATATTTTAATTTTGATTTCTTAAATCGAAATAATTATTAAATATATTTTAATTTTTATATAAAAAAATTTCTAAAATATTTAAAAAAATAATAATTTAAATAAAAAATATTAAATAAATATTCTCAATAAATATCTAATATTCTCTCTGCATATAAGAGAGAAATTGTAATCACTTGTTAACATTTTTGTACACAATTTTGAATACGAAAAAAATCCTACATTTCTAAATAATAATAATTTTAAATAAAGATGCATGTATACTATTTCTTTTTTTTTCTTCTACATTTTGTTTTTTTATCCTGTTTTTATTAATTAGTTTACTATTTCTCCCTTTCTCGATTTCACTAATTTTTTAATCTAAAATAACTATTTTTAAGAATTTTTTTTACAAAATAAATAAAATTCATTTGCAATAAAAATCTAAATTTTATTTATATTTATTTTTTACAATAATAATAATATTTTTATTACTTCTTATAATCATTCAAAATGCATGTATTCTCACTATTTTCTTTAAAGATATTTAATTATTATCAATTTAAATATAAATACCCTCGTATTTTAGTTATTTCTTTGTCTTTAAAAAATAAGTGGTCTTTTTTTTTATTACAATTTCATGTTAGAATATTTCTGCAGAAAACAAATTTGAAAAAGACAAAAGATTATTATTAATTTTTTAAAAATAAAAAATCATTGCTGTGGGTCCAAAGTTATGTACGAATGAACATGCAGGGTGGAAATGGTTGAAGTTTATCACTATTTGAATCTTATTCACAACTTTTATTACACTGTTTAATTTTGAATAATCTCTATCTTATTTTTTTTATAAATAGTTTAGTGGTTTTGAAAGTTAGGAAAAAATTAGTAAAAAACCTATCATAATTATAATTTATAATTTCATAATCATGTAGCAATTTTTGAAAGAAATCCATTTTTTTATCAGTTCATATTTAAAAATGAAGTAATTTATCATTGATTATAATTATAATACAGGTCAAATAATTATAGAGGTTTTCATTTTTTTTTAGTGAAATCTCAAGTAAGTACTTTTATTTTTATTTGACTCAATTTAGTCCTAATTTTGAAAAATTCGTTGCAATCAGTTTCTGTCCGTTAGTTGTAGAGTAACGGTGTTAATTATGTGACACGTGTTAGCACGTGATATTTTTTATTTTTTTTTGATTTTTTTTAATTTGTAATTTTTTTATAATTTCTTTTAAAAATTAGAATTGTCACATGTCAATATGACATTGTGTCATGTGACAGAGATAATGTGATGTGACAATGACAGTGTCACGTGTCACTATTAAATGTAAAAAGTTTCAATGTAGTTCTTGTATTTGTTATTTTGTCTCAATTTCGTATCAATTTTTTTAAAACTGAATCAATCTCATCCATGTATCAAAATTAATTTTTATATAAATTTTACAGTGTATTTTTATTATAATTGATATTTTTTGACAAAATTAAGTTTATTTAAATGTATATTTTATATTGAACTTTATCTAAATATTGTTTCAAATATTTATATATCAATAATTTATAGACAAATGTTAGAATTGTTATATTTTTTTTTAGAAAAATTTATATTTGAATTTATAAAGTTTTTATTTTTAAAGCAACTCTAACATTTATTTATAAATTATAGATATATAAATATTTAAAACAAAATTTAAATAAATATTAGTGTAAAATATACATTTAAATAAACTTAATTTTGTTAAAAATATCAACTATAATAAAAATACCGTTGTAAAATTTATATAAAAATTAAATTTGATACATGGATGAAATTGATTCCGTTTTAAAAAATTTGAGACCAAATTGAGACAAAATAACAAATACATGGACTATATCGAGATTTTTCACATTTAATAGTGACACGTGACAGCCATATCATGTATGACACAATGTCATATTGACCCGTGACTTCTTTTTAAAATTTAAAAAGAAAAAAACGCATGCTTACACGTGACACATAATTAACATCATTACTGAACAACTAATGACAAAAAACTGATTGTAGCAAATTTTTCAAAATAGGAACTCAATTGAGTTAACTAAGAATGAGAGGATCTCCTTGAAATTTTGCTAAAAAAAATGAGATCCTCTACAATTATTTAACCTATAATATAATAAAAAAACTAGGAAACTAGGTTATTCCCTGTTATTTTTTAAAGATAAACTAAAAGTGAGAAAATAATTTTTCAAACTTTATATTCTTATAATACTATAAAAATGTTACTTTTATCAAACACTCCTTAAATGTAAAATAAAGAATGATCTTATTTAGAGATATTATTTTTGTACCGATTTAAAAATATGCACTAGATTGAATAAGATTATTATTATTGGGGTGTGCTCTGTTTCATATAATAAAACCCCTCATTCCTAAAACCTCTCAAATCAAAACCTATTTCTTGTTCTAACACTGAACCTTTGTTCTTCTTTTTGTTTCTCTCTCCGATAAACCCTTGACGGCGTTAGGACCTGCTTTGACGGCGCCACCATGGTGCTCTCCACCGAGGTAACAACCCTCTCTCAATGTTAACATGAATCTGGCTAACAGTGTAACTCTTTTTCTTCCAATAAAATTTTCTGACTCCGTGACCTCGCAGAGTGCGACGAATTCCGTTAAGGCGGTGGCGTTCAGTTTTTTAACTAGCGACGACTTGCGGCGGAGCAGTCTAGTGAAGATAACAAATCCCATTTTGCTCAATCCTTTGCTTCACCCTGTGCCTGGTGGACTATACGACCCAGCTTTGGGCCCGCTGGATGATAAGTCCCTGTATGTTCATTTTTCATCAATTTTCAATCTATTATTTTGATCACAGATATTAATTGTTATCTGTTCAGACCTTGTTAGTATAAACTTTTTCGGGAATACTCATAGGAGAGGAAAGTAAGAATGTAGAAGAAAGTAAATATTTTTAATTTGTAATATACTTATATAGTTTGTAGAAATTTTCTCATCTTATTTTAAGGAAAAATAAGGAGAATTAGTTAATTTTAATTTATAAGAGAAGATTAATTCATTTTCTTTTTTGGAGAAGTTTATTTAGACAGGGGTCTTACTCAAGTTTGTCTCTTAAAGACAGGGTATTGAGTTTATCACTGTTGTGCTAGAGGTTCATGAAAGGTGTTATTAGGTATTAACTATTTAATTTGGTTTGGATAAACTTATCAGTAGGTACTCACAGAGAACATAATGAAATGAATTAAGATGCAAAAATGGATTAAACTTGTTATTCAAGGTAAAAAACAAATTATGTAGCTTTACATTTTCAAGCACCGAGTTATAAGGAATTTTTTGGAAGTTAGTAATCAAATACTTGTCTTCCATTAATGATCTCTCAGACTGGAATCTAATCCATACAGACATGGCTTTATCTGTTTTTATTGTAGAGTTTGATTGAGCTTTTATGTTTTATTTTTCTCTGGTTCTAGAATTGTTTTTGAATTGGTTGGGGAGATAAGTTGTATGGAGTAGTAGTTGAGCATTTTTTGATGACTGAAGATGTTTGATTCAAGTTGTACCTATGTTTCATGGCTTGAATGAGGGTGGGTGGCTGAGACATGTTTTTTTGTTTGATGCAGTTGTAAGTCATGTGGTCAAGGTTCTAAACTTTGCCCAGGTCATTTTGGTCATATTGAACTTGTTTCCCCTGTCTACAATCCTTTGATGTTCAATATTCTTAGCAGTATTATACAGAGAACTTGTTTCTCTTGCCATCATTTTCAAGCTAGCAGAAAAGAGGTAAATTTATGTCAATATTTTGCAGAAAAGCGGTAGTTTTATGTGTTTGTCCTTATACTTCTGCTTTTTGAAAGATATATTGACTATTGTTTGGTTGGTTTTATGTTGATGGAAGGTGGATATGCGTACTACCCAATTGGAGCTCATAATGAAAGGGGATATTATTAGGGCCAAAAGTTTGGATTCTATTATTTCAGATGACTCAGGTGATGATGTTGAGAGCCATTGTCATAGTGCTGAGCAACTGGGAGAAAATTGGACCTCCCTTCAATTCAGTGAGGCAATGTCTGTTCTAAAGAAATTTCTGAAGCGACAATATAAGAAGTGTCAAAATTGTGGAGTTGTAAATCCTAGAATCAGTAAACCAACCTTTGGATGGTTTCATATGGTAAGATCATCTTTTCTTGTTACTTGGTCTATTTTTAGAAATTAGTTCATTGTAGAATTTAAATCATTCTAATAATAAAAAATAGTTTGTTGTCAGTTAGCTCCAAGTTACTTTCTTTTAGATCTTTATGCCACATTTTCTTTAGATGTAATAATACTTTTGTTATATTATTCTTTCAATATTATATATTACATATTACATATTACACATATATTCTTTTATGTATATCCACACCCACATTTATTGTAAAGCTGGTGGGTTGTCTATATGATTCCACAACTACCATGCTACCTTAGAGTTCAATAGATGACAATTTGTTTTGTTTTTTAGCATTATTATTAATAGAGCTACATACTTGCAATACTGTGCCTGCTCTATAGCTGGGTTTGATTAGCTGTGCTTTACCATACTCAATCATTATGTTTACAACTGCGAGTTTTTCCTCTCTTTTTTTTTTGGAATATGATGTCTTGGTAAAGTTAGAAATTTGAATATCATAAGGTGCATATCTCTACTGTGGATATTGCATTTTCTCATAGGCATGTTTTTTTCCACTTCTTGGTTTTGTTTCTTGCAATGATTTCCTTTTTCAAATATTAAAAGAACAATTTTGTACAGTTTAGATTTTTTTTTTTGTATTTAAGATGAATGATGACTTGATAGCTTGAAATTTGAATACCACAAAGTCCATATCTCTCTACTGTAGATATTGCATTTTTTTTATATGAAGTATTTATGTTTATGCTCATGTCATAAGAAAAGGTTCATTCTTGTTGGTATTTCTAGCTGCATTGCCTAATTCTTACTTTCATTTCATTTCCTTTCTATTCTTCCTTTTTTTGTTTGTGGTTGATGACTCAAGAATGTCCTCTCTGCTGATGGGGCTAGAGCAAATACCTTCAGAGCTGTGGAAAGTGAAATAAACAATGATGACATGTCCTTAGGTGTTGGGGAGACTACAGATGAAGAAGATATATCGTTTGCTGGGGCTGCTAAAAGAGATAAAATAAAAAAGGGGAATTTGTCTCACAAGCTAGCTGCACAAAATAAACTTTCCGGGTCGTTGCTACCATCACAGGTTGGTTTCATGTACATATTGGTCTAAGACCGTCTTTTATAACGTATTCTGTTTTGTAGGACAATTGTCTGATTGCTAATGACATGTTTAATGTAATAATAGATGTTGCTTGAAAAAGTGTGTGGATCTTTTCATATAATTCTTTTTGAATTTCAGGTTAAAGGTATTTTAGAGCTTTTGTGGGAAAACGAGACCAAACTCTGCTCTTATATCACTGATATTCAAGATCAGGGGTTTGGAAAGAAAGCTGGTCACTCAATGTTCTTTCTAGAGAATATTTTTGTGCCACCAATAAAATTCCGACCCCCAGCTAGAGCAGGTGATGACGTAAGTATGCTTAAGATATACTGTTAACAAGAATTTATAGATTTCTTTTGTCTCTGATAACTATGTAACATTGGTTTGAGAATAAATTTCATTATGTTATATTTTATTCTGATTATTGTTTCATGAGAAAAAATACAACACATGTAGAGGAGATGAGTTTTATGGGTGTTTCTTTATTTTAGGATGTTTATGTTCTATTTTTTTGTTCTGTTCTTTTTTTCCTCAGCAGTTGGCATATGGTGACATGAATGGCTGGGAAAGTCCAGCTTTTGAAAATAGAGCATTTACATTTTGTTCATTCTGTTCCTTTACATCCTCAATAGTTTACTATAATTGCTATTCTTAAGTGTTTTTCTTCTCTTTCTAAATCATCTTCATACTGGTCTTTGGTGAAAAAACCACTTTGACATCTTACCCAACAGATTAACTAACTTTTAATTCTAATATATCCTAGAATTTGCTTGCGTTGCTTAATGGTATAGTTGAGTGTAATAGATAAGAGGACAAATAGAGTAGTAAAAATGATAATACAGATGGAAATTAGTGGGCATACGGGGAAGGATAAGAGTAGGGATGATAATGATTATGTGCAAGTGAAATTTAGATTAGCATTTGTTTAATTAAGGATGGAAGAAACTCACTTGGGGTGGTTTGTCTTGTCAAAAGAAGGTCTGTAAATGTTCCTATGTGTAAAGTGGATCAAATGCAGAGTAGTATGATTAAAGGGGATGGAACCCTACCAAATTTAGGGAATATCATTTTTAAAGACCTATTGTCCATGGGTTGTTGAAAATTTGGCTTTTTCGAATCGGCCAATTTATCATGGAGCTGAATCCACCTAGTGAGACTTGGTTGCAGAAATTAGGATTGTAGCTTTTGATTTTGATTTATTTTATTTTCTTATGTATCTCTATTTTATGTTATACTTGTTTTAATTGTGTAGTCAATGCTTATGTAGGTGATGGAACATCCTCAAACTGTTTTGCTGACTAAGGTTTTACAAGGCAACATATCCTTAGGAGATGCCCATATAAATAAGTTAGATCCCTCTAAAGTGCTAAGCCGGTGGATGGATCTTCAGCAATCTGTTAACTTGCTATTCGACAGTAAAACTGCTTCTGGTAAGAGTTTCTTATTGTTTCGTTTTCTTTACCTGTTAAAGATTTGAATGGTAATTCGGAACTGCCTGTGTTTGGGTTGGTTGTAATTTGTCAATAAAATCATTGACCAATAGTGTTATTAATAGATAATAAAGCAAATGCAGAAAATGAAAATAAAATTAATCTTATAAGTGTTAATTTGTGATAACAATGGTCAAAGAGAGCTTAATTTTCTCTTGCCTGATTTATTCATTTATATGGATTCTTACATGAATAAAATAATATAATGATCTAAAAATATGTCGAATAGGTAATACAAAGACGAGTTAACCTATTCTAACATATTAATCCCTTCACATATCTTAAGCAAATCTTCTTTGTGTTTTGATGAATAGTTTACAATAAAACAGAGGAAGGAATCATTACAAATATGGAATAATGTTGTTAATGGTTCATACGTAGAATTATGTTTTCTTCTTGCTTGGTCTAGGCCAGAGAGATGTGGCTGCTGGCATTTGTCAATTGCTAGAGAAGAAAGAAGGCATCTTTCGCCAGAAAATGATGGGAAAGAGGGTTAATTTTGCATGCCGTTCTGTCATATCTCCAGATCCTTATTTGGCAGTCAATGAAATTGGGATACCCCCATATTTTGCTTTAAGATTATCCTATCCTGAGGTAAGGGTTGGAACAAGGGGTATCATTCAATGTCTGTTTGTTATATTCTTTGTTTTTTAATACTGTTATACTGTTATTCATTTTAGCTATAAGCGTATAGTATCACATGTTTACTGTATACACCTGTGAAGTGTTTATGTTTAATTTGGAGGGAGACAGGATGGAATAGCTTGGGTGTGATGTGGTTAGCTTGAGTAGGTTATTACTAGCCATTACCTTCATATCTCATTTTGTTTCCTGCCAATGCCTTTATGTTAATACCTTTCAGAGAGTGACTCCTTGGAATGTCATGAAGTTAAGAAATGCTATTCTTAATGGCCCTGAATCCCATCCTGGTGCTACACACTATGCTGATAAACAAGCAACAGTCAAGCTTCCACGAAATGGGAAGGTGCTTTCTATGATATCAAGAAAGTTACCATCATCAAGAGGAGTTATTTTGGATCAAGGGAAGATTTCTGATCAGGAATTTGAAGGGAAAGTTGTGTATCGCCACTTGAGGGATGGTGATGTTGTGCTCGTCAATCGACAGGTAATGCATTTTCTCATCTGATGTTGTATAGAAATAATGCAATTTATATTTATTGTGGAACCCTTAATGAATTTTTTAGGTAAGGAAAAAACTGAAAATCTAGTATCACACCAGAATGCTGGATGTATGCTTTTGATTATTCTCATCCACTATTGGAAACTGTCAAGTTGATGTGATTCTTGAAAATGTGTGATTTTTTTGAGTTAAAATTCTGTTTTATCATAAGTTCGCATTGGTTGTATTACTTGTATATTCTGCAACATGGAAAAATTGTGAAGATAATATTAGGAAATGTGTGATATGAACAACACTCTGACGTTGATTGAACTTTATATTCCATTGCAGCCAACACTCCATAAACCTAGTATAATGGCTCATATAGTTCGTGTTCTGAAGGGGGAAAAAACTGTACGGATGCACTATGCAAACTGCAGGTAATATGTAGCTTATGTTTGAGATTTGTGTGATTGTGCTATAAATTATGTATCAATACATTTGACTATATCTGACAATCATATAGGGTAGCTAATGTCAATAACTTTTTGTTTCTTGTTTTTTCTCCTTTTTGATCTCAGTACTTATAATGCTGATTTTGATGGCGATGAGATTAATGTACATTTTCCACAAGATGAAATTTCTCGGGCTGAAGCTTACAATATTGTAAATGCTAACAATCAATATGTGAAACCTACAAGTGGGGATCCAATCAGAGCTTTAATTCAGGTATTTGCATAAATTTATTCACGGATTGCACCTTTAACTGCATCTCTTGCTCATCCTTTGTCCTTAAGCTTTTTTGTGATGCTGATTGGACATTGATGTTGATGATCAACGATCTACTACAGGAGCAGCCAGTTTTCTTAAACCTAATTTAATATCTTGGTGGTCTTGAAAGAAACAAGTTATTGCTTCTTTTAGTCTGATGCAGAGTACAAAAGTTTGGCTCAAATTTCTAGTGAACTATTATGGATTTCTGCATTGCTTACAGGACTGCAAATTCTTCACCTCCAATTCTTCTTTGCGACAATCAAAGTGCTGTGTCTATTGCAAACAATCTGGTCTTTCATAATCGCACTGAACACATGGAGATTGATATTTTCTTTGTTAGAGAGAAGGTTATGGCCAGTGGGAGGATGTATTGACCAAGCCTCTATCTTCGGCTTGTTTTACTTTTTTCAAAGCAAACTCAATGTGAAGAACTTGTTTTTCTAAAAAATCTTGTCCTCAAGTTTAAGGGGTGGGGGGTACAACTGTCAGACTTTATTAGTAGAAAAAGATAATTTGTACAGCTGTTAGCTATTTCTAAAAATAGCCTTTGTTGTAAGAGATGCCTATAAATACAATTATGTACTCCTATTATTGTGTGAGATGTGATAGTAAAATTCAGTTCATTCTAAAGTTTTGTTCACTTTTCTTAAGTGTCTCAATGTAACAACATTGTTTCAGAGCCTCATCACCTTCTGTTTGCTTATTTAATTATTCTTACATTATTTACAAAACTTTTCTTCTTTTGGTTCCTAATATTTTTTTCCTCCAATTTTGCACTATTTTTCCAGGACCATATTGTGAGTGCTTCTCTTCTTACCAAAAAGGATACTTTCATAACTTATGAAGTGTTCAATCAATTACTCTATAGTTCTGGTGTATCTATGGCTGGGGTGGGCTCATTCTCTGGCAAACACGGGCAGAAAGTTTTCATGACAAATTCTGAGTGTGACATGTTTTTGTTTCCTCCAGCAATATGGAAGCCTGAACCCTTATGGACAGGAAAACAGGTTGCTATCCGTTAATCTTATGCTTAACACTTTCACTCTTTTGATGTTTTAGCAAATTACTTTCTGGATAAACTGGGCAGAAAGTTTTTCACTTTCATTTAATGTTTTTTTCCCCGTGTATTATTTCATTATGATATATTAAACTAAGGAATCAGTATGATTGAATGATATAATGGTTTATAAATTTGGTCTCTTATGTTTTTTCTAGGTTATCAGTGCATTGCTATACTATATCACCAGAGATGCACCACCATTTACAGTTGAGAAGAATGCAAAAATCCCATCAAATTTTTTCAAAACTCAGGTCAGGGAGGGAGAAAGATATACACGTCGTGATAAGTCAAGAAACAAGGATTTGCCTGATGAGGATAAATTATTGATATATAAAAATAATTTGGTGCGAGGTGTGGTTGATAAGGCTCAATTTGGTGACTATGGTATAATACATACAGTGCAAGAATTTTATGGATCGAATGTTGCTGGTAACCTACTCTCAGCATTAAGTCGGTTGTTTACTTCCTTTTTACAGGTTCCCGATAAATTTATTCGTTTTTCTGTTATATTTTTGTCAGTAGTTATTTAGCATGCATCCTTGCATGGTTCTGATTTGTTTTTGTCTTTCAGATGCATGGGTTCACATGTGGAGTAGATGATCTTATGATAATAGAAGAAAAGGATGTTGAAAGAATGGATCAACTCAGCAGTTGTGAGGAAATTGGTGACATTGTTCATCGGGAATTCATTGGAGTATTGGATGAAAATAATATAGGTAATTGAAATAAAATAATTTTATAGAAAAAAGGATTCTAAAATAATATTCTATTTCAAGATATGATAATATTTTTTAGATAGTTTTAATTTGTGAATTGCTGGTTTGTATTTAATATGTTAACCCCCGAATTTAATACTATAGTATGTTGAGTGCCTTGACTTTATGATGTCTGCAACTTAAACTCTCATATAATTCTTTGCTTTCCAACTCCTGATATAGTGAAGTTCCTCAGGCAGAAGTAACTTCTGTCTTCTGAATTATTATTCTTTCCTTTAACATATTCCCTTGAGCTCGTCACGACTCTAGTTTCTTCAGTGCTGTAGAATACATATCTTTGAATTGAAACAGGTAAAATTATGACTGTTGTTATATTTGTACAACTTTCATAAAGCTGCATTTTTGGGTGTATGTACCTTGTCTAAAATTTGGGTGTTATAAGATATACTGTTTCCTTGTAATGCACTCTTCCTTTTTCCATATATATGAAATAGGTTTAATTAAGTTTCAAGTCCCTCGTAATTTTGAATATTTTCAATTAAGTTCCTATTATTTTTTTTTTGTCTATTTAGTACTCAATTTTTATATTTTTTAATTGAATCTCTACTGTTTAATATTTTTGTTAATTGTGTGATGTGATTATTATTTTATTCTGTCATCTTGCTTATTTCTCTCCAATTAAGAAATGTGATGTAGTTAATATAAAACAAGTGACTTTACTGCTTTAATTGAAAATTTGAAAATATGTTGGATAATGAGATGGTCATACTTCCTAATGGCTTACATGTCATCATCTGTACGTGAAGGCAAGTAAGCAAGATTACCAAGCAAGATAACAATCACGTCATTCAATTAACAAAAAAGTTAAATTGTAGATGGTCAATTGAAAATAAAAAGTTTGAGTACTCAATTATACATATTCAAATTTATGTGGAACTTAAAACTTAATCATGTCTATAAAATATACATAAGATGAGCTTAGTACTGACTGATTTTTTATCACATCTAATTCAAGTTGGTATCAAAGTCCCATCGTTTGACCATTAATGTCTTGTGTCTCCTACCACTGTTATGTCTGACAAAGTCAGGTATAGGTGTGCCTCGAGAAGTGCAGCACAAAGCATTTCACCAGGCACGAGTGTCTAACAAGCCGCCGCCTTGATGTCAAAATCACATCGGACCATCACTGTTCCTCTTGTCGACATCTTCAGGGTAAGTTTCGGCCGTTGTCCTCATGGTTAGTTGCACTTAGATAGCTGGTCAAGGCTCTCCCCTCATGACCTATTGTTTTCTCTCTCTCAAATCTGTGTCTTCTACCATTTCTGCACCCTTTTCTGCTGCTTCTACTACCAAGACAAAAGTATTGAGTTATGGTTCCTTCCTTGGTCATGGATACCATGATCATCTGTAAAAGGAAGTCAATATGGTTTCGAATGAAGATAAATGTCCATGGTAGAAACAAGACTTCCTGTTATGTGTTGTTTTATAATAGTTAGTTGAATAAGATGTCTTAGAAATATTCTGATCCTTTAAGACAGGCTCTTCTTTTTGGAAAAAAGGCCCAAAATATTTTGGCTAAAAACTTAGTGTCTCTTTGATACAGATCAAAGACTAACCTATCTCACACAAGCTAGTAATGATATGATCTCACATGTAGCAAAGGGTTTAGTTGCAATAGAAGAATTAAGGAGATTTCTTGTAGTTGATGCATTGGATGATATCAACAAAAAAATTGATAAGTTATACATGGTTTTAATTTTGAAAAGTCTACACTCAGATTTTGATCATGTATGAGACCAAATTTTAGCTGGTGATCAGATTCATTCAATAGATTACTTAGTCGCTAGACTTCTTCAGGTCACCTTGTTACAAGATGAAAATTCAGTTGAAGTTATTAAAACATAAGGAATGGTTGCACTAATAGGAAGAGGAGGTCGTAGTACTAATAATAAACACTTATAAAATATACATAAACTGAGCTTAGTTACTGATTTTTCATCACATCCAAATTCAAGTAAAACATACTGAATTGGACTAGTGTTAATAATACTGTAGACGGATGGGTTGTTGTTTTGCAGATGCCTGAGTTTTTAAAAAGCTGAGTCTTCTACAGAAGAGTATCTTCTAATGCATTTATTGGCAAACTACCATATATCTTCTAGCTGAATCTAATTCATCTTTGGCTTGTTTTGTGTGCCTATATATCTTAGTATATAAAAAATTCAGAGAATTTGACAGGAAGATAGTAAACTGAAAAGTTTGTTATTGAATTTATGAATCTCTAAACTAAGAGATCAGGATTTATTGTAGGTTGAGATCTGTTACAACTGTTAATAGAAGAGCAGCTGGCAGTAATAATTTTTCTGAGCTGACAAGTTGCCTAAAGTAGAAAGCATTTTTACATAATGAACTAAGACGAGCTGTATGCATACTATCACATTATCATTACCGTTTCTTTTTTCTTAAAAAAGGATGTATTTATACTATCAGTCTTAAGGGATCTTTTTGTGTTCCTTCAGGTGTATTCTCTCAAATTGACTTGCAATTTTTTTAATTGAATCATTATTTTCATATTCTTCAGTTACAAATGAAGATAACTTTTAACTGATCTAGAATAAGTTGACAAGAAATTTCTATTGCCATCCTTGAGGTGAGGTTCATTATTTTGGATTAAGTTTGAAGTTTGGAAGAATGTTCACTGTCTAAAATTGGCCTATTTTGTTTTACCTATTGTTTCACGAGCAAAAGTAACTGCTGGAATATGGAGATGGGTGCATGTGTTTGACTATCAATATAATTTGCAAGCATTGGTATTCGGTGACTACTCTGAATGAAGCATGTCTTCCAAATGTGCCCTGAATGACCATCATCGGTTGGGGCTGTTTTTTTTGCTCATGACATAATCAGCTGTGACAATACTCGTTTCATATAATAGGTTTTCAAGCATACATTCTTATGCAATACTAGAAAACTGAAGAAAAAGTGTGCCATTTGATTTTTTCTGTGCGAAATTGTAATGGCTTAGTATATTTTTCATTTCAGATACAATTACAATGCAGTTGAATATTGAGAAAAAGGTACGCAGCAATGGAGAAGCAGCCTTAACATACTTGGATAGGAAAATGATAAGCAGTCTTAACTCAAGAACAAGCTCAGGAATATTAAAGGAGCTACTATCTGAAGGAATATTGAAACCTTCAGGAAAAAATTGTATTTCTCTTATGACTACATCTGGAGCTAAGGGTAGTATGGTAAGTGCACTGTTGTCTAAATTTTTGTCTGCATAACTCTTTTTTGTTAGTTGTGGGTGTATTGTTGTATGATTCAGAGCACTGTAGATACTGCATATGATTTGTTAGAAAAACTATGACTTTTCTGTGAATATTATGAATGGAGCTTGGCACAAGTGTCTTAGATGCTACACACATTTAAAGTCCTAAAATTTTGGCCTTAAGATCGTATTGAAACTATTATTATGGGCTACACATTTTAATTATGTTTGTGCATTAGAAGATCCTATTGGAACCATTATTATGTGCTACATATTTTAATTATGACGAGAGTGCAACCATTATTATGTGTTTTACAGTTTTTGAAATACAAGATCCTATTGAAGAGTAAGTAGATTATTTTCAACATTCCAAATTATAGAAAGAATAGCTTGAAGTTTTATCTTTTTGTTTCTTCTATCTATTATTTCTTTATGTTTTCATTCATTTCCATTGGCAGTTTACAAGATTGTAAATTTAGTGTGGTAAATTGTTTATGCACCATGTTCATGGCTTTAGTGATTTGAATTTGATTTCATATTCTTTTGAACAGGTCAATTTCCAGCAGATATCTTCTCATCTAGGTCAGCAAGAGTTGGAAGGAAAACGTGTCCCACGCATGGTTTCTGGAAAGACCTTGCCCTGCTTTGCTCCCTGGGATTGTTCCCCTAGAGCAGGAGGGTTCATTATTGACCGGTTTCTTACAGGCCTTCATCCGCAGGAGTATTACTTTCATTGCATGGCTGGTCGTGAGGGGTATAAAATTACTTTTGGATTACATGATAGAAAAAAAGTTCATTCTATTGTCTATTTTTCATTTTTTAAATTCAAGACATAGTAGATATAATGGCCTCCTAATTTCAAGATGCATATATGTATGCTTCTTAAGAAATGATGATTAGATCATTTCTCGTCATTGTCATTTGCATTTTTAGAACAATAATTTACGTGAGTAATAATACTATGGCAACCTTGAAAGACTGTTCAGATCCTAGCGGATGATCTCTTTTTTGCTCCACAGGTTAGTTGATACTGCCGTCAAAACGTCTCGTAGTGGGTACCTGCAAAGATGCTTGATGAAGAACCTTGAGTGTCTTAAAGTTTGTTATGATCATACTGTCCGAGATGCTGATGGTTCAATTATTCAGTTTCACTATGGAGAAGATGGTGTTGACGTCCATCAGACTAGCTTTATCAACAAATTTGAAGCATTGTCAAGTGTACGAGTGTTTATTATTTTGAGAAAACCATAAATTACATCTACAACTTGTAGCTTGTTCATATGTTTAACTATTTTTATTTTCAGAATAAAGGATTGGTTTATAGCAATGGTCGCCGTGAGCTAGACAGATCAAGTCCATATGTTAACAAATTACCAGATGCGCTCAAAGGAAAAGCAAAGAATTTCTTTCGTGATTCCTTAAAACAGAGAAGAAATCTTGGTTTGGAAGAAGAACAATTCTTAGAGTTGATGGAGCATAAGTATGTCTCTTGTCTTGCTCAGCCAGGTGAATCAGTTGGTGTATTAGCTTCTCAGTCTGTTGGCGAACCTGCAACACAGATGACGTAAGATTCTTTTACATTGTCATGGACTTTGATCCTTACTATGTGAATATAATCCGTTGTCCCCTTGGGGTGCTCTTTATGGCCAAACTGTTTCAATATTAAAACACATGGAGGAGTATGAATTTGTTAGCAGAACGATACTTGAACCAGAGTTAGCAAACACACAATTAATTTTAATTGTAAGGTTGGAAGTGGGTGAACGAAATTCTTAGTTGAGCACTTGTGGAAGATGAATACTGGAATACCTTCTTACAACTTCACCTGCACTAAACATAGGATAACGGGATAACTATTCGACAAAGCAAGTCATTTGTGAAGTCTTTTCCTTTCTTTAATGGTTTGTGTTTGATATAAACTCTATAAAAGCTTTCAAAGGGTTTCAACGTGGGTGTAATGAGTTTATGGAATGACTTGGCCATGAGGTAAACTAATTATATCTTAATTAACAAGTATAAGTTTGACCTTTATGGTATTAGAGAAGCTGCTGTGCTTTCTGATGATCACATATTGAAATATTTGTAGCAAAATCTTGAGATTTGGACAACTTTTAGTATGTATTCCTGGTGAAAGTAAGCAAAACTAACATGAACAATGACGTTATTCGTGTCTGGTGTTTATATAGGTTTGTTTTTGTTATCTACAAAATTCGCGTTAATGGTAGAGTAAGATTAATTTGTTGACCGGTGTGTGACCGATTACTTGTATTTTTGGCTTTTCTTTTTTCAGTTTGAATACTTTCCACCTTGCTGGTCGAGGTGAAATGAACGTGACACTTGGAATTCCACGTTTGCAAGAAATTGTTATGGCTGCTTCACGTGATATCAAAACGCCGTTTATGACATGCCCCTTGAGAACGGAAAAATCTATGTGAGATACATTGCCTATTGTTTTTGTGTATATTATTTTTGTTCCTGAAAACTTATTGCTTTTTGTACACAGACATGTATAGGTTTTTGACGCGATTGTTATTTGCAGGGAAGATGCTATTTGTCTTGCCGACAAATTGAAGAAAATCACTGTAGCTGACATAATTAAGAGTATGAAGGTTTCTGTTGTGCAAGTAGCCGTTCATGGTGGTCAGGTTTGCAGTATATATAAACTTGTGATGAAGCTATATAAACCTAAACAGTATCCAAAATACACTGATATTACCTATGAAGATTGGGAGGACACTTTAAGAGTTTTCTTTGTGAGAGAGTTGGAGGATGCTATTGAAAGTCACATGGCATTGCTTTCTAAAATTAGTGGCATAAAAAAATTCAAGACAGATCCACAATCAAATTATTCAAACAGCTCAGAAGATGCTCACGACAATGGATCAGAATCAGAGACAAAAGGTAAAAATAATGACGATGATGATGAAGATGGTGTTGTTGAAGACACTGAAGGGTACGAAGATCTTGGATCAGATGCACAAAAAAGAAAAAGGCAAGGTACTGATGAGGTTGATTATGAGGATGGTCTGGAAGAGGAAGTACATGATGGTGAGCTGTCAGAGGAAATTGAAAATGATGAGGATGGCAGTGATGTGGATGTTAATGAGAATGATAATGCCATGACACTTGATGCTAATAATTCTGAAGGACTTGAAAAATCCTCCAAGTCCATTGCTGAAAAAAATAGTTTGAAACGGGAAAAGAAAAAATCTAGAGCAATAATAAAAAAATATGACAGGGCAGTTTTTGTGAAAGCTGAAAAGAAGCATTTCGAGATCCACTTTAAATTTACCGGTGAACCTCATATTTTGTTAGCTCAGGTACTTTTAGCTCATTTCTCTTTACTATGCTATATAAATTTTAGGGTTGATGCCTTTCTATACTGCTATCAAAGTTTAGGTTGTTATTTTCTTAAAACTAAAAATAGTTTATTTTTATACTCTTGGGTAATATAAATGCTAAAAGCAAAGTACCTTCAACGCTGGTCAGGTACCTTGGGCATTATAAATGCCTAGAAAAACAGCACCTTCTTCTACCAACACTATATTCTTGCCATTTTGTAAATTATGGTTTTTCGAAGCTAGTGTCGGTTACTTTTTCATTTCAAAATCTTGGCGATGTTAAAAATGTGCTAGCATGATTTCAAGAAACGGATGAGACGTGGCCATTCCTCCATCTTTTTCTTATCCTATGTATATGTTCTAAGGAAATTGTGAAGTGAACTATGGTCTAGAAGCAAATAGGGCTGCTGTTGCCTGTTGAGTATATATATGTCACTCCCTATTTTGCTTATAAAACTTAACTGTTTTCAACTTAACTCTATGCAGATTGCTCAGAGAACAGCCAAGAAGGTTTGCATTCAAAATTTTGGAAGGGTTGGTGAATGTAAAGCTGTTACATGCAAAGAAAGTGGAGTAATCTACTATGGTGAAAAACGAAGGAGTAGGGATGATATTCCAGCCTCTGTAAAAGAAAAAATACCAGCACTGCAGACATCAGGGATACATTTTAAAACATTCTGGGAGTTGCAAGATGATCTTGATGTTAGGTATATTTATTCGAACAGCGTGCATGCTATGCTAAGTGCTTATGGGGTGGAAGCAGCCAGGGAGACCATCATTAGGGAAGTACAAAATGTTTTCAAATCTTATGGGATATCAGTAAATATCCGGCACTTGACACTCATTGCTGACTTTATGACTCACTCTGGTGGCTATCGTCCTATGAACAGAACGGGGAGCATAGCAGACTGCACATCCCCTTTCATCAAGATGTGCTTTGAGACAGCTTCCAAATTTATTGTTGAGGCAGCTTATCATGGACAGGTGGACAACTTAGAGACACCATCTTCCAGAATTTGTCTTGGTTTGCCAGTGAAGGTGGGAACTGGGTGCCATGATTTGATACAGAAGCTTGAGATATGATGTAGCTGGCATGTTCTTCAGCACCAGACCTTGGCCCCCACATGCCTGCAGGTCATGCCAAATTTTGATACCATATCTGTACTACTAAGACAATTTCTGAGTCCATTTTTGTCTGGTTCGAAATTAAATTGTTTGAGGTAAAATTAGCATAGTTTGAAATGCCATTCATTGTCCCATATGTACACTTAGCTGCTATAATGACTAGTGTTTCTGTGGCCTCGATTTTCCGCTTGGTCTAATATAATTTGATTGTTTTTCTTCAACATGTCTTACCAAGTGAAATAGGTTACAACTTACGACAAATACATGATGCCATGGTTTTAGTATTTACTCCGTTGTTCAATGGTAATATATACATCAGTGAGGGTATAATTGTTCTTTTGGTACTTCCGGTACCTTTTAATATATATTGCTTTGGCTGATAAAAAAATCATTGAGGGGATAATTAATTTGGTAATGTGAACTGATTTTAGAGAATCATTACCTCCTGTGGTAAACATTTACCAAAATAGTGATATTCTTATAGGAAAATTATGTTAACTCACTATACAAAATGTTTGTGTATATATTTTTTTCCTGTAAATAAGAAAGGAAGATATTTCCTCAAGGCACTGGATTTAATAAATATTGATTTCATTAAAATGAGTCAAATCAAATTTAATGAACAAAAAACCGAGGTACCTTCTAATCATAATCCATTGTTCTAAATGATATCAAATAGAGCATCAGTTTTTTTCACTGCTTGGAAATTGTTGGAATGCGGTTTTAGCTGGAGAATGAGAAAGAATAGAACTTTAGAGGAAGGAAGTATTTATACAATTGATAATTGTGTTTGCTGTCTGATCCAAATTTTAGGACAATCATCACGATTTTATTTATATTAGTGGCTCCTCACAAAACAATGGTTAGGAGTTTACTAACACATTTAATTTTATGATTAAAAATAACTCCTTAGAATTTCGTAAATATTAACCTACTTAAGTATTTTAAATGTTTCTACATGGTTATAAAATTATCTCCATAATAAATTTTTCTAGAACATGCTTCCAAAATGTTTCTCTAGAACAAGCTAACATGTTTATAGAAATTAGGCTTTTTGTTAATGGCAAGCAAAATCGATTTTATATTCAAAATACCTGGTTCTTGATTTTTTTTCTTGTGTAAGATATAGTCTTTTTCCAGAGTTTCGTTTAATAAGCTCGTTCGTAATAATTAACATAGGTCATGGCTAGGGCATATCAGATTATGATCTCTCTGTTTCTGATGAAAAAGAAAAAAGAGATTATGATCTCTCTAATGGTTATGATTAGAAACTATCTGATACTTAGAACAGTTTGGCTAGTTCTATGGTATGCATGATATTTAATAATTTATCTCTCCTTGCAATTTTTAAGAACATAAAATAAACGAGTCTTATGATTGTCTCACTATTCATTAAAAACGGTTAAACATCATTACTTATATAATCAACAAAAGTTGAGAACTGTCAAGTCAATTCGTCTAGTGTTGAAACATGATAAGAATTGATTAAAGTTTAAAAATCCCATCATGAACCAAAATATATATATATATATATATATATATATATATATATATATATATATATATATATATACAGAGACACGTTTATTGAAAAAAGTGTGTAATAAAAAGTGTGCATGTGTATTACAGGTCCCAAAAAAACATTTGGAAGATTGAACACAAAGTGACAAGTTAGCAATTATGGTCTCAAAACAGGTAAACTGTGGTCTGTCCAAAGCCACCGAATGAAAATGACACTATTTTTGGACTGTTGAGAGAGAGCAGTAATGACACTCGAAACTGTTGTCCCTTAATTTATGATTTTCCCTTCTTTCTCATCATCATATCAGAAACTCAGATGGAGAAAATGCATCAAACTCTCTCTCTTTTCTATTTATAATTTATCACTAACTCAGTAGGGTCCTTCCTTCTACATCTCTTCACTCTTGATGCTCATTCTCTATCGATCTAACCTTCTCTACACCCTTTTTCTTCTTCGTCATCTTCTATCTTTCGTTTCTAAACATCACAAAACAATTAATGTTGCTATTTTAAATATGTCAAATCAAAACAACAAACTTATGTGAAACATTCTGATAATAGTTTTTTTCTTTGACAGAAACTGTTCAATATTTAATGTTTTTTTTTTGTCTTTGAAAAGGATTAAAGCAGCTAATTTGTAGAATGGACAATAACCTTAACACAAAGAAAAAATGCATGAGGATTGTTTGTGTTGGTTATCAAATGAGTATTTATCAAAGTTTCATATGAAGTAATGTGAAGAAGAGAGCAGCAGAAAAAGTATTATAAAAATAAAGAGTTGCTTTTAGAGTTGTCATCACAACTCAATAAATCTCTTAGGTGTATAAGGGGTTTGAGTAGTTGTGTGTTATTAGAAGATTTGTAATTTTTGTCAAAACGATTGCATTTTGAAGGGTTTGCAATCTTGGTCTACAAAAAGAATTACATTATAAAGGATTTGCAGTTTTGACTTATACAAAAATTGTAAAAAAGTTTGTAATTTTTGCATGAAAAATTGCACTTGAGTGATAAGTACTTAGATGATAATATTTCTTGTTGAGTTTGTAAACGTAGAACTTAAAATAAAAGTGTAGAACCATATAAAATTTTCTGTATGTTTTTATTTTTTTTTCCTGCTCTTTTGAGAATAGATTTACAGGAATGTAATGTGCAACGGTGTGTGATAAAGTAGATATATAATAATAATAGATGAAGTAGGTGTGTATTTTGGTTGATGCATGCATGCGTGGTGGAGTGAATGTCTCTCTCAAGAACAGTGATTTACAGAGAGAGAGAGAAAGAGAAAGGTGATGTCAGAAGTATGTGTCTACAGTGACTCTCAATCATCTATGGCCATTCAAACTTCCCAAGATTAAGTGCCACCAACACTCCTAATCTATGCCTACCACACAATCTAATTAGGATCTGTTCCATTCCATTCTCTCTTTACTTATTCTTTTGCTCAACATAATAAACCTTTTTTTTTATTTAACACCAATCATATATCTAGACAACAAAAGTTATACCTTTTAATTTTGGAGAGTGCATTTTCAGATACTTATGTGTATTAGAAAGAAAGATAGAACATATGTGATTCACAAAAAATATTAATTATAAGCAATAATATTAGATATGGTGTCTACTTTTCTATATTCAATGAATGAATATTGTCTCCATATATAGTAATAATTCATAGCTGAGAGCTAGTGGCACATGGAGAGTGATATTTTGATTACTAAATTTTAACAATTTTTTCTTACCATCTGATATATCATCTTTTAAGTGGTTTTGAAATATAAAAAAAATGAGAAAATGAGAAAATGTATAACCACTTAAAAGATGATATCTCATTTTGTAAGTGAAAGTTGTCAAAATTTAAGTGTCAAAAAATTATTTTCCATAGTCTATAGCAAGATTTGGAAGAGTATAGATGAAAGGAAGAGAAGATTTGGAAGAGTATAGATGAAAGGAAGAGAAGAGAGAATAAAGAGAGGAATGAAGATGAGATCTTTAATTTCAAATTCGGTGATATTTAATTTCAAAAAATTTCAGGTAATAATGAAGGGATTTAGATTATATTCGATTTAACTATGATTTCTATTTTTTTTATTAATTAAAAGTTTGATTTACCTTATTAATAATGTTTGTTTTTTTTTTAAATTCTTAACTTTTAAAAAAGAATCAATTTTTTTAAAATATATTCTCTCTTTTTAAAAATATCTATTGTTTTTTATTCTTTTGTAGTTAAGACTTTATTTCGTTATATACATTTTTCTCTTTGTTCACTCATAAAATATGAATTTAATATTTCTTATTATTTTAAATTTACAAATTTATTTTCTAATGAAAAGTTAGAGTTTTCACACACTTGTTTTGATATTGATTATAAATTAAGCTTTTGTAAGCTAAAATGTTCATTCAGAGGAGAAGTTGTAGTTCAGGATGAGTTTTACTATTGTTGTATGTATGAGAATGAAATTGAAATATGAGAAAAAAATGCAATGGTACAACATTGCATTATTCTATTCACTACGTACACGAACAGTGTATAAATGAATAACAATTATGATTCAACAGTCAAATGTATTTTTCAGCCTAAAACAAATTTTCATATATTTTAAAAATAATCATAGCTACTTTTCTTTTTAACGAAAAACTAGTAATTTTTTAAATGATTATACTCTGTCTTTCGATTTTTTTGGATGTAAATAATTTATTAATAGATGACGAGGATAATTTTAATGTTTTAGGTTTTAAGTGGCATGCTAAAATCAGATTTCAAATTAACCTGGTAAATTAAATCAAACAGTTAAGACATTTTTCTCCTTTTCTCTTAATCTATATGTAACATCTATTAAATAGTGAAAATTTCAAAATAAAGACATTTTATAACTAAAATACATAGTAAATAATTGTATATATGACATTGTTTTACTGAGGCACCACACACAATATTAATCCATGTCACAGTCATAAGAACACTCAAATCATCTTTATGATAGGACTCCGTGCCACTCTCACCATCTAACAATTATCCTCTACATAAGTATAAATGATTAGTAGAATTCATGATAACTTCAAAATGAAAAAGTCCTTACCTCAATGCACACCCTAATGAATTATAAATCAAATAATATTTGTGCACAAATGGTACAAATTGATATTTTCCACTCTTTTCTTAGTTCAAACAACACTCAAAAACAATTTCTAATTGGTATCAATTTGTCAATTGCTCAATTCCCAACTTCCTCGTTTAATCATACATTGAAATCCACAATTCAACATCGAGGAATCACATGATCACAACACATCAAAATTAAACATATAAAACAATACATTATTTCAACACATGATACTAATTGATCACAAATTTAACAGTACCATACCAATTCAAATCTCAACCACCAACATGCATTATTCAACTCAAGTCAAGAAAACCAAAACTTAAGAACATAGACTAGCTTCCATTCCTTCTTAGACAACTCTAATTGCTATAAGAACCAATACACCTTCAACTCTACAAGATACTCTATCTACACATAAAAACATCACAAAAATGATCAGGCTATACCATTATGAACATTGATTTTCACATTAAAGACTCAGATGACATATGCAAGTAGAGAAAACTCGCATGCAAGGAGAAAATAAATTTGTCCTACATAAGGGTAGTAAAAAAGACTTACTCAAATAAAGAAACTAAACGATTGGATGGAAAGAACTCGCCGAGAAAATCACTCCAACAGTCTCACATCTTCAAAAAAATGAACAAAAAATGATATAGAGAAAAGAGGATGTAGAGAATTTTAGAAAAGTGGTATATAAAAAGATAATGTGTTTTAAAATAATGAAACTCATTTATAACCAAATTACTTATACTAAAATATTTATTATTAAAATAATTGAGTGTTCGTATTTTTAAAACACCATCAATCCTAAAATATCATTTTTCTATATCCTGACATTATAATTTTCTATTACAACTTTATTAGGTGAAGTATACCACATTATTGTCTTTCATATAAAAAACGTTGAAAAAAATTAGAAATATCCAAATCCAAAGAAAAGATCCACTCTAAAAAGTAAAACAAAAATCGAAGTCTTCAATTTAAAAATTAAATATTAAACTATACTTCCACAATGTATTATGCAAGTACATGCACCTTTTTTTTTATGCAAGTACATGCATTTTTTTTATTATGCGTGCACTATATGCTGTTGATTTAACCAATAGGAATATGTGTTATTTTTTTTTTCACTATTGGTTGAAAGATAGCAACTAAAATTATCTGAGATTCACTTATGAGAATGGTCTCTTTCAACATACATTTTTTTCCTCCACAAGTACAAACAAACCATTGATCAAAACTTGTAACTACGTATATTTAAGATACATCATTTTGTGAATCACATTGGAATATTTTTCAATTTACACCATATCTTTTCAAAATCTACCATCACATGCTTCATTTAGATTCAAACCACTAATAATTAAGTACGTATAAGTTCCAACGGGACCACACGAAATTCCAAAGAATATTATCAAGGAATTAAGGACAACTAAATTAAATTAAATCATGGACACTATTATTAATTTATGCTTTGCAATGATCATAGGGATTATACATTTCAGAACATATAAATAAATATATATATATATATATATATATATATATATATATATATATATATATATATATATATGCATATATTAATAGTTTTGGAGGTTTTGAGGAGAAGACAGGGACATACAATTAAATTGATTATCGATATTCACTCTCTACAATGAAACTTCTATAAATTAAGGGAGAAAATTCTCTTTCAGAAGACAAGGAACATAAGCATAACCTAGAAATGATGTTTGATTAATTAATTGGTTACTAACTATTATTGTAATGTTATTGCAATAATATTATAAAGTCACTCGTGGTGTCTTGGAAATACAAAGGACGAAAGAAAGCATGCATGGGATCTTGGTCAACACAAATTCCCCTTTTCCTATAAAATGTTTCATTGTGTTCCCTTCATCGTACACAAAAATTTAACTTTTATCTATGTTAAAGGTTCCCTAAACTATGCTATAACTCTACATTGTTACATTTTTTTTTTTCATGAGTGACAAACCTATGTATAGTGCTTCCCCCACTCGTGTTATCCAAGTATAAAATTCAACTTACATGTTTTCTCTTCTCAAAAATATTTTTATGTGTTCTCAAATTTCGACAAGAAAAAAAAAGAAGAAGAAAAACCAAACTTGAATTGGAGAACTTAACTTTCTAAGAGTTTTGAGCATCGTGGTGCTATCTTCACCTCTCAAAGAGAGAGACAGAAATAATATGCATTGTTTTAAATAATGTTGGGAAAGGGAAAGAGTGTACTAGGTGAAGGTGACATTTGAGTTATTAATTTAAATATTATTAAATTTTCTTCACTAGAATAAACCAAAAAAAAAAAAAAAATAAAAAATTTTGATATATAAAACTTTATATACCACTTGACTTTTTCGTTTTTTTATTTGATGTAAGACTTTTGAATCATATTGTCTTATAGGAATGTTTTGTTCATTAATGTTTAGAAAAAAAAAGTCATTTTTTACACTGAATATAATTAATATGAGATTAATACTGCTCAGTGACAATTTTTGTTACCTTAACCATAATTAGTGTAAAATGAAGAACTTCCACTATAATAAGTAGTCACTAGGGTTTGTAGAAATTGGTAGAAAATGATGAAAAACTCTTTCATATGCATCAATTATTTTGGAGACTCTGCATATCAAACCATGCGTGTGAAATTGAAAGTGCACATCATAATTCAAAATATTGAATGTTCATAAGAGAACAGTGGTATATTTACCAAATCATTAATGGTGATAGCCACTTTTCAACTTTCACTTGCTTCTCTTCCTACGCCATCTATTGTACCTTCACCAATGAGTGAATTTTTTTATTTCACATCATTTTTTTTATAATAAAAAGAGTTCTAAACATTGGCACTATATTTTTATAAGCGTGAAGAAATAAACGTTGTATTATTTTTCTAAACAAATGTGAAAGATCACTTTAATTATATAAGTTTTATATCTACAATTATGATTAAGATTTTCAAGCTTCTATAAATTAATAGGTGTTGATTTTTTTGATTGAGATAATACCACCTTCAAGAGGTTTATACCATAATGATGTTTTCGGTTGAATCGGATACTAAGAATCACCGTCTATAACACTTGAGATTTTTTTTTTTCTTTTTTACTGAATAGACCGAAGAGATTTATTACTTTTGAATTATAAATTATCTATATAAGAAATTTAATGTTTGTAAAATTTTTGTTTTTCGATTCATACTTAAATTCTTAACAAAATACATGATTTGAAACAATGTACTACTATAATTAAAGAGAAAGAGTGCTTGAAGACAAAATTTGATAATTTCACACTATTTTTTATAAGCAAAGAATAAATATAATCAAAGAAAAATACTTTTGGAGTATTCTAATCTTTTTAAAAAAAACAACATCTATTCACATAGATGTAAAAGTTTGACATCATAGACCCATTAAAACAATAACCAACATATACTTACAAACACAATTATGTACACATATTATGGCTTTGTGTGTGTTAATAATATTAAACATATTAATCTCTACTTAACATAGTTATTAAACAATAAAGAACATTGAAATAAGGTTTTGTTCCTTGATTTATTGGGTACAAATGTTGTACACATATATTAATCACTTGGAGAATTTGCACGTGGACACACATTGTACTCTTATTAGGTCTGAATGGGAATAGTAATAATGTCATTTCCTATAAGGATAAGATTGTGTTGCAGTGTAACACAAGAGAATCATAGGGTCATAGCATGCATGTGTTGATCTCAAAGAGAATGTAACAGGAAAATTGAGTATAAATTTGTGAGTTGGAACTCTGATAAACATGAGAAGAAAAGAAGAAAAAAAGAATGAGAAAGAAGAAAGTGGTCCTGAATGTTACAGCCATGCACGCTATCGAGTGAATAGAGAGATGAATAAATAAAGCCTAGATTTATGGTCTCACTGACACACATATCTCATGCCATGTCATCACTACTCCACACCAAATTCTGTAGAATATATATGTATGCTACAAGAATGATGTTGTTTATACATTTATCATAGTATAGGAAGAGAAGTGTGTAATTATATTGTGTCATCTATTTGAGAAAAACATAAAACATCGGAAATGTGTATTAAGTAAATTTTAAACATAACTCATTGTCATCACAAAAATCAATATGTTAGATAAGTACATCTCAAATGTGAAATCGATACTTGTAACAGTGTCACAGTGGATTGTCAAATGAAGCAAACAGACTCTGACTGGAGTTCTCACGGTACTTATATGTGATTTGACAATGGTTTAATAGGTCTAATAAATCTCTGTAGGATAAACTTTGATATTATATTAATAGGTGAACTTTAAACTTAACGCAACGTTATAATCAACACATAAAATATGATTTACATCTATTTATATATTGTCATTTGACATTGGTTCAATTGATAGAAATATCCGATATACTCTCACATTGATGATTAAACATCTTGAGAGTAGAATTAGATATTTGTAGATGATCCAACAACCAGCCAATATAAAATAATACGATAGATCTAACAAATCTTAATAAGATAGACTTTCATACCTTGACAGATCTCGATCAATAATTTTAAAAGGTCATAATAATATATTAAATTAAGTGTAATTTTAATGTAAAACTACTAAAGTTCATTTTTCACACATTGTAAGTAGCCTGAGAGGTTTTCTTCCTTTTCCACACTTACTACATCACCTTTAACTTGTATTTGAATAAATATATGGAATAAGTGCACCCACCTTATTCACCAATAATACCGATCTTAATTTTGGAAAAAAATGATAGATTTTGGTGACAGGGTGAGAGGTTGAGGCCACTTCCTGCTCTATTTGTTTTTTAACAACAATAACAAATAAGTTAAAAGAGAACAGTATAATTGTTCCAACCCTTATATAAAATATTAGAAAAAAAAGGAAGAGAAAAAAAGAGAATAGAAAATAGAGATATCTACCTCATGGATACTTCCCCCAACAAAACCAATCGGAAACAAAAACCTTCCGCGTAAAAAAGACTCACAAAGATTTTCTAACAACCACAGTACTAACCAAAAATATATATAAGTAAAACTTTAAACTCAATTTCATAAAAATAAAGGTAAAAGTTGAAGTTTTCTGTACTATTATTTGACTTTATTTTAAATGATAATGAAGCTAAGATAATATGTAAAAGTTATGTTAAAAAATTATTATAAGATCCATAAGAGAAAGGTTAATTAGTAATATTCAATTTTTTCTCTGGATATATATGATGAATTAGATGTAAATTTTTTGTTTCAATCATTGACTAGATGGGCATGTCTTTGCCTTGGTTTGAATCAATATTTGTCCCTCAGTTGTGGTTGAACCAGTGAATCATCTACTTGAAACAATGTTATTATAATAATCTTGTACTACAAGATTTAATGAAAATACAAGAAAAATAAATCCAACATAATTAATTTTGGATCAACTTATTACAATATGAAGCACTCAGTATATTCCACCTGAATCTTTGAATCATGTGGTCTTTAAAACACAACTTTTCATTCGACCAAAATTTATTAAAATTTACAGTCTCACATCTTTTATATAACAAGTGGTATAATTTAGTAAAATTTAATAAGTTTTAATTAATAAAGAACAACATATCATTAGAAAGAATTTGTTAATACACTGTTGTAAGTGACGTCGATTGTTCTATGGTAGAATTCAAGGGGATCGAGAATCGAACCACGACACTTAGACTATTATATATATTCTTAAGTAAAAAGAGTTGTATCTTGAGTAATGTCTATAATTTATTGACTTAATGGTAAGCGCTTGATTTTAGTCAGAGTCGAACAAAATTTGGACTGTTATATTTTTAAGTAAAAAGACTTGTGTCCTAACTTAGACTCAAAATTTGGACTGTTATAAAGTCAAGATCACAAACTCGATATCTGCCTAGTAGGATAATTACTAAAAATAACTTAGACTGTTACATTTTTAAGTAAAAAAGGTTACATTCTAACTGATAACTGCCGTGAGATCCGAAATAATAGCATTCATTAAAAGACATGTATAATAATACACTAATTGTACATAGCTAGGTCATAGATTATGATCCATAGCCAATTTCACAGTGAGACACAGCATGTGTCCCTAGCTATAGCTACAACCGAACATTTGTACTCTTTCCCACGGTGGCAAAGCTGGTAATCTCTGCAACACAGTTATTGAATTCTCAGTATATAGAAATAATGTGATGATAATTAATTAATTAATTAATATAGGTTGGTAGCCTTTTCTGTTTGGCTATTGTTCTCATTCCTCTGTCATGGATTTGAATTTAGAGAAGTTGCACTGTTCTCACACTGGCCTAGGTCACACCTTTCTCAATTCATCAACACAATGCATCTCATTATAACATTTCACTGTTTCTCTTCTCTCACGAATAATAACAACTACTGTTTATCAACCCTCCAAAAATAAATGCTCAAAACCACTATTAAACTAACACACCATGCAAACTACTTATGTACTGTGTATACATAAAAACATTCAAAAACTAAATAAATTCTCTTTGTTTTTTTGGACTTTTTTAGGTTATTGATTATAAAGTTAAAAGAGAAAGTTTGGATGAGTACAATTTATTTTTCTTTGGGTATATTTAATTTAATTCATTCAACAACTATATATATATATATATATATATATATATATATATATATATATATATATAAAATAAGAATTATATATGTTTTAATCCCTTAATTTTAAGTAAAAATTAAAATTAATTTATCTTTAAAACTTTGAATCAATTTAATTTGTATATTTAGAAATACGTAGATTTAGTTCTTTTGACCAAATTCTTTTAAATTTATTTGATGTTTCAAATACATCTCTTAATTAATATTAAAGTAAAAATGTATCAAAGAGTGTAAACAATTCAAATACTATCATAAAACATGTTTAAAATGTCAAATACACCTAACAAAATTTGGTTAAAAAAGATTAAATTTACAAATTTATAAAATTGAAAGATTAAATTGGATTAAAATTTCAAAAATGGACTAATTTTAATTTTCATTTAAAATTAAAGGACTAAAAAAATATTTAACCCTATATCAAATAAACTTCATTCCTTTGAATGTCAGCAAGTATATATAACGTGTTGTTCTTCCTTCCGTTTAACACAAACACCCCCTAAATTAGGATATTTTAATAGTTTTCTTTTTTTTAAATCAGCTAGTACATTTAATAGTAATTTTAGTCTTGTAAACATAGTATGTGATTTTAAGATTCGAGTTTTAATTGTGCCAGTTGAATCATTTAGGTGTTATAAACATACATGTGATAAACGAGATTCTTTTTAGATATCATAATATTATGCAGTTTTAATCCTTTCTTTTTCAAAACCATTGTTTTAATATTTTTATTATTTGGAATTTTGACTTTTGTGAAACATGAGAAACACAACCAGAATTTCACATTTATGATAGCTAAAAATTAAATTCGTATAATTAAAACCCAAATACTAATAACATGATACAGTTAGGATAACAATCGTGAACCTGAGAAACACAAATATATATACGAGACTGAAATCACAAATGATTAACTAGTAATTAGTATTATGAGCAGTGTTAATTAAATAAGTGATTCCATAGACATGGGTTTGGTGAAGAACAAAATTCCAGAGTGAGCATTGAATAAAGAAAAATGATGAATTAGTAATGTGCATAATAAGGTGACAGTAGGTTTAGCCGACCAGAGTGCACACACCAATAAAAGTGTTGGGGGCATATTGGGACTGTGCTTGCTTCTTGTCTCTGCAGGTATCCTATAAATTCACAATATATATATTATATTATATTATATTAATTATTGTATTATTATTATTATTATACAAATTTTTATCATATGGTGGCTGTGACAAACAGATTCTATCTTTTATGCCTCTTGTCTATCATGGGATGCGTGCACTACTGTCTCCAAATATTTAATTAATTACTTCTTTAAATCCAAACTTAATTAATGTGTGTCGTGAGAGTCAAATCTTTTATTCTTTCGAATGTTTATGTAACATCTCATGTCATGCAAAACAAAACACGGAAAAAGAATATAATACACACAAAAGTTAAGTCTCAGATTTTTTTAAATTCTTTTTATCAGAAAACGCGCAATTAATTCAAAAGGGCTTCCAAAATTTTATTTATTTTTGAATTAATAATATAGCTTTTGGGTACACCAACTCTCGCCTCTTATAATCGGGTATTTGTAATTTTGTAATCTGATTTTAGAAAGATGATATTGTGAAAAAAAAAAGTGCTACAAAAATCATCATATAACAGTAGAAAATGGGGTTGCTAAACGATTTAGGGATCGCAATATTGGTTATTGCAATCCTCTCACTTATCTGTTCAGTGACTGGTTTACAAACAGACATTAACAGGAGCCATATTTTTGTTCCTAATTAATGATTAATTAGTCTGCACTAATATTTGATGTTTTTCTAAACCACATCGGTAAATGATGTGAAATAACTCTTTGCCCTGAGAGAATTATATCATAAATAAAATTTTATGACATCAAAAAGAAATTATTAATTTTATAAAAGTTAATGAAAGAAAGTTTATAAAAAAAATTACATGCGCTTTTTCCAACATGTACATATTCATTCATATGTCATATCTATATAAAAAAAATCGAATATTGTACATACCTATACTACACATACCTATACTTTCTTAATGTAGAGATTTTTATAAAAATACTCTCTTAATCCAGAGATTTTTATAAAAATGAAAATAGTGTTAAACCGTACTCCCGAGTTATGATCCCTATATGGATTATTATGGATCATGAGTTAACTTTCTTTGTCCATCAATCATTGATTTCTTTATAAAACAAAGTTGTTTTGAACCCGTATTCTTAAAATAGGGTTAGTTGACTCTTTTTTTTTTTTTTCAGATTAGGATGAAGGTGTAAGAAGTCATGATGACATTCAAAGTGAAGTTGTTATTAGTATAATCCACTTCCTTTTTTTTTTGAATGAAGTTGTCATGATACGTAACGGTTTGTATGTATTAAAAAATTGAAGTCGTCATGTATATTGACAATTTCAGTTTTATACTTAAAAAAAATAAATTAATAAAAAAATACAAATTGAAGTTGTCAATATATATGATGACTTCGATATTCTAATATAAAAAAACTGTTATATATTGTGACGACTTTACTTTCGAAAAGAAAAAAAAGAAACCAATAATACTCATGACGATTTCACTTTGAATGTCATCATGAGTCCTAAAAACTTCATCCTAATCTGCACAAAAAATGTCCACTAACCTTATTTTATAAATATGGGTAAACAATCATGTTTTAAAAAAAAAAGAACTCAATCATTCGTATAATGCTAAAAATATAATTAAAGAATAAAAAATGAGATTATATCAAAACTCATTAATTAATTAAAGAAAACTATACTCCATAAACAATTTCAATTTTTAGGAAAACTAAGCCAAATAAAATCTTTATACACGTAAGTTAAAAAAATATTTTCTATAATTTAAAATTTGATATTTGTGATCGCAAATTGTATATCTTATTTTAAAAATCAAATTAGAAATCCATTGAATCTTGGTTTGATGATTAGTTTGAATGATACTTTAATTTGATTCATACAATCAATTTAACCGATTAATTGATAGGTTAATTGTTCAAATTTAATTCTAAATCTTTAGAAAATTGTGATAAGGAATTGTTTGGTTCTTAAATCTACGGATTAATCTATTTTCTTTTTCTTGATTTTTTACTTCTTATTTTTTTCAATATCTATTTGACATTTTCGAAGAGTTATATACTTTGTAAACCTTAAACATGTCCAAATAACCCAACAAAAATTCCTTATTCCTTTTGGAATCAAATTTTCTCAAATTAACAAAACGAAACATGGAAATCCAAAACTATAAAAATAAGATAAGTTGTGTTTTTTGTTTTTTCATAATTCATAAGTCTAGAAATTTTTAATTTTGAAACTCACCTGTGGTCACTTCTAATAACAACATTGACAAACATTTTCCATTTGAATAGCTTTCTCAAATTTACAAAAGAATTTGAAAGACTCATCTTGTGGTTCAAGAACTTAAACCATGTTTATATTCCTCTACAATTACAACATTGTATCTGGTCCCCAAAACTCTATAAATGTATTAACAGAAGAGGTCTTTGGGTTTAAATGTCATTTTTCCTTTTACAATAACTCTTTACTTGCTTGTGTTTTACAAATGTATAATAAATATATATTTTTTTATTTAGATATACTAAAACTATATATTTATAGAAAATTTTCCATATTTATTCTTCCATTCTTCGTTATTTTCTAAAGGTATAATTTTTGTCAATATATACCAATTTCAAAAAATGTAAACAAGAAATGGGAATTATTTATACAACTTTAGCGAAAAATAAGTGTTTTTTTTTTTGAACGGCAACAACAGTACATAGAGTATTATACTTTTTTCTCTGAGGTTAGAGAAACTCAAAATCACAAAACTAAAATGTGATAAATGTAGTCCATCTAATGGTAGTGATAGCTGACGTGGAGTGTTTTTTTTTTTTTATTGTATGTCAGATAATATAATGGTGATTTCATAAGATTTAATAATGAACTTGTTTTACTCAAAAGGTCTTTCAGAAAAAGAAAAAAAAAAAACATATGAACATTCAAAAAAGTATTTATATGTTAATCAAATAGATGTTAGGAATTATGATTAAGAATGATTTCTGAAAAAAACATTTCCTTAGCGATTTGTCTCCTATTTAACAGACAAGATAACTTTATCATTGCATTAGTTATAAAAATCATACGTAAAAGTAATTTATAAATATTCGTTGTCTTTAACCCATGGCTTTTAAAGATTGAATTATTATGAGTTCTATGAAATCAACATGACATGACCTAAATTATACAGATAAATTTGACTACACATCTCTAATACAAAATTTTGGTATATATTATTCTTATCAGACTTTTACTTTTATTAAATTATGATATGATCCTGCAGATTAGAACTTATTATAAATTTAGCTAAGGTCACTACAAACCCTTGATCACAGTTTGCACGTGAACCAGTAAACCAATAACTTGAACTTAATTGAATAATTTTCTATAACTATAAACTGACACTAACGGTATTCTCTCTCAAAAGAAGATTAGAATATAAAATAAAATAAAAATAAAAATTAAGAATAAATATGAAGATGTGATTAAGTTGCTGTACTCTGGTAATGATTAAAATCCTAATCATCAATTTATTTTACTGATAAAAATAATTTGCTGTGTTTGGTGACTTTATTTTCTCCTCCACTTGACTTTACTTCTTTTCTTTTCCCCATATCTCATCTCTCTCTCCACCATCCACTTCCTTCAGCCATCTTGTACTTTCTGTATCTGTATATAAAAGCAAACCTACATAGCCTTCTACTGTTCCCACTCTCTCCTCAAACACAAACCTTTTTCCATTCCATGGCAGACCCTTACTCCAACTTCTTTTCACCACCTTTCTTCCACTACCCTTCTCCAAACCCTTCCCCCCACCACCACCACCATCCATATGCTCACAACGCCATCAACCAAACCACCACCACCACCGCCACCGCCACCAACACCACCTTTTTCCACTTCCAACACCACCACCACCACCACCACTTTCAAACCACCACCACTTGTTCTTCTTCTTCTTCACCCCCTTCCCCTCCCTTGAGAGAGGCCCTTCCTCTTCTCAGTCTCAGCCCAAAGAATGATGAGGAACAGGAGGAGGAGGAGTACCAGGATCAGGATCAGGATCAGCTTTGCACTGCCATGGATGTGGAAGACAACTTTAACAGGACCCTCCATAACCCCAAAGAAGAGGACCAAGAAGAGGATGCTGATGACAGTGTCACTGTTGCACTGCACATAGGGTTGCCATGCCCTAGTGCTGCTGAGATAGCTTCTGTGCTCTCTTCAGCTTGTGCCTCAGACAAAGACCAACAACAAGGAGGAGGAGGAGATTGTGATAATAATGGGATTCATGATGATTCTTCTTCAGGGTTCTTGTCCAACAGACTCAACAAGGGACAGTACTGGATCCCTACCCCTTCTCAGATTCTCATTGGTCCTACACAGTTCTCTTGTCCTGTTTGTTGCAAAACCTTCAACAGATACAACAACATGCAGGTCAGTACTAACATAAACAAATCATTTTATCATAACAGACACTCATGTTCAAGAATGAACTCACCATTTTTTTTTCTTCCAATTCGTATGAGAAAAACCAGACACACACAACAACACAACGAATTTGTTAGTTTGGATATATAGTACTAGGAGGAAAACACTGTCCTTTTCTTTCTTTTTTTCCTTTATATTTTTCTTCTCCTTCCATTTTTCATCTCCCTTTTTCCTCGAGGTTCATTTTTTTTTTCAATTGTACTTGTGTCATCATTATGATAAAAATTATTTTCAGCTTTTTTGTTTTCTTGCACGGAGGAACGGGTACTGATGTATGAACTTATTAATATTTTCCTGGTTCAAACTGTGACTGAGATCAGATATGCTATATCCTTTTCGTTGATTAAACTACTCAGCCAATGTTCTTTATGTCTTGGTGCATTGAAGTGTGTGCTTCGTATGTGTTTGTCATGCAGCTGCGAATAGAACTGAAAATTTGCAGTGTTTTCTTCCAGATCTCTCAGATAATGATATCAATTCAACTCTTAAATTTGTTTCTCTTTGCAGTCCTTTTCTGTCTGAATTCAAACACCTTCCATACCTTAAAGTCTCACACACAGACATAGCTATTAACTAGTCTTCCTTCTCTCTCTCTCTCTCTCTCTCACCTGAATGAGACTTCCTTTTGCTTTTTTATAATTTGATTTAAGTGTTTGCTACACAGAAGTAGCTACCGAAACTTTTGTTTTCTAAGTCAGCTTAATCCAAAATTCAAACTAGTAAAGTTTAACCAGCTTTTGTTTTTCATTTTTCATTTAATGTTTAGATTCTCACGAAATGCAATTAACAAATGCAGCTTTTGATCATGTTTGCCTAGTTTTCTCTATCCTAGTTATCTTCTTTTTGCGGTATCCATAATTTTTGTTTTGTTTTCTTTGTTTTGTCAGATGCATATGTGGGGGCATGGATCGCAGTACAGAAAAGGGCCTGAATCTCTGAGGGGTACCCAACCAACAGGTATGCTTAGGCTTCCATGCTATTGTTGTTCCCCAGGATGCCGGAACAACATTGATCACCCAAGAGCAAAGCCCCTTAAAGATTTCAGAACTCTTCAAACACACTACAAGAGGAAGCATGGGATTAAGCCCTTCATGTGTAGAAAATGTGGTAAGGCTTTTGCAGTGAGAGGTGATTGGAGAACCCATGAAAAGAACTGTGGGAAGCTTTGGTATTGCATCTGTGGCTCTGATTTCAAGCACAAGAGGTCTCTTAAAGATCACATCAAAGCTTTTGGAAGTGGCCATGCTGCTTATGGGATCGATGGCTTTGAAGAAGAAGAAGAGCCTGCATCTGAAGTAGAACAAGACAATGACTAATGTCATGCAGTAAACACATAATTAAGGAAAATGGAACTGGTTCTACTTTATATATATGTCTCCATGTGAATTATCTTATTCTTAGTCTTAGTTAATTTGTGAACTATTAATTTGGTATGAGTACATATCCTTGACTTCCCAGTTGAGAACCATATATAAGCACCGAGTTTTCTTCCCTTTCTGATGGAATTGACTCGCTGGTTACAAAGGTTTAAAGCCAGGTGTAAACCCAATTTCATTTACTTTGTTTTCATGTGTAAGATTTCTCTCTTTTTGCACATTAACGTTGATCAAGGCATTGTAGACAATGATTACCACATTGTATATGCTTTTTGCAAAAGCATATAAAACTCAAGCGAATTGCTTAGTAGCTAGTAACCTATGCAGGCTCAGTTGTATTTTGAATTGCACCTTTTGAAAAATTTCAATGGTTTTATGCACTTTTGGATGTATATGCAAAGTTCACTGTTGCTTTCTACGTTTGTATCATAACGTTATATGTGCTTATATGCTCGAGAAAGGAGCTATATATGTTGCATTCTTGCTTGTCAAAATCAACAGGAAGAAGGGTGAAAATGAAGAAAAGCCTCTTTTTCTCAAATCCAGAGGCTGTAGGCCTCATCAAAGTTCAAACTTTGATGAACAATGATGAATGTGCATGGACAAATACCTGTGGGGCATTTCATGGTTTTCTCTCCTTTGACAACTGGCTCTCTCATCAAGATCCTCTTGGTACGTGTTCTCCAATTATTCCACGATTTCACACATAAATGATGAAGTTTATATCATGTGATAACAAGGGTGATGAGAGCTGAAGCTCTACCTGCTACAAATTCAGCAACTGAGAGCATGTTTTGTAAACTGTTCATTAATTTTTTCATTAAACACACTAACATGTGAACGTGATTTTTGAAATTGAACAACGCAAGTTTAATGAAAGAGATTTAATGACATAACAAAGTACGTACGTGTCATTACATGATTGAAGAGTGTGTGATGACAAAAATATAAAAGATATCAAGTTGCTACATACAAGTTTGTGGTGCATATATATTGTTATGATTGTAGCTGTAGGTCATTGGATAGCCTTTTCAACCCGTGAAGCTAAAAACCTACGTCAGCTTTTTGTTGGGGGGTGCATGATGCCCTTTTGCTTTGCGTAGTGGAAGAGGAGACGATGTGTTTGTTGATAGATAGAACATATACCAATTCGAGATTCACCCTTGCTCGGAAAACTCAAACCAAATGATTAGCTTTTTCAGGAAAATTAAACAGATACAAATTTTATAAAAAGGAGAATATCGAAAGATTTAAGGGTAGGGTTGAAAAATAAAAAAACATAATGGTCCCAGCTTCAACTCACATAAGGGTATCTTTGGATTAAATTACGTAAACTTAAGTTTCTAAACTGAGTTTGCAAAAACACCATAAGTATTGCTTCTGCTAAATAGTTTTCAGACAAAATTTTAACATATAAACGTGTGTTTTTGAAGAAAAAAGAAAAAAATAAAGTTTAAGGTGAGCTTTTGAACATTTTTAATGATGTTCGATATCAGGTTTGATATGAGGTTTACTGAATCAAACATAGATCCATAATCTGGTAAATGCTTTTTCAGAACCAAATCTGAAAACCGAAAACTTCAAAAGAGAAATGATGCATCTTGATTGAAAAAGAAACAAAAAAAATGTGATTTGCAGCTTTAGGTATATGTTCACAGAGAGAGAGAGGGAATGGGAAAAGGTGAGAGAGATAGAGCTGAAAACTGTGAGGGTGTGGAGCCCAAGTTGTGCTGGTTGGGCTGATTGGCAACATGTACAGATGCCTCCTACAGTACATGCATCTCTTCCCCTCTCTTCCTTCTAAGGATAAACTGTACATTGAATCGACCTTTCAGCCAATTTTTTCTTTAATTTTGACCACACCCTCCTTCCTTTTTCACTTCTTAACCTCATCTCTTCAATCACAACGAAAACTGGTTACAATTTTTCTTATACACACGTATTCAATTTACTGATAAAAAACAAGTTACAGTACGCATAATGCATGCATACTGTGTACAATTATCGACACAGGAACACGACAACATCAGAGTTTCAAAGTTTCAGCTTCCCAAGTGCGATAACAAGACACTGTTAAGCTTAGTTAAAAATTAAAGCTTTATGAAGAAAATGTTCTTTGCACCAACAGTGTAATTTTGTCATGTATATATAGTAAGTTTGAATGAAGAGTAACCTTACTGTATTCATAATGTAAAATTGCAGATTTTGTCTTTACTACAGTGAGCTGTTATGAATGTTGTTGATTGAAAGAGAAAAAAAGAAGAAGGGACTAAACTAGGATTAAAAGACTTTACCTTAATAAACACAATCTATTTGCATGTGGGTTACTGATTCCTTGCTGAGTGTGAAGAATGCTACTAATAATAGATGAAGTGAAACAGTACACAATGAAAAAAAAGCATTTATTGACCATCAATATCCTACCCGTTTGTTCAGGAGATGAACCCCACCACTATGTTCTTTCTTTCTCTCTCTCTCTCTCTCTCTCTCTCTCTCTCTCTCTTCTCTCTGTTCTCAGCATCATCTTTTTTGATTTCCATGGCATTTATGCCTTTATGGGAAGTCCCTATCTCAAAACCACCCATACCCACAATATGTCCTTCAATGTCAATACATGCCATCCTCAATCATTATGGCCTGAATTTCATTTATTTTTGGGGAAGTATGTTCAAAAATATCAACACTATCCTAAAAAGGGGTCACAATAAAGATACCTAACACACTTTCAAATAACAATATACGTAACACAGGTATAAATCCATGCATGTACATGCACCATCTTTACAAATAGACCTATCTGTATATGTATAATCCAAAATAAAACAGATATCAGGTATTTTTACTGGCAGATTTTTAAAAATATTACGCAAAATGAGCAGATTACAAAATAATTACGATCAATGGATAAATCGTGCATGGCTGTAACAACTTCACTTGAAGAAGTTGTTGTGTATCTTCAAGACAACTTCATGGTTTTGATTGTTTTTTGTTGAAATAAAAATCGTCATGGTTGACTACTTTAAGTAAAAGTCGTATGTGGGTTAACGACTTCATATTGTCTAGCCAAATCAAAAGTCATTAACCCCATATGACTTCATTGAAGTCGTCAAATACCTTAACAACTTCTATTTCGAAAAATAAATCCAAACATTACAGTAAACCTTGAACTTGTTGAGGGTGCATGATTTCTTCAGATGAAGTCGTTATATTCCTATACGACTTATCCTAATTATTTTGCAAAATTTTCGAAAGTCGAACATCAGCTACTTGCTCTTAAGGTTGATTAAGGAAAACAAACAATGGATCTTTTGGTTGGAATATCCCAATTTTTTTCTTTGTTCATAATCTCTTTTCCACCTCTTTCAAAAAAAGTCACTGAATCTGCTCCTAATTCATAGTTGGTAGTTGAGCATATGTAATTACTTAATCTAGTGAGCCATGTATTCAGCACACATTCAACCAAACACCCAACAATATGTTAAATGCGATATTATGCTTTTTGTATTCACATTCCTACATAGTAGATCTTTGCCTCCTTGGACTCGAATCAACAGCTTTTTATTCATACACATAAATAGATATATAGATACACTTGAATACTTAGTTAATCGGAATAGTTAATTTGAAATTAAATTAAGTTGTTTTACTTACTTTTAATATAAGTTTTTTTTACTTAATTTTAAATTAACTGTTGAAAGTCCCACGTCGACTAGAGATAAGGTCAATTTACAATATATAAATGGGTGTAATCCTCACTTCAGAAGCTGGTTTTGTGGAATTGAGTTACACTTAATTCTAACTATCAATTAACAATAATAAAGTGTATTTAGTTCTTCTCTCATAAAAGAAATAGTATTTTAGAGAAATGTGTGTATAATCAATAACATGTATTACAATTTTGTTTTGTATTTTCTCTTCTCCTCGTTAATAAATACATATACAAAGTATTAATGCCTTTTTCTATCGGCATGTATAAACAATCCAACATGAATTTGTGACGAAGTTTAAAAAGGTTATTTATAGCCCATTGGAGGTAGAAAGAAAATAAGATTATGAATTTAGACACGAATCTCATATTTTGAGTATTGGAATTAAACTTTTCTTTTTTTTATCATAAAGAAGAAATACATTAATAGGAGCAATAAAATTGCTTCAACCAAAATACCAAAAACAAAGAAGAAAGAAAAAAAAATATATCAAGAACAATTTTAAATCATACATTTTTCTCTTTCATAATTGTTGTATACCAAATTATAAGAATATAGTAAAACCCGAAAAAGAATCTTAGGACATAAATTTGATCTATCACTTTTGTTACCGATTCAAATCTTGCATAGAATCATAAACAAAAGAACACACACACTATATAGATTCTACAACCAAATAACAAAACAAGTCATCTTAACTAAACTTGAAGGTGATGTTGCCTCTATTTATATGAGGAGTGTTTATGGAAAATTTAAATATGTGCTTGGGAAGATAAACTAGTTTATAAGAAAATGATAAAGAGAAATAATTCTATTTATGTATGCCAAATGTCTAGTTTTTATGACATTTCAAGAAAAAGGAATTGCTTGAAATTCCTAATCATTGTTTTTTGAAGTGCTGGACTAATTAAGGATGCTATCAAAGGTCTTGAAAACATTTATATTGAAGATAGTTCATCCACCATACCTAGATCTTTTAAGAAGAGAATGCATGTACAACAAAAAAGATAAAAAAATAGAGAAAAAGTGATTTAAAAATAGTAGATTGAAAACCATTTGAAATCTCACACTTGATAAGTTATTAATACAAAGAAAAACACTTAATGAATGTGGATAACATAATCAATAATAAGATTGGCAAGAATTTATGGATAACTTATGTGATTTGCGTATATAATAAGCACAAAAGTTATTTTTTTAATTTATGAAATATATGGGATTAACATATGTCATTTGAGTTATTATTCAGTATTAGAGTAAATTAAAGTATTTATTATATAATATTAACAAATATATTAAAAATATTTATTAGACGTGAATGAAAAAAAATACAAAAAAAAAATCAAAGGTTAAACAATAATTTATTAATCTATTAAAAAGTAATTGTTTTATAATAAAAAATATAAAATTATTTTTTGTCTGAATATTTATCTCCTATTTTATTTTTTTAATAAAATTGTTTATTATAGAATTATTATAAACAAATTATCGCCTATTAACTTTTTAATAGATTAATAAATCCTTGAGTTATTATTTATAGGTTAAAATAACTTTTTTGTTCCAATTTTCGTCAACCTTTGTCAAATCAGTCATAATTTTGGTTTTGTGTTCAAATAGGTCTTAATTTTCATCAATTTTATTCAATTTAGTTTTTTTTGCTAACACCGTTTAAATCATTAATGATCATGAACATTGATTGCCACATGTTATTTCATGTTTTTTTATTTATTTTTGTTTTATTTTTTTAGTCACCGTTTATGATTGTTAATGAGTTAAACGGTATTAGCAAAAAATGACGAAATTGAATAAAATTGACCAAAATTGGAACCTATTTATAAATTTACAAAAAAAAATTTGTAGTTTTGAGCACAAAAATAAAATTAAGACTAATTTGACAAAACTTTACAAAAATTGGGACCAAAAAGGTATTTTAACCGTATTTAATAAGTTAAATCTAACATATTTAGTCCACTTAAATAATCTAAATTATATTTTAACATCTAGTATCATTATAAACAAATTCTTAAATAATGACCAATTTTAATACTATAAATATGTTTGGAGACCAATTTAATTCTCTAATTAAAGAATAACTTAACAATCGATTCCACTGATAACTAACCAAAACTTGGTACCTAGTGTCAGTGACTAATTTAGAGATCCATAGTAATAAAAACTATCTAGTTACCAATTTTGAAATTTAGAGATCAATTATATATATTTTTTAACTATTTTAGTAACTAATAATTTTTAGTTTATAAATTGGTATTTAAATTGGTCACTAAAATTTGTCATTATTCAAAAATTTTGTTTTATGCTTGGAAATTATTTGAATAATTAAAAATGTTGTTGTGCCATTTAAAAGTAGACATTTATTCTCAACAAAAATTTTACTAAATATTAAGATTTCCTTAAAAAAAAGAGCTCCTTTATAAATTAAATTAAACTTATACACACGTTAAAAGTAATAAGTTAGATAAATTAGGAGACAACTTATTCTTTTTTTTTTCTTCTTAGAAATAATATAAAAATCTTATTAAAAAAATAATCTAGGTTGAGAAATTATATATATTGCGTTATTGTTGTTGAATTTAGTTTGTTCGAAAAATAAAAAATTAAAAAGCCTATTTAAGAAAAGGACTTTTACTCATCGTTGCTCATGATACAAAAATATGTGAAAAAATTACCTAAATTCCATATACAATAGGTCAATAAAGTACCTTCATATTGTTTTGATATATGATGATAGTATATTTACTTGGAAAGTATTTTTAATTCATGTAAAAGTTATTTTTTACATTGTTTAGTATATCCTTACACTACAAATTAGCTTTCAAATATTTATATTTATTCAAACTGATAATAATTTTTATGTTATGAATTTGTGCACTTTGTAACAATAAATAGGAATTGTAGATTATTTTTAATCTAAATAAGTCCTAAACATATTTTGATGATAACAAAAATGTTAACATTTTGTCAAGATTGAACAAAATATGTTGTTTCGTAGGTGACTATACTGAAAAGTAGGTATATCATATAATTGATTCCATATCTAGGAAACGAGAGAATGGGAAAAAAGAGTTGGTGCTTGCTCATCATAATGATTTAATTTCTTTTGTTTGACGTGCATAATTGATTAAAATTGCATCTTCATGTTTTCTGCTTTATAAGTTAGTTTTTAATAAAATAATTGTCTTGTCTTCACTTTCAAAGAAAATTATGATCCTTTAACTATAAAAGGACTACACTATAAGTAGGACTATTTTCGGGCACTTTCAATCATTCTGATGATACAACTTTGTTAATGAGACCCCAATCAAGGAGAACGAGAAAAAAAAACGAATAATTCCGACCCATAATCACCATAACTTTGAAAGAAAAAAAGTTATTCAAGATATACACAAATAAATGATTAAGAAAGTTTTCAGTTTCTATCAAGACGACTGACATATGAAAACATTTCATGGAAGCAACATTATTCTTCTCAAAGTTATTAAGAAAGTTATCGTGGGAAGCGAAGGATCTCCAGAAATTATTTTGGGGTGTCAAAATAGATACACATTTTTTTTGAAGGTGTAAAACATACTAAATGGGGTTAAAAAATATTTTTGGTCTCTTAACTTATACAAAATTTGAATTATTTTCTGTCTCAAACTTCAATACAATTTGATCATTAAACTTAAAAATAAAAAAGATATAATATTTTTAATCCAACTGTGTTGAATTTTTTTGGCGTGTCAATGATGTTTTATATTGGTATTTAAACTATTTATATCATTTAACATTTTTTTCAGCTCAAATGTTTACCAAAAATGTCGTTTAACACGATAAATAAATTTAATGTCATTAGATTAAAAGAATATGTCCATTCGTTTTTAAAGGTTAAAAATAAAAATGTATCAAAGTTTGGAACATAAATAAATTACAATTTCACTTTAGGGGTTCAAAGTATATTTAAACATATTAAATATATTAAAACTATAAAAATTTGGGGGGCCATGGCCTCGTTCACACTATAGTCAGGTTTGTCTTGATTGTAGGTGTTTAAATAGGACGAAGAGTTCTCCACAAGCATATGAAGACAAATATGAAGACAAATTTTATGACGTGAGCTTATATTAGAGAATTTGTGTTCTGTTCTAAGTATTTTAATAGATCAATGTGTTGTATACTCCTCTTGGTATGTTATTTAGTTATATATTGTAGCCTATTGTAGCCTGTGATAATTTTGTTATGTAGGAATACAATCTTCGTAGATTTTTTGTTTAAAATATAAACTTTAAGGCATACTACCATATATGTATATTATGTATTTGAAAATTTTTGTATACATGTGTATATAAGAATATAAGAGTTAGAGTACCCAAAATATTCTATTATATATTTATACATATTTTTTCCGACAAAATAAAACCACAAATAAATAATTACATTATAATATATATGTTTCTAAAAATTATATGTAACATAAATTCGAATCAGTCGACTATTTTTTTTATCAAAGAAGAAAAGGGAAAGAAAGTGAAAAAACTTCTCTAAAGTAATTTTAAAAAGAAGAAAATAAAGATAAAATAAAATATTTTTTTATTAACTAAATTTAACTTATATATAAATTTTTTTATACATATTACATGATATCAACTTTCTTTGAAATCTAATTAAGTTTAATTTATTAATAAAATTTTCATTTTACGCTATATAGGTTTTAATAATGTCAAAAATAAACTTAAAAGAAAAGAAAATGAAAGTCCTTATTCCTCTGTTCGTGTGACATGGTTGAAATTTTGTTTTGGTGAAGAGAGAGAAAAAGCTTGAAGCTGAAGAGACCCAACATCCAGAAATGATAAGTGAGATAACTAGAGTGATTAAAGGTTACCTTTATCAAATCAAATGCATGTAATTAGGTGCGTATTATATGCAATTAATTGTCCATAAAAGTTGATCATGGTTTATTTGCTAACATCCTATTTATTTCATATATTTAATCAAAGAAAAAGCTAAAGAAACGCGATTTATAAGTGAGTGAGCGTGCAAACGCAATTGGACAACCTTTGAAAAGTGCTTCTAAACATGGAAAGCTTCGTAGCCACATTTCTTGATTCATGGAATCTTATTCTTTTTTTACGGTTCATCTAAATAATAAACAAACAATCTAATTAAACTAACTTATAAAATAAGTGTCTCACTAACCCGTGACTAGGGATGTCAACGGGACGGGTAGGATACGGGTAGTAGCTCTCTCGTACCCTACCCGTTGGATAAATATCTGTCCCGTACCCGTACCCATATCTGTCAGGTATCCGTTATGCGGGTACCCGCCTAATTTTTTTATATTCGCGGGTATCCACGGGTACCCGCGAGTGTTTGCAAAATTATTCAAAAAATAAATATTTAATTATAAATTCAAATAAAATAAAATAAAATACATCACTGTCATGAACTTTAAATAAAGTTCAAATAGACTCAAGTTGATACAAGTTCAAATAATTATAAAAGTAAATATAAAATGACGTTTAACACAATTAAAATTCTTTAATTAGTATTTTGATCAACAAAACTACTTTCTCTGGTTGATTCCTGAAAAATAAACAAAATAAACAAATAATAAACCTCAATTGTCACGTGCTAAGTATTCTTATTTTGATTCCATCATTTGAAAACAAGCATACCATAAACGTTATCCGCGGATACCTGCAGATACGGATATTTTTGACATCCCTACCTGTGACTAAGGCACTGGTTAAGATAATTATTATGTATTAAATTCTATAAGAAATACATAGGTAAGTATAATATTAAATTAAATCTGATCTAATCACAATTAATCTAATTTTATTTTATTTTATTTAAAAGACAAAAATGTCCATAATTGTTATACATTTGTGTTTCATATTTTATTTAACGTCCATCAATAAAAATTAAAAAATAATTAAATAATAAAATTACTGTTTTAATGTTGTTAAAATTTAAATATAATTAAATATAAAGAAGTTTAAATTAACCGTACAACCATAAAAACAATAGTGTTAAATATCTACAAAATTTATAAAAAAGAAATAAAAGTAAAATGTTTTAGTAGAGACTTTAAAAATTTCACTATATTAGTAGGTTATTATTTAAAACTTTAAAAGAGTATTTTTGTCTTTATAAATTTTTTTTATATGCATTTATACTATCTTAATTAATGTATTTAATTATTTCAACTTTTAATATAAAAATGAAGAAATTGATGCAAATTAACTATCCCTAATCAGTGATACTGGTTAGCATTCTCCATAAAATAATAATCTTTTTATCCGAAAAGAACGTGATTTTTTCAGAGGAGAAAATGACATTCTTAAGTGGTTGAGTGATAGTTCCAAGAATTAGTCACTTAATTATTAATGAAGATTTAAAAAGATTTATTTGTATAAGATTCTGGGAACCTCAACTCAGTCAAAATATAAAGAAACTATAAAATGTGATAATATAATGAATAAGAGAATTAAATGAATATTCCTTCAAGATTAATATGTACTTTTGGATCTTGGATAAAAGTTACAAAAATAAGATTGGGATTTTTATTCTCAACCCAATCTGGAACCCTTGCCAGGAAGACTTTCGATACTAGGACCATATTGCACTCGTCTGAGCCGGTTTTAACCATCGACTTTGATACTACTTGTTAGGTTTATATAGGGGTTTCACTGGGAAGATACAACATCAATGAGACTTGAGCCCAAGGTCCCAAGTAAAGCGTATCTCGTTAAGAAGAACGACGATACAGAAAATGGCAGAAAAGGAGTACTCGTGGTTGGGAATGTTTCCGCTGGAGGGAGAGTGTACCAATGTGGTTGAAGGGACTCACCCTTGAGGGGGAGATTGTTAAGAATAAGTGTGAGTCTAAGTTTCACATTGACTAAAAATGAGAAAGTAGAGCACTATATAAAAATAAAGACCTATAGACTCATTGTCTTAAGGTTTTGGGTTGAGAGTGGTGTCAATTCTTTTTATGGTTAGACTCAGGTCTCATTAGTGTTGTATTTAGAGCTGTCAAAATGGGTTGGAACCCGCGAGCTAACCCGGCTCACCATGGGATTGGGTTTAAATTTTTTTACAAATTTCAATACGGGTCATGTTAGGTTGGTTTTTTAGCCAACACATAAATAATTTGTATTTTTTTGATTTTGGTTTGTATTTGGATTGTATTAAAGTTTATTTATATTTTAATTAATTATAATTTAGTTTTGACTAAAAAATAAATAAATAAATTGTATTTTTTTTAATTAAGTGAACCCGTGAGCCAACCCGTTTAACCCGCCAATCCGTAGTGGGTCGGGCCGGGTTCGAGATTTTTCGGCTCGCTAAAAAGTGAGTCGGGTTGGGTTGGCTCACCAAATCATCAACTCGTGGTGGGTTGAACCGGGTCGGATTATCCGTTTTGACAGCTCTAGTTGTATCTCTCCAGTGAAACCCCCTCTATAAAACCTAACATTTTCATGGGTGATAATTAGGGTTGAACTATTAATATTTCCCATACACGAGCAAAGTTATAATATCTAAAATTATTTATGAAAAAAATTGAAAATATATATAGTTTAAGCCTTGACATAGTAAAATTAAGTTGGTGATAATTAATTATTTTGATGGAGACTTGGACATGATCGTCTTTTGACTGATGCCTAATGAATCACATTATTTTGTTGGAGGAATGTTTTGCTTTGGTGGGACTAGTGTTGTTTTCTTTAAGAGCAAAATTTAGAAAAAAGGGAAAGAAGAAAACATCACTTTCTCTACAATGTGTGAAAATAATAATTTCAACGATCATAATGTATATCTTTCTCAAATACAAGAAAATAAAAAGAAGAAACTTTTCCTTTGGTACAAAAAAGCTTTTAAAAAAGATCACTTTCACCATTTTTATTACAAGAACAAGGGGTCCTCATGTTTACCTTAAACGAATTTAATTTTTGAATGGGAAAAGAAAGGTGGAAAGCAAAAACAAACAAATATGTTGCATAGTGATATAAAACAAAAGTCTCTTTTTTATGTATGGAATTTACTTGGATTGTATTCGAAGTTACTACTCCTACTTATGATGCCTCGGGTCGTTATCGCCAACCAAAGTTGAGGTTAAAACGACAAGGAAAAATGTTATTTTTACATTCATTCATACAAAAAGAGAACAAAAGGTATAAGGTGGAGGTTTCTATCATCAACGTGCAATGGTAAAATAGTGAGAATCACTTTTCAAAGGAAATACAGTGTTCTATTCACACTGAATCTTTCAAATTGGTGATGGTTGGAATTGAAAGTGGACTTTTTTTTTTCAATACTTTATTTGGTGCATGCATGTGTACATGACAAATGGAGTTCGTAAAACATTCTAATTTAATTTGTTAGTAAAACTTTATTTTCATACTCTCATTTTCTAAAATTTGCTATTCATATTAATGTTAGAGGAAGAGAAACATCATTTAATTAATGAGAAGTGTGTGGATCAAGAATATGAATATGAAAAAAAAAAAGAAATGAGGAAAGTGTGAATGGAAGAGATGAATTTGAAAATTTATATACAAAAGTGAAAGAGAATAAGATTTTACATCCTTAAATTAGATCTTTAGATTAAAAAACTAAATTACACTTCCTTAAAACATTTTACTGGAGTTCATGTTGCTGACTTTTGTCAAGGAATTCATGAGAATTTTATCCTTATAAGTTTATAAGAACTGTGTATAATGAGATTAGAGGCCCTTACATTGTGCTAGGAAGTTTTTTTTATTTTTTGAATAGCATAGAGTGAAACGATAATTCCATGAATTCACTCTAACTATATTCATATAGCACTAAGTTGAGTTTTTTGTGAATATTGATTTGAAGATTAAAAGTGTTTAGATATGTATTAGGGTTGAAACACCCACAGTACTTCTTTACTGAAATAAAAAAAAAACTAAATAACACTTGCTATTTGTGGTCATGAAAATACAAAAATTCATAACATACATAAATTAGTATTACTTTATTTAATATTAATTTAAATAAATATAAATATTAAAAATGAATAAGATTAACATCACCTTTATTTATCTTATTTGACAATATCGTGTTATTTTTTTCTGTAATTTTATATAGATGAAAGTTAATTAATATTAAAATAGTAAAAAAAATAAGTTGAAATATACTCATCGATGGGACACGAGAATGTGAAAAAAGTTCCATACCCTTTAAATATAGGATGTGAATGGAAATAAAATTTTATTTTCAAAAAGGAATAGGATAATAAAATTTGTCCCCAGGGTTACTTTGTCATCCCTGGATACCAGAAGGTTAAGAGTGGTTAATTTTGCGATCAAATTATACCAAAATCATTTTGTCTACACTTTAGGTGTGATCATGTTACCTAGCTATGAAGAAAAGTAGAACAAGAATTACACTGCACATTTTTAACCCTAAACAAAGTAAAAGGATAAGATAAGCATACCAGAAAAAGCTATATATCAACTACATCTAAAGTAGGGACAATTCAAATAAAGACCACACTTTTTGTCTTCTAATTCAAGTTTTAGTGTAGTCACTTGCAATACTCCTTGATAAAAGGAATACCTTTCTTCACACATTGAGTTATAAGTACTTCTGTTTTTGCCAAAATTTCTGCCTCAAGGTTGTCTGAATTTATTCTCCAAAATATCACCTCCACTGGTTTTTTGTTTTTGTTTTTTTTTTTCAGTTTCTGTGGTTAGATTGTGCAGGAAAGATGTATATGGTCATAATAACATTTCTTACCGATGATTGTTATGACGTTCAAGCATGTGATGGTGATTATTATTGTTACGGGTTGCACAATTTTTTCATGGCAAGGTCAATCGGTCGAGTCACAAATAGAAAGAGTTACGTCTTAACTAATAATTATAATTTTTGATCTAATGATAAGCACTCAATCCTAACAATTAGTATTAGAACCAAAATCACGAGTTTGATTCCTGATTGTTTCATTAAGATTCTAATTGATTACAAATAAATTTGTCTGAGAGGTAGCTGCAGATTGCAGTTGCTTAGTGTCCAAAACCTTTGATAATAATACTAATATTATAGTCCAGGAATGATGCATAAAACCCATTTACCATTACACACTTATCAAGCTAAGTGTAAACATGATAAGTATTATGATATGGTAAAAAGAGTCAGAAATAAATTAAAAAGTATTATTCTTAACATTTTCATGATTTTAAAGCTTGTAACTACAATAGGTAACAGAAAGTTTGTAAAAAGAAAACTAAATAAATAAGCTTCTTACCATCTTTATATAAAAAAGTTTAAATATTCATGATATTTTTATTCGGAATTCTAAATCCCATTTATATTTGAATTTTAGGTAATGTGATATTAAGCCAAAAGTTTATATTTTTGACACCGGTTTGAGTGATATGCATGCCATGCATTTCCAACGTTAATAATGTCAAAGAAAAATTATAATTTGATTCTATTTTTTTTATTTTTATCTTTTATTTTATGATATGATTTAGTTTATATTATCAATTACTTATATTAAATCACTTACTTATATTAAATCACGTTAAAAAGTAAAAAATAAAGTAAAGAATGAAAATAAAAAAAAAGAATTATAATATTATTATTCTGATATTAAATTGATGCTTATCGGCATGGATTTTTGTCCGACACCGATCAAGATGTTAATTTAATGGCAATTGTTTGTTGTATGTATATACTTTGTTAATTTTTTTTAATATGTTTGCTTTACCTATAAAATGGTATACATGTAACATTTAAAATAGTATGTTTTATCCTTTTCAACAAAACACTCATGATAAAAAAGAAATGGAAATCAAATCTTAAAATGTATGCTTAAGAAATATAATTATTTGGCAACAGGTTGAGCAGAATTTCGCACACAACATGATATGCCACTATGATTCACAATGGTGGTTTATATTCGTAATATTTCTATATTAAAATATTACATATTTTTTCTAACTGTTATAAGATTTAAAGTAATGCAATGAGAAAATGCCAAGATTCGTTTATGACTGTATGAAAGAGGTTTACAAGAAAAAGACATACCCAAAAAGTAAAGTACTGCTCCTAGCTGGGGTGGGGTCCATTTATGCATAACACCAAGTGAATAATATTATATATATGAATTAGGTTTTTAGTTTGAATAAGAATCAAGTCACACTATCTTTAAAATAAAATTTTAAATTTCATTAGATAATTTTAGAAGAATACATAAATGAGATTTATAGCAGTTGTATGACTCTTATGATATATGAATAATAATAAAGTATCTGATATAAGAAAAGAAATAATCAAAATGATACTATATATGTTGTACATTATTTCTTGCATAATTTTTTGTTATATAAAATTAAAAAAAGTGACAAAAAGTTTCTCACACTGGCTTATATCTTTTTGTTGATAAAGATAATTGAGGTGATGTTCCCTGTTTTCATTTCATGTTACAACCAAACCTCAATCTTCATCTTATTCCTCACTTCCTCACTGTACTTTGTCGGATCATGTTTTTTTTTTCATTGCCCAATCTACCACTTTACTTAGCTTAATCCAAATCTTAATCTTTTTATATTTCATTTCTTTCATCCATATTCTGAGTTTATTCCTCAATACTTGAAACAGTGTCTATTCATGAAATTTGTTTCTGTAAACTATTATGAATTCATAACTATGTAAAAATATTATTTTTATTCATTAAAAAGGTCCTAATAATTTGACACTTTATTAGACATATTGACATATAAGGAAACTTTTGTTCTATATATATGAACCAGTTTTAAAATTGAGTTAGACTCAAATATAAATCTTATAAGTCACCCACAATTTTACTACATGAAAAATTTTCGGTAATACAAATTTTATGTTCAGAAGTCCAACCTTTAACATAAAGTGTTAGAAATCAAACGTAGCATATAAATAAAGGGTTAAAAATTGTTTTTAGTCCATTAACTTTCAGTGAATTTTGGAATTAGTCATTAGTACAGATATGATATTTTACCTCGTCTTATAGGCTTCGGTTATGGCGGAACTGAAGCCTATAAGAAGGCGGTGGCAATTTTGCAATTTCATCAACCTATATTGCTTTGGTTCTACAAGCAACCGGTGCCGTTAGGCCTCGGTTCATTAAGAACTGAAGCCTATTAGGCAGCCCAGAAATGAAAATTTTAAAATTGTCACCAGCAAGAACACATTTGGCCTCAGGTGCTTTTGGACTGAGACAATATTGGGCTGTTTTAGGCCTCGGTTGAAATAGAACCGAAGCCTATAACCCTGCCCAGAAATTCTAATTTAATAATTTCATCAGCGCCGCCCCCTTTGGCTTCGGGTCCCCTTTCACCGAGGTCATTGAGCCACTTTAGGCCTCAGTTCTTTGAATAACCGAGGCCATAAAGCCTGTTAAAATCCCCAATTCGCGAACCCCGATCATTATTCATCTTCTTCCCCAATTCTCTCTGCACGAACGTCGCGCCGCCCTCTGCCACCACCAGTTCCGACACTGTCGCCGACCAGCTGCCGCTGTCGTCCGTCGATTTTCGTCCCCTCCATCTCCTTATCCATTTCTCTCTGCCGCTCCATTTCTCTCTAAGCCACTTGCACCTCCATCAGACCAGCCACCATTCACGAAGCCATTGCAGCACCTCATCCACGAAAAACGCAGCAGGTCCACCATGCCTCGAAGGAGAAGAACGAAACCTCCACTGCAGCGCCTGGAGTCGAACGAAACACAGCCCACCACCGCGCCTGAAGTCGAACACCTTTGACGAAGCACTCTTCCACGTTCACACGAAGCCTCTCCGGAGAGTCTACCTCCTGCAACTACATCATCAACACAGATCTGCATAAACGATGTTCACGCAGCCAACTAAAACGCGCATCTGGCAGATCTGGAACGCTGGGAAGCAGATCTAGAATGTTGGGAAACAAATCTGGAATGCCGGGAAGCAGATCTGTGGCTTCAGTTCAGGCGTGACCGGAGCAGAAAAACGCCTTTATGGCTTCGGTTGACTACTTCTAAAATTTAATTAAAATTTTGAAATTAACTTATTTTAAAATTCAATCAAAGTTAAGGGATAAAAACATATTTCACCCATACATAAAAGTACTAATAGTTTACATTTATTAAGCTTGAATTAAGCTTAAAATCTCTTGTTTATTTTCATGAATAGCTTTGAAAGTAATTAAGTTGATTTATTTATGTTGTGGAAGGTGATTCGAAAAGTGTGTAAAGAAGAGAGAGTGGAGGGGTCCCTCCTCTTCCCAATAAAGTGAAAATATAGCAGTGGGATATCTTTCTTTTAACAGATTTTAGCTTTGGAACCTTACAATACAAATGCGAAGGACAAGGCAACAAAATCTCTCTCTCCCTCTTAATACGTACCCTTCATATTCCTTTTCATAACATCATATGCTATCTATCTCATCATAAATTTGGATTCTCTCCGATTCCTTTATTATTATTATAATTTATCAAATATTATATATTACGATGTTATCTTAGGTTTTACTTCTTTTTTAATATTATGGAATACTGTAGTCTGTATATTGAACTCAATATGCAAAGCATGAAAATTTTCATTGAGTATGTCTTCATTAAACACTTTTTTTGTGAATATTTTTTCTCTCATGACTTATACGTATTTAATACTCCTAAATTTTTCTGTACTGTTTTTCGACCTGTTTCTTTAAAATACATTAAAAAGGTTTTTAAAGTATCAATATATTATATTTTTATATAACACATTACAAAAAAGCTAAAAAAATTAAAAATAAAAATTAATGATATGGTTTCTTGAATGGATGAACCTCTTTTTTGTCTGGCTTTTGCTTTTACTTGCTCCGCAACTGAAGGTGTCTTTATCTTCCTCTTTCCCATACCCTATCAATAAATCCTTGAGCACCAATCAAAGCTTTAACTTTTTTCTCCCCTTACGATGGAAAGTGGATTAAACATGTAGCTTTATATTAGTCCCAATTGAATGACTTACACAAAATGTTTTGACATTTACAAGGGCCTTATTGTTTTCTGGTGTTGCAGTCCCAAAGCCATGATAATTTAAAACTGAAATTCTCTTTGGATGGAGGGATGTCAATTGGTAGTTGTTTCATTTCAATCACAATCCCTGACATCAACTGGTCCTTAGTGGGATGTCTAGGGAATTTATGTGCCACCTTTAATGACAACCATAAATGCTGGTTTAGGAAATGGAGGGTTTCTTACCTTAAATGGCTTAGCATTGGAGAATTTTGGGTATGTCCTCCATAGCATATTAGCTCTTGGATTCATTGTGGTTTTTACCCCCCACAAGTGTCCTAAAAGTCTTGTCCACAAAATGTGAATGGGATTTTTATCAAGGGTCTTTGTCGCAATATATAAAACATAATTGTTACAAAATAAATTTTAAGTCTAATTTAATCCTGCAAAATTGACTTATAAGATGAAATTTACAGTCACTTATATAGTATAAATTGGTCTTCTCACTAATTGATGTGAGATCTCCAATCCCGCCGAGACAAATATATTTCGAACGTGAGATTAAACATTAATAGGTGGTCCGATAACAGTCTAATAACAGGTGACACGAGAAGTCCAACAAGCAATAAATCTCCCGATAACAAAATGACACAATAAATATAACAAACAACAAACATTGTTAGGATAAACTTTAACTCATAACTTTGATACCATATTAAGAAGTTAATTTTAAGTTTAACTCAGCCTACAAAACCAGTTTGTAGGTAAGATTTGCACCTATTTATATACTGTAAACTCACTTTATCTCTAGTTGACGTGGTATCTCCAATACTTGTCCTACCCATTTAACTAAACACACTTTTATTGGCTCAAACTTGTACATACTATTCTTAAAAATTTCTTTTTTATCCAAATAGATAGAAGAAATTAACCATTTTTAAGGTATAAATTGTTCAAAAATCTAACACCACTTTTGATATAAAACTTTAAGACTTAATATTCGTATCATAGGTTTTGTTTTTGTGGTATATCAGTCAACTTTCTTATTTATATTCCGTTGCAGAATTTTCACATTAATTGTCAATATGGGCATGTAAAGCCAACAATCGTGTGATGTGTTTGTGTGTGTGATGAGGGACTTGGGGTGTGTGAAACTTTTATAGGGTTACAGAAATAGGGGTGAAAAGGAATTCATTTCACTATAAATTTGCATGCATATATAATCGTGTGTGTGATTATATTTTAGTCCATGATATAAGGGTATCAAGGGAAAGGGTATGAAAAGTAGTTACAATATCTGTTAATTCTGTGGGGTTACATTCTTTGTTCTTTATAGGAAACATATGTGTCCCCACTTTGATATGGACTATGATGCTTATGTCTAAATATCTACATGGACTTCATCCATTTTCATCAAATTTGACAAATCTAAACTTATTTTGCTACTTGCGGTAACTTATCATGGTCAGGAATTTAGACGATAAAACTCCGATTGTGTATTGCAGGGAATGAAAAATGAAGGTTAATGAATGATTATGCGTTGCTTTTTTTTTTTTTTTTTTTTTTCTTTTAATGGAGGAAGAAGGTCGAAGGATGATTGATGATGGAGAGATCCGAAAAAATCATAAAAATCATGGACAATGTCGTGTTCAATTGTAAAAAATATGGATATTTTCATGTTTGAACCCACACAACACTAATTAAAAAAAGAACAATGTGGGTTCTGGATATTCATCGTTCCGGAAATATTTTTATGAACATTTCGGAACATATTTCAGAGATTCGAAAATATATTCTGAAATAGTCGTTTCGAAAAGAATTTTCAGACAAATATTCGGGAAGATAATTTTTAGATTCAAAAATATTTTTCCGAAATACTTGTTTTAAAAAAAAAATTATATTCCAAATCTGAAAATATTTTCATAAATATCTAATTCAAAAATATTAAAATAAAATATAGAAACTTTTATTATAATTTTAATGAAGAGTAAGTTGAAACTTTCAAATTTTAGAGGGTTCAAATAAAAAAATGGGGTGCAGGAAGAAGTCAAATGACTTCTACTCCTAAATTGTGCAATTCCGAAATTATTTTTTATTAACTTTCTTCAACTTTTGAAAGTTATATTTTTACATCATGAATTATGGATTATATAATATGAAAAACATTTGAATTACACAAAATTTGACATTATTTTTTATTCATAAATGGTACAACCTAAAAAGCGAAAAAGAAGGAAGTCTCTTTTTATGTGTACGTGCAGAAAGAAACGTATGGAGGTGCAGCAAGAAAGTACCTGTTTGTGGTGTATATTTGCGAGGTCAGGAAATGGATTGGGCCTCCCTGCCCCTACACATGGTTTGGAAGTTTTTTTTCTTCCAGCACTCTCATAAATTGAGGGATTTTTCTACATCTCACGATTTTTTTTTCTCTGCAAAGTATAAGAAATTATACCTACATCTAAAATAATTATATTATATTTTAAACAATATAATTTAAAATAATTATTTTTCAAATTAGATAATTTAAAGTTATATATCACATTATATTATACAAAAATTAAATAATCTTATTTTAAATTTTATAATTTTTAATATTGTTCTAGCTTACATAACCTAGAATTATATTTTTAATTATAATTATGTAATTATGTTTAAAATTACATAATCTAAAATTGTAGTTGGAATTACGCAACTTAAACGTCAATTCCATACTTTAAAATATATTTTGAATATATTATAATAAAATAGGAAAACAATGGGATGAAAATATAGGAGATTTATTATCTCATTCCATTTCCAAATAAAAATTTATTCTTAAATCTATTGGTGGATCTTGGATATGACAAAGGAGGTTATGGTCTCCTAAATTTTTTTATATCTATATAATTTAATATGTAATTTTAAATATATGTTTTAAATTTGATGTTTTTTTTTTAATCTCAACTAGTATGAGACCCGTGTCTATGCACGGGTCCTCTTTTTTGCTTTTGTGTGTTACTGTCAATTTTGATTTTTGGTTACATATAGTATAGGACAAATAAAATTATCTAATTATTATAATAATGTTTAAATCATTATTTGGTTTATTATGTATTTAGGTTGACCATAGTTTATAGTTACTATTATTTTTTTGTTTTGAAATGATTACGCTGGGAATGAATATGAAGCGTATAATATTGGCATAGTTACTATTATTTCTTTTTTCTTTATTTGAAATGATTAAGTTGGGAATGAATATGAAGCATTTAATATTGGCGGCAAGGGAAAGTTATCATGTGTCTTTTCGATATCTTTGGATTCATATTTGGTTCAAATTTTTTTTAATCTCAATTTGGTCACAAGTGTAAAAAAATTTAAGTGTAAAAAAATATAAAGGTAAAAATATAAAAAATAAAATAACTTGAGCATTTAGATGAAGTGATTTGATGTATATATTAAAAAAAATTATTGTAACATGTATATATAAGTTGTAATTAAGTTTATTTACTAATTTGGTTTTAAATTGAAAATAACAAAATTGGATCATTTCAAAAAATAAGAATAGTAAATTGAACAAAAATTTTTAAATAGAAGACTAAATTGAAAATAAGTTTTACCACTGTCACGTGTCATGACGGTAAACTTCCACGTGGCATGACAGTAACATGACACGTGGCAGATTATAAATTTTTAAAAATTAAAAAAAAAAGTAAAAAATTTCACAGTTTGACATGTGTTATGTACGAACACGATGTTAACTCTAACTTAACGGTGAATACTAAATTGAATCATTTTCAATAATTGAGGTACTAAATTGAACTAACAAAAAATATGAAGACCAAATTGAACTAAACTAAAAATTTAGGGAATGAAATCAGTAATTATACCATTAATCAATTAAAAGACCACGATCAAATACAAATTAGGAGCAAATGCAGATTAGGAGCAGAAGAACAAAATCTTCTAAATCCAACAATGAAACATGAACGAATAGAAAGTGGAAGAAGAATAAAGAAGTGAAACATGAACGAGATAGAAAGTGAAAGAAAAAATAAAGAAAGAAGGATAATGCTTACCAATTAGGAGGAGGAAAAAGAACAAATATAAGTGAAAAAATAAGAATATTAATAAAAATTAATCAAAATGATTAACCCGTAAAAGGAAAAAAGAACAAATATATCCACCCCTTAAAAGGAAAATGAAACCTGTGAAGATTCACATAATTTGTAAATATTAATAAAAAATAATCAAATAATAAATAAGATGCAGGAAAATTGGTAAGAATTTTGTGTCAAAAATTTATGTAAGAAAATTGAAAAATTTCTTAAAAATTATTATTCACAAATAAATTTAAAAGTAATTTATTTGAAAAGTTTTCAAAAAAAAAAAAGACAGCAGGAAATACATGTTTTTGTGGTAATGTTATATGCTAGTTTGAACTCTCAATCAAGAAAAATATTGAATCAATTCTCTCTCCTCTTAAATGGTTATTGTTTAATAAAATATAGAATAATGCTCAAATATACGTGTTCACAACTTTACCGACTGATCTTCTCTTATTTTGGTTAATAGATATTATTCGAGTGAGTATGCCTCATTTAAACAACATACATTTGTTCTAATTAAAAAAAGTCAAGCAAAAATATCTTATTGTACCAAAAATCAATTGTAGTATAATAATTTTAAATAAGAGTATCAAACTCACTAGGAGCGAATTCAATAAAAATAAATGATCATTTCAATTAGCATATGTACAAAGATTTTAATTTGATTTATCATTGACTATTGCATAAAAACAAGATAGTAAAAGCGAAAAAATTTTAAAAAATTTAGTAAAAGAAACTGGGATTGAATTTAATCTATCTCTCTTGTCTGTAATCTGGATGAATATAATACATAACATCTGAAAATACCAATATTGATGCAACATCCAAAAATCATTTATACCGATTCTTCGCGTATAAAATTCATAAGATTAGTTCCCTGAATATTGATTCCTCACATATTCAGCAAACTATTCAGCAAACTATTCAGCATTACAGTCGAGTGTTATAAGCAATTGATATATTGAGATCTATTCCTATCATCACAGTATATGAAGTATCGTTGTTCAAATCAAATTTTCAGAAATACTTTCCAGTCAGATCTAAAAATCAAAATCATGAAATGTATTGATCAGATAGATTCAAGCATTAAGAACAGAACAATAATACCAATATTGAGTAGAAACAGAAATGCTATATATAAATATCACCAGATTACATCCACGTTTGAGTCGATTACATTCAATCTTCAATCCCAAGGAAAGAGATTAGCCACTCATGGTAGCCATCAAAACCTAAGAACTAGAAAAGAAGAAGAATAAAATGAAGATCTCTCTACTATTTGATGCTCCAGAACTCGTACAAATGTGCTCACCAAAGATCTCCCCACTCTTCTGATTCAAGGAGTATATATACTTCACGAAGTCTCGCTCGAGCCACTCATTCTCGCTTAGGCGAGATAAAGTTCTTCAGGTTGAAGAAAGGTCTTGCTTGGGCGAGAATTGAAAAGATGATGATGACTTCTTCACGAACTCTCACTTAGGCGAGCTCAAGCTCGCTTGAGTAAGAAAGGCGGCAAGTGATGATTTCCTCTGCAAAAGATCTCACTTAGGCGAGATCCTTCTTTGCTTTGGCGAGATTGGCGTTCCAAGCTCTCGCTTGGGCAAGATTGCTTTGGTTTAAGCGACCTTGGCAACATTTCTCATTTTCTCACTGTATTTGATTTCTTCCTTAAGGTCTTTCCTCTCTCTTTTTCTTTAATCTACCTGAAAAACACACAAAATAAGGATCAAATGATTTCTTTAAGTCAAAACTTGGAAGCATGTGATTGAAACTCATTTGTCTTAGATTTAGGAAGAATCAATATGAAATAACATAAATTACAAACAAAAGTACCAGAGTTTTCTATGAATCTTTATTGATTTTTGGCATTTATTACTTAGTTAAATGATATATTTCTATTTTTATTCAGTTTTTACTTTTTTATTGCATTAATGTATGTGTTGGTCTCTATGTGTGCCCTATATTAAAAAAAAAAACAATAATAATAATAAAATTTACCTAATTATTCAATGAGTTTAGGCGAGATGGAAAAAATTAAAAAAACAAGAAAAATAACATAAACAGAGAAAAGTGAAAAAATTATATTATAGAAAGAAAGAAAAATAAAATAAAACTACAACAATATTTTCAATATTAAATTACACTTTTTATATAAAAAAGGCAAAAGTTAAATATTAAATAAGCTAGTTATTTTCGATGTTAAACATTTTTTTGTTTAACTCAATTTTATATTAAGTTTTTCAAATATAATGATTTGATTAAATATAAATCATTTCATAAACTTACAGTTTAGTCGAATCTAACTTATTTCACAAACTAAATAACCCGAACAAAAATAACAATTCAATTTAAATAAATAAAAAAATACTTATTAGCCAAACTAGCTCGTTTTTCATATTTTTGAGACTCGAGAACATTATTCTTGTCTACGTGTAGTCTTATAATAAATTAAAAACAAGAAAGAGTTGATTTTTCTGAAACTGAGATACGTACACGCATGCTCAGAGGATCTACCAGCAAAGCACAGCCACAACCCAAAAAGATTCAAGTGGGTCCCACACCCAAGTCTTAACAAACCACATCGAACACAACTTAACGGTCACCACCAACACTTTCTTTCTAACATAACCATTCCAGCAAACAAATTTTAAGAAAAGGAAAATGAAGAATCTTTGTCAGAATTTCGATGTCAGAGCCAAGATTCCGTTAAAACTGGGAAAACCCACTTGGGAAGTTTTGTTTCCGCGTAGATTGTGGTTTCCGACGTGGACATGCGAGGAGAAGAAACTGAAGACGAAGTGCGGCGAGAGAGAGGGGTGGATTGAGTCTGCAGGGAAAAGCGCGTTTGGGTTTGGCGTTTCCGCCGCGCTTTTGTGCTCTGTGTTCGGCCACTCCCCCGCTGCGCTGGCGGAGTCCCTCACCGTTGCTTTTCCCGTTTCACGGGCGCCTGAGGTCATTCACTCTTAGAATTTTTTTTCAATTGGGAGATACTTACTTTCATTTAAATGTCTTATATTAGCTTTTAAAAATATATTAATTGAATCTTAATTTTTAGAAAAATGTCTGAGATCTTTTTTAGCAAAAAGATATTATCATCATTAACAATATTAATATTTAAAATAACTTACAAAATTAAATATTGATATTTATTTCAAATTTAGTAGTAAAAGTTATGAATTAAGTTAACTGTTTTAATAATTTTTGTTTGAAAGGGATCTGATCAAGACACTTTTTAAAAGGTTTAGACTAGATTGATACATTTTTAGAAGTGAATACCAAACTGACACATTTGAACAAAAGTGTGGATCATCCGACTAATTAAACCAATTTTTTTTTTACAAATCGTAATAGGTTTTTATTATATACCTGTTATAATAATACTACTCTCGTTAGTTACAAAAAGTATGAATGAAATTTTTCTTCACTGATAACTGTAAATCGATTTAGTAAATTATGAATTAAGTTTGTGTTTAGTTTTCCATTTTGAATGTTGTTAGACTATATTCTGAAATGAAAGCAAACTTGACATAATAGAAAACTGGGATATATTATTATGTAAACAATTGTAATTATTAGCCATATAATTAAAACTATTCAAAATTATAAAAATTATATATATATATAATTTTTCAAATTATAAAAATTATAAAAATTAAAAAATATTTATTTTTAATTTAGAAAAAATAAGCATGTTCTTAATTTGAAAGAATATATATATATATATATATATATATATATATATATATATATATATATACATATATGAATTATTTGTTAAATGTGTTAAATTTGTATGTATTTTAATGTAAAAAAGTTAAAAACAAAGATAAATATAACTTATAAGGTAATTACTATAAAAAAAATATATATTAATTTTTTATTTAATGATAATGTAAAATGTAAAAGTGATATTGTTTTGTCTTAAAAAATATGATCATGAAATAGAAAATTTACAGAATTAATATTATAAATGTATTTTTTTTTCTTATGCTTTTTTAACTTATTTAAAATGTATTTTTTCATGAAAATTTGTATTATAAATAATTTAATTAATATTTGACAATATTTGTTTGGTTAGTAAAGTCTAAATATAATTTTATTTCAACTTTATTTTTACTTCCAAAATCGTACAAAGTGATAAATTATTTTTAGATAAAAGCCTATAGCTTGCAATTATCAGTTCAGTGATAGTATTGAGCTTTAAGCAGAGAAACTGATAATTGTAGAGTTTGTTCATACCTTCAACACGAACAGTGCTGAGTGTAAAAAGGTTTGTTTGGTAGGTAAATGCAGTTCAAAGAACTCTTGTGGAGGCATGGGGTTTAATTCGAGAAACATTTGTTGACCCTACATTTAATCATCAAGGTATTTCTCATCACTTTACCTTTTCCTTCATGATCAGTTTCACTCAAAAAGATTGCATAAATATATATTATTATTGGCATGGATCAATAATAACAGACACTGTTTTTTGCAGATTGGGATTTGAAGTTGCAGCAAACCATGGTGGAAATGTTTCCCCTGAACTCAGCTGATGCTGCATACACAAAAATCCGTGGAATGCTTTCTACCCTTGGAGATCCTTTCACTCGAATTATTAGCCCAAAGGTATTACAACTATTATTTCAACTTTCAGGATTATTAATCTAACTTTTTTGTGAATTTAGATTCTCTGTCGAGTTTTTTTACTGTCTCTATACTGTGCCTTCAGGATATACTCACACTAACTTTTGATGTTTTAAAATATAATAAAAAGATTATAATATACCAGTATCATTGTATCATAAGTCCAATTTATAGTAATTTATGATGCCTATTCTGGTGTATTGCTTCCATATGAAATATACTGTAGTTTAATAATGATACTTTTCATGAATCAACAAGTCTATTTAAAAGTCGTATTTAGTTGTAGTGTTTAACAGTGGTTTCTACTTGCAGGAATACCAAGGGTTTAGAATTGGAAGTGATGGGAACTTACAAGGAGTGGGCCTCTTCATAAATGTTGAACCAAGAACAGGACACTTGGTCAGTGACTTGCAAAGAAAATTTCCTTGAATTTTATGCTAATTGTTCATTTAATTAGATATTGACCCCTACCCCTTTGACAGTTTTTAATTTCAATTTCCCATTTGAAGTTATAGTTTAATTGGATATGTAAAGGTTATTACATTGTCATACAACTATGTATTGTCATATAATTGACAATTATTCACTTCTCCAATAAGTGATATAGAAGTCATATTTAGGATGATTTTCAATTCTTTGAGAATATAAAAATCTCTATATTGGTAGTGTGACAAAATTAAACTCCAAAGGTTATTGGCAGCAACAACAAGAGCTATATATCAGTCATGTAATAATAATTATACATCAACAACTCCTGATAATGAACCTGTATTAATTTTCCTAATTACTTGTTTTAATTGAAATCACAGATTGTCTTGTCTTGCATAGATGGCAGTCCAGCTGCTCGTGCTGGTATACATCAAGGAGATGAATTGATTGAGATAAATGGTACTGATCATGTATATTTATTTTTCTTCTTGATTATGAAGCTGTTAGCATCTAGTTTTCTGCAATTTATCATTGAAAACCATTATGACTTTTTCAAAGGTGGTAGAGTTTGCATGGTTAATACTGAATAGATTGAATTGATGTAGAAAAAAGTATTATGGAAAATATCATTATCTTGGTTTGGGACATAATATAACACTATCCTGAATCTCTTCCTCAAGCCCTGAATACAATTTTCTGCTTTGCATGCTTCATAAATTTTCAGCTGGTGTCACTGTCAGATTTTATCAGTGTAATCTCTGAGGTGAAGCAGGTGTGATTTTCTTTGTTTGAAAATATTTGGATTGTGCAGGTGAGAGGCTTGATGGCATTGATAGTGAAACTGCAGCACAAAGGCTTAGAGGGAATGCTGGAACCACTGTGACAGTAAAGGTTCATTATGTAACTGTCATACTTCCTTAATATAAGCCTCTGACAAATTTTCATGGACTAACTTTGAAACAATGGACTTTTATTGCTGGATAGAGTTCAACTTTCAACTATCATTTATTTTTATTCATTCAAAAAATAGTATATGAGAGTACATTAGGAAATAGCTTAACCCTTTAATTCTTCACAAGCTTTCTAGAAACTAATTTAGCAGTTTCTTCTGCAGGTCAAAGACTCAGGGAGAGGATCTTATATCCGAGAGGTAATGTTGAAATTTTAGTGATTCTGATACTTCAAATGTTTACTCATTTCTTCATTTTTAGTTTAATTGAACTTAAATTCACAGCATTTTAATTAGTTGTGATCTGATATAATTGAAGGTCAAACTTCCTAGGGAGTTAATCAAGCTCTCTCCAATATCAAGTGCTATCATCCCTCATAGATCCCCAGATGGTCATCTCACAAAAACAGGCTATGTGAAATTGTCAGCATTCTCTCAGGTTAGCAAAGAATCAACTATCAAATAAAATTTCAATTTTGTATCTGCTATATGTTAATGAACAACTCTTTTCTTAACCATTTTGTTTTTTCAAATTATTTGTGCTAAAACTGAACCAAACCACATCGTTAAAAGAGAAAATATCTAAATCAAATACCAATTTCTTATCTTGTTCTATACTGACAGACTGCTGCTGAAGACATGAGGAATGCCATTCAGGAACTGGAAAATCAAGGAGTGCACTCATACATACTAGATCTTCGCAACAATCCTGTAATTCACTATTTTTTTATAGAAATTTCCACGGATAGTGTTGTTATCTTTTCTCTGGAATAAAGTAACTTGAAAGTGTTTTCCTCCTTTTTCCTGAAAATTTGTTGCAGGGTGGCTTGGTAAAAGCTGGCCTTGATGTTGCACAGATGTGGCTAGATGGAGATGAGACTCTGGTGAACACAATCGATAGAGACGGGAACATGTTACCCATTAATATGGTCAATGGACATGCTATAACACATGATCCACTAGTGGTGATTGTGAGTACTTATTGTAATATCCAAATGTTTCTCAAACATAAACCAGACACATTTTGGTTTTCTATGAGCATCATAGTTTCCTTTGCTGACATGACTAGATTAATGAACTGAAAATTTTGTTTGTATCCTTCACAGGTCAATGAGGGAAGTGCAAGTGCCAGTGAAATTTTAGCTGGGGCATTACATGATAACGGTCGAGCTATTCTCGTGGGGCGCAAAACATTTGGTAAAGGAAAGATTCAGGTACTATGATTCGTTTATATTTATGTTTATCATAGAAGGATGTCTTAAGTATTCAAATCTATTCTATACAAGATTTCCACAAGCCAAATCATGAAACAAGAGTTACTGATTTGTATTCATGATACTAATTTCAGAGTGTCACTGAGCTTCATGATGGATCAGCCCTGTTTGTCACAGTGGCAAAATATCTATCACCAGCACTTCATGACATAGATCAGGTTGGGATAACACCAGATGTGCAATGCACAACAGAAATGCTCAATTCAACCAAGGAGATTTCAAGTTCAACCAAAGACAAGGCCTCAGTTTCATCTCTTGAAGCAGATTCATGCATAATGGTGGCAGAACATGCACTGGATATGGAGGAATCCAAGGGTACTGCTTCTTGAACAACTTCATTTTCTTTGTATCACACTTTCTTTCAATATTTAACAGTTGAAAGAAAGGGTAGCTTAGTGCTGCTGTTTTAGCCAATTCATCAATTTGTACAATAACGTCACATTGGGATCGCCAAGGTATACAAAATAGTGGAACAGATTGTATATACAACTCAATAGAATAGTAGAAAATTTACCTCATACTTGAAGCATATCTAATCTAGCAAGTATCTCATTACAGGAGCTTGTAGAAGTGGGAAATATTATAAAAAAAATATTACATGACTTCTAAGATTGAAGATCCAAATTTATAAAGTTTGGTTTGATTACTTATCAAGTTATTATACTTATGGATAAAGTTGGACTATTCTTCAAAGAAGGATGCTACAAGAGAGTGACTTTTGAAGAATTTGATAAACTGAAACAACAAAACTCATCAATTACAAGGAGCTTAACAATTACATTAATATATCAGCTCACACCAATAGCTGAGTAGAAATTACATGCTGTAGCTGTAACTCATCACAAAGCTAATCTTACAAAATTCCAACAGATACAGTACCATTTTCAACAAGCAAGCATAAAGTACAGACAAACATATCAATTTTAATCCATAAACAAAGTTTAACCCCAGAAAGTGACAAATTCCAGAACCAGTGTCTTCCAATTCACTGCAACATGAATGCCACAAGAGACGCCAACACAGAAGAACACATGATCACAGCAGAAACAGGCAAAGCAAACCCAGCTCCAGTCTCCAATTGCCCAGTGGGAGCAATCTCTGAATCCTGTGCCACAATGTTGGTCACACAAAACATACCCACAATCATCACTGTCATCAAAATTTCAGCAGTGAATCTACCAAAAGGTGCCATTTCAACAGAATATAAAATGTTTATGTTACTAACGAAATGACTAAACAGACTAAAGAGATCTGTGTTGATTGGCACTGAATTGTTCAAAGGTAGAGGCAAGAGGTGAACTTATATAGGACTTGGGAAAACCTGTTACATCATAAAGTCATGATATTTAAGTTGGTAAAATGGTGCATTAAACATGAACCATTTTGGATGTGTTACTATCCCTTTTTGGTTAAGGCTTTGAAGACCCCTCTAGACCAATCAAAGCCAGTTGGAGAAAGGTGGCATAGCATCCTCGAAGAGACCCTTACATCAGAGCTATGTAGGAACAATCAATTAACTACCAATTATGATACACCCTACACAGTTACACTATTTGAAAAACTAGTAAAAGTTTTTGTTAAGTAAACTAGACGAATCGACTTTGTTTTTACGTATATTCATAATAGAAAATCAGGATTACATAGTTTTTATTGAAAATTATTTTGAAACACTTGAGTTTTTCACATGGCTTGGATAACTGACACGTTTGGATTCATGAACATTTTTGTGGTGTTTGTTACTTGGAAGGGAAAAAAGAGTAAAAGGGAATGTGAAAGGGATTACTAGGCAAGCTATCTTTTCTGAATTGATTGCAACTGGTGGAAAATCTCTTTCAACCCAGCGGAAGCACCCTTGACATAGCAACGGTTCGGTGATATGATATGTTATGATGGAAAAAGCTTGGTCTATGGTTTTCATACAGATACCCCTTTTGCTTAGAAGAGAGATCAATCTAGAAGTTCAGTTTCATTTGGCAATTCAGAATAAACCAATAATAGAATTTTCATTTTCTTGCATTATTTGCTTTGTTGACTGAGTTATAAATGTGGCTATTCAGAGATGTAACAAGAAATATCAGAATGACATGGTTTAATTTGGATCGTTATGTACTTTTGAACACATTCAATCAAAAACCATTTGAAGTTGGTATGGTGCCAACTTAATTCAACTACTTGTTGCGGGGAATTAATATTCCGTTGCAGAAAGTTGAGACGTGAGAACCATTAAGAAGAAGACATGGCTGAATGATGATAAAAAATAAATAATAAAAATTTGAAAAACTAAGTGTAATATTATAAAATATTACCATAAATTTGTTAAGTTTAAACAATATCTAAATAAGTTATTTATTCATAAAATAAATTATTTAAGTTATTATAACATGACACGTATAATTATTTAAATAGTTAAATTAGTTAACATCCAAGATTAAAAGATATTATATCTATAACAATATATAAATAATTTTTTTACACATTTCCAATTATAATTTTATTTTCAATTATATTTAAAAATTAAAAAAATAATAATATACGAAAGTTATTTTCTTTTTTGATGTAAATATTTTATATTTTTATTGTATTCTTAATTATATATCAAAAATAAAAAATAAATTTCTAGACATGAAAAAGTGCATAGACACTTCAACGATATAAAATACATTGTAAAACAGCTAGAGATTGGAAGTGTCTCTTTTCCAGTAATAAATATAATAAACATTTGGATTCATTTAAAATTAAAATTAATTAATAAATTGCTGTCAAAATTTTTTGAGAAAGACTAAGTATTGTTTTAGGATCGAAATGTTTTTCTTTTCATCTTATGGATTATATCTTGTTATATACTTTAATATTATTGAGCTGACAAAGATTGTTTGCTAAAGAAATTTCAACATTTAAAATGAGATACTTATCAGGTAATATATGAATTGTGAACAATTTAAAATCTTAATCTATCTATACTATTTTAATAATTTTTTATCTACATAAATTTTTGTGAGGTGGTGCATATCATAATCGATGTTGATTATGGTTAACTCCAAGCATGTTTGATGTGTATTTGATTTTTTTAAGGTGTCATAGTCCATGTGAAGGAAGAGACAATCTACATTATTAACACAGTTTTTGTCTTTTTTAATAAGGTTAAATATATTTTTGATTTCTCAAATTTCAGTAAATTTTGAAATTAGTCTATTTTTGAAATTTTATACCAATTTAGTTCTTTATCTGTAGAAATTTATGGATTTAGTCCTTCTTATCAATTTTTGTTAAGTTTATTTGACATTTTAGACGCATTTTATAATAATATTTAAGTTAACATTGAAGCAAAAATGTGTCAAACTGTGTAAACAATTCAAATACTATTATAAAATGCGTTTCAAACGTTAGATAAACTTAACAAAATTTGATTAAAAAGACTAAATTCACGCATTTTTAAAGATGAAAGACTAAATTGGTTAAAAATTTTGAAAAGAGATTAATTTCATATTTTACTGAAATTTGAAGAATCAAAAACATATTTAATTCTTTTGAATATGAAATAAATAATTTTTTCCAACATAACCCAATTACAAAAACTAAACTCTTTCGGTAAATTTTACCCAACGACCAATTCTTATGTACATAAGGTGCAACAAATTCTTACGTCCTAACTTTTATGAAAATGGAAATGAATCACTTTGATATTCAATATGAAAAAAAAAAACATCAAACTCAACAAAATTAAGAATATGAGTGATAAATAATGGAATTAATGAGAGTTTTCATCTGTTTTTAAAAGTAAATATTTGTATTATTTGGTTTATATAATTATTTTGTCAAATTAGGTTTCGTTGGAAAAATACTTTTGGAATAAACTAATAATCCGTAATAAATTATTGATTAAATAATAAGCAATACTTTAATCATCCTTCTTAAAAAAGACACTTTATCACTTACATAAATCAAATCAGTAATCATTAAAATTAAAATTAAATTTCAACTTGAAATTAATGTGTGTGAAATAGAACTAGTAGAATAAAATACATTTAATGTGCATAATCGATATGTAACAACAATATATGGATATAAATATCAATCTAAGCATAATTTTTTATTAAAGATATTATATTTAAGGTCCGACCATATCTTAAACAAGTCTACAAAGATAATTATGAAAAATATAAATATATATAGTATGTTCAACCTAATAATAATGGATGCCTTTATTATGAGCTTATAAAACAAAATCAAGTAATTCTTATAGTAATCAAGACTATTATTATTAGATTATAAAAAGTATTCTTCATTATGTTAAAATAAAAAAATTTCTTATATAATTTTATCCTTCTAAACTAAAATTTCAAGAATTTCAGATAAGTTCAATTAATCAAAATATAACATTAATCGAAAGTTATTTGTTTTTAATTTTTATTTCATCAAAGCACAACCTAAGAAGCAAAGGTGGTCATTTTTTTCCAAGAGTAAAAAAAAATCTTCTTATCACTGACATGTTCTACAATGTTAGGAACAATTCAACTAAAACTGAACCATAAGAAAAGAAGAAAAAAAAAAGAATCTCAATTTTTCCAAACCATTTAAGGAAATACTATTTATTGTTTATTTATTTATTTATTTGATGAAATGAAATATCAAAACCTGTGCACAAACATAGGAAACAGTTAAAACAAAATTGATGTGTCACACACATATTCCTAGAGTCCTACACTTGTCACACAACCCTTTTTAAGCTACCTTAAACCATGCAAAACCACACATGCAAACCCTAACACAACCAACCAATAACCATTAACCCTAAATGGCTCCAACCCCTGCACTATAAAACCCTAGCCAACCCCTCATTCTTCCTCAGACCTGCACCAAAACACAAAAAATAAACAGCTTCTTTCTCACAAACCAAGCGGGTCTCTCCATCTTCCAAAAACTCTCACTATCGCCATGGACATGAGGAAGGTTTCCTGTGCTGTTCTCATTGTTGCTGCCTCCATGAGTGCAGCATTGGCTGCCACAGAGGTTCCTGCACCTGCTCCTGGCCCTAGCAGTGGTGCCTCAGCCACTGTTGTTGGCTCCTTGGTCGGTGCCTCAGTCTTGTCCTTCTTTGCCTTGTTCCACTAAACTCTTACATTGAAGAAACATGCAGTAGAGGAAGAGGCTGATTATATTTATTCATATACACATATATGTAAGGAATAAAGTGTGAACACAGCAATTATATGCTTCTGCTTTGATGTTTATGTGCCATCAACAGTGTTGGAAATGTAATTGATTTGTGTTCATAATGAAAAAAAAAGTTATATTAAACATGTGTTCGTTTTTTTTTTTTATTTTTTTTTTGTTGAATTCTTTATTTTTACGTTTCCTTATATCTGGAAGAGTGAAAATCTTAACATTCTGAATTCATGTCTTTACTGTTTTCTTCTCAAAATCTTGAGAGGAAAAGTAACACCTGTTGAAAATAAAAACAAAATAATTAAAGCAGCTTTAATGCTTTCACATGATTGAAAAATCACCAGACTGCAAAAAACATGATCATAGTAACACAGTCTTTCAAATTACAATCAATTAATTTAGTACTTTAAGATGTCATTCCTGGTCTCTAAATTACCCTAACATTTTAATCCTGGAAATCATAAAAATAAGTAAAACAACCAATACTTAATAACCAGAAAACCAGGCTAATTAGCTCAACCAGATCAAGATATCTTAAAGTCCCACCAATTAAATTAAACATTGCACAAGGACTTAATTTTCCTAGTTTGAGAGGGTAGGGGACTATGAGGATAGTAATGTTTTGCAAATGAATGTTCATAGCTTACAGAAAAACACCAACAAATATTCAACCATTCAACCATTTTAACAATTTCAAATATAATTTAATCCATTTACAATACACAGTTTACAAGCAAAGAATTTATGGGATGTTATTCTCCAGCCTCAAATCTTCAATCAAGCTAAAGTCTCAAAGAAACAAACTCATGTAACATTTGGAAATACACATTTTTCTTACAATAATGTATAAATAATGAGCACAACACCTCTCACAAACTACGTTTCAGGATTAAGTTTTTGTGTGGCCATGAGGCTTTTTGTTAGCAATATCGCTGTTTCTCTGGAAGACACAGATACAGCATCTTCTCCAAATGGTCTTAGCACAGCAGCAAGCTCTTCAAGGTTTCCTTGCTGAAGTAGCTGTGCACATAACTCAAGTAGAGATTCCAGAGCATCAGCTCTTTGCTGGCAAGAAGCATTACTGCCTCTTGAAATACGCTTCATTGATGATATTCCATTTGCTTGCTTCTGGGTTACAACAGCATTGTTGTCTTCATTACACGTTGAGCAACTGATTGTGTGTGTGTCTTCTCTGTTTTCATCCTTAACAGGATAAGTGTCCTTAGTATCAGAAGTCAAGCTGTTCATGAGTGAGCCTTCTTCAAATGCTTCAGGATTTTCATCTTCCTTCAAGCTGCTTCCAGTTTCAGTGTCATGTTCAACCTTCACAGGTTGTGCCATTGGGGATGATGCAATTTCCTCATCAATGGACCCTTCTTTATCACTGCTGCTGCTGCCTTCACTGGACAAAGATTTAAAGGAGTCCTCAGGTTTAGCATCTTTCTCCTGTGTTTCAGCTTTATCAAAACCTTCACTGGAAAGTTTATCTTCAAATTCTGTAGTCACTGCATTTAAGTCAATTGCATCAGACGTCTGAAAATGCTCAGCAGTGAGTCCTTGTTCTTCACCAACAGATTCTAGCACACTCTTTGATGTGATCTCACCACCAGATCCATCTTCATCATTACCGTTGCTATTATCATGGGAAATTATTAATTTACTGGAGCACTCAAGTTTGGCATCTTCCCTCTGTGCTTCAGCTCCACCAGAACCTTCATTAGAAACTTTGTCCACATCTTTTGAAGCTGTGGCTTTTATGTCAACAAGATCTAACTTTTGAGCAGGTTCAGCTACAAGCCATTGCTCTTCATGCACAGAATCGAGTGTACTCTTCAATCCGATCTCATCAATGAACCTATCATTATCATCACCATCCATGTTTTCATTGGACACTACTGATATTCTGGACTCCTCCTGTTCGCCATTTTTCGTCTCTGTTTCAGTTTGGTCAAATGCTTCAGTGCGAAAATTATCTTCAAATTTTGTAGCCACTGAATTCGTGTCAATGACATCTGACTCTGGAAAATGTTCAGCAGTAAATTCCTGTTCATCATGCACAGATTCTAGAATACCCTTTGAAGTGATCTCATCAATGGACACATGATTATCATTACCTTCGATGTTTTCAATGAACACTATTGATTTTCTGGAGTCCTCAGGTTTGTCATTTTCCATATCTGTTTCCTTTTTATCAAAACCTTCACTTGAAAAATTGTCTTCAACTTCTGTAGATACTGTGCTTAGGTCAATCACATCCAACTTCTGAAAATGATCCACCGTAAATCTATGTTCTTCATGCACAGAATCAAGGGTACTCTTTGACATGATCTCATCAATGGACTCAACTTTATCATTACTCTCGCTGCCTTCACTGGATAATGTGGATTTACTGTAATCCCTAGGTTTGGCATCTTCACTCAGTGCTTCATCTGTATTGAGATCTTCTTTGGAAAGAATATCTTCAACATTTTTAATTACTGTATTTATGTCAATTGCGCATGACTTTTGGGTGGTAAGTCCTTGTTCTTCATGCACACAATCTATTGTACTTTTGGAAGTGATCTCACTGTCAGCTGTGTCCCTTGCAAATCTATTTTTAAAGTCTCCTTCCTTGCTCACACTGCAAACAGTTGATTCAGATGTTGTAGAGCCATCTTTCGAGCCGCTAATACTTGTAGAAAATTCCTGAGTGTAGCTGGTAGAATCAACCATTTTGGTCTCAACATTGTCTTTGGTTGGCACTGCTACCTTGCCCTCATTATGCTGGTTCCGTGTCTGTACATCTGCGTTTCCCTGAAATGGATAAATTCGGTCCAGACGATTGACTAATCCTGCTAATTCTGCTTCCTTGTCCCAATGGTCTTTGCTACCACTAGATTTGTTTTTAGTTTTATCCTTTGGGGAGTTGCTATTTATAAGATGTACTGGTAGGTAAATAGATGAGGCATTACGACAGCGTAGAACATAAGGTTGTAAATGAGGATGCCTTAATAATTCAGATGCCTGCCAAAAAATAGCAATGTAAGAATAAACATAAATGAGTCACACAAGAAAAGCTCTGTGAACTCACTGTTGGTCTGTGTTCTGGGTTTTTCCTCAGCATGCTCTTGATAAGTTGTTTCCTGTTAAATATAAACGAAACAAACAAGTCTTCTGGCTTCAGTTTCATCATTTCAATGGAATATTTAAAGGAAACAAAGGGATTGACTGGTATATTTTTGTTGGATTTCAATAGATATACTAACTTTGAAAAGCTAAGATAGGGAAAATATGACAACAGTGTGAATCCCAATTGGGTTTTAGGGGTAGAAATTGTTGTTTTGTTAGTAAAGGGGGCAAAAGAACAAGGACTTCAAATTACAAGATATTACAATGAAAAGGTGTATAGTGAACTTATGATGCGTAATTATCTGATATAAAATACCAATCCATTAATGCTATCTAGTGCATATTTGGTTTAACTTATTCGGAGAAATGATTGCTTATTTTTTGCCAACTTAATTTAATAAGGTTAAGTAATGATGTAGCAATACTAAAGAACAAGCCCAAGCACACAGCACAAATTAATAAAATAAAATTGCTTGCAGGGACTAAATAAGAAACATAATAAAATTATGAAACAACTCTCAAGATTGCTTCCCAAATATGATGTCTAATTGGTGTGAGATAATATCATTCTAAAGACTTTAATAACATTTGGAGATATTCTAATATATTTTAAGACAAAATATATTCTGAGATAGTTAGTATACATTCAAACACTTCCCTAGAAGTTAATACTTAATAGTTTTAACCCTGTCACAATTAAAATACTAAAAGAAAATTCTGAAAATAATATCAGCTGTATTAATAATAGTTTGAAAGACAACTTCAGAAAAGGGACAGGGCCCAAGTTACTCCACAAAAAGCATTTGGAAGATTCAAATTCAAAGAAAAACTAGTAGCCTCAAAACTTAAAAACTGAAGCTGAGTGTGAATAGCATTCATAAATAAGAGTTTAAGATCAAAACTAGTTTATATTAAAGCCAACAGACAATTAATCACTGGTATTACTCATCAATTGAGGGCAGAAATCACCATCAGTATGTTTTGTCTGTGGGAACCTGGTGTAAATTGCATCCAATAGACAATGCATTAGTGAGAGAAGAGAAATCACCAACAGTATGAGGATTTACTGTGGGAAGAATACTCACCACTTGTATGATTGTTAGTGGTGGGCGGAGATCTCACTGACAAAATGATCATCAGCAAGAGGTGACATCACCAACAGAATGATTGTTGGCAGGAAGAGATGTCACCATTGAAATGATCATAGACAAAAAGGGATGTCACCAGACTCATCACCTCAGTGGCGAGAGATGTAGTCTATCATTCTCATTCTCCATCAATGCAATGCCAGCATTGAAAAATTAATTTTTACACCAAACAGGTAAGAAAGCAAATATAAAGATTTACAGGAGTATAACAAGAAAGGAGGAAAAGAAAAGGTTGTCATTAAGACAAAGTGGAATGAAACAAAAATGCATATGAGGAAAAACTAGAATTTTAGTTTCTATAATTGGTGATAGAACAAAGACCATGAATAATAACATATTAGATCAATATGGTTACTATGAAATATTGCAAAATAATACACAAAGGTTCTATTTAAATTGTTGAATTGTGGGAGAGTTTAGGGGAAGATAGACCAAAATACTATATAAAGAATTTAACTGAATGGAAATGCTTTGTTAATTGGTAAAAATTCATATAATCTCTTAATATTTTATTCTTAAGATATTCTAGAAAATCCTAACGTACACTAGATGTATTCCAAATATTTTGTAGATATTCTAACATAAAAAGTTACTTACAGTGTGGACGAGTAAACAATTGGCAGTGGAGAAATGGAGCATCTATTTATTTTATTGATAAGTCCAGCCCTGTCCTGTTTGATTCATTCATGATTCACCAAATTATTTCACTCATATTGGAGAAACTTCATTGTCACTAATAATATCAAACTCATATGATTCGGTTTTGTTCTTACTGGAGCACGAAATGCTAGTTGATGTGCAACAATTTCAAACATGCAGCAACCTTACATACAAAGAGACATCATTTTTACACAGGGTCAGATATCATGGCATATGACTTTGTCAACTAGAATCAGGTATCTGTAATTCTTACCAAGTGACCACATATCAGATTTATAACCGTAAGGCATACCAGCAAAGGCCTCGGGACACATGTAGTTTAGAGTTCCAAAAGCCTACCAAAGATATAAGATTGACACACAATAAACAGACATTAAGTAGCATTATCATTTGTGATTTAAGGAGGCAAAGGCTATTTATTTTTAGTTAATAAACAACAGATATTTGGTCTGAGAATTCACCATCAGGAGACAACTGCAAGAAATAATCATGAAGAAGGAAGCAGATAAGGCCAATATGTTACTATTTACATTACCGGAGAAGTGAGGTCTTCAGGATTGAGAAGCTTCGCAAGACCAAATTCACCTGCAGTGTCCATGCAATGCATATTTGCTTTAGACAACATGATACACGGAAACCCAAAGTGATGAGCATTTAAAGGATAACACCTTCATACCTAGCCGAATGTTATTTTCTTTGGTAAGGAATATGTTGGAACACTGAAATAAAAAGAAGTGCCATTAATATAAACACCATGTAAGGATTTCTTCACCAGGATATACGAATAAGTAGTACCTTAAGATCTCTGTGGAGTACCCGATTGGAGTGAAGGTAGTCCACAGCTAGTAACAACTGAGTCAACCATTTGCAGACTTTCTATGGGATAGAATGGAAATGCAGAATGGGTAAGGAATCCAGAGAGAATGAAGGCAAATGGAAGATGAGAGGTGAAGTACAAAGTTTCTTTGACCATTTTTTTGGGCCAAGGATTACATGATAATTCCTAATTTATCAAGACTCTCAATAAGAAGGAAATTTACTTAAAACCTGTTCTCCCCTCCCTTTCCTTCCAATGTCCCACAGCAACACAAACACTAAGGAATGGAACATAAAACCTTATTAGTTACCTCCTCCGAAAAATAAGATCCCCGAGCTTTCTTTATATTTGCAGCCCTGATCCAGAAGAATGAAATATTCCATAATTTAGACTTTACATAACAAGTTATAATGCTACCAAGTGTCATATAAGTGTACACTAAACGTATATGCCATGCTATATAATACATGAGACCCACCGAATCACCAAAGCCCTTTATCCTATGGTCATTTATGCTATTGCAAAGAATTAACATCTATGAACAATATTCTTATCAGTTACATAATACAGAGCACTTATGTTCACAGTTTTCCAAAACTACTTGTCACCTCCTGTCTACTAATTAAAATTTCAAAATAAATTTTTTTTGTGTGGATAGAATTCGGTATAAAGTTCAGTGTAGCTTCTGTAGAAGATAGAAGTTTATACACATGTTATTTCTAACCATTACATGGTATTCTCTGCCTACAATGAAAAAGTCAGATCCTTAAATTTATGCTTGAAACAATTTGTGCTGCTAGTAGATATAACCATACAACCATACTTACATGTCACCCCCTTCGCAATAGCCGGTTATAATGCATATGCAATCCTCCTTCGTAACATAAAAATAGCATTTGTAAGGATTCATAAACACTTAATTAAGCCTATAAATTCTATTGAACTCCAAACTTAATTTTCAGCAATATAAGAAAGTGCAATTGAAAATTCAAAACAGAAAAGGAAAGGACGATTGTATTGTATCTTACCTTCTCCACCCAAGCATCTTTGTACTCCACAATATAAGGGTAATTTAGTTTAGCTATCAGGTCCATCTGGAACAGAAAGAGACAGAATATTACTACCTTTTGTCAGAAGTAAGAATGTACGAAACATTCCTTCAAAATCATGAAAAGGGAAATCTCTCAGAAATGAAGTCAGTGAAACCATTATTAATAATATTATCACGTGGTGCTCATATCGTTTGTAAGCATAATAAATCAAAAAACAAACATCCTCCACTCTGGATGGAGGAGAAGTCTAATCAGTACTTGAAATGACAATGACGAGTACCGAGTAGAAGAGGCCTACAACATTCCATTAAATGAAACCAAATTTAATTTGAGTCTACTAGTACGTTTCTAGTCTATTTGATTATGTGCACAAGGTATGTTACTTCTATTCAGATGACCGGTTTATGCGTAGCAGTAATGAAGTATAACCAACTGTAGCATGTTCATAGATCATCATGGCAGATAGAAAAAGATATTGAGAAACACAAGTAACTAGTTTAGGTTGAGCTTACTCAAGCCATGGAAGACTCAAAAGTCAAAAGAAAGTAAGAAATGGGTCCATCATTATTACTATGTATTCTATTCTTTGGTTACGGGACAAATTAAAAACCACTTAAAATAAAAAAAAAGACAACAAAAGTTAAAGGCAGAACCAAAAACAGAAGTGTTCACAATTTGCACGAATCATTAGCAAGTCCTATCAATTGAATAGAAAGTAAACAAATATGAGAAAATAATACCAACAAATAAATAATCGGCTGGCAGACACTGAATATATGCATTAAAAGAAAGGGTTGGTTACACCAACCTCTTGTTGTGCTGTCACTTTGGATTTGTCAGCTTGTTTGGACAAGCGAATTTTCTTCAGCACATACCTACGATACCATAGACATGAAATTTTCATAGTGAAAAAATGACTTAAGAACTGAAGCTGAAAAGCAAAGCTGTAATGAATCAGCATAGATTTCAGTCCAAAACAAAACAGAAAAATTCGGGGACTGTCCATTTCTGAACTCAAAATGGATTCATCCTGTACCCATGTTAAAATCTAGCTGCTACTGAACTTGCAGGGCTTCAATTGCCAAACCCACCACTAAAATCTGAACAAGATTGAAAATTTCTTTGCGGGGTGGTCCAAATTTCACCAAAGAAAAGATCTAGAAGAGTTCATGTAGCATGGTTCCAGAAAATTACACAGAACACACAGAAAAAGGAAAAGAAAAAAAAAAATGTAACAGTGCCTTACCTCTTTTTCTCAGTCTTGTGCAGAACAAGAAAAGTTGCACCAAGTGCTCCTCTTCCAATTTGCTGAATCACTTCATAGTCTTCCATCTTGCCTCCACTCTCCATTGAAACCTCCAAAAGAAGCTACAAGACAAAAACAGTGAAGCACTGAAGCAGCAGATCCTGATTTGCTGGGAACCCAATTGAGGAAATGTTCGATTCCTTATTTTATGGCAAAGCTTTTTTACTGCTGTAAGCGTGAATTTCAGGCACCAACCCTTTTGCTTCTTCCAAATGCTATAAATGGACACAAACCTACAGCTTCAATCTATACATTAACTATTAGTCTGCTTTAGGTGCCTATTCAATGAACTTGAGCAACCATGAAGAAGGGGTTTCAACTTTCCACAACTACAATGACTTCAACTAAACTAGCTCCTCAGGAGATTGAAGACACACCAAAAAAATTAGAGTTTGATGACTTACCAAAAGAGAGTTGAGAGAGAAAGAGAGAGAGAGAAGAGAGACTTGAAGGACAACAAAGTCAAGTAAAGAAATGTTGCAGATGAGACATGTTGTGAATTTAATAATACTACTTTAGTTGATAAGCGTGTAGCAGTGACCAAATTTAGTGTAGTTGTGGCTACCATAATTTAAGGCCTGAGTGAAGGGATGCTATTTATGTTAATTTGCCTTTGGAAATTTCTTATCCATATAAATTCCTTTTGAGACTAATGGAAAATTATTTTAGTTAGAGTGAGTTTTGTTTATTTTATTAATTGCTTGCTTTAAAATTAAAATAAAACATCATTATTTTTCCGATGTGTATTTTTCAACCAACCCATAAATACATATTAGTCCTTAATTATTTGTTTTAAGAAAATATTTTTTTGTTGGGAATAATGTAAATGTGTCTTACATTGGCCACGTTAAACATAATGTAGAAGAAAAAAAACCTATAAATTAAAAATAACATTAGACTCAAATCATATTTACGTAAAAAACCCATCATGCGTAGACCATGTTTATGAATAAAAAAAACAACATAGGACCTTTATAGAATCAAATGTTGTATATTTTGCTAATAATATTTTCTTTTTATTAGAATAGCATTAATCGAGGTCACTCCATTTTTTATAATCTCTATTAAAATATAAAAACACACACATACATGTCAATTAATCTGTAAATATTTATATTTAGTAATAATTAGACAAAATGTGTGATAAAAAAAATAAGTAGAACTGATTTTAAGTTGATAATAATTACAAATAATAACTACATAAAGAATGTAGTGAAGTTTTTATACGTTATAATAAAAGCATAACTGAACTTTCTCTTCACATTATATTGATTTTTAATTTTTCCACCTACATTTACGAAAACTTAATTAGTCCGTTTAATTTTTATTTAATTAATGTTAGTTTCAAAATACGCACAATAGTTACACAAATAGTAAAGTAAGTTTTTTTCACTGTTACAGGAAAAATAAAACCTGCAACGGTAGACTTTTCCTCAAACGGTTACAAAGCTTAATTACTTCATTTCAACTATAGTTTTAATTAATATTATTTCCAAAAGTAATTTAATTCGTTTTAGACAAATATAATTATGTTAATTGTAACATAATGTTAATCACTATTTTATTAATGTAATTAATATTTTTCAGAAATATATTAATTCTCAAACTTTCCATCAATAATTTCGTTACTTAATTATTTAATTTCACAGATTTATTAGAGATGCTCTCTTTTTATAATTCAAATATATTAAGATAGGATTAAAAATATTAAGATTATTTTTCAAAAATTAATTTTAAGAATGATTTAATCCATTCTACTTGCGTAAAATCAAGTTCACATATAATTTTGTACTTCATTAATGAATTATAATCAAGGTTGATGATAGTTATAGAAGTGATGGATATTATATTGTAAATGGAAATGGGATTATTTCTTATGATTTTTTCTTATAGGATTTATTTAGGATATGGAGTTATCTCGATTCATTTTGCTGATATATATATATATATATATATATATATATATATATATATATATATATATATATATATATATATCATAACGATCTATATTCAAAAATGGATAAAATATCTGAAGGACGATGTAAGGTATCAATTTTGGACTAATTAAAAAAAATTGAAAATACATATAAGAAATTTGATTTAATTCACTTATCTTGTAATCTAGAAAATATTTTAATAAAAAATAAAAAACCTATATTTTATTATTGTCTTTGTATCTTGAAAATATACTGTTTATAACTGAAATACCTGTAAATAGAAAGACACACTCCAGATTTAGGCACTTGAATCTTTTGACTAATGCTTAACATTATTAACTTTTAGTTAAATTATTCACTCAATTTACTTTTCGAAATAATAATCAATTTTTTTTTCGAGAAACAATAATGTATTTTATATTTTATGTTATGAATTAATATCAATTTTTATTATTTAAGACCATGGTCTTAGATCATATTTCTTTCTCTCTCCTTTTTCTTCTTTCACATTTTTATTTCATTTCTTCTTCTCCTTTTTTATTATCTATCTAACACTCCTTATGGCTTAAATTTCCAATTCAATTTCTCAATTTCACTCTATTATATTTCAGTTTTGAGTATCGGTGAATTTTCAAACTTTTTTTTAACTATTACCTAAGTAAGTATCGTTTAAAAGAAATTTACCTTTGAGGCATTATTACATGTTGAGTTTGTGTAGAAATTGAAATAAATATTGAGATCATAATATGTTATCCGCAACTTTAAAGTGATACTCAAATAACAATTTTGTATGGGTTATTTATTTAAGTATTGAATAACATTTTTTATTTGATTAAATATTTATGTACATTGGCATAAAGAATCTTACTAAATTGAGATTTAAAACTTGGTAGGAAGTTAGATTTGATTTTTTTTTTTTATGAATTAAGGTATGCTTGGTTTGATGATTAAATCTTATTGAACTTGATATTAAGTTTGACGGGTCAAATTTTGGTTGAAATAATTGGAGCATGAAATTTGTCCATTAAGTGTTGAAATTATACATTTTAAACTTCTTATAACTAATGGTTAACTTTAATTTGAGTCTTGGAGTTACTTTTATAAAATTCTACATATACACTGATTCATGAAAAAAAAAACGCTTTGTTTAATTATTATTAAAATGACTTAACACTTTTTAAACCATTTAAAAAAGTAATTATAATATTTTTTAATTAAATTTGTCCAATGAATTGTATTTGGCTAAATGAATTCTATTTTAAATAATTTGATTTATCGTATAATCAAAAATTATTTTAAATATTGATATACACTATGTGTATATAAAGGATTGATGTATCGTATGTTGAATTGGAATGTTTAATCACATATCTATATTTAATAAAGATATTTTAATTTTATTAAACGTAAGTTAAAACTAATAGAATAGAATCATTCATCATAGTATTCAAATCAGGTATAGGTATAGGTGATCTAGTGTATAAAGTATATTAATAGAATTTTACAAAAAATAAGATTATAAAAATATATCATTTATACATTCAAATTAAACCAAAACAACACTATACAAAATTTAACCACCAATAAAACTTCTCCTTGAAATCTTTCACTATTCTAACTAATAGTTCATCATTCTTTAAAGGTGTCTCTAAACTTGCAACTTCATCTATTCCTACCGATTAGGTAAATAACACAAGAAAACACAAAGCACACAAAAGGGCAAGCTAGTGTACAACAGGAATATCCAATTAATTAAATCATGCAAAATACCTAAAAATGTGGTATAAAACATATATATGCCAATAATCATACAAGTAGTTGATACTAAACTCAATTATCCAGATACATGCACTTAACATCAGACTCACTGCTAGTGTGCACCTGTGGTGGTTTCCAAACTTTGTAGAGTTTGGTCTTAAGGGGTTATCACCCAACCATACACAAAGTAAATCCTTTTCGTGCCTAAGACTAAACAAGTCTGGTGAGTAGGACCTCTTGCGACTGTCACCACATAACCTATTCTATTCTACTTGAGTGTGTATAATTATTAGAGTAAGTGATATCTCCATATTGAATCCATATGTCAATGCATACACTACAATTATCATTACTTATAATTTCTCCTTCAAATTCATTCATCACCATCATACATGCTCACAATAGCATATTCAATTTAGTTTATAATAATAACACCATACATTAGGCTTTATATCAGTCACAGAACACCCAAAAATAGTCAAGCAGTTAAAACATGCAAAACAGGACATATAGCGCTCAACACCATTTCTCTCGCAAAAACTAGCGCTTATTGCCATGGAGCCAAATGCTCCCAAACCTATTGTGGACACTAATGCTCAACACCACCTAGACATTGCTCAGCGTTGATCAACTCGCAAAATGTGGCATTCAACGTTGAAAATTGTCGCTTAGCACCACATCATATTGTAGCAAAAACATTTTATGTTTTTGAGTGAACTGAGAACTAATCAGTTGCCTAAATTGGTACTCCTTCATCAGTACTTTGGTTCAAAAGAGTTTTAGCACATAAAAAGGAGTATCAATTGATCAGATTCCAAATCCCCCCAATGAACACAAATCAATTAGATCATTCAAACATCAATTTACAATTATAACATTCCAATTTACATCAAAACATACACACCAAACATATTCGTTAAAGAACGATCAAAATTCACCCCAACATTCAAGATAGCATAAACATGCAATTCATCAAAATTGGTAAAACTCATACAATCACATATTTGAAACTAGCTACCCTTACCTGTTATCTAGCTTAAACAACTCTAAAAATATCAAAACGCTCGTAACTTCACAGGATGCTCTATCTACACATAGAAACATCACAAGAACGATCAGGACATACTATTATGACCATTGATAAGTAGAGACTCATATAGAAGATTAAAAAGATACATGCAAGCAAAAAAAAAGAGACTTACATGCAACAAAAAACAGAAGAGAAATGGAATAGATCGGTCTAAATTGAATAGCTCGCCACAATAATCACCCCCTACGGTCTCATATCTCCAATCGAACAAACAAAAGACCTATAGCGAAGTCAACAAATTCTAAAAAAGTAGTTTCTAGAGAAATGTTGTGTTTTAAAATAATGAAACTCTTATAAAAAATTATTTATACTACAACTTTTTTAATATTAAAATAATCGAGTCTCACTAATTTAAATCATTATCACTTCTAAAATATCATTTTTCTTTGGTTTTACAAAAATCACGTAATTTAAGATTTTAATTGATTAAAATGTAATGATAAATTTATTAGGTATAATATATAAAACACATATGATCAGATGTTATATATCTTATGTGTGTAAAATAAATTAAGTATTGATAAGACATATTTAAATAATCGATTATAATTATAATTTTGATACATATGTTTTGATTATGACATTAAATTATATATTATATTGAGTGGCCGTTTCTAAAAACATCATAGTTATACTTGATTCATGAAAAAATAGATATATTAATTTATGTGCTAATTAAAAATGAACTTAAGATATATATAAAATAAATTAAGATTTAATTCATCTATATTTCTTAATTTATATTAATTTATATTATATATATATATATATATATATATATATATATATATAAATTAATTTTATTAAAAAAATATATTTTGTTTGATTAGAGTCAACATTCTAAATATGTTTTTTAAGTTATTGATTGATTCTACAATATATCATTTTATTATTACTTTTTTAATAAATTTCGTTTTATTATACTGTGTCTTTTAAAAAACATTTGTTTTTACAAATTGTGTTATATTATATTATTGTAGACTTTATCTTTTAAATATTAATATAAAAAAAATAATAAATATGTATAATTACTTAGTGTGCATCGTTTCACAACTTTTATACATTATTATTCATATACTTATATCTAGGGATGGATCGGGTATGGATAGTGCTTATCCGCAATCCGACCCGTCCAAAAAAAAATCGTTGGCTACCCGTCCGTTTACTCGTCGGGTATCCGCTTAAAAAATATCCGCGGATATTTTTAAAATCCGCGGATACCCGATACCCACAAATATTTAAAAAAATATTTATTTTATAAAATTTTTAATATAAAATTATAAAAATAAAATATAAATTAAATTAAATTTTAATTTTAATTATAATTAAATTTGACATAATAAAATATATTGTTAATTTTAATTTTAATTAAATTTAACTTATTAAAATATAAATTAAATTTTAATTTTAATATTTTGCGGGTAACGGATACCCGCGGATACGGATAGTATGATACCCTACCCGACCCGTTTATAAGCGGGTATTAAAATACCTGCTACCCGCGGATAGTAACTATCCGCCACGGATTTTATCTGCAGATATCCGCGGGCGCGGATATTTTTGTCATCCCTACTTATATATAACATCAACGAACATCTTCTCGTAAATTTATTTATTTAATTTTACAAAATATATTTAACAACTTAATGGAATAATATAATTATTAATGAAAAACTATAAAATTATTTTATTTAATCTACTTTTTGTTCTTATTGTATTATTCACATCTTATATTTGGTTCTTCCATTTTATTTCATAAAAAATTGATCCCTTATTATATTAATTATATAATTTTTGTTCATGGGTTGATTAAAGAAATATCTAATATTTAACAAAATGTTAGTGCACTAAAATAGTTAAAATTGCGTATCTAAAAAATAGGAAATGAATTTAAAAATACAAAATAAAAAAGAAGGAGAGAGAATCAAGTTCAACCAAGGATAGTAATAACACAAACTTGCGTTGACAACTTTTGGTGTCTCAAGAAAATTAAAAGTGATCAAATTTTGTACTATATTGTTTTTTTCCCCAAAAAAGTTGTAGGGTTTCAAGGGTTGGTGAACAGAGTGAATTACCCAAATTGACCCTAAGTTGGTAAGTATTGGACAGTTCAACTCTTGGTGGATTGCACTACATTTTATTATGTGTTTGATTAATATTTAATTAGTGTTTCAACTTTTAATTAGTCTTTATTACCTTTCTCTTTCATTATGTTTTCATTTGGAACTTCTTAATGTGTTTGTTCAATTGAAAGCAACCCTTTGTTCAATTACTCCTTTGAACACTACTCTCACATTCATTCATTCTTTCATTTTTTTTTCTTCTCCATTCATTTATATCACACCTGTTTTTGTTGGAAATTTAATGTCCATAGGTTTGCAATTTTTTAAAAAAATTCTTATTGAGAAAAATATAAACTAACACGAACTATTTTATAAATTAAAATCAAAATTTTAAATTTAAATAGTTTATGTGAAAGAGTTTCTTTTGTTTTCTTCATTCATTCATTTATAGCACACCTTTTGTTGGAAATTTAATGTCCATAGGTTTCAAATTAAAAAAAAAAAACTTTTAGTGAGAAAAATATAAAGTAAAATGTCTATTTTATAAATTAAAATTTTAAATTTAATTAATTTATGTGGAAGAGCTTATATACATTATTTCATGCATAAATTAATTTTATTTAATAAAAAATATCTTTTCTCCATTCATTTAAAGATAATAAAATATATGTTTAGCATTATTTACTTTATGAATTTCATTCTTTCAATAAAAGCTATATTTAAATCAAATTTAAATTGAGTTATTTACACTATTTATGTATTTTATTTTGTTAATTTAAATTAATATTATACAATAATTGATTTTTTTTTTTTGCGTAAACTTGCACTTGAACGGGATAAACTAAGATTTTCAATCCCATCCTATTTTTATTTTATTTTATTTTATTTTTGTGAGAAAGTTGATCCATGTTTTTGACACTTTACCTTAGGTTTTATTTAAAATATTGAAAATTAAGATAATAGAAAATAATAGAAAACTGTAGAAGATCAAAGTGGGTTTTCATTACTTTTGCCTTCAATATGAATATAATTTACAAATAAATATTAGTTTTATCAATCTGGTGTATTTATTTTTCATTTATAAAAAAGGTATATTTTAAAAAATTACAGCTAATACATACTGAAAAACATTATTTGTGTTTTTATATGTTTTCTTTTTTAAATTATATTTTTCTTAAATTATTAGATGTGTCTGGTTATTATTTTTTATGTTTAATTAGTCGAATGATACCCACTCTTGATTAGTATCAATTTTCTTAAACCTATTTTTTATTTTATTTTGTATCATATTTTTTTTAAATGTTAAAAGATTTTGAATATTTTTTTACAAACTTAAAATACAAAATATTAGAAAGTAATAAACAATACCATAAATAGATTGTAATTATTGAATTCTTTTAGCAAAAAACTTCATTATATTTTTTCACTATAATCATGCTATGCAAGAATTCATTTTGCAATATTATTTTTTCATGTTTTGAGCTAAGGTTCATTCAAGCATGAACTAAACTTTTTGTTTTATGAAGTCCAAGCATTAATTCCATGCAATATTTAAAAAAAAAATTAACTAAAAGTCCTACTTACAAGTACAACTTCTATTCAGCTATTTTAATATTAAAATATTTAAGTATAAATAAAAAATTAGGTTAAAAGTGAAAATTAGAATTATTCTCTCTTTGAAACTTCGAGCCAATTTAATTTCTCAATTTTTGAACTGCGTGAATTTGACCATTTTAACTGATGTGTTTCATAATAGTATTTGTATTTGAGTTGTTTACAGGGTTTGAAACATTTATAGTTCAATGTTACTTGAGAAACGCATTTGAAACGTCAAATAAAACTTAACTAAATTTGGTTAAAATGATTAAATTCACATAATTCTAAAAGTTTCATAAAAAGACTAATTTCAATTTTCACTAAAAGTCAAGGGACCAAAAACATATTTAACCCTAAAAAAATTATGAATGAGTTTCATTACTTTAAAAGATATTATCTCTCTAGAAACCACTTTTTTAGAACTCTTTATTTTCTCCCTTTTCTATCTTACAATTTGTTCATTTGTTTAGAAATCTGAGACCGTTTAAGTGATCCTCTCGGCGAACTCTTTCTTTCCAACTGATAAGTTTCTCAGTTTAAGTAAGTTATGTTTCCTATCCTACCCTTCTCTCTAAGCTCAAATATGTTTTGTTCTTGCATGTAACTTCCTTTGCTTACATGTGCCGTTAGAGTCTTCTATATGACTCTATGTTGATCAATGATTATAATGGTATGATCTAATAATTTTTGTGATATTTATATGTATAGATAGAGTCTTTTATAGAATCAAAGTTGTTTTGGTCTTTTAATAGTTGTTTGAATTGTTTTACAAGTGAAGGAAGCTAAATTTTGGTTTTTACATGTTTTATGATATAATTATTAACTGCAAAGTGGGTGTTGTATAAGCTTGAACTTTGAATTATTGTTGGATGTGGTATGTACTAATTTGGCTTGTTGAATCTATTAATTTGTAGTGATTTATGTCTTTGAATTGTGAGAGTATGAAGTATGTAAACTGGTTGTGGATAAGAGTACCTCTATAAGATTTTTTAGTTGAGTATGAACTTAATTGAGTTAAGAACATGAATTTTTAAGTATTTGAGACATTTTTTTAGTGGGAATTAAATATAAGAGATGTCAAATTAATTAATTTAAGCTAAAAGATAAAATTTAGAAGTTCTGAGGTAAGTTAGACGGTGTTATATTTATATTTTATTTTTATACGGATTCGTATCAAATATATTTAAATTCTTAAAAATAATATATAAAATAGTTTTATTAATCAAAGATAAAGAACAAATAATAATATTAAATTACTTCTCTCTATATTTTTTAGGTTAATATTATTGTTATTTTTAGTGACAATAAAAAATTATTTACGATATTACAAGGAAAACTCTATAATGAGAGAATATGAAATATGGTTTTAAAAGAAATGTCACTCTTTTTTTCTTTTTTGTGTTAATTAGATTAGATTTAATACTGAAAAAACTTGGCCACAATATTAGACAATATGTTGATTTTTCATGTAAGATTATTAGTTTGGATTGCATAGTGAACCTTCCATCCATATCTTGTTTGGAGTATTAATATGATTTATATATTTTTATTATAACAAATAAAATTAATTCTTTTACATACTAATATTTTGGTTTAAGTATGTTAAAACAAGAAGAGACGATCCTATACTCATTAAACTATTATCATAAGAATGTTTAAGGTTTTTTTTTTTTCAATTGTCTTCTATGACGTTGCATAAGAAATCTTATTGGATCAAGATACATTATGTTATGTAATATTTAAATTTACTTTTGAAATTATTACACTGTTGAAGAGTTTTGAAGTTGAGTCATATAAATAAGAAAATATTAGACACAACAAAGTTACCTTTTTTTTCTTCTTGGGAGTATATGTTAAATTTAGTGTTAGATAGTTTTTTAAGCATAAAATAAAATAGTTATTTTTGTAAATCATTTACTTTAAAAAATTGATTTCTTCCAAAAAAAAAGTGTTTAAATTTCATGTTCTCTTTTAAAGAGTTTTCTTGCTATTTAATAACATTTTTCCTTTATTGGTAATATAGAATATCATAAAAGTGACAAAAAAAAAATACCTATTTGCTTTTATCTTAAATAGTACAGTTTTTTTTTTTTTAATGTACTATGCTATTTCCTATATCACTTTCTTTGTGACAACATTTACTACTTCAAACATGGTTCTCATTGTACTTCTTAGATTTCAACACCTCTTGTTTCTGTTGAACACTCCAAACTTAATTCTACTTTTTAGTTAGTTCGTTATAATGTCATTTTTATTTCTTAATTACTTTAGCAATGGTTTTTGTTATGTCTGCTAAGTTTTTATTATACAAATATTTCATATATTAGAATTTAGCAAACTTAAATGGTACACTCATCAAATTTAGTAAGTTAGATTAGAAATTTAGGAATTTAAAATACCAAAACCATGTACAAACATATAAAATATTATTTGAAATAAAATTTTTATATGTATTACCAAAATATTAAGATTAAGCAACTATAGAATAACATTGACACCACAACCTTAGACGATCTCTTTTGTTTGTGATTGTGGGACGTGCTAACCAAATATAATCAATTAGGATGTCCCACATATTTAATATAAATTATTATGCATGAAAAAAATAATTAAAATATAAAGTGATCACCAACTAATATTCAAAACAAATAATCAACTCATAGAAATTATAATGTTTTGCTCTCCTAATAAAATAGTTTAGGATTTTTTTTCATAATTTTAATCCTTCATTTTTAATCATTTGTCATTTTGGATTTTAATTTCTTTTAAGCAATTTTAATTTATTTGGTAACCAACCGTTTATTTCTTTATAATATAATACAGGGAAAAACACATTATACTAGTAAGAAAATGCTCAAAACAATTAGTCCTTGCATATATTTAAAAAGGAAAAAAAAGTAATAGAAATTCCAGATACTTTAACATTCTTTTACAAAAGAAACTTTGATATTTTTTTTTTATCTTTTAGTATGATCTTAGTTTTATTTTTGTTAATTATGGTTCTTATAACTTTTCATTATTTTTAATCTTTGTAAAATTTGAAATCATTTATTCATTATTTATAAAAAAGCGTGGGTTTTAATTTTAGTTTCTGTAAAATATTTTTCTTCAAGTTTTGTCCATTCACAAATTTTAATTGTGGCTTTTTAGTCTTTAAATATTCATTTTAAGATAAATTACATGTTTTAGATAAGGTAGATTATTGTTTAGATGATAGATGCTGACATTGGATTACAATACTAATATTTGTCACCATAAATTGGTAAATAATATTTTTTAAATAAGGGTTAAATAAAGTTTAAGAAGACTATTAGAGTTTTTAAAAATAGGGTGATGAGTAAAGGGTTTAGGTGTGAGAACCCAAATATTCATTCTACAGAAAACTATTTTCTTATCTGTAAACATAGCTTCCCCCCTCCCCAACAAAAAAAAAAACTTTCCTTTCTCTTCTAAAATTTTGAATCAGCTCCCATCATTTTTGAAGAATCAACACTAGTACAGTAATTTACGGGAAGAACCCCATCAAAACCCTCAATCAATTTCTCTTAATGGTGAGTTCGAAAATTCTATCTATTCTTTAAGAGCAACCTGTTTTCCCTTGCTCGCAAGCTTATATTCAGTTTCATATTACCTCTTTCGTTTTTAATGAATCCCTCTCTATTTATGATCCTAAAACTTTTGCCTTGGTCGTTAATCGGACACTTGATTTTGTAGATAATGATTATTGCGTGTGATGTTGGTTAAGAGATGAGAGCAGAGTTAGATAAACTTGATCAGGTAAGGGAAGATAATTTTTTTGAAAACTTTAATGTTTTATGGCTAAATTAAAAAATTGTGGTACAAATAGTGTGATTGCTTGTTTGTGTAAAGTTGAGAAGAGTGAGTTTGATTAATAGTGTTAGTAGTATGGTATTGTATGAATAGAGAAAGTTATGAAAATTTGAGTAATGTGTTTGATTTGAACTCTAGGAGTATAAATATATGATGGTGGAAAATGTTGAAATAAAGAAATTAACTGTTAAAGAAATATTAGAAATATGGTATTACATGAAGGGATTAAAGAAGAATTGACCTATAAGAGAAGTGAAGAATGAATCTGACGTTGATGATGTTATAGTGACGTTATTGTTTATATTTGAAAGATGTGATGTATTTCATGTGATATGGTAATTTTTATAGAATTGATGAATTAATTAGAGACATGCTTAAACTGATCATCCTTATGGTGTGTAAAAAGTTGGAAATATGCATAGAATAATGTAATATTGAATGTGATACAGTGTTTTTATATATATATATATATATATATATATATATATATATATATATATATATATATATATATAAAGGAAGTAGTAGATTTATGTGATTGTTATAATGTCCTGAAATTATTTTTATTAGAAATGGTTTATATGTTACTAAATAGTTTCTTTGTATTCAACCAATTATGTTTATGATTATGTTGAGTTATGCTTGATATTGTATGAGAAATAGTGAAGATTTAGTGTGTTTGGGTTGTCAAATTAGTTATTTTCAAAGAGAAATGCTAATATAGGGTGAATCTAAGTGTATTGAAAGGTATTTGTTATGTGGAACTATCCTTACATAGAGGAAGATAATTAGGTAGTGAAAGTCAAAGGAGACTTCACTTTGCAGACAGTATGATACAAAAGAGGATCATACTTATGAAGCTAGTGAAGTTAACCCTATCAGTACGGGGTGAAATGTATGAATTACCCGTGATAAAAAATTATAAAAAAAAAAAGAGATGAAGGATAGTATGACAGATGCAAAGTCTTATGAGTTCATTCAATACACTAGTCTTCTTCCAAAAGACTGAGTCTAACTATTACTCTTTAGTTTAATACTTGATTGATCTTTATTTTATACATCCAAAGGATTTATTTTGACAATTTTTTTGTGTGTGAAAATTATAGAATTTTTGAATTAGATTTTAGTTATGTGATAATTAGTTTGTCCTTGCAATTATGTGCGTTTTTTATTTTTTTTCTTTTGCCATAATCATATTTTGAATATGAGAGTAGATATAGAAGCTAATAAAGATAGTAACACTAGAGCTGGAATGGATAACTAACGGAGTAGTATAGAAATATATTAGATGTTATTTTATTTTTATAACCTCTTGAAAAACTATATTAAGTTCTTAGTTCACAATTTTTTATTATGAATTCTGTTGATCACCTTTTTAAAATATAGAGTTTTTTAGTTTAAGAACAGTAAGGAAAGTAAATTTAATTCTAATTACTAAAATGTTAAAATTAGGACCGTTACATTAAGAATCATTTAAGTTAAAAACACTTTTTAGTATAAGTTTTCACAAATAATGTGTGAACAGTACCATGAGCTTGTACAACTGTTGCTTTTTAGTATAACTTTTGATTATTATATGATTATTTTGGAAGAGACTTTTTAATTTTATTAAACAAATAAATAAAAAAGCTTTTCAAACAAATAAATAAAAAAGTAACCAAACAAATCTTAAATATTTTAAAAAAATTGCTCAAAAATATTTTAAAATAAACGAAAACCCACAAATAAGACATTCTTATGAACGAGTATTATTTGACCTTTTATTATTTATTTATTTTTATCTAATTTCCAAAATCAGCAGGAATCTAGCCAGTGTGATATGACATGACATCTACTAGTTAAGAATAACAAGTCCACAATGTTTTTCACTCAAATGGCAAATTCATGTAAGTTGTCATGACAGATTTTTTTCTCACCAATAGATGAAATTTATCTATTTATATTATAAAAATAATATCTTTTAAAAAATTATGAAAGTTGGTAAATTGTGCTTGAAAGAGTATTTTATTATAAAGGAGTTGTAATTGAAAACACTCCTCTGTTTTTATATCTTTTACACTTTAATTGTTTAGCTTTTAAGCATATTTTAAATTATTTTGTTTTTCAATGGTTGTGTTTACTTTCAAAACTAACATAATATATTCAAACATAAAAATGCATCATGATAATCACATTTAATTTTTTAGTAGAAAAGTCCTAAAATCTTCATTTGACTATGACTTCTAATGAAATTAAAAATAAATACAGAAAAAGATGTGGTTATAATCACACATCTTTACAATGTCAAGATTTAAAAACCCAATAAAAACTCTAGTGACAATTGAGTGGTAAGAAAGAAAGAAAAAAGAGCAAACAGGTTCAACAATGTCACATGACATGATCGCATGATGCATGAAAGACATTCATACTTATGAATTAGAATGAATCAATAACGGTCAGCAAATAATTAATGCACACATGATATCAAACACATCACATGCATGTATCAAATAATTGCTTCCATCTTTTCTATCTAGAAAGGAATGCCTTTATCACCCCAGCACTTCACCTCTATGTGCATGTGTTTAAAAAATAATAAGCAAATAGATTAATCCATAATGTATTAGAGTTCTGCACTTTTTAGCTACATCAAAGCATTTAGATCAAAAAACACAAATTTGGGTTAGTGAAATTTAAATCTTTAACATACAATTATATTGAATACTAGAAGAATCTTTTATTACTCAATTATATCATCCTATTTGAACAAGATTATCTCCTGAAAAACATATTGATGAAATAAAAAAATTGCACCACTAAATGGCAAATTCATGTAAGCCCATAATGCATTCAAACTTCCAGTTGGCAGAGCATAAAACAAACTTAGGGAAGCAATTATTCAACTGATATTTTTCTTTTTTTGCATTTTCAAACATATGAAAGTAAAAATATTTATTAGGTTATAAAATAAATTTTAGGATATTTTCTCTTTCCATGAAAACACAATTTTAGATATGTCTAAGAATATCATTCCGGTTATAATATTCCTGAAGATGCAATATCATATACAATGAAACAATCACCATGTCATACGTCACTAAATTATCCTGGGGTACCGAATCAAAAACTAGCTTTTAGACCCTGTTGTTTTAATGCACAAAATTTTTCTGAGAATGTTGAAGAAGTTAATGGATGTGTCATTTAAATCAAATAGTGATAAAATTGAAACAGAGAAAACTGATAGTTGATGAACATAAAAGCCTAACACTTTTAGGAAAGTTCCTGATGTTGCAGCATTGACAGTAACCAGCCACAAATTAACTATCCTTCAGCAGAAAAGAAGAATTTTCACAAACAATGAATTGGTTATCTTTGCTTTGACTTTTTTGAGGACCTACGCTTTTCCAGTTTTCTCTGTGTAGCTTCAAATTCCTCTTCAGAGGGTTCTGGCATTTGATCCCCACCATACTTTGAAATTAGAGATGAGAACATAGAATTAAGGCGGTTTTTCCTCTCATGTTGACGCTGTGATATGATGGCACACAGATCTGTTTCTGATTGTTCCTTTGATGATCTGCAGAAGATTTAAACATCAGTATGCCTAAGTTACAGCGCAACAGAAAAAGATAAAATCAACCCTGCTGATAAACTTACTTTGCCTGCCTTCTTACGGGACTGGTAGGTGGTTTGGTTTCTGATATTTTTTTTGCCCATTTCTTGTAGGCTTTTGTTTCCTTTAGTTCTCCTACATGAACGAAGAGAGGAGAACAAGCACCAAGGAAAATGAACAACCCGTGTAAAATATTTGTCTGTATTAATATGCTGAATATCTCTGCTTAAAATAAAGGTGACTGCATAGTCTCCATGTTATCAACTTCAAAATCCATCCCAGATATTCAAAATTCAATACAGTTCTTTTCTATCAGTGAAACCCACGTCTAGATCAGACGTCTGGTATAAACTTGGACAAAATATAGATAGTGATATTCTTACCAGCAGCTATAGTCTCATCAAGAATATCCTTGAATCGGTGCGAATCAAGTTTAGGATCTGAACAAAGCATTGAACAGAATAACCTGCAAAGGGAGGGAAGTTTACCAGTTATCAAGCTGAAGTCCTTTACCTGACATAATGTTCTTGCTAATCACAATGTCTTTTTACCTATCCATTTTACCCTTGTACTTCTTGTAGAGGTTAATCAAATCATTTTTCTCGGAATCAGATCCCCTATAGTTTGCTTCAAACTCCTCAATATCAGCTTCAGTGACCTATTGACAAATATTACAAAACTACATAGATGGAAACAAGTATACCACAATGGATACTGAAGAAAAGGGATCATATACTAAAACATGTACCTTCTTGTACATTGCTTTGAAATATTCTTTGAGATTCTGAACAACTTCCCCTGCAAGCTCCTGTTTTTTTCAGAAATAGTAAGAAGTTAAGTTGTATATATCCAGAACAATGCTAAAGTATCCTGAAATTCCAATCTTTCATTTTGTTGTAGTGTTATACAGTGATATTGTTATATTGAGAGAACAATTTCCTCCAAAATCTCCAGTGAGTTGGAAATTTTACATATAAACAACCTATTCAAACATTGCAAATTACAAATCAATTATATTATGACTTTACTGAAACACTTACGGCATCATCAACACAACCAGTCTGATCATAAACAGCCCGCTTTTCTTCATCCCCAAGAATTGAGAAAACATGTTGTAATTGTTGAAACTTAGCTTTAGCTTCCTGTAAAAGATGACCAATTACAACCTAAAGATATCTATTATTTTAGTAAATCAATTAGAACAGCCGGAATGGTTAGGCAAAACACCTCATCACCAGGGTTCTTATCAGGATGCAGCCTCAATGCCAACTTGTGGTATGCCTTCTTTATTTCCTGTTGAGATGCTGTTGGCTCCACACCAAGAACCTAACAGAAAAATCAAGCAAAAGGTCACTAACCAAAACATCCTTGTTCATTAGCACCAAGAATAGAACAATAATTTGAAGAATGCCCATGAGCTTAAGTGTGTCAAATGCGCAAGAGAATAGGAAACACTGGAAATACTGATTTCTTCTTTTGTAAAGATGAGTACATAGGAAATTTTATTCTCTTGTCCCAAAGACATCAAACCAATTGTCTATACTAAGGGAGGAGCAAAATGAACGTGACTGTGCAGTTGTGATCCTTAAATTCCTATGTCAAGGGACATTCAGGTAATTATTTTCCAAAGATTGCTATTAACATCCTCTCTAAATCTTTTAAAAGTTATCAAAAAGGACAAAATTAGTGAATGAAAGTTCATTCACACTCACCACTACTGTATAAGACGTACTGATACTATGTAAATCATAAGTGAGACTCATTGAATGCAGAAGGAGATCCACATAATTGTTATTTACAATAAGTTTCAGCCAATACTGGAGAGAATTTAAGAGTGTGTTGTCTAGCATCCCTTATTTCCATGGTTCTTGGTATATCCTTACAAAAAAAGAAGAAGAAAAGAGACTAGTATCTGAAAATTAGTTCAAAACTTCAACTACATGTCTAATGATCCCATATCCTTCCACTCAGACCAGTAAAATCAATCTAAGTTGTTGTATGGAACTCAATGGATAAATAAGTATGAGACAAAGGAAAAAGATGTTACAATGGTTTTTCAACTAACAACATTATATTCAATCATTATTCACTGCAAAGACAAACACCATTAGCACCAGAACAATCTCTCTTCAAAGTCCCAATCGAAATACACCAAAAAATGTAAAATATATAATACAAAATCCCAACAAACACAACCTAGAGGTTTAAGAATTGAACCCTGATAAGACTATGTGTCAAACTGAAAAAGGAAAAACAAAACTCATCGCTACTCATATAAGATGAAATAAAATAAGAAAAAATAGGTACAATAATACGATTTGCTAAGTGATAAAGACTGAAGCGTTAAGATAATGTGAAGTACCTGATAGAGGGTGTTCTCGTTGTGATCAGAAGAGTGGGTTTCGAATCCCTCATCATCATCAGAAACCCTACTTCTCTTCTTCTTCCCCATTTTGTTTAAGGTTATGATATAGATATTCGGTTTGATGTGAAATGAATTTTATAAGTATAAATAAAGAAAGAAATAAAAATAACTAGAAAAATTGAGATTTAGTCAATTTGTTCCCGCCTTTCTCTTGTGGTCTCAGTCTTTTCCCCCGCTGGGGACCTGTTTTATGTATAAAAAATGTTCAATCCCATTTAGACAAACCCAATTGCAATTAATGAATGTGTTTTAATAATTTAAACAAGATATCATACTGTAATTTTATAATACAAAATGTAAAAAAATGAATTTATAATATATATTTGAAATATATATAAAAATATTTAAACATAATATATGTATCATATTTAAACTAAAATTTTAATGATGTACATCAATATTTATTAATAACAATAAGTTTAACTTTTTTAAAAGTTTAAATTATAATTTATTAGTTTTGTGAAACTAACTTGACTGAGTCATATACTGGTTTTACTATTTTTTAACAACAATTTTAGCCTTTTTATTTGATGGAAACCATAAGTATATTTTTACTTCAACACTTCCATAATTTAAGAAAATATTATAAAAACACTTTGATAGTTAGTTTATTAAAAACAAATACTAATTTATCTCTCTCTGTATATGACTCATAACCTATGTTTCACACACATGTAATTTATGGTGAAAACAATTTTCTAATGCTACTTAGGATTCTTGTAAGAAAAATGTTGAACTCTTCGATAAATTATTAATAAATAACTAGAAAGAAAGGTTATATGCACGGAGGAGTAAGAAAAAAAAAATTAAAATTATTCCCACTTCTTAGCTTATTTAGGCGACTTCATTTTGAATCTCTTTGACTAAATAGTTTCTAGTGCTATTCTACCTGTTTGTTCTACCTGTTTGGATAAGAGAGCAAGCATACCATATTTTAATTTCTTCAAATTACTACAAGAAAACTATCCCTTTATCATCACACAAAAGTTTAAACTACAAAATGTTTACATTACATTCAACTTTAGCATAATTAACCTTAATTTGGTTGAAGCTATACTTTATCATCAACCATTTACGTTTGGTCTATGTCTATTTAAAAAAAAATAATAATAATCTTAATGTCAATCAGACCAGTGCTAAATTTGGCTACATGAACATCGAGCTAACTACTGCTTACTGTAGCTTTTGAAAAAATTTCATTTGTTGTTATATGTCTAAACATGGACATATAATTTAAATTATAAAAAAATAACAATAACATATTAAAAATGATATAGAAATCAGTAAAAGTTTACTGTGATAATGATTCACTCATCCTCATCCAATTATTAATCTTCATAAAGACTATTACAAGGGTCAGAAAAAAAATATAGAGAGAAAAAAAAAGGGTCTTGGTCAAGCATCTTCATCTAAGGATTGACTGTCCATGTAATCTTTGATAGTGTGAATGTCCAGACTCACCACTTTTAGTGTAGAAGTCTAACTGTGCTCCAAAGTTACCATGCCTCAAGGAAACAACAAACTCAATAGCAGAGCCTTAGGTATCTCTTTGGCTACTTTAATCCCCTTCTCAACAGTCACAGCCTCTTGCTCAAGACTCTAAAATGAGTGACATCACATAACAGAGGTTCACAGACAAATTTTGCAGTGTCTTAAACCCTACCTTGACTCTTGTCCCTAGCAAAGTCCTGCAACAAAAGCCAAGCTTTCTGAATTTGGTTAAAACGTTGCTGAGATGCTGAGAATCCTTCCGTTTAAAACAAAACAAGCTGTATAAAAATGATGCATACGTCAACAACTTCCGTTCTATCAAACCCATTGGCAGACTTCTCATTATGACTGACCAAGAAAGCAGGATCCATAAACTTGTCAGATCTTTTGGATGTGTCTCTGTACCTGATGGACAGTGTCATGGTCCTTTTGCTCCTCCCCCTCTCCTCTTCATGTAGATAATTTGTTTCCAATTGCATATTTGATGATCTCTTGAAGATTTAAACATTGAATATTCCTAAACCTTGCAGATAAACTTACTTTGCCTGTCTTCTTGAGGGACTAGTTGGTGGCTTTGTTTCTAATATTTTCTGTGCCCATCTCTTGTAGGCTCTTGCCTCATTTAGTTCTCCCACAGAAATGGAGAAAAGAGAAAATAGGTATCAAGATGAATGTTGAGCAACAAAACAAAAAATATTGTCTATTTTAGTATGCACAATCTCTCTTCACTGATATAACTGAATGGTCTCCCAATTATGGTATGGACTCAGATCTATCTCACATTAGCAAAAATTTATTTTCCTTTTCTAACAGTGAAACCTACGTCTAGATCAAATGATTGATTGATTGATTTGGTGTTACAAGAATATCCTTGTTTTGGGTGAGTCAAATTTAGGATCTGAACAAAGAGTAGAACAGAATAGTCTGCAAAGGGAGGTTACTCCAGAGGTCAGGCTGAAATCCTTTACCCAACAAAAGGTTCTTGCTCAACACAATGTTTTTACCTGATCACATTACCCTTGCATTCCTTGTACAGATCAATCGGATCATTCTCCGGAATCGGATCCCTTATGGATGGATTGCTTCAAACTCCTCAATATCACCCTGTGGTCTATTATTGTATATCAAAGCAACACAAAAGAAAACAAGTCTACTATCACAGTGTGGTATTTTGTACAGTAATCTCAATAAATTCCATCTTTAGTGTTCATGGTGTATTTCCCAATAAAGATATACCAAAAACTAGACCAAAGAACACAGAAGAATAGACTCATAATCAATGACAATAGACTCATAATCAATGACATTTACCTTTACTGTTGCCTGGAAGCCGTAGACCGATGAAGAAAGTCACTGTGCACCTAAAGCTCCACAAAGAAGCCCAAAATCCCTTAGGAGCTCCCATTGCTCGTCCACCCAGTTCTTTGAATACCAGTCTACAACCTCATCTTACTTTCAGCTCCTCTAAGCACCGTCTTTACGTAGAAAATACCTCAACTTTGGCCCTTTTTACCTTCAATTGGAGAAAATAAATATTGGAAACTACATGCCCGGGGATACTAATAGCAAATTTTCTGCTAGAATTTGAATTCCACTTTCTTGCATATCACATCATACACTATGCCCAAGTTTATTCAAAATTGAACTCTGTGTAGGACCTCCATCACATTCAGGTCGTGCTTATACATTTGCAAGAACATATAACCAGTAGCTCTTAGGTTCTGATCCAACTGCAGCCAGGCTGCTTTGTTGTCCCGAAATCACTAATCATATCTCTAACATTAGCTGCTTCTTCCCACTGACCTGCTGCTGCACAGATATTTGATAAGAGCACATAAACTGATGGATTGTCATTCTCTCTTTCCAGAAGAAGTCTGGCAACTGCTCTTCCTAGCTTTAAATTACCATGAGCTGCACAAGCACTAAACATTGACCAGCACATATTAGAATGTGCTCCCAAATATCCATCTTTAATAACGGTCTCTGCCTCATCAAGGTATCCATTGCGACCTAGCAGATCAACTAAGCAAGAAAAATGATCCACACTTGGCAAAATTCCATAAACTTTTACCATTGTATAGAAAATACAGGCACCGTCATCGACCAAACCTGCATGGCTGCAAGCAGAAAGAACTGAAGTAAAGGTAGCCTGGTCTGGTCTGATTCCAGGTGTGGTCTGCATTGCCTCAAAACAGGACACAGCTTCTTTTCCTCGTCCATGCTGTGCATAAGCAGATATTATAGCATTCCAAGAGATTGTATCTCTTTCCACCATTGCACCAAATACTCTCAAAGCCCCATCCAAAGATCCACATTTGGCATACATTGTGACCAAGGCATTACCCAAAGAAACTTCTGAAGAAAAAGCATGTCTTAGTATGTAACAATGAATCTGTTTCCCATGACTCATGGCTGACATGCCAGAACAAATGCTCAGAACAAGACTGAGGGAATAGGCATTTGGCTTGATTTGTGCACGAAGTAACGCAGAGAATTGTTCTAGCCCTTGTAAAGGACGTCCATTCATCAAAAACCCAGATATGATACTGTTCCAAGATATTAAATTTTTATAGGGAACAGCAGAGAAGATTTGAAATGCACAGTTCATCTTCCTATGTCTGCAGTATGCAGAAACTAACACATTCAAAACTTCAATTTTACCAAGCCCACTTTTGCATAGAAGGGAGTGGATCATCTCCACAACTTGCAAGGAATCTGTAGCAACCAGCAAACTTCCATAAGTATACTCGTCTGGTTCAATTCCCTCCCTCCTCATTTTCAAATAGCTCAAAATTGCTTCTTCTTCGAGATTTTCTTGTAAAAGCGTTGAAACCATTATGTTCCATGAAACAACATCCCTTTCTCCCATTCGCTCAAAAATATCTCGAACCTCATAAACCTCCCCAAACCCAGAATACATTGTCAGCATTGCATTGCTCACAGCAACACAACCAATAAGACCCATCTTGATAGCTTGAGCCTGCGCTTGACAACCAGCTCTTAAACATGAACAGGAACTCATGACACTCACAAAGGTAACTTCCGTTGGGCCAAAACAACCCTTTTGCATGTCTCTGAACATCAAAAATGCATCCTCACTTCTCTCCTCACTTGCAAAACCATCTATCATTGCATTATACGTAACATAATCACACGTGCCACCTTCTTCTGCTTCCTCAAACACCTCACAAGCATCCACAACACACCCACACTTAAAATACATAGTGATCAAAGAATTAACCACAGAAGTCCAACCCAAAAAACCACTTTTGATAACCACCGAATGCACGTGCCTTCCATAATCCAAAAGTTCCAAAGAGCACAAACTCAACATGGTGGCAAAAGTGTATTTATCAGCCTTAACACCCATATTTTGCATGTCCCTGAAACACAATATTTCCAGTCAAATAATATCACGGCATGCCACATACATTCACTTTTTTCAATTTTAACCTTTTAAATAAAAATGAGAAAAAAATTATTAAAGTAAGAGGAAGATTTCTTTTTATATTAGGCAAAAGAGATGTTCCATGTGCGAGGCAATCCTACCCAATTCAGTAGGACTATTATGCGCAACTAAACTGTCCCTCCATGTATTTAATAGAGTTGCCTACATAGGGTTAAATTCAACTGACTACGCTGATACAGTTATGTGCAAGTTGATCCACACGTTCGGTGATAAGTAAAAGGATAATGGTAGAAAAAGGTAAGAAAAAAAGTAAACAATTCCAGCTGTTAATGTTTATATTTCAACACATTCATGATTTATTATGTATGTGCATGTAATATCTATTTCCAATTTTCTCATCAATAATGAATTGTTATTTGGAGGAGTTGAATCTAGCAAATAATGAATGTGATGCAATATCACTTGTTAATTTCATAGGAAGTTTAACTTCTACACTTTTTTAGTATAAAGAGTTCTAAATTCAACCAATAAAAAATCATTATAGCACGACTCTTATAATTGTTACAGGAAAAAAAAAGAAAAGAAAACTTATCAAACGTGACAAGTAGAATGAGTGTAAAAACTTCATACTATTAGACTATGTATATTACTGAGAAAGGTTAGTTATACACTCTAACACACTTTTTTGAATACATCACCTACTATTGGCATATTTCTTTTTAAATAAAAAAAATTGGCGGGTTTGACATCTTATTTAATGACTCTGTTTTAATTTCATTGTTTACAATACATTCCAACAAGTTCAGTCTTAACAATAAAATAGATATATCAATAATTATATTAAAATCTAAAATTGTAAAAGAATGAAGAGTAAATAGAAAAACAGTATAGAAGAGTAGCTTCTTATGAAATCTCCTGATTAGAGTAAACTTGGTAAAATTTAAATTTTTTGAAAAAGATATGATCCAAGTAGAACAATAACCTCTGTTTTTACAAGCCCTCTAGCATTTTTTATGATACCTTTTATATATTTCCCAGCTAAAGTGTTGATATTACTTAATTTACCGCTAAAGCGAGTTCCTAACCTAACTTTGATCACCTGAACAAGTTAAAAGCAAGACCTTCATGGCCCTTGTCCGCACACCCGGTAATGACAGCGTTCCAGACAGCCACGTGTCGTTTGGGAATTTGGTCGAACAGTTGAAGGGCATGGGTAACAGGGGCCAGTTTGGCGCAGGCAGAGAGCAGCGTAGTCCACGAATACGCGTCGGGGCAACGGATTTCGGTGAACGCGCGTTCGACGGAGGCGAGGTCGTGGGTCTTGGCGTAGAGCGAGAGGAGGGAGTTGGCGACGTGGGAGTGGGCCCAGAGCCCTGTTCGGACTGCGTGCGCATGGAGCTGGGGGCCGAAGGTGGTGTGGCGCGCGTTGGCGGCGGCGGTGAGGGCGGCGGAGAGGGTGTAGTGGTCAGGTGTGAAGGAAGAGTGGGCGAGAACGAAGAGGGTGAGGGATTGGGTGTGGTGGTTGGAGCGAGTGAGGTCTGCTAGCATTTGATTCAGCTTCAGCAGACCTTTCATTTCTCATTTGCTTATGAAACAGAGACACTATGAAGAAAGAAGAAGAAGAAGAAGAAAAAGGAAAAGAAGTGTACCAGACCAAACAATTAGTGATACTAATTTTTGCAAAATATGAAATTTTATATAATCAAATTTTGAGGATTAAATAATATTGTGACAACGTTGTTTTGTATTTAAAATTTAAAACTTAAATAGAAAACATAAATTTATTATTTAAGTTTATATTAATTGTGTATATGCATTTTTTTAATGTTTTGACAAAAAATTAAAATGTTAAAAATATAAATATTATTAATTAACAAATTAAGCAGGTTGACAAATTAAAATTAAAACATATAGAAGATTATTAAAAGCTGGAAAAGCAATAATGAAACATAAAGATTGATGTTACTTATGTCGCATGAAATGCACAATTTCTTTTGTAATTCTTATAAAGATATATGACAATTTAATATTTGTGAAATTAAATAGCTCAAATTTTAGATTAATAACATGCGAGACACTCTGTATCACTATACAACTAAATGACATGACATATCATTGTAAAAGTGGATGTATATTACACTAGACACTAAAGCAAAGAATAAAAGTATTTTAAGAGATAGAAACAACAAATGATTAGGGGTGGGCAAAAAATCTAATTTTATTGATCCAATCTACTTTTGCTCCAATCCAATCCATTTATAATCCATTTTATTAAAAATCCAATCCATTTAAAATCTATTTAATGGATCTGGATTTCAATCTAATCTACATTTTATATATTTTATGGATTGGATATCCAT
>Ga0214542_1000030_pt1 | contig 172959 bp, 71 predicted proteins | sample CNSS1metaG_FD_160096 | JGI IMG/M metagenome (GOLD analysis project Ga0214542, IMG submission 160096) | Root nodule microbial communities from cowpea collected in UCLA plant growth center, Los Angeles, California, USA - CNSS1 | ecosystem: Host-associated > Plants > Roots > Nodule | place: USA... | reverse complement strand
TATATATACACACACACACGTTGTTTATGTCCACAAACCAAATTAGGCCAGTTATTGGTCAACCACTGTTAACAAGTATTGTTCTTGAAGTTTATGCTCTAAGATGAATATACAAGTTTTTATGCTATAAGATAACATTCTAAAAATCAAGATATGATTTTTCAAGCACAAATAACACACAGAATCCTCAATTGACAATTGACAGCAATTTATCTAAATTACAATTGGATATAATCAAAATACTAACCATCCTCATTCCAGATAAAAATTTGGATGTCTTCCAGAAAAATCGTTTTAAAATAAATTAGCGAAAACACAATTGAAAACATAATTGCAATAATATATGTGTGTTTATATTTTTTAATTTTTATAAAAGTTTAACTTAAAATTAATAAAAAATATAAAATGTGTATAAAAGAACTTTTAAAAGAACTTATTAAAATAAAGATTAAATCATTTCAGAGGTCTCTATTTTTGTAGCGAAATCTCAAGTAGGTCCCCCATTTTTATTTGACTAAATTGAGTCTTATTTTTGAAAATTCGTTGCAATCGGTTTCTTTCCGTTAGTTGTCCAGTAACGGTGCTAATTATGTGCCATGTGTCAGCACATGGTTTTTTTGATTTTTTTTTTATTTTTAATTTTTTTTATAATTTTAAAAAAATAAAATAAAATTGTCACGTGTCAATCTGACATTGTGCCACGTGGCAGAGACAGTGTGATGTGGTAGTGACAGTGTCACGTGTCACTATTGGATGTCAAAAGTCTCACTATAGTCCCTGCATTTGTTATTTTTTCTCAATTTGGTCCCAATTTTTTTAAAACTGAATCAATTTCATCCCTATATCAAATTTAATTTGTATATAAATTTACAATGGTATTTTTATTATAATTGATATCTTTAACAAAATTAAGTTTATTTAAATGTATATTTTGTATTGAACTTTATTTAAATATTGTTTCAAATATTTATATATCAATAATTTATAGACAAATGTTAGAATTGTTATAATTATTTTTTTAAAATTTTATATTTGAATTTATAAAGTTTTTATTTTTAAAGCAACCTTAACATTTATCTATAAATTATGGATATATGAATATTTAAAATAAAATTTAAATAAATATCAGTCCAAAATATACATTTAAATAAATTTATTTTTGTTAAAAATATCAACTATAATAAAAATACCATTGTAAGATTTATATAAAATTTAAATTTGATAGAAGATGAAATTGATTCAGTTTTAACAAAATTGGGACCAAATTGAGACAAAATAACAAATATAGGGACTACATTAAGACTTTTGACATCCAATAGTGACACGTGGCACTGCCACTGCCACATCACCTCGTCTATGTCACGTGTCACAATGTGCCACGTGGCACAATGTCAGATTGACACGTGACAATTTTATTTTTTTAAAAAAATCAAAAAAATTAAAAAAATTAAAAAAACCATGACACATGACACATAATTAGCACCGTTACTGGACAACTAACGGAAAAGAACTGATTGCAACCAACGAATTTTAAAAAATAGAGACTCAATTGAGTCAAATAAAAATGGATGGACTTACTTGAAATTTTGCTACAAAAATGGAGACCTCTGAAATGATTTAACCTAAAATAAAATAAATTTTTAAAATAACAATTAAAAGTAAATTATTTATAAAATAATTAATTTTTTAAATAATAATTAAAAGTAAAATTAGAATAACGAAATATAAACCAAATTAATAATATATCTATTGTTATAGATCATAATTGAAAGTATTATATTGAAGAGAAGGACAAAGTAGCCCTTCATTTTCTAACAGTTATACTTCATTTTATCAATTTTAGGATAACTGTCCTATTACTCCTACCCTACACCCAATCCTGAATTTAGATTCTTCACTACTGGTGCGGAAACACGTACTGTACTGTGCGGATGTGGAGGTACGTTGATTTGATAAAAAAAAATAGTAAAATATAAATTAATTTACATTTTCTTTAGATAATTTTTATAGATTTTATAGATAAGTTTTTTTTTTTATTAAGATAATTGTTTTAATTTTAAAAAGTTGTTAAATTTTAAAAGAACTTTCAAATTAGAAAACTGTTAAATTAAGAAAAAGTTCTCTTAAATAAAATTTATTTTTAAAAGTTATTATTTAAAAGATAAAATAGAAAGTGAAATATGAAAAAAAATTACATAATTATATTTATTAGTTTTCCGTGTGTATATATTCACTTTTTTTATGATAAAAAATAACAATAAATTATTATTATTATAATTATAAAAATAAATTTAAATAATTTTTAGTTTTTCTGTGAATAATAAAGTTTTAATTTGTAGTTTTTATGTGCACCTAATTTGTACTTCTACTTAATAGTTATTTTAGTTTAAAGAAAAATGAAATTTTATAAAAATTATCACTATAAAATTAATTAAATAATTTTTTAATTTATAAAAATAGTTAAAATATAGAAAAAAAATTGTGTACACTAAAAAAAAGTGAATTATCTTTATATAGCGGGATAGATATTGATTTTTTTTTGTACTCATAATACACCAATTTCATATTCTAAAATATTTTAAAAATATTTTAAATTTGTATGAACTAAAAGAGTTATATTATAAAAAATTATGTTTTGACGAGATTTTTTTTTGACAACTTGAAAAAAATTTCCATAAATAAAATTAAAATAAATAAATCTTTTATTTTTTAATCTAAATAAAGTAATAAAGTTGTACATTTTTACTTAAATGGATAGTTTGTCAAAATTTGTTAAAGTGTATTTTCTTTATATGATATCATTTTAGGGACACTTTTAGAAAAAATTATAAATAATTAATTTCACACTAATTAAGAAATTCAATTAATATAATTTAATTTCACTAATTTCTATAATTTTTTTTAATTACCTTTTATTCAAAATTGACACCATCAACAACAAGAAAAGAGCCATAAAAAAATAGAGTAAGTTTCTATAAAAGAATTCAAAACCAGAAATAGGAGTAGTAAGTATACATTAATATGAGTTCCTCACAGCAGTTCTGAACAGTTTTGGCTAAGATGAAATAAATGGCGCTAAGTCAAACAAGGCAAGGCAAAAAGCCAATAACATAGCCAAAAACTCTGTGGTGCATTGGAAAGGGGAATCATATTTGATGTTCTTATTGAAAGTTGAACCCCAACATTATCAAACCCAACCACCCTCATCAAGTTAAGCACAAGTGACACATAATTCGGCAACCCATTTGATTTTACCAAAATTTTGGCGCATTGAATTTGCATGGTCGTTGCAGTGCAGAGACAAAGATGGGTCCAGATGAAGAATTGATTCCTTTTCCCTTTGTAACTTCCAATGTGACTGAGACGCCTATTATCTGTTTGATGCAAAGTCAAAGTAGACTAAGATGACTTACAAGAAAATGTGGCCTTTGTGAGTAAGCAAAGCACACATTCACTCCACAAAGTAATCTGATTCCTATGCATGGTTAGCAGTGAGAGGACAAGCAAACAGAAAGTTTCACATCAATGGTTCAGCAAATCTTTGTACTTCACTTAATGTTGCAGATTTAGTTACCTTCAAAGGAAGGTGGTCCAAATGATGGCCATTCAGAATTGTGACACTCCTCACACTGCAAGTCATGTGCCATCCTCCACCACAACAATCATTCAAAACTCCTTCATAAACAATGTCCAACCCTAGCTTATTCCACCCAAATCAAATGCTCATCACATCACCCTTTCTTTCTTTGTTTGTTTCATACAAACTAATAAATGAAAGAGCCTGAAAAGTGGGTGAGTCATCAGTGAAGACAAGGAGTTAAAGGAAAAGGGTCCCCTCTTTTCTTTCAATTCTGTAATAATTGTATATATGTGTGTGTACAAAAGCCATGGGTTACATGCAGATTTACTCAGAAGCTCCAGAGAAACAAAGTGTGTGTGTGTGAAGTGTGAATTGAAGATAACGTGAAGTCCTTGGAAGCCAAATCCAAACATACACAAAGGTGTATGTAGTTTATCTTTTTTCTGCTTTTTGGTGAGATTCACTTTACTGCTTCATTGATTCACATGCTTCATTCATGCGTTTTCTTGTTTTAATTTCTGGTATCTCTCTTCATCTTGGAAAAGGAAACGGTTGTCCAGAATATCATATTCTCCTCTCCTTTTTAGAAGAAAAGAAGTAAAATGAAACAATTTGGAGTAAACGTAAACCCTTTTGTGCATGTAAGCATTGGAACAAGAAAAAGAAAGACAGAAACCTCAGTTTCATGTTTTGTTCTTTTTCTGTGATTTGTTCTCTTGTTCTTCCCTTTATTGTGAGCTCTAGAAAAAGCATTATGGGTAGGTTGGTTGGTCTCAGTGGAAGAGAAAGTTGATAAAAAGTCCAAGAAAGGGTACACGCGTCTCATTACAGATGGGACACGTAGCTTCTTTTATACAACATTAATTCTGAGTTTGTCATGCATTAGTCTTTGACTATGGATGACTCGGAGACAGAGTTAAAGGGTTTGAAGTTACAACATTAATTTACATTTATTACATATGTTGTTGGTCGGTGGTTGCCACCCTAATTCCAGATAGAATAATGACAACTCGTATAAATTGAAGTAAATGTTCTGATGTTGTGATATGCAGTAGTAGTAGCAGCATGGAAGCAATTGAATTTGGTTTATCAAATGGCACAGCTACAGGTATTCATTTCTCTTGAAATTTTAGTTTATAAACACAACTTTATCATTGAAATTTAGCACCATTTCTTCAAGATTTGTGATTGGCCAAATACCCTTTTGTTCACATGATATTTTTCTTGTTTTATATTCTTTCTCTCTCTTTTTTAACTCAGAAATCACATTGTTGTATCTTCTGACAAAATGTGTCACCTCAATTAGGTAGCAGAGATGCAGAAGTGCATGCCTTGCAGAAAGCTCAAGACGAGAAGAGTTTGAAAATTCAAGAGCTGAAGAAACAGATTGAATTGACAAAGTGTCGTTTGGAAAAGAAGAAGAAAGAGATTAGTGAGGAGAAAATGGAAGGTTTCAATGCCCTAAGCAAGAAATATAGCAGTCTGAGAGAGGAATACAATGGAATGTTAGCTGAGAAATTAAGGAAATCAAAGTAACTCTCAAATTATTAAGCCTAGCTGAGATTATTGTTAGCTTCATATGTATTTATCAAATCTAATTAAACTTATGTTTCTCAATGTTGTTTCTATTTTCTGTTTCATGAAATGATACTAATACTTTGGTTCTATCAAAAGAGAAGAAAAAATAGATAATAAAATATAAGAGAGATTGCTCTTTGACTTAGAACAAATTGTGCTCACATCTCAAAATATCAATTTTATCATTTAAAATATAATTATGTTATTTTTACAAATTTTTTATCAAATCGTCTATATTTATTTTTTTAATCAAATTCATTAATATATTTAACCACTATTTTGGGTGATGGACCACAATGTCCATTAATGGAATTAACGCTAACATTGGAAATAATTGCAAACTAATTAAGTTGTATACTACTCTTCTTCATGGAAACTTCTTAAAACCTCTCTCACAATGGCTTAAAGATTATGTAATTGCAAACTGATTAGTACATATAATTAAAATTACTTTTATCTTTTAAGTCTTATTATATGTATTGTTTCTAGGGTAATAAATATGCAATATTACTGTTTACCTGTGATTAATTAATTGTGCTGATTCAAAATTATATTGGGTGGATTTTATTTATGAAAGTAATAGAGTTGAAATGTCCTACCACGTGATTAATTATGTTGATTCAAGATGATTTTAGGTAACATATTGAGATAAGTCTAAACTTTGAGTAATATTACTTTAGCTTAGGATTGTTGTACTATCCCTCTTATAAATATGTATCAATTTTCACTTTCTACATCTACATGACACTAGTTCAAACATCAAGTAGGAATTTTATTTCAATATTGAATGAAAAATCATGCCTTTTTCCTTAACAATTATTTATAAATGTTACTTTCAACAAAAATAATCTGTGTTTTAATGTAATTATAAATATAAACAAATCATATATATTTAATAGAGTATTTTTTTTCAAATTATTTAAATTCATCAATAATTAAATCAAAACTAAAATTAACTATTTTTTTAATATAAATAATCATACTGTGTATATTATGTGCATAAAAATTATCTCTATTTTATTTTGAAATATTGTTTTGATAAATCATTACAGAAAAAAATTTCAATTTAAGTAGAATTTATCTTGTATTCTTGTCAAATATTGTCATAATTAAAATATGATAGATAAGAACAATCACATCTTCAAATTTAAATGGTTAAGAAGCTCCACAGTCAAATATTGAAGTTAAAACTTTAAACTATTTTTTTAATATGATATTGATAACTTATTAAAAAAAGTAATAAATAATAAAAAGTGAGAAAATAAGTAAAAAAATTCATTATAAATATTTTTACATTTTTTATATTTTCAAATTTAATAGTTATTTGAGTTTTATCTTTACCAAAAATAATTTATTGAATACTCGTTTTTTAAAACAATAGAATATTTTATCTATAAAAGTATATAAAGGAATATCCTCTTTTATGTCAATATTTAAATTTTTTTGTTTTATCTTTAATTATTATTTTTAAAATTAATTATTTTATAAATAATTTGCTCTTAACTGTTATTTTAAAATCTCTTTTGTTTTTAAGCGTTATGTTGAAAAATACACATTTTATTTTCAAATTTAACATTTAAAATTTATTTTAATAATTAATTATATATTTTGTATTCATCTTAAATTTTTTTTTATGAAAATTAAGAAAATTCCGTGCGATCGCTAGTTGTATATTAATGATAATAGAAAGGTTTGGGGACATGCCTCTTATAGTGTAACTAAGATGCTAGAAGCCTGAAATTTGTATGACACAGAATTGCATGTACAAGAAGACTTGACTTTTGGCCGTCAATTATTTATAAGAGTTCAAAATTTGCCTTTAAATTCCAACCACTTATTTCTCTCTTCATTATTTCATTCACCACGATCCTTAATAGTGACACATAGCATATTAGTCAACTATAGACTTTATGTAAATGAAGCTTCTTATTAAAAGAAAAATGATTTTGCTCTGGTTTTTGGAAAAAATATGTATTTTGAATACTCTGCTACTTGGAAAACTTTAAAGAATATGATATTTATTTATCTTTTTTGAATATACAATTGCATCATTAATGTAGCAAATGAACTCAATCAAGGAAAACAACAATAAGTAAACTACTTCATGGATCTAAATCAATGTAACAAATTTATTAATTTAATATATTAGTCTTTTATTTCAGTGAACATGTCCGATTGTGAACTTTACTTATAATCAAAAACCTATTTAAATTTCGACTTATATAAATGTAATGAATTTTGCACGTTATGTGGAAAATACGAAATGATCATAACAAAAAAAGGGCCTACATTATTTATGTTATAAGTTCAACCGTCACATTTAATTAGGCGACTTTGAACTTGAAAATAGTTGCAAAGTTCTACTTTCCGATCAAAATCTTCAATCTAGATTATAAGATACTACAAGTAGAAATCAACTTTGTAATATACTTGTTCTTTGTTCTAATCAGGTTAAAAAAAAATCTTAATTTAATTTTATAGTCAAAATTTCAAATCCAAGACTAACCTTATTTTTTAAGTAAACGATGAGTTCAACAAGATATATATATCAATTTATTTTCCATATGATTGATCATGTCACCTTATTTCTCAAGAAGACTTTATGGTTTTAAAATTTTATTCAATGTCACACACTAAGCTATATTAAACTTACTATAAAATGAAATAATTAGTATTAATCAAAACTTTGATTAATTTTATATTATATTACATTTGTTTTTTCTTTTCGAATTTCTCTGTTTGTTGTAAAAGCTTATTCAAGGAGTTAAGAACATACACAGTTTTAATATACGTGGTGGTGGAACCGTTGACGAACGTATCAACATCAGTTTGTCGCATTCTCGTTTATTTCCAAGTTGATGACAAAGAACGAAAGTCACAACACACAAGAATGGAATTAGAACATTAAAACATCAAGATAAACATGAAAAGATTCTGAGACATTCATTAATAATTAGGTTTAGGAACATCATGACATGCACTTATTATATATCTCAGTACATTGTCGGTGCATATTATTAGACATCTTTATTCTTATGATTATTGTAACAACACCGAGTTTATTATTATGATCATTGATCAATAACCTGTTTCAATTGAAACCGAGTTGGTATTTTGGTGATTTGTCAGGATTGAAGAGACCGAAGTGTCTCTCAGTTTCTGCACCATCCTTCTGGTTTTCATCGAACATGGCAAAGAGATAAGTCTCTATGGGTCCATTAGGCCTCTTCGGGGTGCCACCCTTGGCATGAGTAATCAAATTCCTGTAATACGTTCCTGCGTTGTCAACACTGGCTCCGACATCACCTTCCGATGGCCACCCACTCTCCGACACGACAACCTCAACATTCGATTGTCCTATTTTCTCAAGAGCCGCGTACAAGGAATCCAACGATGCATCGAACAGGTTTTGGTACCCAACTTCGTTGTTGCCTTGTTGCGTAAACAAGGCGTAATCAAGAGTAATGCTTTGCTGGTTTTGAACGTAGGCGAAGTAAGGGTACACGTTTGCGAGAAGCGGGGCACCGTTTTGGGCTAAGAAGTTTACGATCGGAGTTATGTATGAAGTTGCATCGTCGCGGAAAACGCCGTCGTTCGGTGGGTAGGAGTTGCCCAGTAGAGAGGTGTCTATGGCGGTGGAGACTTTGATCTGCTCTTGCAAATTGGCTGAGGAAATTGCGGTTTGAATGCTTTGAAGTGCCGGAAGAACTGAACCTGCTAAAGCGTCGCCGGAGGGAACTTCGTTGCCGACGGCAATGTACTTGAAATTGACGTTTGAATAGGGTGTTACGTACTTGTTGACCCAATCTGAGGCACCTCCGGCGTCGGTGACGGATTGAAGTTGGTCATTGGGAACACCGAGTATCACTTCTATGTTTGATCCTCCGAGAGCTTGAAGGGCACCTTCGTCGGGGTAGTATAAACGGATTTTGCCAATTCCGTTTGATTTGTAGAGATCCACCACTTCTTGCCTTGGTGGTAGATTGTCTCCGTTTGCTCCGTAACACACACCAATGGATTGTGCCCCTACATCATCACACACACACAAATATTAAGACACGTATCTACGTCAATATTATTGTCATCATTTTTTTTATATTGATATTAATATTGTCATTTTTTTTTAATTTAAATCGTTAGTAGTTAGTTTTTCTTAGGGGAAGAGTTTATATCAATTTATTTCTCCCACCTTTTTATAGACCCTTTCAAATTAATCTTATTTCTCCACAGATCGAATTCACGATCTTTCCCTCCTATCCCTTTTCTTCTTTCTAAATGCTAGATCATCTTATCGTCCTTATAAATTATTGTCATCATAAAAATATAACTGATTTATAAATTAGATGTTTCATTAATAAATATTGATATAAAGTATCAAATATAAATATGCATCGAACATGAATAGGTGATCAAAATTGAAGTATTGAAGTGTGTCAAAGTCAACAAGATGTGAGTCTAAATCACATCTAAATGATTGACGCCACTTTTGCCTCAAGGCTTTAATATTACTTACGAGTCTTTTCAGAAATAATCATCGAGAGAGACATAACACTAATAACTAATGCGACATTAGTTCATTAATAGTTAATAGGACAATGATATTTTGATTATTAAATTTTGACAACTTTTTCTTATAACATGAGGTTGTATTTTCTAAGTGGTTTTAGAATATTAAAAATGAGTAAATGGAAAGATGAAAAATCATTTAAAAAATATTACATAAAATTATAAGAGAAAATTGTCAAAATTTAGTAGTCAAAAAATCATTAATAATGATTCAATTTGAAACATATATCATTCTTTGTTGTTAATTTGAGGTTATTTTAACTTGATGGTCTGAGTCAAAATTCTTTGGAACAAAAACACAAATTAGAGACTCATCGCAAGAGAAGACTCATGTGTGTATATATATATATATATATATATATATATATATATATATATATATATATATATATATATATGTATGATTGAAAATAAAGAGAGAAGAAATATAAACCAGTAAGTAGCACTGCAGTGGAAGATAATACTGCAAGAAGCAGCAGCAATGTGGCAGACATGGCTCTTGAGAAGAACTAAAAAAATTGATTACACTCACAAAACTATGTATGAACTAAGCTCTCAAACACTAAGTGATAGGTATATATTTTGCTCCACAATCATGGACTATTTATAGAAGAAATGTGGTGAAGAGTCGGGAGAAGTTGGATTACTACATGCAAGACTTTTCGTGGCCCCGTCAATCACTCCATAGAAAAACAAAAACGATATATAATTAATAATGAGTTAGTTATGTATTCACTTTTAATGCAATCTAATTTCCTTAAGTTAAGACACAGGTTTATTCGCTGATGGCTTTGAACATTCTTAAGAAACATACGTAAATATCTGTGAGAATAGGTCCCTTATTATCAACGTCACCCAAACGTTCCCGTAGCCACAAATCAACCCCAAACGTCACTCGTTTTTGTTTCTTCTTCTTATCCTCAAGTTCTAGGAGCCTCACTTTGCATTCATTGTACTGTATTAGACTCTAAGTCCTGAGTAAAAACATAAAAACGTTTAACTTCGTATAAAGAAAAAGATACGACGAAATAATATATCGGAAAGAGAGACTTGAGTGTAATTTACATAAAGGATCGCTCTTACTCATCTAAAATATTAAACAGAATGGATCTATGATGTTTAACTTTATTACTTTTAATTGATGTGTAAATTAAATCTATTTTTGAATTTTTAACGATAAACTCATTAGTTTAAGATTTTAGATTAAAATTTATATTAATTTGTTACTTAAGAAATACATGTTTGATTACACTGTTCATTCTCTTCGAAGGAAACATTACTTAATGATAATAAAAAAAAAGATTAAATATGTTTTTGGTCTTTCAATTTTCAGTGAAATTTGGAATTAGTTTTTTTTTTGAAACTTTAGTCCAATTTAGTCCTCTAACTTTTTAAATGTTTAGATTTAGTCATTTCAACTAAATTTTGCTAAATTTGTTTGACATTTCAAACGATTTTCCATATAGTAGTTGAGTTGTTAACATCATTTTCCATATTTTCGTTTCAATGTTAACTAATAAACTATATGAAACGAGTTTGAAACGTCAAATACACTTAATAAAATTTGGTTAGAATAACTAAATCTACACAGATATAAAGTTGGGGGATTAAATTGGACTAAAGTTTCAAAGAAAGACTAATTCCAAATTTAACTGAAAGTTAAGGGACAAAAACATATTTAACCCTAAAAAAAGTTATTTGAGACTATTTGACAACTCTTAGAAAAATAAAATATTCTTAACAAATATTAACTTTTTTATTTTCAGAATAAAGATAGAGTGAATATAATAATGAATAGTAATATCAAATGATAATAAAAAAAATGTAATGTTAAAATATCAGTGTCTTTAAATAACATTAAGCTGGTGTAGATGAAATTTGAAATTATTTATCTATAACAATATATAAAGGGGATTCCCTTTTTAAAAATATCGATTTTACCCTTTAAATATAATAATTTATTAAATTTTTAAAAATTGACCATTACTTTTACAAATTTTTTATAAAATCGAATGTCTATGCTTCTTCTCTTTTTCTTTATTTCTCAATGATTAATCTTTTATCTGTTCTAATATATTTCACTCTATTTTTAATAAATATAATTTTAATTCATATATTAACTTAATAATATTATAGTATTATCACCTACTAATATAATATCACGCATATTTACAAAATGTATACACATGCGCGTTATCATCGTTGTCAGTCAAATTAAAACAGGTTCAGTTATTTGGTGCTAGTTCCGTGCGTGTGTAAATCTGTAATCAGCTAAAATAGCACTACCTAGTCTGTATTGTTATCATGTATTGACCCGTAATGTGTCAAAATTGCCGTCTTTTGCTAAGACTTTTATACATACAGCTACATCATTTATTTTATCATACTGTAAAATTAAATTTGCTTGAAAAAGTGAAAATAGAAATAGTGTATTTTCAAATGATTCCTTTCCCAACATATATCACACCTCTTCGTATTATTATGGTTGAGATCGTAGGTTTTATGTATTCTCCTTTACCAACGTATCAAACCTCATGCATCCGATAAATGTTAAAATCTATACTTTGTCCTTATTGCAGAAAAAAGCTAGTACAATACAAAATAGACTTTTGAATCGAAAATTCACTTCTAGATTACATATTTTTTATAATAGACTTTTGGAATGATTTTCCGGTTGTATAATATAAAAGAGGTAACTTTCAAATCTAGAAATCTATTTCAAATTATAATCTAGAAACTACTAATACGTCAAAAAATACTTTTGAATTCTACAATCCAACAAAATTTTAGATCACATAATCACGAACAAAAACCAATGGAGACAGTGAAACTAGATGTCTAGGGTTAATTGTGTCTTTAACATACTTAATGGAGGTGCAAAAAGAATTCCTCACCACTCAAATAACCTCACTACTTCTACTGAGCCCAAACTGAACACCTCTATTTGAAAGTCTCCCATAAGGTTTTTCTTCCTGCACCTTCACCAATAATAAATGCACCCTCTACTAAAACTAAAATGTCCAGCTTCATCACACCCACCACCACGATTGCTGCCACTATCGTCATCACCGTCTCATATGGAAAAGAAGAGAGAATGGATTGCGGAAAAAGTTCATTTCAATAAATTATTTCCAAAACTTATTTCGTTTTTTTCTATAAAGTTTATTTTAAAGAATTCGTTGTAAAGCTTGTTTTGAGAATTCAATTCTAAAAAGCTTGTTCCAAAATATATTTCATCGGTTTTAAAAAATTTGTTCCAAAAATTATATTCCCAAAATTTATTTTAAAATACATTTTAGGTGTTCTAGAAATTTGATTTTGAAAATTCCACTAAAAAAAACCATTCTATAAATCATGCTCTAGACATCTAAATCAAATTATCTAAAATAAATCATCCGATAATCAATTATAAGAAATAATAGGATCATTTTTAAAAGGGTTAAATATATTTTTTGTCTCTTAATTTTCAATGAAAATTAGAATTAGTCCATATTTAAAAATTTTGTCTGATTTAGTCTTTCAACTCTATAAATGCGTGAATTTAATATTTTTAACAAAATCTTGTTAAATATGTGTGATGTTTCAAACACGTTTAAAGATAGTTTCTTAGTTAACATATAAAAATGTATCAAACAGTATAAACAACGTGTTTGAAATATCAAATAAACTCAACAAAATTTAGTTTAAATGACTTCATTGACACATTTACAAGATTAATAAACTAAATTAGATTAAAGTTTCAAATAAATGCTAATTCTATTTTTCATTAAGAGTCAAGATACCAAATCATATTTAAACCTTATTAAAATTATGAAAATGAAATTCATAAGATTAGGAAAAAAAATCCACACAATATTACCATTATGGGCGTAAAGATGTCGATGAAAAAAAAGGGAGTTTATTTATTAAGGGATAAAATTAAAAAGGAAAAATATGTTAAAAAAAATCAAATATTTGATGTTTTATTAATTTTCTACGGAATGAAATGAATAATATAAGGTCAACTTGCCTCATTCCAATTATTTTGAATTTTGGTATATGTTGAAAATATGATAATTTATAACATACTCATACTTGTTAAAATATTTGGAATAGAAATTAATTGAATTAGGTTGGTAAAAACATGAATGAATTAATATTAGTTTTGTTTTGAACTTGCCTTTTGAGTAACTAATTGGAACTACAAATAATGTATGATGCATTAAATGTAAAATTGGTGTATAATAAGAAATGTTTCAGAATGAGTTTAATAATAATAATTGAGTGTCATAATGAATATTACAGTGATATATTTAACTCCAAATTACTATACAATACATTTTGTTTATAATAAGTAATTTAAATTTAAAATAAAGAAATTTATAATAATTTAATAATATAACTTTTTTACCTTAAGAATACATAAATATTTAAATATTACCTAAATATAAAAAATACCAAACTTCACATGATATCTAATGCAGTTAATTTTCACGATTGAATAAAGTAAAATAAAACAGTCAAGTAAACTATTTAAATGTATATAATACAACAAAAATTAATTTTTTTTGTAAGTAATCATTATAATTATTTTCCCTATTAATAATCATACGCCCCAAAATGTGTTTTTTTAAAATCAATGTCAAATATTGTTATTAAGTTTTAGATTTCAAAATTTTGGGGTTAGTTGAGATATTAACAGTGTGTGTATGTATTTTTTTCTTTTCAATAAGATATTATTAATAGAGGGTTTATGGATGTTGCACAAGTGTAAGGAAATGTAACACTTTCTTTCTGTTTCATCACAAAAAGTCCACAACAAGACTTTATACAATTAGAGCACACGTTTTCATATTTGTATTTTAAAGAAGAGAAGAGAGTGGAAGAAAAAAAAAGAAAAGAAAAAATCATTAATTATTAGTTGCCATTAATTTTGAATTTAGAGCAAACATATTTTGTTGCGTTCCAATGATTGCTGAAACCCGACGAAGAAGAATCGTCGATTCAATCACTACTCCGATGATTCCGACGCGTCGTCTCCGGCGACTTGCTCCCTCTCACTAGGGCAGCGCCACCTCCTCCGTCCTTTGATTTGGATTATCGAAAATCCAAAACGACCGAACCAACCAATGGAATCGCCCAACGTCAGTGACGATAATAGGTTTCCGAATCCAAAAGCGAACGCGACCGCGACGACCTCAACCTCAGGTTTCACGTTCAGTAGCACCTCTTCCGTTTCGGGCATATCCCGGCCCAGATTCGTCAAGGTTCGGAAGCCCAACAACGCCCCCGCTTTCAATCCATTTCGCAACGGAGCTGCCGCCAATGCTGCATTTGCGAACCCCGATTTTGCTGCAGGAATCGGCGATCGATTCCAGAATCTCAAAATCGGCGAAGATTTCGACGCCGCACGCCACGGTGAGTTCGTGTTCGCCACTAATACTTCTTCGCGTGTTGACGGAAACTCGGTCTCTGAACAGATGAGCAAGTTGAAGATTGTAAACGAAGGTGGAACAGGTTTTAACGAATCGGATTTACGGAATGACCCGAGGAAGAAATTGAACATTAAGAAAGGAAGAGGTAATAATGCTGCTACTGAGAACTCAACTCATGAAGTTTTATGTCAATTGAAGAATCTGAATGTGAATGACTCTGTTGGTAGTAATGTTCGCAAGAGTAAACTTGATGCTAAACCTAGTTTGGAGAATGTGACTACGTTTGGAAAATATGAAATGGGAGCGGGTTTGTCGGAGAAATTTGAGAAGTTAAACCTAGTTAAGGAGAAGAAGGAGGATTGTGCAGAACCGAATTTGCGCGATCCTTTTGTGGAGGCAATTGACCGAAGAGGTGCTAGTGGTGGTGGTGCTCAAGTTATTTCTGAAGATAGTGGAGTGTCACAAAGTGCTGCGTCGGCTTCGTCTTCTATGTTCTTTCAGCCTGTTGGAGTGAGCAAGAATGGGGGATTTGTGTTTACTGGTAAGCAAGATAGTTCAGGCTTGTCTTCTGTTGAGTTTAAAACACCCGCATCAAAAGTCGGCAAAGAGGGTAAACTTAAGCAAAAAAGTAGCAAAATGAGGATGAATAGAAGTAGAGAAAATCTGAAGCATTTCAGCACAACCCAGCGATGGCATGGACATGGAGAGGGTTTTGCTTCGAAGGAAAGTGTTCCCCAAGACCAACTACAGGGTTCACCGATGGATGTGTCGCCATATCAGGAAAAGCTTGCTGAAAATGAAAGGTCCAGGGAAAGTTCTTTGACATCCGACGAGTTATGTAGTGTGGATAAGAACCCCGTAGTTGATGATTCGGCAACATCATCTGTTGATCCCATCGACGAAGATCTAATTGCCGCAACAGAGAGTTTGAATATAAATAAGGGTGATGTTGCCTTCAGAGACACAAACCCGGATCAAATACGTGCAAATAGTTATGTTGAAATCCCAAAGAATGAGTCAATTTCTGGGGTTGAAACTAAAAGCTTTAAGTCTGCCAATGATCAAGTGGACATAACTAGTGACGCGGCTGGTGTATCAGGAGAAACCGAAGCCCATATTGATAGAATGGTGAATGTCGGTAGTGCTATGAGTTCAAGCAGAGCGAGTGAGTCTGGCTTCACGTTCGCTGCTGCTTCTTCAGCTGAAGCTCAATCATGTAGTCCAAAACGACATCACAAAAAGAAAAATGTCGGTCTCGATTCTCACAACTACTCACCAAGCATAAAGGTTCCTTATTCATCATCTACCGTGGCATTTACTCCATTTTCTGGAACTTCATCTCTTTTCGCATTAGGGCAAGGTTTAAAGCCCAAGGTATCCCCTTCTCAGCCCAAAACAAGTGATTCTGATGAGAATGAGAAGGGGTTAAAGGAGACTTCTGCTTCTATTTCTGCTGCAAGTGTTGCTGCTCAAGAAGCCTGTGAAAAGTGGAGGCTTCGGTGAGTATGTATATTTGATAGTTCCATTACTAATTTTTCAGTCACTTGCTTGTTGTGTAAGGCTTGGCTTTTTACAATTGCTTCTGATTTGTATACTGAAATAGAGTACAATATACCAATGTTTACTGCAAACACAGAAATGGATTTTTGTTGAGTAACGTTGAAATGATTTTGGCATAATAATTTACCAACATTGCAAGTTGCAACCCTCATTCACTATACTGAATATGCTCTATGTCAGAGGAAATCAAGCCTATAAAAAGGGGGATCTTTCTGCGGCTGAGAATTGTTACAAACAAGGACTTAGTTGTGTATCTCAAGCAGAAGCATCTCGTAACTGTCTCAGGGCTTTGCTGCTATGTTACAGCAACCTTGCTGCCACACACATGTCTCTTGGTAGGATGAGAGATGCACTAGAAGATTGTAAGAAGGCCGATGAGATTGATCCAAATTTTCTGAAGGTGCAACTTAGAGCTGCAAAGTAAGTTTACACTCTTTCTTCAGACTCCCTTTCTACACAATGATTTAAGTTGTATGAATTTTCAGTTTCATGCGGGATGAGTGCAACCTTAGTAGATATAATACTAGTGGGAAGCTGCGTGTAAATGATAATGATGTAAAAAGGAATGGACCTAGCTACAGAGCCATTGAAAGTGTGCGAAAACATTAAGGGTCATTTGGTTAGATTTTGTTTTTTCCTGCTTTCACTTTTAATTACAAAATGTCATATTTTTTCAATTTGTTTCCTGTTTTTAAACAATAAAAAAATGTTTTCACGATTTCTATACAAATGATTGAAAACAGGAAACAAGTTAAATCATAGTGGTGGTATTTTTGTAATTAAACTGAAAATAGAAAATGTTTCTAAAATCCATACGGCCCTTGTTAAGCATCTAATGCTTGATTACTATTTAAAAATTTGGAAATACATTTTATCAATAACAGGAAGGCATACCAGGAAATACATTTTAGTGTCTAGCATTATCATACTTGTTCCTCATGTCTAAAGTTTCATGTATCGTGATTGATGATTGCGTACCTGAAGTCCTTTTGTTTTCATTCTTGTTTTAGTTGTTACCTTGCTCTGGGGGAAGTTGAAGGTGCATCACAGAATTTTAAAAGATGCTTGCAATCGGGAACTGATATTTGTGTTGATCGAAAAATTGCTGTGGAAGCCTCTGATGGCTTACAAAAGGCACAGGTTTGATAATAATATATTTTTGACCGATAACTTGATATTTTGGTTAATGTTTTTAATTAGCTACAAGCTGCACATGCAATGAGTTGAAATTAGAGCATGTTAGACTGAACTGGTTTGACATGGAATTTATCATTACCCTTCTACAGTAAATCTTTCAAGGGTTTAAAGTACATGTAATCAGTTTCAGTGTGTGTGTGTGTGTGTATGTATATGGTGAATGCTACTATGGACCACCTTTAAAGGTGGTCTACGCTGAACCAGTATCATTGAACCATTAGATTAGTCTACATATCACACATATCCTACATCTTTCACACGCTGAATAGTGTCTTCCTACTCCTCCACTATCTACCTCCCATCCCATCCCAAGAATTCCTTTAACTGACTTTCACCACTGCTGGAGGCAATTTCTGGTGACGGCATTTTGGATTTTTATCTTCTTTCATTTCTACCACCATGCATGGAAAATTATAATAGAAGATTCAGAAAATTTATGTTTATTATAATATGAACAACTATCATTCATGAAACTCCCGTAGAAAATCCACATAAACAATAATTACGTTACAAAGAACAGAGAATAAAGAAAAATGATCAAAATAATGGCACAAATATACATATTAAAACTTTTTAGGGAAATGAATGAGTGGGAGAGGTAAACACGGGTTAATTTTCCCCGATTCGCATTACAAAAGAAACCCACACACAATGTGGAAGTCCTCTTTTTAGTTGGCCGTCTTAATTTTATGGGTCAAAGATATTGGTAAAATTTTCTCTGATTTATTATGTATATATAATTGCAATCATGGTTATCAAACTCTAGGGTTAACCTGTAAACCCTTGAGTTTATGAGTTCAATGGGGGCTCACGAGTGAACTTGTGTGTAAACTCGTTTTTTGATCAAACTTGGACCAGACGCAAACGAACTCATTGGACTTGGTACAAACTCGCAAGTCAGAGGTTGAGTGAACGGGTTAGGGAAAAAAAGCCAAAACGACCTGGGTCACTTCGTTTACACACGATTTTGGTTTCACGCTTCTTACGAAACGTTGGCCTTTCAAATCTCGTCAACATCACCAATACCTCTCCTGTCCTTTCACTTTGACTTGTCATTGCATTCTGCCCTCGCTGCTCTCACATTCTGCTCTCGTTGTGGCATTGCGTCATCTCACCTTGAGTCACCTTGCCGTCTCCTCCTCTTCCTCCTTCAGCTAGTTTCTTTGTTTGAAGAGGCTTCTCAATTTGGGGCTTGCTTTTTGAGAAACATTTTTGTCCCTCGATTTAGTTAGGGTACTATTCTTAATATGGGGTCTTTGATTTATTCAGGGTATTGTTTTCAATTTTGGGTCTTCGATTTTGCTTAGAGCTTGTTTTTGTTTTGTGGCTTCAATTTAATATGGATTCTGTACTAATTTTATGCTTCAGTTTTAATTTTATATTGGGACTGACTTCAATTTCTTTACCGATTCATGAATGTGGAATTGGTATCATAATTTTTTTTTTAACTTTTGCATGAAATAGACTCTTACGAGTTTGGTTTACGAATCAAGTTTACATACCTTCCACGAGTTAGTAGATTCTCGAGTTTGATAACCTTGATTGTAGTGGATTCTTTCTGTTTTATTGCATGGTCCTTATTTTTGCCTTCACATTATGTTTATGCATGTGTTGGAACTAATTTAAAAGATTCTTTCTTGAGGGGAACAAAATGAGAAAAAATGTTTTATGTATTGGGATCGAAATGCAAAAATATGTAAAGATTTATCACACATCCACAGACCCTGTCAAAAATTCAATGGCCAGGCCAGGACTGATTTGCTAATGATGTTATAATTTTTGAAAATGGTGGGGTCATTTCAAGGAACATGTTTACAAACTTTTTCATGTAGTGAACAAAAATATATTACCTTTTATTGATGTTTTTTGCATTTTCTTCTCTATTCATCATAACCAGATCCCAATATTTTTTAATTTATGATTTTTTATGTGTGTGTGATGTGAATGTTGGTCCCTCACATTCTGAACTGATTAGTATTTTTAATGCATATGACAGAAAGTATCAGATGTGATCAATCATTCAGCTCAACTTTTGCAAAGACGAACATCCACTGATGCAGAGAGAGCACTGGAACATATTGATGAGGCACTAATGATAAGTTCATACTCTGAAAAATTGCTCGAAATGAAAGCAGAGGCGCTGCTAATGGTTAGTGACTCTTTTTTATAATAAAATGGAATTTCACCAAGCTTAGGTTATGATTATACGACTATCTCAAAATTCAGCTTGAGTCTATTTGTGCAACAATTTGTACCAGTTATGTCTGTGTTGGATAACTTTTGCTACACGTATCAGCTTTGTAGATATGACGAGGTGATTCAGCTGTGTGACAAGACCCTTGATTCTGCAGAGAAGAATACCTGTCCGTTGGATGCTGGTTGCCAAGTCACAGATCTGGATAATTCACAACTGTCAAAAGGTTTCTACTTCAGAATTTGGCGATGTTCAATGATGCTTAAAGCCTACTTTCACCTAGGAAAATTTGAAGAGGGTCTTTCTTTGCTAGAGCAACAACAAGAAAAGATGTCTGCCGTAAACAAGTACGTATTACAAACACCTGACTCATTCACCCTACTCTGTCCCTCATCAAATGTAAACCGAAAAGAAAAGGGGAAAATAAAAATGTGAATATTTGATAGCTATGGTCCTTTTTATCATCACCTTAAATCCTCTCCCTGCAGGAGTGGAAGCAAGGTTTTGGATTCACTCATACCACTAGCTGCTCTCATACGTGAGGCCTTGCATCATAAGGTTAGCTCATGTGTTTCATGATATCTTTATGCTGATTATTTATATTCCTTTTGTCTGTTAAATACCTCGATTCCTAACATTTCCACTGTTTCAAAGTATACTTTTCTATCTTTGTCTTGTGACCTAATTGTTATTTTAGCTATTTTACTTGAGTATATTATTTTATTCTAGTATGTCTTTTGGACCATATTGAGTTCTCAACTGACTTTTAAAATGAAATTTTTATTAGCAGCATAAATCCTTTTACCTACAAGCATTTATTGCATCAATCATACTGATAATGCTTGCTATTGCTCTAGGTGACTGTCATTCTGCTCATGCTCCTTTTTTTTATATGTATTTTTAGGTTTTCAGGGAAGCACTGAAACTGTTCTATTTGAGATTTTTTTACTTTTTTGTAAAGCACACAGCCACAGATATATATGTTCTTATACTTTGGAGTTTGGATTGACACAACCAAGTACATCAATAGCTTCTTCAAACCCATCTGACCACCCATCATACACTAACACTACCCTAGTTTTCTTCAAATTTATAGTTTGTCCTCTTCATTTGTGTTTCTATGCTCTTCTCGAGTATAACTATTCTATCACAAAGAAAACAATTGAAGTGCCACATTCACGTCATATTCTAGGATGGTTTTGTTAGTTTAATTCATTTTGTTCACTTGTGACATAAAAATTGCTTTTGATTAGGATTGGTGTAAATCTATTCATATGTAGACTGCAGGGAATGCAGCATTTCAAGCTGGAAGGCATGCAGAAGCCGTTGAACACTATACATCTGCTTTGTCATGTAATGTGGAGTCCCGTCCATTTGCAGCCGTCTGTTATTGTAATCGTGCAGCTGCCTATAAAGCTTTAGGTCAAATAACTGATGCTATTGCAGATTGCAGTCTATCTATAGCACTTGATGGAAATTATTTGAAGGTTTCTCTCCTTAACCGTTACTTCATTTTTTTCTATTGACATGTTATAATTGTTTTTTCTAGATGTTATAACTGTGTTTTTATCTATCAGAGAGTAGCAGTCTTAGCTTAGTGTGTTATGTTCTGTAATAGAGTAGTAACACATTAATTTTTTGCATCTTCAATAAATCTATTTTTAATTGTTATTCAGGGAGTTGTTTATTTAGGATTTACATTTATATGATAAGTATGAGAAAAATGTTTTCATATTCTTGCAGGCACTTTCTAGACGTGCAACTTTGTATGAGATGATCAGAGATTATGCCCAAGCAGCCAGTGATCTAAGGAGGCTTGTCTGTCTTCTCAGTAAGGGATTGGAAGACAATGCCAATCAGCTTGGAATATCTAATGATTTGAAACAAAATCGTATTCGTCTGTCTGAAGTGGAAGAGGAAGCCAGAAAGGAGATCCCTCTCGATATGTACCTCATTTTGTAATAATCAAACTCCTTTATCTTATCATTTTATAATGATTGGCCCAGTTTAAAAGTCAAATATCGTACTGAATAAAACTTCTGTTTATAATTGACACCATTCTTTGTCTAGTTGTTTTTCATCTGACAGAGAAAACCTAATGCCAGCTAAAACCCTATTTGTTGTATGTAGAGAAATATCATCATTTGTTTAAGGACATAAGCTAACTGACATTATGATTGCAGGGGAGTTGAACCATCTGTTTCGATATCTGAAATCAAGAAGGCCTATCGGAAAGCTGCACTTAGGCACCACCCGGACAAGGTTGTTTAATTGTGCACTTTGTTTGGTGGTCATACTAATTAGTAATCAATCTTTTGACATTTTATCTTGTTGTGTAGGCTGGCCAGTCTTTGACCAAAAGTGACAACGGAGATGATCAAATTTGGAAGGTAATTGCTGAAGAAGTACAAAGAGATGCTGATAGGCTTTTCAAAATAATTGGGGAGGCATATGCTGTCCTGTCAGATCCTGCCAAGGTATTTTATATATTTTCAACTAAATATGTTGCTGAGAGGCTTGCTCTATGCATAATAATTAGAAGGAATTAAGAGTATTATGCTACGTATTCATTTGGTCATTATTCCATTGATGCAGCGGGCTCGTTATGACGCAGAAGAAGAAATGAGGAATTCCCAAAGGAAACGCCATGGACCTATTGGTAGAAACAATGTGGATGCCCAGTATTACCCATTTGAACAAAGCAGCAGAAGACAGTGGAGGGAGGCTTATAAGTCTTATGGTTATTCATCTACTCGAGCCTCTGAACCTGCCCGATCAAGCAGGAAATAAGAAACTTTTCATGGAATGCTAATACCTTTTAAGTTATCCGCTGCATTTGGCCTTCTGAATTAACGCATTATGCTTAGTTTTGATGCATTGAACGAGCTGTTTCGTGGGTTAATCCTTCGAGTTAGGAGATGTGAGGTGCAAGAGATACAAAATTCTGCAACTGATGACGTAGCATTTGGAGAAGATTGGCTCATTTGCTGGTCAATGCTACTGGTCACTTTGAGAAGTAGAATTCTTCACTTGGCAAGAGAACGACACGACGGTTGCATCCTACGAGAGTTGTCTTCTTATACAGCTGACCATGACGTTCGCAGTTTGGCTGCTGAAACCAGCACCTGAAGCTTGAAAATTTTGCTTTATAGTCGGGCAAGGTATTTTTTTTAGACATGTAAATTTTACCCACACAAGTTCATATTGAGATGTACAGACGAAATTTAATCATACCACCACAGCTATTGTAATTACCATACCCAGTTGGGCTTGTGTAGAAAAAGTTCATACCAAGGTCCACGACTTAGCATTTGTTAGGAATCCTACCAATGAATGGAAAATATTAAGGTTAAAGCTGGGACTGAAATCACGTGTAATACTTCTATACAATGTTATTTAAACCAATGCTTTTAGAAGAACCAAAAATTATACTATAAAGTAATCCGAAATCACAGTATGTATACTGTTATTGAACAAATTTACACCACAATAAATGTTGAATATGTATACTGCTTTATACTAGTTTCAAAACAAATTGGGTTCACTCATAACATGAGTAACCCTTAATTGAATAATTGGTGACTTTTAGTTAATGCTTATGAGTTTCTTGTTTTATTAGAGTTGTAAAGAATAAACATCGTCATTCCTTTGGTGCCTTCTTTAAAGAAAAAGGGGGAATTTTAGAAGTAACATCCTAGTCATTGGTAACAACTGCTAAAGTAAAATAAAATCACAGATGACAAAATTCTGCTTTCTCTTCTTACCGAACAAATCCAAACAGATAAGCATTGCGTGCATTATTCTTATGGACATCAATTAATTAATCTCGTACACGCATGAAAATGAACGATGTCCCGAGAACAATACACTTACAGCCTTGAGTAATCAAAATGAATTTTACTGAATTTCACTTTTGCGTTGGTATGGACAGACTTATAAGTATATTCCTAACCCGAACTCCTTTGGGTTTGTTTAAACCCTCCATGGTGACCTGTTTATTTTTCAGAAACCGAAAAAAAAAAGTTGTTAACATTTCCAAATTCACCCATAGTACAGAACACGGGCACTATGGTTAGAAAGTGTACCTGTTCATTACAAAGTTAAAAGTTCCCTGGCTAGCACGCTCTAGTAGAGCTTCTCTTGCTTCAATAGGAATTCCTTGAGGCTGCTTGTAGAATAATCGGATGAAATTGTCATATATTTGTTTGCAAAGAATACAATAAAATTGAGACGTGGACACACATACCTCTTCAGGAAACCAGACTCCTGGTTGAGTGCTTCCTTCAAGAACTGCAAGTGCAAAAGCAGCCGTTGAAATTCCAACAGATCTGAAAAACGTGCACAGTGGCATTCGTCATTACCAATAAAAACAAACTACATTCCTGGTTTTATGAGATTAGAATCTGCCGAAGGTTGTTCATGCGGTAAAATTGTAGAAATTGATAGACCAAGAGTTTAACAGGCATTCAATCAGAAGCTAGCTTAATGTAAGCATGGTTAAAACTTTGCACAAAATTTCACCGAAAAATTAGAGAAAAGGAAAACTTACACCGAAAGTCTCTCGTGACTGAATACACCAACAGTATGGCGTCCACTTGCGCACTCCAAATCAACCTGTCCATTGGAGAATTTTATAACAAACAACTACGTAATTTATAGAAGAAAAAGACGGTTAACCCTTTGCATTCCCCTCACCCTCATTGATACGCGTTCTCCAGTAATCCCATCCAATGCTCTTACAAAAGGGCCAAACAACTGAACCAAACTCTGTACTCTATTTCTGTCTCTCAGAAATTCCTGCATGTTTAATCACACATCACTGTCAGATTAATCAACAACATCATCTTCAAGTCGATTTTCATGTTTTGTTTTCTCGTTATATTCCTCTTCCTAATTTTGTTTTATGTTTCCACAGCTTGCTATTATGTTTTTGCGTAGCTCTTGGTTTAAATTAGAGAAGGGGCGCAGAGCAATTAGTCTTATCTTCAACTATGTCAGTCCAAGTCAATGAAGAGCATACCGGGGTAACAAGTGTTGTCAGAGATTCCATTCCCCAATTCCAGAAAAACGGTGCTGTCCCAAATCGAGCACTTACAGTTGGCACTCTTAAAATCTGATGAGCACTCCTAACCTGCGGTAAATTCCTGAAAACCATGTATTGAGGTGAAATCCTAATTTCTGAAGAAAGGAAATATATGTTGCATATGGTCCTAAGACAGAAATACAAGTGGAAATAGTCTAAAGTTGAGTCAAAAGTTTCACATTAGATAAAATAGATAAAGTTAAACACTATATAAGAATAAAATCTCATAACACCGTTATCTTAAAAGTTTTGGATAGAAGTAGTGTCAAATGCCTTATGTGTAATACAAATGTCATATATATAGAACCACAATCTCTCCATGTCAATAATCCCATATGAGAAAAGGTCCGATGGTAAGCGTTCGATCCTAAAAATATATAGATAATTAAATCAATTCTTTTGTGGACAATCTATCATATAGGACTGATTATGAAGCTATATGACTTTCGTTTCCTATAACAATGGTTTTTATATATCATCAAACTTACATTAGATAAACATCTCGTTTGCCAATTCCATTTCCGAAGTCAATGTTGAGCATTGCACTATATGGCTTCATTCTGATCTTCTCTCCTAGTTGAACATTCCAGCATCATCATTTAATCCTACAAACAAAATGGTAATTTAATCTAGATAAAACAAACAACTAGATCAAGCTCTTTAGACAACAACCTTTGTTATACACAACTACTTCCTCTCCCAGCAGCAAGAGGGTTGTAGCCAATAAGGTTGGACCAGCACCACCAGTTCCAGCAGTGTAGGAGTAGAATCTGAGTTGACATAGTACCTTATAAGTGCTGAATTAACATGAAGCTCAGAAAATAAACAAACAAGAATATTTTTCTTGTCTTTTTTGGATTCTTTGTTTTTTTCATATTTCAGGCTGTGCTTATTACACCTCAGCAGGTAATAGCATAAAATATGCATTAAATTAGTAAAAGAACTTATTCCCTACATACCAGAATGGAAATAATTTAATAACATACGACTTTAAGGATGTATTTGATGTGCAATATGTTTCATTTCATTATCAATTATCTATAACATGTATAGACATAACATATCAGGGAATTCGACATATGATGAGAATTGACATATCAACCAAAATAGATTTGCCTTTAAAATAATAAATCATAAATTTAGAACTATATAAGAAGATCCACCAACCCTAGCTTCTCTGGCTTATCTTTACTTTCATTTGCTGCACGGACTAGCTCTGCTGCCATGACTGTACAATTATAGGAAGTGTTAGCAACCAAAATACAGCAGAGGAAACAAGATTGTCATTTACCATAAATCACGATCTCCCACTAATGCCACTTTAATTTGTCAGCATAGGTACATGTGTTTAGACCCATTTACTTGTGGTGTCCAGGATTAACTTTGTCTTTTGTAATATTTTATGCACAATCAATACTATACACCTCTCTTCTTCAAATATTTCGTTGTTATTTGTTTTCTACATAATATTAAGAGTCTCAAATGATCCATGTTTGAGTTTGAGTAAGGATTATTGTAAATTTTATGATTGAGAAATTATTCTTGCAGTAATTCCTTTTTCCTAAGTCTTAAGGTCTAAGACTTTTTTGCAAATTTTATAATTAAAAAGGATTCTTGCATTAGTTTTATTTCCTAAATCATAAACCTCTTTAGTAATTTTACTTGTTTCACCTTATCGCAAATTTGTTTTCTGCTATGACGCATGTTTGGCAGTTCTATACCATGGTTGGCTCACTTATGATTTTTTTTTTTGTAATTTATTTTATATATTTATTTCATTATAACGAAAGTAAATTGACTTAATTTATTTTTTATAATATGAAAAATAAAGTATTCACCTATAAATTGACAAACAAATTAATTAAATTCAAAATATTCAAACATTATTAAACAACATCCTAGCATCTAAAATATGAAATTATGAATTTATATAATTAGTAGTAAATAATTATAACAATTTTTTTTGAAAAGGTTGTAAAAATATGTTGATGGGTTAAGTGGGTCAACCACCTTCAACCTAGCTCGAATCTGTTTCACCTGCAAGTTTGTTTCTGCTTTGAGGCCTGTTTGGCGGTTCTACACCATATTCTTTATGTCATTTGAAGTGAGTTGACTCACTTACGAATATTTTCTTTTTTTTACAATTTATTTTATATATTTATTTAATTACAATGAGATTGAATTAACTTAATTTATTTTTTATAATAGAAAAATCAAAAGTATTTATCTAATTCTCGAAATATTATTATAAAGATAATAATTAGGGATTAAAATATCAATATATATAACTTGACAAACAACTTAATTAAATTCAAAATATTCAAACATTATTAAACAAACATTTAAAATATGAAATTATAAATTTATATAGTAAATAATTATAACAATTGTTTTTAAAAAGGTTGTAAAAAAGTTGGTAGTTAAGTGGGTTAACCCACCTGCTTAACTCAAACCCGTTTAACTCTTATGTTAAGTGAGTCAAATTTAGTTCAACCCACTTGTTAAAAAACTATTGTGTAAGATTGACTCACGGGTAGGGATGACAACGGGTTGGGTCGAACACGATAGTGCCTACTAGCATCCCGATCCGCAACAAAAAAAATTCGTCTGCTAACCCACCTCGCTACCTGAACAAGTACTTGTTTAAAAAATACCCACAGGTATTTTAAAACCCACAGATACCCCTGAATACTTGCAAATATTTAAAAAAATATATTTTATAAATATTTAAAATTAAATTTAAATAAAATTACAAAAAAAATGTAAAATAGAATATAAATTAAATTAAATTTAAATTTAATATAATAAAATATAAATTTAATTTTAATTAAATTTAACTTAATAAAACATAATTTTAATTTTAATTGTTTTTTTATAACGGGTACATTTAGATATAGATAGTATGATATCACATCCCATTCATTTATAAGCGGTTATTAAAATATCCCCTACTCGGAGTAATAAATTTCCGCAAATATAAATTATCCGTCACAGATTTTATATATATATATATATATATATATATATATATATATATATAGGCACAGGTATTTTTACCGTTTGCTAACGGATTAAGATGCATTTTGACATCTTTATTGGAAAAGATAACAATACTGCCGGCAGGTAAGTAAGTACCATTGCTAACTCCAGGGTCTATTCCTGTCGTTATTATAGCCGGAACATTTGCATCCGACGCCCTTTTCATCAATGATTTTGCACGCCATGCGTAGTTCGTGTCATCACAAACATCAATATACGCAGTCTGCGTCGAGAAACACAATTGAAATTTTTAAATGTGTATACGCTAAGATGCATGCACAGCAGCACAGAACACTGAACTTAACAATTCAGAAACTATGATAGCAAATAGAAGCTACCTTAGTATTTATTGCAGCTTCAAGCACGTACACCTTTCTGCGCATTGGAAGGGACCAGCAGCATGAATTACGAGATCTACACCTGCATAGATTCACATTTCCAATCACAACATTCAAAATCGATGTCAATTCACAGCACACAACACACTGAACGGGAATCGGTAGCGAGCTAAAACAATTTACGCTTCAACGCAGTTTCCAGTGAATTCACGTCGTCGATGTCAACACGAACAAACTCTGCATTTCCTCCAAGTTTAGCGGTGAGAGCCTCACCTTTCTCCCTGACACACGAATCAGAAATACACGCAAACACGATTTTAGCGGCGGTGCGTGTGGGTGCGTGTGATGCACGGGAACCGTGACTGACCTGTTTCGACCGGCGACGAGGATTTGAAGATCGGGACAGAAGTTTGAGAGCGCAATGGCGGTGGATCCTCCGACCCGGCCAGTCCCACCGAGGACGAGAATTCTCGAGTTGCGGATTTTCTCCGGCAGCGGCACTTCGGTGACCTTGTTAGTGGCGGTGGCGGTGGCCTTCAAATTCAACGGCCTCCATTTCAAATTCAGAGATAACAAAAGTGGCGCCATGGAATTCAGTTTTCTCTTCTTCCTCTGTGCACACTTCGCAGTAGTACATTCGTTATCAAATATCACTTTATCCCTGCGCTCGTTAAAAAATGTTGAATACCGTTGGAAATAACAAGTGTGAGGAATAGTTAATCACTGTATATAGATCAAGACCCGTGACCCCATTGTACGAATGAGTAACGACGCCGAGCACATGTTAATTTTATCAAGTCATCAGAAGTTACTTTGTTAATCCTATGTATATTAATTTTTAATTTAAGAAGAAGAAATACATAAGAAACTAGTATAAATATTTGATTTCTTGAAAGAGAAACAGAAAAGAAATAGAAAGTCTATCTTGCACAAATAAAGATCCTAACCGTATTAGAGCGAGAGCAGACCAACACAAGTTTTGTGTCTTTTTAGATAACTCATCTCAATCGTATTTTCAAAAACTGTTGGAGATTCAACTTCAAAGTCCAAAGGACAAAAAAAATAGGTCAAAAAAGTAATTTTCCATGCAAAAATATGTAAAGATTTATCACACAGCCACACCCTGTCAAAAATCCAATGGCCAGGCCAGGACAGATTTGCCAATGATGCTATCATTTTTGAAAATGGTGTGGTTTTTCATGTAGTGACCAAAAATGTATTTTGTAAATGTTTTTTTGCATTTTCTTCTCTATTCATCATACCATAACCAGATCCCAATATTTTTTAATTTATAATTTTGTATGTGTGGGTGATGTGAACATTGGTCCCTCACTCTCTGATTAGTGTTTTTAACGCATATGACAGAAAGATTCAGATGTCTTCAATCATTCAGATGTCATCAATCATTCGGCTCAGGTTTTGCTAAAACTGTTGGATCTTGAAAAAAAAAACGAGCCCAAACCCAATTACCACACTTTGAGAAAAAAATAAATTAAGAATTCATTATAAATATATATATAAAAGCGAATATACCTAAAAAATTACATCTACTCTTTAATCATCTAAGAAAAGTACATGTTATATATCATAGAAGAACACAAATTTCTACGAGTATATATCCCTAAAGAACAAGGAAGGAAAACCAAAATTTCATGTGGGTCCTACCAACGAAATTAGGAAATCATGTAAGATTTGAATATATTTTGATTTACTTTTAATCTATTATTTTAATCATTCTTTAATTATTATTTTTTATTTTTTTATAATAGTGTAATGTGATATCTAAAAATAATTAAATTGATGGGTTAAAATTAATCAAAATATCATTATTTTAATCTTTTAAGAAGAAAAAGAATGACTTCACCTGATGCAATTTGTCTTCTTTATTTCTCTGTATGACATGATGCTTTGTAGGGCCAGGGATGGTAGCAAAACTTATCACGTTTTGGAACTTGTGATGGTGTAGGGTAGCTTTGTTTCCTTTTAATTCACACGTTAGTTTTGTTCTCTTAGAAGTGGGGTGTGTGCTTCGTTAAGTGCCACATGCAATTTGTTTTCTTTCTCTTAACCAAGTAAGGCTGGAATCATGAGTTCGTGGAGTGGCATGTAAGGGTGTGGACACTAGTTAGTAGCCTCTATTTATCTTGGTTTAAAATATTCATAGCTTTGCTTTATCTTCCTTTAATTATTGCATGTTTAGACGCGTTAGGGAGACCCACACTATGTCATGTATTTTGTCATATTTAAAGTGTATTCGCGTGATATGTTTATGTGTATTTATTGTCTGCAATAATCGTATAACGGGTGTTATATGAAAACAGAAAGTAAAATAGTAATACAGATGCTTTTGATATGGAGTAAGTTGACAGATACTTTTGATATGGAGTAAGTTGACGAGAAGAAAGAATGAACTCAAAATTTTTATTAGTTTTTATTAAATTCTTTTAAAATAAGAGTGATGTAATTTCTTTTACTTTATTATTTGTAAAGTTTTATACAATTTATGTTTTTTACTACAAAATCTTATAATTATTTTGAAATTTTTATTGAAGTACGTTTTGTCAATAATAGTTTTTAATAAGTGTACATTTTTATAACTTTTGGAGTGGTGCATTCTTCTAAACTCTTGAGCCGCTTTTAATTTTTTTTACTATCTCAAAATTCAGCTTGAATCTATCTGTGCAACAATTTGTTCCAGTAATGTCTGCGTTGGATAACTTTTGCTACACGTATCAGCTTTGTAGATATGACGAGGTGATTCAGCTGACCATGACCTTCGCAGTTTGGCTGCTGAAACAAGCACCTGAAGCTTGAAAATTTTGCATTATGGTCGGGCAAGGTATTTTCTTTAGACATCTAAAATTTACCCACACAATTTCATATTGAGATGTATAGACGAAATTTAATCATACCACCACAGCTATTGTAATTACCATGCCCAGTTGTTAGGAATCCCACCAATGAATGGGAAATATTATGGTTAAGGCTGGAACTGAAATCACGTGTAAAACTTCTATATCATGTTAGTTAAACCAATGCTTTTAAAAGAAACAAAAGGTATACTATAAAGTAATCCGAGATCATAGTATGAATACTGTTCTTGAACAAATTTACACCACAATAAATGCTGAATATGTATACTGCTTTATACTAGTTTCAAAACAAATTGGGTTCACTCATAACATGAGTAACCCTTAATTGAATAATTGGTGACTTTTAGTTAATATGGTTCCGTTTTTTCTCCTCGAGTTTCTTGTTTTACTAGAGCTGTAAAGAATAAACATCATCACTCCTTTGGGGCCTTATTTAAAAGAAAAAGGGGGGAATTTTAGAAGTAACATCCTTGTCATGGGTAACAACTGCTAAATTAAAATCACAGATGACAAAATTCTGTTTTCTTTTCTTACCGAAGAAGGTTATATATAGGTCATTTTTCATCTAACAAATCCAAACAGATAAGCATTGTGTGCATTATTCTTATGGACACCTATTAATTAATCTCGTACACGCATGAAAATGAACGATGTCCCGAGAACAATACACTTACAGCCTTGCAGTACATTAAAATGAATTTTACTGAATTTCAATTTTGCGGTGGTACGGGCAGACTTATAAGTATATTCCTAACCCGAACTCCTTTGGGTTTGTTTCAACCCTCCATGGTGACCTGTTTATTTTTCAGAAACCGAAAAAAAAATTAACATTTCCAAATTCACCAATAATACAGAACACGGGCACTATGATTAGAAAGTGTACCTGTTCATTACAAAGTTAAACGTTCCCTGGCTAGCACGCTCTAGAAGAACTTCTCTTGCTTCAATAGGAATTCCTTGAGGCTGCTAGTAGAATTGGATGAAATTCTCATATATTTGTTTGCAAAAAATTGTCCTATATTTCCCCTTTTAGATTGCAAAGAATAAAATAAAATTGAGAGGTCGACACACATACCTCTTCAGGAAACCAGACTCCTGGCTGAGTGCTTCCTTCAAGAATTGCAAGTGCAAAAGCAGCCGTTGAAATTCCAACGGATCTGAAAAACGTGCACAGCTGCATTCGTCATTACCAATAAAAAGAAACTACATTCCGGGTTTTATGAGATCAGAATCTACTGACGGTTGTTCATGCGGAAAATTGTAGAAATTGATAGACCAAGAGTTTAACAGGCTTGGGTAAATTTTTCATTTAAGAGGGAAAAATAAGAAAAAAAGATAAAAATTATTTTTTTATAAATTAACTTAGTTTATACATAGATTAACTTGTAGAATATATTGTTTATTTAATTTGTTGAAGTTGTGTATAAGTTAGTTTTAAATTACTGAAAAATTGATATATCACTCCTCCTGCTTCTGACTAAATGCGTACTAGTATAGCTCATGGTGTTTTCGGAGACACCTCCAAAGTTTAGAAGCTTTTCATCTATGCCATCGAGCATCTCAATAGTATTGGCACTCTACTTGGCATGTTTTTGATCTTAATATTTTTGTATAATTCATCACATCCGGTAACATCTTTCCTTTTCTTTTTTCTTTTTTTAATTCCAATGTGAATTTCTATACATATAGTTTTGGTGTTTCATATAGGGTTAAATATGTTTTTGGTCCCTTAACTTTCAATGAATTTTGGAATTAGTCTATTTCGAAACTTTGGACCAATTTAGTCCTCCATCTTTCGAAATACGTGGATTGAATCCTTTTAATCAAATTTTGTTAATTTTGTTTGACACTTGAAGCTTGTTTCATAATAACATTTGACTTAACATTAAAGCATAAATGTATCAAACAGTATAAACAACTCAAATACAATCCTGAAATGCGTATGAAATATCAAATAAATCTAACAAAATTTTATTAAAAGGACTAAATCCACGTATTTCGAAAGATGAAGGACTAAATTAGTCCAAAGTTTCGAAATGGACTAATTCCAAAATTCACTGAAAGTTAAGGGACTAAAAACATATTTAACCCTTTCATATAGCATGTTTTGCATGTCTTGTTAGTATTTTTTTTATAGGTCTTCAAGAATGCTGCATATATGGAGTGATTGCAATTTTACACATGAAGTGTGTTTGTAATATAATTTTTCAAGATAATAAAACAATCTGACTCAGGATCTGAATGTAGATTTAAGAAGAACCACAGCAATATAAAATTTCGTATGTCCTTTTTTCTTTATCATTTCTCTTATTTTGTGTTCTTTGTATTTTCTTGGATGATAAGTGAACTTGATTTCTTTATTTTAGTACTCTAATAAAATGTTTCAAAGAAAATTTTCTAAGATTCTATTGGTGAAATTAAAAACTTTTGAACACAATTCTACCTTCTTGACATTCTACAACCTGTTTTTCTTGCATTTTGTTCTTTTTAATGAAGGTGTGGGTTAGATATTATATACTTCACCTTTATAGAAAAAGCAAAGGTCATGAAAATCTTGTAGCAGAAATATTTCAAATTCAATATCCCATTAAATATATTGACATAATATAAAAAAAAAAAGTAACAGAAACTAGCTTAATGTAAGCATGGTTAAAACTTTGCACAAAATTTTACCAAAAAATTAGAGAAAAGGAAAACTCACACTGAAAGTCTCTTGTGACTGAATAGACCAACAGTATGGCGTCCACTTGCGCACTCCAAATCAACCTGTCCATTGGGAGGGAGGGGTTAAAGTAAATAAGTAGTTTATATTCGCACTTTAATAATATTATAATTTATAACAAACAACTACGTAATTTATAGAAGAAAAAGATGGTTAAATGAGTAATAGGTTAACCCTTTGCATTCCCCTCACCCTCATTGATACGCGTTCTCCAGCAATCCCATCCAATGCTCTTACAAAAGGATCAAACAACTGAACCAAACTTTGTACTTTATTTCTGTCTCTCAGAAATTCCTGCATGTTTAATCACACGTAACTGTCAGATTAATCAACAACATAATCTTCAAAGTCGATTTTCATTGAAGCTAAAGTTAAACAGTTTCCTGCACATGATAAAGCAGATAAAAATATTTTCAGATTTATTAAATTACAGGAAAAGGAAATCTGGTATATTATTATCCCAATCGCATTTTGATAGAACATCTTGCACTAAGGTGCAGAATGTCAAGGGGAATGACAGCATTGGATAGAAGTTGTTGTGACTAGTGTGCCAGTGTGATCAGCGCACAGTTAGGTTGCATTGTAACAACTTGATGGTGGGAATAGATCAAAGAGAAAACAGGACAGGAAAAGTTTGGGAAATTGTGAATGAGGTTTTAGGTAGAAGGGAGCACAACACTTGAAGTTCCTGCGGTGTCTCTTATTTTTTTCACTTCTATTTCTTTTCTTTTCGTGAGTTTGCAGTTAGCACACATTTTCTGGACCGCTAACTCACTGATATTGGAACTCAGAGTAAATAATACGGATTCAGTTCAAATAACTAACATATTGTTTCGGAATATGCTTTTTCAAAAAAAAAATATAGATCAGTGTCGAAAGAAAAATCACAGGTTGATCAAGTTTATACAGCTCTATTCCGTGTAACTACATGAACTTCATTGCTATCAACATAATATTATCAAAATAAACAGATACGACCATTAAAGTAGACTATATGTAAATGATTTTTCCATGATAATATATTTTGAAAGCTAATAATAATCCTCTACAAGTTACTGATGGTAGGAGAGTTGAAATAGCAAACTGAGTTCCAGTTTTGCAAATTGACATTTCAAACTATGGTTCCCTAGATTTCATTGTCAAAGAATTTAGATTGCACAAATTCAACTTTTAAAAATGAAATCACTTAAAACAACAATTGCATAGCATAGGCTCAAATATTACATAGTGCATTACCAAAGGATGTAGCTATTTGAAGCGCATATAAATTGAATCAAAGCTTCCAAATATAGATCAAGGTTAGTATAATGGTCAAATAACCTACAAAACTAACTATTGTCGTTGTTATCCTCCTTTGTTTGCATCATAACATCAGGTTTCAGGACATTCCGGGCTCACAATAAGTTTAAAGGAAATACTTCTTAACTGACAGCATCACAATTTCCAGATCCATCTCATTATAGAGGTAGTAACGTAACAATAGCAATATTACATGCACAGAATATTTTCATGCATACTGTTATCAATTAGACTTATCTTCAACTAAGTCGGTCCAAGTCAATCAAGAGCATACCAGGGGAAGAAGTGTTGTCATAGCTTCCATTCCCCAATTCCAGAAAAATGGTGCTGTTCCAAATCGAGCACTTACAGTTGGCACTCCTAAAATCTCATGTGCACTGCTAACCTCCGGTAAATTCCTGAAAACCATGTATTGAGGTGGAATCCTAATTTCTGAAGAAAGCAAATATATAGGGGTAATTAAATCAATTTGTTGTGGACAATCTATCATATAGGACTGATTATGAAGCAGTATGACTTTCGTTTCCTACAGTGGGTATTCTGACTTCCAATGCTTTTTATATTCCATCAAACTTACAATAGATAAACATCTCGTTTGCCAATTCCTTTTCCAAAGTCAATGTTGAGCATTGCACTATATGGCTTCATTCTGATCTTCTCTCCTAGTTGAACATTCCAGCATCATCATTTAATCCTACAAACAAAATGGTAATTTAATCTAGATAAAATAAACAACTAGATCAAGCTCTTTAGACAACAACCTTTGTTATACGCAACTACTTCCTCTCCCAGCAGCAAGAAGCTTGTAGCCAATATGGTTGGACCAGCACCACCAGTTCCAGCTGTGTAGTAGTAGAATCTGAGTTGACATAGTACCTTATTAGTGCTGAATCAACATGAAGCTCAGAAAAGAAACAAACAAGAATATTTTTCTTGTCTTTTTTGGATTCTTTATTTTTGCCATATTTCAGGCTGTGCTTATTACACCTCAGCAGGTAATAGGATGAAATATGCATTAAATTAGTAAAAGAACTTATTCCCTACATACCAGAATGGAAATAATTTAATAACATACAACTTTAAGGATGCATTTGATGTGCAAAATGTTTCATTTCATTATCAATTATCTAACATGTATATTCATAACATATCAAGGAATTCAACATATGATGAGAATTGACCCATCAACCAAAATAGATTTGCCTTTAAAATAATAAATCATAAATTTAGAACTATATAAGAAGATCCACCGACCTTAGCCTCTCTGGCTTATCTTTACTTTCATTTGCTGCACGGACTAGCTCTGCTGCCATGACTGTACAATTATAGGAAGTGTTAGCAACCAAAATACAGCAGAGGAAACAAGAGTGTCATTTACCATAAATCACGATCTGCCCCTAACGCCACTCTAATTAACAAAGAATATTGCTGTCAATCTGCATGCACTCTCTATCTCGTATGTATAGCAACATATACTCAATTTAGATAAAACTTTCCCTCAGTTAAAATTAACCTGTACTTCTCAACTTTTTTTTACACATGAACCCATGGAGGAACCCAATAGTTACGGATGGAGCCGTGCCATATAAATAGCATGAATAGGTCAAGCAAAGTTGCAAATGCATACTTTATCGCACACAGTTGAGTACAAATAAAAGTGAAACTAAAATCAACAATTTGTGGGTATCTTTGAGTAAACTTCTCCATAGTCACTTGTACTAAAAGAATACGGAAAAAATAAATAAACAAGCTTCAGCACAAGCCAAGATTAGTTTATACATTACTTAGTTTCCTAACACAAACACTCATAATTTTCATAATTATTAATTTTAACTCTTAAGCTAATTTAAATTTAAGAAGAAACTCGTTTACTTTTTTCTTCTTCTAATTTTCTCTTATAGAAGTGCTTTACTTTCGATAATCAAATGCTATTCACGTTAGTTTAATATAAATTGGTGATGAAAATTTTTCATATTATTTTCTGGTCCTGATTGGAAACATAACAACACTGCCGACAGGTAGGTAAGCACCATTGCTAACTCCAGGGTATATTCCTGCTGTTGTTATAGCAGGAATATTTGCATCCAACGCCCTTTTCATCAAGGATTTTGCACGCCATGCGTAGCTCGTGTCATCACAAACATCAATATACGCAGTCTGCGGCAAGAAACATACAATTAAATTTTTTAAATGTCTATACGCTAAGATGCATGCACAGCAGCACAGAACACTGAACTTAACAATTCAGAAACTATGATAGCAAATAGAAGCTACCTTAGTATTTATTGCAGCTTCAAGCACGGTACACCTTTCTGCGCGTTGGAAGGGACCAGCAGCATGAATTACGAGATCTACACCTGCACAGATTCACATTTACAATTACAACTTTCAAAATCGATTTCAATTCATAGGACACAATACACTGAACGGGAATTGGTAGCGAGCGAGAACAATTTACTTTTCAACGCAGTTTCCAGTGAATTCACGTCGTCGATGTCAACACGAGCAAACTCTGCATTTCCTCCAAGTTTAGCGGTGAGAGCCTCACCTTTCTCCCTGACACACGTGCCATGCACACACGAATTAGAACTACACGCAAACACGATTTTAGCAGCGGTGCGTGTGACGCACGGGAACCGTGACTGACCTGTTTCGACCGGCGACGAGGATTTGAAGATCGGGACAGAAGTTTGAGAGCGCAATGGCGGTGGATCCTCCGACCCGGCCAGTCCCACCGAGGACGAGAATTCTCGAGTTGCGGATTTTCTCCGGCAGCGGCACTTCGGTGACCTTGTTAGTGGCGGTGGCGGTGGCCCTCAAATTCAATGGCGTCCATTTCAAATTCAGAGATAATGAAAGTGGCGGCATGGAATTCAGTTTACTCTTCTTTCTCTGAGCACACTTCGCAGTAGTACATTCGTTATCGCAACACACTTTATCCCTGGGGTCATTAAAAAATGTTCAATACTTGGCAAAATCCACGCCACAAGTCATATTTTATAATATCTAATTTAATATTTAATGAATTCGATACGGTTTTAAAAAGCGAATGAGTAAGTAACGACTCCGAGAGCATGTTAATTTTATCAAGTCATCAAAAGTCACTTTACTAATCAAATGTATATAATTTTTAATTTAAGAAGAAGAAATACATAAGAAACTAGTATAAATATTTGATTTCTCGAAAGAAAATAAATAAATAAAACGCTATCTTGCACAAATAAAGATCCTCGCCTGTAATAGAGGGAGACCAGACCAACATACCGTGTCTTGGACCACGTAAGGGACATTCCTTATAATCGGAGTTAAATATGTTTATAATTGATAAATTTTGAAATGAATTGAAGTTAATTTTTAATTTAAATTTGGATATTTTGGTATATCAATTTTAAAAATAAATCTTTTTAATTTATCAAATGATATAAATAGTTAAAATACCAAACTTGTTTTACAAATAAAAATAATTATACAATTGAAATTAAAGCTAAATGATTTCAAATTAACAAACCTAATACTCATCGCAATTCAATTTCAGTTAATATTTCTTCTTCAGGTATTAGCATTCAAATTTAATTTGTTTACAACTCTCTGACATTAACAAAAAATGGATTATATAAATAAATTCATATAAAATTTTAGAGCTGATAATTAAAACAATTCAAGTCTCACGTTACTCTCTAAAATACTAAAATCAATAATAAACCATGTACAATATTGGAAGCTTAAATATGATTAGAAGATATTTAATAATTATTTAACACCGTTAATGTATTTATTTTAATAAAAAATTATTAAAATATAACTTACATTCATATAGGAAGGGAAAGCAGTATATATTTTAAAATAAAAATGGAGATGAATGTAATTTAAGAAACTTTGCTGGAAGAGAACTTGCACTTGTTACAAGTTTGAACCTCTCTTTGTCCTCAGGATGAATCTATTTTATAATGAGATGATTGTGCAAAGAACATATAATATATATAATACAAAAATGTTAATAGCATCTAAGTAATCATAGTTTTTACAAACAAATCACAATATTACAAACCATACAAACCTCTCAACAAACGTTGTCCACATGACCACATCTATGCATCAGTGGGTAATCTTTTTCGAATTTACAACCCCTGTTCAGAATATCTATCAAAGATGCTAGCAAAAGTAATGTATGAACAAAACTAATAAAAAATTGATGACACAATAAATGATGATGATAATGATATTAGCTCCTGAGAAGAGTTTCGATGGCTTCGAAGAAAAATGCCGACATTTCAGGGCTTGGTGTCTTGATTGCGCATTTGACACCAGGGTTTCCGACCACTGTGGTAAGCTCAACTAATAACGGTGTCCCTCGAGGGATCTTAGCTGAGAAGTAAAACACATCCTGGTTGGCATTCTTGCGTTTTGCAATAAAGAACACGTTTGATGCAGCGAGTAGGTCCAAAGTCACGTCCACACCGCCAACCACAATGTCTGGGAAGTCCTTGGAAACCTCGTTTGAATCGGGAAGGGACCTCCAAGTCTGTTACACAGATAGTGATCAGCTTAACAAGTGACAAAGTTATAGAATTTGTATAATGTTTCGCATTATGTACAAAGAATCAAAAGTTTATTGCAGTGTAAAAGAATCAGAACAATGAAAAGGTATACCTCCAAGAAAGTAGAACGTTCCATTTTACCATCCTCGGTAAAAAGGACATGGAAGGAGAATTTATCGTTAAAATACCACACGGGTTGCTGGTTGTTTTTTACAGCAACCTGCAGAAGTGAGTTAGGAGGACCTTGGGACATGTTCTGGAACAAAACCATAGGAAGGAGTGTTCTAGTTGATGTTCCAGGTTGCAATTGTGGAACCTGAAAGGTAAGTGACCAATTATTAGAAATTATTCGGTAGAAGTCTAGAAGTAAAACTAAATGGGAATTGGACAATAATAACCTGAAGGGGTCCAGCAGCTGCTAGACCAAATGTGTTCTTGTTAAACTGAATCATGAAGCCGTCAAGTGGAACTTGAGTGCTGTTTTCAAACAACATACTGTAAAATATTTGACCATCTTGCCTGGTCAGCTGTGCACTGATTTGTAAACCCTGACCAGTAGAAGCGGGAAGTACAATAGGCAATGCTGGTCTGCATGCAGGGAAAAAGATATAATTAAGCATGATATCATGGAGGAAAGACGATCATTTGACAACTCTTATAAGAGTAAAATAGTCTTAACAAAAGTTAACTTTTATATTTATAAAAAAAAAAAAGAGAAAGTGAATAGTAATGAGAGACATGGTCAAATGGTACTAAAAATAAGAGTGGTGTCAAAATACCAGGGTTCTTTCGGAAATGCAAAGTAATGAAAGTTTCAATCACAACTGTTCCAAACTCGTGAAAAAGTTTTAACATTGAATAGTACCATGGCATTGTAAAAATTATCATTAATCTCTTTCTGTAGAAAGGAAATCATCTTTTTTATTCATAGAAGCGAGTAAATGCAACACTTCTAAGAGGGCATAGTTAATTTAGGTAGGAAATTAAGTAAAACCACAATCTACTTCCCAGTTTTACTCACCCGGCAGGAGTAGCTGTCTGATCAAGAGGAACAACAGAATCATCCATGCCCATCAAATCCCCAAGTAAATCAGGGACAAGGGCACTAGGTGGAGGTGAAGCTGGTGCAACAGATGCAGGCACTGAATAGCTTGAACTTGGTGGTGAAGCAGCCCCATTAGCAGGATTCGCATGTGACTCAGAATACCCTATTTCATCTCCCTCGGGATAGTCACCATCTTCAGTTTTCTGGGCTAAAGAGTGTGTGCGGGTCACAAATGCATCTGGGGGCTTGTGATAAACAGATGATAAGGTAGCAATGTTGACAAGAAGCTCGTCAAGTAGGGACGGATCAAGTTGGTTTGAGTCATCAGTTATCACTGGCTTCTCCGCTAACACAACATCCTTGGCTGCCTGGGGAAGATAAAAAAAGGTATGTACGTACAACTAGAAATTTGTGTCCCAAAAAGAAATTAAAAATAGTAAGGGGGAAAAGTATCATTTGAATGTGGTTAGGAACTAAAATCTAGTTAATGATAGATGGTGAATCGAATGTGCATACATAATCTTTGGCAAAGAATGATAAAATACATGAACAACGTCTCTGTGAAGAGTAAACAGTTAATAAATAAGTTTAGCTTGACTATCCAATCTTCAGTCAGGTATCCACCTGAACAGATTATGTTGGAAAGATCAAAGAGAAAAGAGACAAAATTCTTATTCAAGTAAACAAACCTCAGGGTCAGTTGAGAGGAGACGCCAATATATGTATGCTCGATCTCGCAAATCAGGATTATCTGTTTCCGCAGTAGCATTGTTCAAAACAACCTGTGATGATTAACTTATAAAGTCAAACTATGCATACCAGCATAAGAAGAATAAACATGAAACAAATCACAACATTTTTGAGGAACAATTTAAAGGAGGCTCTTAAAATAACTTAATAGATGAGTGGTGACAGAATGCTAGACTTGTCTTCCAGATTTGGTTCCGATCTATAATTCATAGATGGGATGGGGGCTTGGGGAGAATCAATGTAGATAAATGATAACGGCAGAAAGAGTACCAAAGATATCCATTTGAATTGAGAGAAAACAAGTAAGATGTGAACAAAGCAAGCATTATATGGCAGGACCTGAATCATCTGCTGTGGGCCTTCAGTTGGCTTCTTGAGGAAAAGTTTCACAGTGGCCGTTAACAATTGTAGTTGGACTTGTGCAGGTTCTTCAGGGAAATTTTCCAAGAAACTTTCCAGAAGTTCATCAGCATTGTCAATTCTCTCCGCATATTCACCAATTATCCAAATCATTGATGCCTATCCTCGAAGGAAAAGGGATGAAAACATAAGCATTCGTGATGAAAATTATAAAGGCACATAAAGAAACATACCTTGGCTTCAGGCTCGTCCAAAGTATCTAAGTTCTCACAAAGTGTTGCAATTATGGACTCATAGCTACAAAAATGACAGATTCAAATTTTCAAAGTTTGAATGTGATAAATCTAAACTCAAACATACAATCTTTTGTAGCGCAGCCCCTCCCCACCCACATCCAAAAAAAAAGAAAGATAAGAAAAAATTTTAGTACGTGTTGGGGTATCTTCTAAATATATCTTTGATAACAATGATGGCCTCTTGAACCACATAATTTACTTTTATCTTGATCAATTCAAGCAAAACACTGATACATCTTTCAGCTGCTCTTTCTAATTTGATGGCACAACGACCAATTGCACGAACTGCTTTTCTAACGAAATCTACGTCAACTTCAGTAGCATATTCCTTAAATTCCAATAAAACCTGCCAACATCGTAATTTAAAGGTTAATAAAAATTAAAACTGACCACATATATAATATACCAAATAGAATAAAGCTGCATGGACCAAAAGTTTTACAACAAATCTGTCATGAGTGATGATAGTGATCCATGCTTGGAGGGGGTAAATTTTACAAGTGAAAAATTGATCTACTAAATTACATGAATATACACATGAAAAGGTTACAATTTTGTACCAAACAAATGAAGGAAATATGAGTTTCATTATTAAATAGGATAACCTCTTTTCAATAGAAAAGGAAATTTCAGTACAGAGCACAAAGAAAATACAAGGATAAATTATCCTCCACAACCAAACTATCAACAAAACAATTAGCTAAAATTGGCAAGAGATACTTATGGGATTAGGATAAATGATTAAAGACATCTTTAGTTAGACACTATAGAAATCACCTTTTTACCAAATAAAATAAAAAAATTATAGGGGAAGGGACATACGAACTAAAAGAAAGTAAAGCTTGCCTGATCTATATTTCGGTCTGAAGCAAGTTTTATCATGATTTCTAACTTTTCCATTTTCACATAGATCGGATCATTGTACTTGCAGAAGAACACCTACAAAAAGAGTAAGAACAGCTCCATAATGACAGCATCCTCCACAATCGGGTACAGAAGTTCTTCACCAGTGCCCAACTATATTATAAATAACTGACAAGTTCACAAACTAAATCTTGGACCAATACCTTAATTTCATGAGCAAGAATTGTGGGTCTTCTTTGTACAATAAGATTGATATTCCGCAGGGCAACATACTGTATCTCAGGTTCTGCTGAGAGCAATGTCACAAGAGGAGGAGCCATTTTTTTACACAGATTCCGAACCACATCAGTACTGGTGATGAGCTCCATCTGTTGAAGGATCATCTGAAAAGCAAGCAAAATGTGATTTCTGAAGCATTAACACTAATATATATCGTAACAAGATAAAAGGTTACAGAAATAAATACCTTAACAGATGATAGTACAACTGCACAATTCGCATGCTGTAACCTCGGTGTAACTCTTTCTACAATGTTTTCGGCCTCACGAGCATCAGCTGCCTTGTATCTAGAAAGAGCGTCCAGTATAAAAACTTGACCCCATCTGATACATTAAGCAATAGCAAGTTATGTTACATTTAATAAATCATATATCATATCAAACTTCAAAGAAGAATAAGGAAAAATCAAGATGGTGACAACTAAAGCAATGACTGATAAATTGCTCACTCAACATGACAAAATAAAGTAGTGATACTTTATGGTCTTAAGATACAAGAGATTCTCTCGCACCATTATGGAGACTCCCCCCTCTCGCCCCCACCATTTTCTAATAATTATAATCTATACAAAAAAATGGTGTGTTACCATATATTGCCCTGATGAAACAAAATCATAACTAATCAGCTGTTCAAGATAGCATCCAAATCTACCAACTACTATTTGCACCCTTGCTCAAGAGGAAGAGAAGTTGCAATATAGCTAAACCCACAGTGTTTTCAGTTTGTAATTCTGATAACAAACATTAAAACATAACTTACTCTGTACATTCATTTAAAGCAGTGAGGAGCTTTGTGAGTGTGGTACTTGTGAGCTCAAAGATGGGTCTACTACTGTTGTCTTGAATTTCAGCAAGTGCTGCCACTGCATTAGCTACAACCATTGGATTATTATCAGATATCAAATCCTTCAGAGAGTCCAAAAAACCCCTGTCCTCAACCAACTCTGCATTTATATCATAAAGCTTTGCGACACAAATGGCTGCTGTCTTACGAACATATGGATCATCATCCTGTCAACATATCACATACAACTGATACAACTAAGGGTAGCAAATAGATGGCTCTAAATACATATTGTCACTCTTATCAATACAATAAGAAATAGAAAATAGTTCAAAATTTTCAAAATCAATAGTAGACAGGTGCAAAATATAACAGCACAGTATGAGTACCTTTAGGCATCTTTGAAGGGGATCACATAGATACTCAGTAATTTTATCAACACGAATGCAGCCCATTGTCCGTACAGCTAAGGCACGAATTAAAGGATTTGGATCTTGCGAATCCTGCAAATCATTTTATAAAAAGAAATTAAAACAAACACACACACGCACACACACAGATCCAGATTTTCTTCCATCACAGAGAGATAGGCAGAACAATATTCAGTTAATGAGTATTATAATCTGTTATTTAAATTTTCTGAAAAACATATCGGTTGGAGTGCTGGGACCACCCTTTGGGTTAATGAACAAGAATTTGAAATGAATTACACAATTTAAAATATATAGTAGAAAAGTTGGGATCTCAAGATGGGGTGGGAACAGGGAATATATTCAATATAGTGAAGACAGGCCATGAAAGCAATACAAATGCAGTACAAGATAATAACAAAAGAAACAGTACATTAAGACTACAAGAGAGAGAGAGAGAGAGAGAGAGAGAAAGACAAACAAAGTAGCGATAATTCCAGCTTTTACCTTCACAAATGTATTTACAGCAAGTATAGCAAGATCAGGCTGGCTCTTGGCATAATTTATCAGGTATAAGTAAACCAACTTTTTCAGCTCCAAATTTTCTGTTTGCATGCAATTCACCACATCTGTGAACAATGAAGAGACATCCTTCCCAACTGTCATAGCAGCAATCACCTTTTTCACTGCATCTTTTCTTTTATCCTGTTAAACAAGGAAAAATAGAAGTAAGATTCCCGTGTCCTCTAGGATGCAAATTTCAACCATGGCATAAAAAGGGAGGGAAAAACATCCAAGAAAACATGTTCACAAACTCCAATCCAAACAGTGAAACAGCAATCTCCATACGATCAGTTGTCAATCAGAACATCAACAAATCTTACCACTAAAATAGTGCAAGATACTAATCCCCAATCGCGTGCTTGGTAGTGAAAACTGATAGAATGATACAAAATTCAAACACGGTGACAATAAAATTCGTAAATGAAATCTGGAACATTAACATAGCAAAAGGCTCCATAGTTTAATAAGTAAATGCCACTCAGTGAAAGTTTTAAGTTGACACACTAAATTTAAAACAGAAATTAAGAGAACTAAATTAAAATCTCTACCAACATTTAAAGAAATCGGAATATTGCTAGTCATCCAATTACTATTTACGTATTGGCGAATTCTCTGATACTTGAAGCTCAAACTGAAAGGAATCGAAAATGCAGACAGAGGGATCGGGCGAAGGATCCAAAAATACAATGCAGAAACGAGAATCGGGAACAACAAAGAAAGACTGTGAATGGATCTGGAGAATGGAATACCTTGTACTGAGAATTTAGCTCCTCTTTGAGTTCTGGGATTTCACCCTTCTTAGTAGTGGAGAAGTACTTGGAATCGTTTCTGCTCATCTTCTCTCACTTTGCACCCTACTCCTTCCTCTTCCCCAGTTCTCGTTCAACTCTTCGTCTCGCCAACAAAGAGTTGCAAAACCAGTACTTGGATCGGTTAACTGTGCTTCTTACGGTCTCACAGATCCAAAACGGTGTCGTAGTCTACCCCTATTCAGAGTTAAGTTTCCCAACGCCTACCATGGCATGTCAAAATAAACTTTTCCTTGTAATAAATGAAATAAAATAATTGGTTCAAAATTTATTTTCTTTTCCCATAAAAAAGGGGTTATTCGATTTTATTTTTAATTTTTTTGTAATTAGACTTCTATGATATATTTTTTTCATAGTTTTAGTTCTAGTTGTTAAATATAACCATAGTGTCGATAAAGCCATAAAAAATACTATATTTTTAATGTCACATTAACACGTGGTCTTTCGATAAAATATAATTCGCAAGGTTATTTGGTTGCTATATTTCAATTAATAATCAAATGTAAAAATTTAAAAAAATATATTGTATTTAAAATAAGTTATTTGATATAAATATCATTTATATTAAATACTAAAAACATTAGCTAATTAAATTGTGTGTAGTTAAAAATTATAGTTACATTAATTGGAAATACTATTTGCTACCTTTATAGGATCATTGTTTGTTTTGTATGACAATATGATTTTATTGATGGCCTTTATACATAAAATCGTAATTGGTTGCATGTTGAATTATTACTCACATGTCAAAACTTAACACTTTGTGGTCTTTTTAGACGACATGTTTTTGTGTTGTTGCATCTATGAAACAATTTTTACTCTTAGTATCATTTTCTTGTATTGAGAGCATGCATTTTGGTATACATTTTCATAAATCTTGTGTTTTTTAATTTACAAGACTTCTTATTTGCATCATCTAGAACATCTAAAAAGTATTACCATTTTGATGGTAATAGTATACTCGAAACAAATTCAAGATTTTTTTATCTTATTATTAATCAAGAATTTCGTATATATCTAGACCGACCCTCACAAATTGCAAAAACTAATTTGTTAAGAATTAATCGAATTGAGGCTATAGCATCATCATTAGTTGGAATTGAAATATCAGCGAGGTCCGAGTCACTATTTGTATCAATTAAACAAATTGTTGAAATTTCCAAAGTTATACATTCTCAAAGAGCCGTATATTCTTATTTTTGATCGACGATTATTACAATATCTTGTACAATGGTGTAATAATGTTTTGTTTGATATGCTTAAATTATTAATCAATGTTTTTATTGAACCACTAAACAAATCTATATAAGGTTTTATAATTTATAATTTATGAAACTTGTCTAAATTTAATGCCAATTATCAAGTCAATTATATTTTAACTCATGGATTGGTATAAAATATGTATTATATATATAGATATATATATATATATATATATATATATATATATATATATATATATATATATCTTCGATACATAGATATAATATTAGATGTAAAACAAACGACATTTGAGTTCATTGATTTTTTTTTTTAAGTGAGTTTTCATGTATTTAAAAAGCAATAGTTCATAGTTGCTCGAGTTAAGTGTGTTTTTCTAAACTTTGGTACAAGATTGAAATTTATATTTGTAATAATTTTTTATATATTTTGATCATTAAACTTTAAAAATAAATAGATATTGTATTTTTAATTTAAATATGTTACATTTGTTTAACATGTGAAACGCGTTTTAAGCTAACATACTAGTATTTTGATTGCTTACACTTTTTTATTTCATTATTTGTTGAGTCATGTTTAACATATAAAAAAGCTAACACTATCATAATTTATTTATAATCTTTTAAGATTCTATTTCTAATCATGTAAAAAGGGTCCTTGTTCGGTCTATTTGTATTAATTTTTATTGTTAATTTTTTGGTAATTATGATTATTATATTATGAATTTAATTAAGATTTCCAATAATAATTAAATTGAAATTTAACGATATTTGTTATCGTTATGATTAGTTTTGTCAAGATTGTGTTAAATAAGCAACTATTTTACGGTATGAGACTATTAAACCATCACGTTGAGAATTAATAATTTTTATTTACAACATTGAATAACTACACTACATTTAGAGGGACTAGAATAAATAAGCAGATTATTTATTTAATCCACTTATTTTGTTCAGTTTATTATACCTTTAAATAAAATGTTTAATATAATAATTGATAAAATAATTATTTTACTTTTAAAAAATTATATAAAAAGTAAAATTAGAAAATAAATGTGGACACCGATAAAAAAATCCATGAATAACTATATAAATTATTAATAAAAAATAAAAAAACAACATAAACGTTTACTTTTACTCATAGTTATTTTCAATTGTAAAAAAAAATCATGATAATAAAATGGTTTTAAACTACGAAACATTCTTGTAAATAAAATAAAGAACTTCGTTTCTTCTGTAGCTTATTTTAGTTTAAAGGAATTCTAAAAGCAAATTCTCAAAGTTTAAAAACCACTAAAAACTATTATTACTTAAGAAAAAAAATAAAACTACCGTATACATTTTTCAGTGGTTGGAATACTCAGGAAATTAATTATTTATATTATTTTTAAAATAGCACAATGATAATAATTACAATTTATCATTATTTATTTATAGATGAATCTGGCAAAAATAGTTAAACTAACTACAATAGATAAACTACTATTTCTAAAATTAAGAAAATCCAAATTTTACTAAAATATATATAAAATCAAATTAAATAGTTAAATGGAATAAAGAGTCCACTTTGACGATGATATAGCATTTAATTATTATGGTAATACATAATTAACAAAATTGTCCACATTGTTAATTTGGAATGACCTACAAGTAATAGCAGGTAAATAAACTTCAATAGATTTTTCATTCCATGTTAAGGACTTTTTATTTTTATTCTTTTAACTTGCTTACATGGTAAATAAACTCGTTTTTAATAAAGTATCTTTCAATATGTTTATCAGATTAAAAGTGTTTGGTAAAATAATAAACCATCCAATAATTGTAAAATTAAAATTTATGAATAAATATTAATTCAATTTATTTTTAATGTATTTTTTAAAAACAATTTTTTATTTATCAATTTAAATTATTGTTACAATAAATTTGTTTTTTTTTTATAATTTATATCATGTGTGATCTTTGTATATTGCTAAAAAAAATTATTAAAGAACAATTAATTTTAGAAATTATTATTATAAAGACTAATTTATAAATAAAAAAGTATTTATATTTAAATAGTATCTTTTATCAAAAAAATTATAATTAATATACAAATTTAAATTTAAATTGATTTATAATATCATATATCAAAATCTTAATTACAAAAATATTAGTATTTAAATTAATTTTTAATATTCCGAACTTTTTTTATCAATACTTACATAAAAAACACGTGCCAATAATGTTAATATTTTATTTAATTTATTTGTAAGTTATAATATAAAGATAACAAATAAAAAGTAAGGTGCGTGTGTGTAACTTTAGTCGTGCGTGCGTCAGTGGACAGCTCAGCGGAGCAGTACAGCTGGACTTAGCGGAAGCCAGCTGGCATAGTACGAATCCAAATACGGAGCCACCGTCGTAACTTCTCTCTCTTCACTGCTTTTCGCTTTCAACAAACACTCTCAATCTTATTACCTATATCTTATGTACCCCTAACTAATTAATTATTCTTATTTTCTATTTTTTAAGATATAAAATAATTATAAAAAAAAATCTCATCCTTTTCGAGGTTGGACATAACACGAGTGTACTGTATGCATTATACTGACCTAAATACCCTGAAAACCTTATCTATTTACAGTATTACCCTTCCTTTAAATTTGAACGTTCGTTGACGATGATATTCCGTCAAAGGGGTTTGTCGGTAATGGAAGTTGGAATAATAATTTAGCTATAAAAAGAAAAGGAAGAAAAAATAATTAAAACAATAAAGATATTTGTTTTATGTTAGTTTTGGACAAATTTTTTTTCATCTTATTTGAGTAGAAAATAATAAGACATTATTAAATGACATTTTTTTTCAGTTTTATCTTGTTTTTATAATTATAGTCTATAGCTATTTAAGAAGTGTAAACTGTAATCATCCCAACATTATATATCCTGTATTTTTTTTTTCTAGTTTTAAAAAAGTTACAAAGTCATGAGGTTCTCAGATATGTCATGAAAATTAAAATGAAGCACACGTGAATAATATGAATTCCTAACAGCACCTATGTTTGTTTGAAATGCATTTTTTATTTGTTTGAATAGATCTCGTATTTATATTTTATTTGGTTAAATGAAGTAATGACAATAAAAAATGTTTAAACTTTGTTTCTTAAAACTAGTTTTTTTTTTTGCCTTTTCTTTTATGCTACTTTTAATCGAACGAAATAACATATACTATTGTTTTTTTTCCTTAACCTTGATATCGTGTTAGTAGTGATCATAAACAAAAATGTTTTATATTAAAGATATTTGTATGAAATTAAATAAATCAATCATGATTATTTTTAATATACTATAAATAAATAATTTATGATTCATTACATAACGAAGAGTCCCATCTTTTATTCACTTTATAAACCATTTTATACCTTAAATATAATAAACTAAAGTATTAAATTTAAATAATCAAATTAGTAGACCGTGAATGAAAAATCTGAGATTGATTACTGGTAGTAGTTTTTAGTTTAATTTTTAAAATCATATCATGAATGATGAAACTGGTAAATGCGAGAACCTTGTCATAAATAATTTACTATAAAAAATATACATTAAAAGGGAACACAAAATTAAATTTGATTATGGTCTTGTTAATGGTTTAGAAATTTTAAATAGAAGTAGTATTTTCTTAAATTCATATTACAAAATCAATAAATATGCATATTAATGTCAATATTTAGTTTTTTCTTTACCCTTTGTATGAAAGATATTACTTAACATTTGTCTTTTCTTATAACCGACTTTTCTCAATCATATCTTATTATTACAAGTACATTACCTGTCAATAAATTATGTTAATTATATTTTATGCTTTGGGAAGCTATCACAAATATTTCTTAATTTTCCTATTTTTTTGTTCTTACATCTCTTGAGTATTTAAAAATGTTACATCAATTAATTTGCTACATTATAGTATATTTTCTTAATATTTGAAAATAAGCGTGTAAGAGAAATTTCTGCAAATATTTTAAAAATAAGACATTTAAGAAATTATTGAATGTTAGCTATATTCGTCGGGGACTATTGAATGGGGTATTGTAATTACCGCGTGAATATTTACTATTTGTTCTGATTGGTGATTAATAATCATTAATATCATATTAAAGCAATAATTTAAATTATTTTGTCTCTTTAAGTTAAATTGTTTTGAGTGATTATTTAAAAAAAGAAAAGAAAAGCGAGTGAGAAAGACACAGGCGAGAGCGAAGTCAAAGCTGGAAAGAAGGAGGAGAAATCCGAAATTTTGCAACCAATCAAGGACAAATATGTAATTTCACCCGCCACATGTGTTCATTCTAATTGCTTAAATAGTGCTGCGAAGCCGCCGCGTCTCTCTTCTCTTTCTTTCTTCTCTCTCTTTTTCCATTCATTCATTCCCCACTTTTCCGGTAACCGTCGCCGGCGTACGGTGGCCGGAGCGTAATGCTAGCAGCTGCGGAGCTCGACTTGGTTTGCTTCGATTAGGTCGAGGATAGGCAGAGGACGTGCGTGTGGAAACGGCGACGTTTGGTGGGATGTAGTTTGGTTTGATTTGATCAGGGGGAATGGGGAGAGTGGTGGTGGGAGTAGCGGTGGGTTTGGCGACGGTGGCGTGTGCGGTGGCGGCGGTGGTGGTTGGAGGGAGAATGAGGAGCAGGGGGAAGTGGAAGAGAGTGGTGAGAGTGTTGAGGGAGGTTGAGGAAGGGTGTGAGAGTTCTGTTGAGAGGCTGAGGCAAGTGGTGGATGCTATGGCTGTTGAGATGCACGCAGGGTTGGCTTCAGAAGGTGGTTCAAAGCTCAAAATGCTTCTCACCTATGTTCATAATCTCCCTGATGGGTAATCTAATCGTTAATTCCTTTCTGCTCCATTCTCATTCAATCACACGCACTCGCTTTCTCATGTTTTCTTTGTTGTCACTGGGAATGGTTTTGTGAACTTGTCAATGTTTGATTGGAGCATGTACACTTCTACAATAGTAGAATGTTTTCGGGTTCCTTTCCTGTCTTTTGTTATTATTATCATTCCTAATTGCTCCTACTGTAGCATTATTATTTCAATTTAGTGCTAAAAATTATCAATTCTTTTTTAGGTTAAATATTTCTTTGTATTATAATTATTTTATTTGTTTATAGTCCTTATATTATATTTAATAAAATGATGTATTTTTCATCTTTCGTCAACTAAAATAAAAGCATGAGTAACAAGAAATTAAAATTTCACTATTTTGTTGAATGTAAGTACTTAAAAGAGATACATTTTGTATAAATACTAAAATAAAAAAAATGTTTTAGTACCGAAAATTTAGAACAAGTTGGCTTTTGTCTCCAACTTGAAAAAATTATTTTAATCTGTCAAAATTTTAAAAGTATGATTTTAGTGTCTAGAACTATAAGATGGAGTTGGAAATTTTAAAAGTCATGTATTTCATTATTTTCGTAAACACAGATTGACTTCAAACTAAAATCATGTATTTTTTTAATTGGGGAGAGAAAGAAACGATTATCATTTATTCCAGAGTGAAACACAATTAATTGAAAGATACGATATTTTCAGGGGCTAAATATTTTTATTTTTCTGTTTCTCTTTTATTATATACATATTTTTAGTATATATATATATTTGTTTTGAAATATATTAACATTTGTCAATGTCTGCCTTGACTTGTGTGTTATTAGTATCCTTTGACATTGCTAGTATATTATGACCGATTTTTACTTTTAACTTTTGGACTTATTCTTCGCAATTCTTTCTTATAATTTTAGAATAGGTCAACTGAGGTTTTCAGTTCATATTATGGCATCATTTTAAAATTTTGGAAATGGTTCCTAAATTCTTGTGCATTACTAGGAGTCTGGGTTAAGATTTACCCATGGAATCTAAAAATGGTGCTATGAGCATTCAAGTGTTCTTTTTTGCTATCATTTATTTAGTTAGAGAAGGTGATGTTTACTTTTTCCGCTATCATTTCATTTAGTTAGAGAAGGTGATGTTTACATGTTTGAGCACGACTTTTTAACTGATTTAGACATTGGTGTTGATTAGTATATTTGTCTGTATCCACATACATGTTTGATGATTGCATGGATTAAATACTGAGGTGTTATATTCATATTATTCTTTGATCAGGACTGAGAAAGGGACATATTATGCACTACATCTTGGGGGTACAAATTTTAGGGTTTTGCGGGTTCATTTACACGATCAGCAATCTTCTGTTTTGGAACATGAAGTAGAGCGACAAGCCATCCCTCAACATCTAATGACCAGCACAAGCAAGGTGACATAATCTTCTACTCTTGTGATGTTTCTCTGGCTTTCTCTTTTCTCTTTGGGGGAGGGGGTTCTTCTAATGTAGTAGAATGTCATTGATTTTTCTTCCTGCAGGATCTCTTTGATTTCATTGCTTCTTCTTTAAAGGAATTCATCGAGAAAGAAGGAGACGGTTCTGAGCTTTCACTGGACAGAAGAAGGGAACTTGGATTCACATTTTCTTTCCCTGTGAAACAAACGTCAGTTTCTTCAGGCATTTTAATTAAATGGACAAAAGGGTTTTCCATTGTAGATATGGTTAGTCCTTCGGCTTTCAAGCTATTTCAATATGAGAAGCTTTTATTTAAACATTATGAAAAGGAGTTTATGTTTATTATTCATTGTAGAACTGGATCAATAACTTTGTCAAGGCTTTGTTACTTTATCACTAACTTGGTAAATTGTATTTGTTTAATTCAAAGGGGAAGGACTTGATTTCGCAGTACCTTTTATTTATATAGTTGTATTTATTTATAGATCTGAAGTACCCTCTTTCTTTTTTTGTTTTTTAAGTACTATCGATTATTGTTTGTGTACTTACTTTGTCTTTCACAAGTTACAAAATAGATAGGTTAAATTATTCAAGTTGCATTTGGTCTTTCAGTAGAGTGAAGTAAATATCAAAGAAATTTGAGTAATTTAACAAATACTTTGTGCAAAAACTGTTTGCCTCAGGTAGGAGTAGATGTTCCTGCTTGTTTGCAGGAAGCATTGATACGAAAGGGACTAGACATGAGGGTAGCTGCCTTGGTAAGGAAGTCTTTCTTTGTCCTGATAATGATCATTTTACATCGGGTTTATACCACCAAAATTTGTTTCTATCTTTTTTGTCATTCTTACGCAAGTTGGGTCAGTTTCCCATATCACTTCTTCCTTTGACAAATTAGATTGTTCTAGGATGTACTTTTATGTTCTTACATGATACCTGAATTTTCTTAACTCTTAATCATTATGTTAATCTCTATGCTGCCACTCGTTTGGAGGTTTTACTGACATATTCCTGCATGACTGTTGGTGATATGAGGCAACCATATATTATTTCATGTAAACGGGGTTATTGTCTTTATGTGTTCTTCTTACTATAAATTCACTTTTTTATAGTAATGAACCAAATAGGTTTCCACCTGTTGTGTTTTAATTTAGAGATGGTTTTTAAGTCCCTAAATTTTATAAGTGTGCACTGTCATGTATAATGAACCCTTTTGGCTTCATTGCATTATTTGGAATATGATCTTATGTTTATATTGATCAGGTAAATGATACTGTGGGAACACTGGCTCTTGGACATTATCATGACTCAGATACAGTTGCTTCCATAATAATTGGCACCGGTACCAATGCTTGCTATTTGGAACGGGTTGATGCTATTATAAAGTGTCAAGGTCTTCTTACATCATCAGGATACATGGTATTACTCTTGTTTCTTATTTTCACTTTCATTTATTGTTTTGTACTTAGTATAACTTCAGGATACATGGTATTACTTTTGCTTTTTATTTTCATTTTCGTTTATTGTTTTGTACTTATTATAACTCGTCCCGTTTATTAGGTTGTAAATATGGAATGGGGAAACTTTTGGTCATCTCATTTACCAAGAACATCATATGATATTGATTTAGACTCCGAAAGCCCTAATCCAAATGATCAGGTTGGTTCTGCTGCTCATGAATCCTCTTGCTTGATTCAAGATGACTCACAAGATTTTGGTAATCTTGATGTAGGGTTTTGAGAAAATGATATCAGGCATGTATCTTGGTGACATTGTGAGGAGAGTCATTTTAAGGATGTCGCTAGACTCAGATATGTTTGGACCTGTTTCTTCCAAGCTTTCTACGCCCTTTACGCTGAGGTATGTATCGTATCCATCCTTGCTCGATCAACTCTGTCAATTATTCTTTTTTCTTCTCCCAATCATAAATTTTCTGAGAAGTCAACAGATTGATCTATTATATTAACTAGAAAAGTGAATTTGCTATATATTCAGTTGACATTCTCAAGTCTTGTTTTCATTTCTGGAACGGACTTCACATTGACAAGTTTAAATGTTCCATGGTTTATTATTCTCCAGTTCTCAAAATTGATCCGTTTCCTTGTGTGCCATTTCAGGACTCCTATGATGGCTGCCATGCACGAGGATGATTCTTCTGACTTGAGAGAAGTAGCAAGAATCCTCAGAGACATCCTTGAGGTAAACAAATCTGACACGAGACCACATATTTTGTCCTCAAAATCCTGTTAAGTCTAATAACAATCATTCCTTATGGTTGGGTTGTGTTGTGGTGTCTCAGATTCCTGATGCTCCTTTGAAGTTAAGAAAAGTTGTGGTGAAGGCTTGCGATGTGGTGACTCGCAGAGCTGCACGATTAGCAGCTGCTGGCATTGTTGGTATCTTGAAGAAGATTGGTAGGGATGGAAGTGGTGGCATCACAAGTGGACGTAGAAGTGATGTGAAAATGAAAAGAACAGTTGTTGCAATTGAAGGAGGTTTGTATTCTAGCTATACATTGTTTAGGGAGTATTTGCATGAAGCTTTGAACGAAATATTGGGGGAAGATATTGCCAAGCATGTAATTCTTAAGGTCACTGAAGATGGATCAGGCATTGGAGCAGCACTGCTTGCTGCCTCGCATTCATTCCTATGATGTGGATACAGTAGAGTTGGTATAAGTATATACATATATATTCTATATGTATACATATAATTCTGTAAATCAGAAAGAAAATTTTCCCTCTTTCAAATCTGTTGTGTAAAGGAAGGTTCTGTCTATTCTTTGTTAAGATCATTAATATTAGTATTATTCTTGTCAATTGTTTATTAAATGGCTTAGTGGGTGTTTGGAAATGTTTGTTCATTAAATAGACGTTAATTTTTCAAGAATTTGTTTAGGAAGATACAAACAAGTGTTGTTTCTTCTAAATCAGCATAAAATTGTATATCCATTTGCTTTGTGTGAATTTGCCAAGAATGCAGTTTCTGAAATTATTATGAGTGATTTTAAAATAATGAGAAAGACTAGAGAAAATCCACTTTATATTTTTATCCTGGTTTATACCTTTTTACCGTTTCAGGAGAAAATGAAAATCTGTTAGAAAGCTATCAAGTATAAATAGCAGTTGAGTGGGTTAGAAATTGACAATAACGCAAAATGGAACAAATTTTCGAATTTGAGTTTAGACACGAGATAGGGAACACGATCATGATCATCGTTTTTCTTTCACAGTGAAAAATCGATTTTGCACGCGTTGACTTGCCTCCCTCGTGTATTATTTTAGAAATAGTTTCGTGAAATTTTAAGAAATTCAGTATTGAAAAATACTTAGAGAGTAGTTAAAAAAAACCTATATTTGTAGAAGTACCTTTTTTTTTCAGATTATATTATCAATAAGCTTTCAAACAATAATTTATATTTATTACAATTTTGGTTATATTTCCTTTTTTTAATTTAACAAATTCAGTATTGAAAAATACTTGAGAGTAGTTAAAAATAGTTATATGTGTAAAAAGTACTTATTTTCTCAGTTTATATTATCGATAAGCTTTCAAATAATAATTTATATTAAGAAGTGATAAGTTTTTTTTTTTTAATAGATTTTGAAGTAATAAAGTAACTTAATGATTATAATGGAAGAGAGGAGAGTGAAAAGTTGTAAGGTGACTATGGAAGGAGAAGAGTGAAGAGTTGTAAGGTATTCCTTCTACCGATAATTTGAAAAATTAAGATTAATTTGATAAATTTAATAGAGTTTACACCCAACATTTTTTCGATAAAATAATAAAAATTTATATTTATTACAATTTTAGTTATATTTTTTTTTTCAACTTTACCTCATGTGTTTGGACAAAGTTTTAATTCCACTCAAAGTTGTAGTGAATAATTCCACTTTTTGAAATTTTTAGAAATGTTTTCACAAATTTACTATAAAATAATGAGTTAAATAAGTTTGAGTACTAATTAGTCATCTAAAACTTTGAAAAGAGATTATTTATTTTAATTTTCAGTTAAAGTGAAGAGATAAAAAATATATTTAATCTTAGAATAATTAGGAACTTCAAAATATCTCTTTCAGCAAAATAACAACTTCACCCCCAAGTACTTTTGTTTTGACAAATTGAGTGAGTATATTTTTAGAAATTTTAGAAATGACCTAAAATAATCATTTAGGATGTAAAATTCGGAAGAACTTGTCTAGGCTTATTTTTATTTTATTTTCTTTCAGCAAAAGTTTCTGAAATATAAATAATATAAATTCTAAAATATGATATGACATAAAAGCATCTATTTATACAACGCTCTTCAATCATAAGCTTAAGCAGGCAAGGGATTGTTGCAGAATGTGTGTTTCTTTACTAAACTTAAATAATGGAATTGTCCCATGAATATCAAGAGGAAGCAAACATTCACAACTAAACAAAACCTTTTAACCTTTAATTGTAAAGAAAAGAAGAAGAAGATGCAATAATTGATAATGATAAAAATATAAATAAAAGCAGGCCCCTCAGAAAAGGACACCTCAAAAAACAATTGTGGCTTCATCATTTCTCTTTCATCAATTTCCAGATTTGTACAACTTCTCAACCATCTTCCTGTATTCTGTACAACACAAAACATCATAATCAAACTTTTATTCATGCAAACTCCTCAAAACTTAAAAGTTTCAAACATAGATATCAATGTTATCACCTTCTTGATTGCTCCATAGCTGTGCTGCTTGTGGATTTAGTGGTGAACTAATGTTTGGCTCTAAATTTAACAAAACCAAAAAGTTAGAAGAAGAAACAAAAAATTAAACAAACATTTGTGAACATTTTCCATCAAGAGACTTCTCAAATTACCTCCAAGCAGACTTTGGATGGATATAAGAATTGTTCTGACATCATAAGCAGATGACCATTTATCCTACAGAAGCAAAGTAAAACAATAAAACACAGACATCAAAATATGAAAATATAATGACAAATCAAGAACACAGTTAATGTTTGTTCTTCATTACAAATTATCACATCAAATCAAATTACCTGAAGTATGTCTAAACATATATTGCCATGGACATCAACATTGGGGTGGAAGCAGGTTGTTTCAAACTTGACTTTTGGAGGCTTAAAAGGGTAATCATTGGGAAAAGAGAGAGACAACTTATACTCTGTGCCTTCAAACACAGTATCTTTGCTTCCAGTGATTGTTCCCTTCCAGAAAAATATGTTGTCCTCTTCAGGAAATGCAGATATCCCAGAATCTCCACTCATCTAACAAATTTAACCCAAAAAATCAGACTTTTTTCCAACATTCAAATCACCTAATTATATGTGTGTTTTGTTTTTCTTACCATCAAAGCCATCAATTCAGACTGCAGCCTATTTAACAACACAAAACAAGAAAAACATTAGATCATAGTCAAGACAATGAAACAAAACATGAACTTGGAATATACATAATTCTGAGTATTGGAAATCTCCTATACTAATGATTCTAGAGTAATTAAATTAAATTAAATCATATACATAATTCTGAGTATTGGATATCTATCTAATTAGTCTCCAAGTTGGAATATTTGATCAACATTCTGTATCAATCATTTCAAAAGAAAAATCCCATAGAGCTTTAATTCTTGAAAGATTACTAACAGTTACAGAACATATACAAGAACAGATACAAGAACAGAACAGATACAAAAACAAAGAAAAATTAAAAAAAGAACCTTCTGAGAACAGATTGAGAATCAACAGTCTTGGCAGGAGGAAGAGGTTGTTTTGAGGAAGCAATATTGTTGGGTTGAGCAGATTCATTGTTGCCATGAATGGTGTTGGTAGCCATATTGAGGGAATGAAATGAATAAGAAGAATAAATAAACTTTTGCAGAAAGAAGAAGAAGATGAAGGAAGACAGAGATTATGAGATTGCAGTGTTCTCAATCTGAATCTTCCTTCTTGCCAAAAGGGTTATGAGAAGAAGTTGTGAGGACTAGTGAATCAGAAAAAGTGTGGCTTTAAAGGTTGTACTAGCCGTTGGGGATTTCACCAAACCCTACATGCACAATAGTTCAGTAGTTCAAATTTGAACGTTGAGTGGCACAAAAGATCAGAACACAACGGCTAGTACTCACTGACCAAACAGTTCGATACACCAAAGGAACCTTTCCAACCCTACTTTGCTTTCCTTTTGGGTCCACATTTAACTTTTTTTTATGACACCTTCTTTATATATAATTTTTTTAAAGGAAAATAAATATATTATCATAATTGAAATTAATTGTTTGGTGCAGACACATCTATAATAATGTAATATTGACTAAAAAGAAGACAAAGAAAGGGAAAATAAACTAATTTGTTTACTTTAGTTGATATCAAAATTTTCTCTCTTCCAAGTTTCCTCGTATGGTCACCAAAATCAAGCAGGAAGTGATTTTAGTTCTTCTTTTTCTTTTCCGTTATCTCCAAAGTAAGCATACATTACCCATGTTTGTACACTTTCTTTTTATAATAATAAAAATAAGAAATTTATTACTATAATAATTATTAAAATGAATAAAATAATTATTGAAATTAAAATATTATTAAATTATTACAAATTCATAAAAATAATAAAGAATTTGTATAATTTTATTGTAGGTAATTTATTTATTGTTAATTATGGGTATATAATTGAATTTAAAATATAAGTTACAATACTAAAATAGTAAAGAATTGTGTAGAAAAAATAATCCTTAAAAGGAAAATTTCCATTTATTAATGTTACATACTACGATTATAAAAACTTCATAAAAAATAATTATAAAATAAATATTTGTATGATTTTATTACAGGAATTCTTTTTTATTATGAGTAGGTATTATTTTTTTTTTAAATAGTTAAATTTTACTCGTCAAGCATAGATGGAAATTATAATTTTTATGATTCAAACGAAATCGAGATTATGCAGGTTTGAAGTGTCAGTTTTATTTTTATCACCTCATAAAAATTTAGCTGTGGAGAATGATGATTTTAGATTTTTAAATGATTCTATATTTTAGATTTCACTATGACTTAAAATGAAATCTACAACCTTACATGCATATCTAGAAATTGATGAAAGTTCCACGACCAGTATAAAAAGTATGTAATAAGTTTATTTCTCCACTTGCACCTGGTATGTGTAAAAAGTAACTTATTTTGATAAATGTCTCTTCTATTTTATTTCTATATATATTGTAATGGTCAAATGGCCATAATAATCAAATAAAATAGAAAACGTTCCTAAATCAAAATTGTTTAATTATTATTACAGCTAAAATCAAAATTGTTTGATTATTATTACACCTAAATGAGACGTCAATCACATTTTAAAAATCTTAATCACAATTAAAAAAAATTATTTTACTGCATATAATTTGAATGTAATATTTTAAATACAGTAATATTAGAGGAGCTAGACTTTTTCTTTTTTGTAAAGTTACACAATTCTTGAATTTTTATGAGTTAAGTGTCACACAAACATTATAGATCTAAGGGTCTACATAGAAACCAAATTTAAATATGAAAAGAATAAGGTACAGTTACAGTTCATAAGGATCAAAGCACAAATAAAAATTTGGATATTAAAAGTGAATGTTTTACTAGGAAATTATTTTAATGTTTATAAAAGACTAGATGAAAATGGTTCTTTAATAACGTGTTAGGAAGCAAAGGCTCAATTTATAATACAGACATAGTTTACAACAATCATGTAAGAATAACAATTTATTAACAGATTTAACCTATCAATTCATTCCAAAATTAACAAACAAACAAACATTAGTGTTTAGTTCAAACTACAAGTAAGATCGTATAAAGGGTATCTCGGAATCAGCATTTTAATCTATGCCCTGTAGAACTCCGGTGAAGAATGCGAAAAGAACTCCCCTTTCTCCAATGCTTCAATTTTCACCAAGTCAAAAGCCAGCAGAAAAATCTTTACAGAGCAAGATTCTATTTACTATCTGCCACGATCAATATAATCAATCTATACTGAGATCTTCTATGATTTATATACTCCATTTCTTTAAAAGAGTTTGACAAGACATTAGTGAAATCAGTTCAAGTGAAGACAAGACCCTACATTAAAGAATGCTACAATGAATGTTGATGATGGGTTAGAATAACAATCATGAATGCAATTGATGTATGAACTCTACTATGTCCTGATTACAATTATCTTCAGCCTTTAGAGCTACATGCTTGTTTCGTTATTCATCTTTCCATTTCCAGGACCGTTCGTTGAAATAGAAGGCAATTGAGCAGAAGCTTGATCAAACTACACTGAACCTGTCTAAGGACAATTCTTTTTATATTAAAATAATCATTTGCCACCAGACCCTGCAGGAAAAGAAAAACAACCCTACAAGAAGCTGGAATGAAGTCCTGCCATGACTTTTTTCAGTGCAGATAATCAAACCTGCAATGAAGATAAATAATCATGAGAATCTTGCAGATACTGAGTTGTATCAAACAAATAAATATCTCTTCTCTTGATGTTCATTATATGCATAATATCACTGCTCGTCCAATTTAACAGAGTTGTAGACAAACCAGTAATAATGATTTTTTAACATCACGAAACCTGACGTGAGAGCATAAGCAGTGGACAAATTTGTCAATTAAAATTTAAAAATTACGCAAGATATGCATGATTTGTCCATTTGACCTTTTATCATTTCATTCTCTAAGTTCAAAACAAGTCAGAATTAAAAGGAAACATACCTCGCTTAAAGGTTGAAGAGAAACAGGATTAGATAATTCCTCTGCAGACTCATTTGCAGCACTGCTTTCAGGACGAGACAATGCATTAATTTTCACATGAGGACAGATTGGAGCAGTTCTATCCAGACAAACATGGCACTTAAATCCAATAAGTTGTTTGACATTCTCCACATTAAGCCCAAAAGCATCACCATGAAACCAATCTGCATAAGTAGCATAGTATGATCAAAATATACTTTGATAAATGTTAAAAAGGTACGTGTACAGATATTTATGATATTATCTTCTTAACTTGCCAAAAGTATTAACCTCTTTCCACACTCATCCCCGAGCCCAAAAGGAGAAAACACAAATGAGAAGAGTAGTCACCTCCACATATTTCACATGCAATATAATTCAAGGTGTATCCATTTCCACAACAAAGGCAGCAGTTAAGACAGTCAAGAGAGCCAGAAAAGTCTTCGGAGGAGACAATAGTCTTCTTCTCTTTAAATAGCATTACTCGCTCGTCATTTGGCTTTCGAGACAACTGAAGACCATTAAGCCAATAACTGCTACAGAATTTTGTTCTCGTCCCTCGTCTAGTTACTGCTAACTTCGTATATTCACCAGTAGGTTCATTGGGCTCCGGATTGGTCACCTTCTTGGATTTACTTTGCTTTCCCTTTTTACGTCCCACGTTCTTTTTACCTGGCCTTCCTTTTTTACGTCCACCATTCATTTGACTTTGCATATACAGGGATTTGGCCTTCCTAGTAGATCGGCGAAGAGGTACACTTGATTGGATATTCTTACTGTTTCGAGATCTTCCCTGGCGTACCTTACTCAATGCCTTCTTGTTGCCCTTGAGGTTTAGTGACTTACAAACTGAAGGCACAGTTTTACGTTTCTTTGCTTGAATCTTTTGCAATTTTGAGCCAACTTTTCTTTTATTGGTATTAGTCTTTGCATGCAACCCATCCTGACATCTGTGACATGAATATGTGCTTCCAGTAGCTGTTGTGCTACCTGATTTCCTGACATGCCTCTTGTGGAAATATCCTATAAATTGTAAGATGATAATGAGATATGGAAGTGCAAATACAATTTATGAAAAATAACCAAAAATTCAAATATGAAAAAGCACGCAAAAGAAAACAAAACAGTAATCAAAACGTAGTGAAGCATACACAGACTACTGCTCATGTGAAAAAGGAAAAAAAAAAGCTTCTGGCTTCCATCACATAATTATCATATGCTGTAAATTTGAAAAACACTTAGTCATAACAAAAAATACTATTTATAGGATGTAGGGTAGCCTTAGTCATCATACCAGATGTTTTCACCATACACCTAGAAAAGATCAGATCTCAACAATCCTTCCTATCACTCAGGATGGGAAATTTTAAGACACCCATCACCAAGACCAGAGTGTTTAAAATTCCGGATAGCAGCATGCCCAAAATATGCTGTAGTATGATAGCCGTACTCAGAATTTATATAATGACCTATTTTGTAGACCTCACAACGACCCAAAATATGACCAAATTAATAATATATAAATGAGTACAAACCTTACCTTTCAAAACCATTTTGTGTAATTAAATTAAGCTTAAAGTTCATCTTCTAAGATGGTTTTGGAACTTCTATTGAGGTTTGTTAAACCTATCGTATCACCCACTATGGGGCCACTATCAAACCACCTACAAATATTTATTCCCATGCTTGAGACGTTCAATACTTGATGAGAAAGGGTGTTAGAGATCCTAAATCAACTAAAGATATGGACAAATTATATATATATATATATATATATATATATATATTATAAAATTGACTTGTAAGGCATAATCCTCATCTAACAAGTCAATTTTATCATGTTAGTTAAGCTTAAAGTCTACTTTCTAAGAAACTATATACAAAATACATATAAATTATGAAAAATGAAAAAAATACTCAATATTCATGACACTCATAATTAACAAAAAAAAGGGTCACAAGTTTCTTGAACAAATCATACATGTAAAAAAAAAAAGTAAAATACAAGTTTTCTAGATAGGAAAAACAGCATCTTAGAAATTCAAGTGATACATAGAAGTAAAACCCATAATATAGCATACATAAAAATACTGCTCCATCAATTAATGATAACATTTACAATAGAGGTATGAAACCAATCTTAAGACTTTGTTTAGTGGTTTGAACTATTATGTGAATTCTTTTTTCACATGACATAAACTCAACAAGAAACTGATTAAGTGTTCAATCCTTAACATCCCTCGTCACGGTGCCGATGAGTTGGCAAGTTTAGGCCTATCTTCTAGATGAGTGTTTAAATAGTATACTGTTATGCCAGCTTCTATAAGTTTGGACTTTTATCATAATAGTTTATTTTTCCAATGAATAGGGGCCTCTTAACTGGTGTATAGTTTTATAGCTGGCCTGTCTTTTGTTCATGGGTGTTGGTTGGGTCGCGCCATGAGTTCTTTATATCTTTCTTTTTGTTTTTAATGATATTTTCATGTGATGGTAAATGATAGATGTCCTTGGGGTGTCAGTCTAGCTAAGATGCCAAGGATCATAGTGATGCCTAGCATGAGACTTTTATTTAAAAAAAAAAAATCCCTCTTAATGGGTAAGTTGAATTTTTTAGCACAAAGTAGAGAAATGCTTGGGCAGTTTCCATGCTTGAAGCTCTTGGTTGAAAGGGCACGTCGGAGAAACAAAACCAACCATGGGCCATTATCCAAACTATTTGATTTTATTCTTGTCAATAAATAGTTTTTTAAAATCATTTCACGGAATAAAAATAGTTTGATACTTCAGAAAATCTATGGCACTGATGGGAAAAAAGTGGTTCTCAAATCTATTACGGTAAAAACATATGATTAATAACTTTTTTGTTCTTGCAAATATAGAAGTTTTTGCTTTTAGCTCCCACAAAAAAAATATATATACAATATAATTCCTGTAATACCCTATTTCAGTCCTTTCCATTCAGAAATAGTTACGTTGCTCCATCTGGTGTTGGCACATAAGCTTTTTTTTAACAATGAGTTGTCACATGGCAACATCATCTGATGGAATCAAGAAAGCAATTTTGCAGCAGGACAAAACACCAAAAGTTTGAATATTACAGAGATCACACAAAAATTTACAGGGACTAGGACTAGAAGAAAAAAGTGGTATATTAGTATGAACAAAACAAATTTAAACTAAAACCAGATTATGAAGAAGAGGCTTTAAGAAAACTACATAAGCTTTTGGGAGCAGTTCCTGACAAAACTTTTACAACAGTGTAAGATTCAGTAAGATACAAGTTATACATTAAAATCTAATATAAAAAGTAGTTCAGAAAATTGTAAAACAAATAAAACCATTTGCTATATATATATATATATACACACACACACAAAGCAAGCTAATGAGGAAAAAAAGCAACATTAGAAGACAAATACACACCTTTGCAATGAAGACACCTGACAGCATCCCTGCCAATTTCATTTGAAAGAGTATATATATTAGTGAGTATATTTTTACAGAATAAATTACGCTCTTAACAAGATAGGAAAACTTCAGGGTAATTGACAAGTGCACACAAAAGAAAAACTCGCAAATGCATATATAATAATAAATAAATAAATAATTATCAAAAGAAAAAAAACAGCATAATAACGATGACAGTCAATCATTTAATAACTCATTAAATCAAATTATCATCGCTCAACCTTAAAAAAATATCTCAATGTTATGCTTAATAAAAGTTACAATGATCCCCATTGTTGCTGATTTAATACACTCCACATATTTTAATAAATAATTCTTGCTGAGTTGGCAGGCCAAACCAAAATTAAAATTGCCCGTCCATACATTTTTTATCACTCTAATCTTAGCAAAAAAAAAAATTATCCTTCTACAGTCCTATTCTGTACTGGTTTATGTGCATAACATTATTTAAGGATACTATTATAGAAAAACTAATATATCATCATACATACGCATGTACTGATTCTTATTTAACGAAAATCCAACATACTCTCTATAATGACAATATTAGATTTGTTGCTTAAGAAGTATTTCATAGGTATACATTTCTTATAGACCACTAGTATCCAAGTTTGAACTATGGCTTTCATGTAATGTTTTGGGCAGATATTGGCGGAAGGAATACTAATTTCGTAAATTCTTTTACTCAGATATGTAATATTTCTTAACAGACAAAAACAGATCATCAGTAAACTTGAAAAAACATAGTCTCATCTTCAATCAACTACAACAAAACTAGCATGAACAAGATTACAATACAAAAGAAAAGATAACCCATGTATAGAGTAACAGAAAAAGAACTAGACATAACACAAAAAATACCACAAATACCTCATTGAAACATCTTTGTTGCAGTGTCCGCATTGATGACAATCAGATCTTTCCAATCTAGTAAACAGATATGAAAATCCCCTTTCCTGAGGAATTTTCTTGTTTACTTTACCAATCTCAAGCATTTTTCCAAGTTTCTTATCAGTGGACTTGCGAACAATTCTTTTTTCCTCAAAATTCTTTAGAAGATGCATTGGAACATAAGATTCCTCTAGCCAATATTTTTTTCTTTCACTAGAGGATTGTTCCAACAGAGAGCCATGTTTAATAACAACATCCGGAATAGCCCTTCTCTTTCCAAAATCAATAAGATATTTCACAGATTGCCCTTCAATGCACTTCCTGCGTACAATTGATTTTTTGAACAGCCTGACTGATTTTCTAGATTCCTTGTCCAACACACATAAAGGATGATTGTTCTCAATATCAAGCCACCTTATGTTTGAATAAAGCTCTCTAACCTGAAAATCGTAAATAGCTTCTTAGATTAAAATGTATTTCATAACAAGAAAACAAGACAAGTTCATCAGCTTATGCTGACTATGAAAGGTTAGAATGTAACATCAAACAAAAGACTCATAATGTGTATACAGTTTAAAGATTTATTATGTCTTTGCTTTGGGTCCTCTTCAAATTTAGAGGGCAGCATTATATTCCCTTTGGCAGTTGCATTTATCATGTTTTTAAGAAAATTTATATATTCCCCACTGTGTATATTTAACGTATCATATCCTATTATTTTTCATATCTTATTATTTTTAAATTAAACATATCGTCGCATTAGATACGTGTCATATCTGATACACGAATTGTACCCATACATCATAGTATGTCACGCAAGAAAAATAGACAACTTTGTAGCCTTCTTAAAGACTTTAACCTTTATATTCCTTGTTTATTACTTCCATTGTTTCTGATGATAACTAATCCCCTGTTTGTACTTACCCTGTTTTTGCTAAAACATAACAAATCTTCAATTTACACCACAGCGATTATCATCTTCAACAGCCAGGTAATCATACCTGTAAAGCAAGCTGCTCAGCACTTGTTGACATCTCAACAGCTGCTCGCCAGGCAACAGATCTGCTTCTCCGTGCAAAGTCTGAGTTCTCAAGATATAGAATTCCTGGTATCTTCTTACACCCACCTGTGGAATTTCACAATTTTAAATCAATTCAAAATAACCATTCAAACAGATAGGCTCCTAACACAACATGCACAGCATACAAACAAGAACAATTTGAATACCTTGTCTAGCAGCCTTGGTAACCAAGGAGTGAGGCAAAGCCTTCAAATTAAACAATTTTCGGGAAAGCCTGCCACCTCTCCACCAGTACATTCCCAAACCACTAGCACCGTTTGAAGATGAACTGGTTTCAGTATCTGAATACCTGGCCCTTTTCTTTGCAATACCATGCCTGGAAGATGTGCGTGATGAATTAATCACAATATGAATAGCAGACCCCATTGTAGGAACAGAATCCACATGCTTTAACCAATCTGCCGAAAGTGCAAAAAGCCGCAAGTTGGATTCTAACTGCCAAATAAAACATCATACAGTGTCAGACATTTAACTACAAATATTCAAAGAGAAATGTAAACAAAAAGCCAATGTTAGCCAGCCAGTCGGAAAAGACATGTTTCTTTTGTTGCTAGCAGTCTTTAAGATCTAGTGATTCTACATCGTAGTTTCAGCTTCAATAAAACCAAAGGTAGCACATAAAGAAAATAGTGACAAATTAGTAAAATGATATACCTCTGGTACATTTATGGAAACATGTACACATTTATAAGGTGTGTACACCTGATACTTATTATTTATTTTGTCAGTCAGTTATATCACTTATATAGCACTAGCCAAATCTGGCCACCAAGCAATGTTAAATTTGTAGGAGAAAAGGTTCTGTTTATAGCTCTATGGTGCTCTGCTCAGGTAGAATTAAAGGAAATTGATATTACTGATATGCAGAATATGATACAACTCTGTTGCCTCTATGAGCCAATTTGGCTCAACCTTTTTCCTCTTTATTCTTATTAGGGGGATTTATGACCCCTCTCCCTCCAAATGTACATTATATGTTCTTCATCTATCAAATAAAATCAAAGGAAAAAAGGAACAAAACCTTTAGCACATTTCAAGTAAAAATATCAACAACACACTCTTGGGCAGTGTTAAGACTATATCTAAACGAACAAAAATGGTTTCCTGTTTTTACTTTACTTCTAGTGATTTAAAAAGAAAAGAGCTTAATGAAGTTATATTAATATCTCAAAACTTGACAGGCATAAAGGAGTTAAAATATTCATGTGTTTAATAAAAATGAATGACAGATAGAAAGCAAATCCTTACAAGAAGCAATAATCGCTTAACACGAACAAAATCAGATGTCTTCAAAAGATCTTTATGCCAAAGATTTGTTTGATGCAGATTCAGCCATGGACCCAATAAAAGCCCACGTAACCGAACCTCGAGAGAGAAGATAAGACATATGATATCTCTAAGATGTCCATTCTGGATATTCCTGGGTTGAAGCCCAACCAAAGTGCTATTGGACACTTCCCAAACAGGCTTCACAACAGAATTAAACAAACAATCCCTGTCTTCATTAGCAACTTTGCAAGTAAAGCACCACCCACATTTTTCTTTTTGAGCAGCTGCATCCAGTTCGGGAATACTTGGCCAACAAAAGTTAGTAGATTTCTTCATAATGACCTTGGTTTGATCTGAAATAAATTCTTCTTCAGACATTGCAAAAAGCTTATTCATTTTTTCAGGCGACTTACACATCAACTCCTGTGCAACAAATGAAGCTGTTCGGGCAAAACTATAATAGTTTACATACTCAATTCCATAAGGTGCTTCTGAAGTATCCTTACTGTCCGGGGAGGGGGTACTGCTAGCACCTACAGATCTTAAGTTTATTTTATGCCCCACATCCAAGCTGGAAGATGTCAAAGAACAGTCAGGATAGTGTCTTTCTGGTACTCCTGGCTGATTCAAAGATTCATTACATCTATTGAAATCATTGAGCCCACACGTCTGAACATTGTTGGTGCCCGTTCTCGTCTGTGTGGTATCAGCTGATCCATCTGAAACAACGCAAGGACTTTCTATGGTGATCGTTGAGTCTAGGCAGTTCCCAACTTTTGGAAACTCTTGGCCAAGTCGCATACAACAGTCAATAGTTGAATTTTCATCCAACTTTCCTTGATCATGGGCCTGATTATTGTCCAAACATGTCTCTGAAGTAGAAGGTGCCAAAGATGTATACACAGTAGAATATTCTCCCTTCATCTGCATGTTCTTGCCGGAACTTTGATTAAAGACACTATTCCCCACACTCAAGTTAGCTTTGATATCCCAATGCTTATAGATAGCCATTAGTATGCCTCCATATAAAGGACCCATAGATTTTAGAGCTTCAATTACTAAATGTATATCATTTCGGTGGTAGTAATAGAACAATGGCCCTGCTTCAGATGAGCTTGACCTGCAGAGGTTTCAGCATTCAAACAAAGTGTGAACACTCTAAAACGATAAGAAGCAGGCACAGAACAGATTAGACTTTAGATATGTGAGATATGGTTCGTATTTTTCACAATGACAACAACTCTAGCCACTCGAAATTTAAATGGAAAACTACATCTAGTAAAAGGTCGGTTGTGGTATAATAGAATTATGAAATAGACAAGGACAAGTAAAACTGTAGGCAATCTATATGTTGTCAACCAGATGTCCTGCATGAATTTTCGTCTAATACATTGGGATAACTTTGAAACAAGATACCAAGCAGCCTAGATGTTCAACAGAAAGCCATACAGCAATTTCCAATAGAAGAATTTTATGTCACTTACGAAATAATGTTTAGCAAGCTAAGGTATGTGGCAGACACACAAACAGGTATAACTAAACTTACACTAACAGGTAACCGCAGCTGTTGAAATAGACACTGCCATCCATATCCATCCCTAATAGGTCTGCTCCTCGAAGTGACCTTCGTGATTTCATCCAAGCCCTGTGTTTGCCAATTCCACACTCAGGGCAATACCAGTCACCTTCAGGCAGTTTGTCACTGGCAATTCCCACACATCGTGAGTGGAATGCAGCAGGGCAACCATCACAGCATATTAAACTACCATCCATCTTGCACAGGCAACATTCGTCACTGTTCCAGTCAGTTGTCTCATCCACATTCTCCTCAGTCAAGCAGGAGCCACCAGACACATCCATTACAGCTCTTCTTTTCTTGGATGTGTCAAAATACATATTCTGATCAAAACCCATATCAGTCTCCGTTACCAAAGATCTTCTGTTAAGCTCTGACCTTATGGCTTCTGATTCAATCATATCATCACACAGGTACTGGAGAATCTCGACCTTCACAATTACAGGTTGTCTATAGTAATCAGTTCTGAACATTAGATGTTTAATATCAAAACCAGTTTTAAATCCTGAGCCATGAATCAGAAGATACTCTGCCATGAAAATAGGCCACGTGACCAGGTCCAAAAAATCCCAGTTAAGATTCCTGCATTAAGGTAAAAATATAAAAATGGAGAACTTGTAAGGATAAGACGGTCAAACAGATTGACGAGTATAATTGAATGAAAGAAAAATTAAATAAGTATACCTCAGACAATTGGATGCAGACTCGCAACCCTCATTGGAAAGGTATTCCAAATGCTTCCTCAGAGTTTGCAAAATAGAAACATGAATACTGTCAAATAATATACTTGGAATTTCAGACTTCAGTGCAGCCACAAGATCCTCCAACTCAAATGGACTCAAAAATAACAAAGTACTGAATGATCTTAAACAGGCATAAATAGAAAACAGTTCAAGAACAGGAACATCATCTAAATTCAAATTTGTAGAAGACGGGGGCAATTGCAGCTTTGGAAGAACATTGTTGCATTGCCTGTATCTCAGATCATTGTTATATTGCTCAGATTTCTGAGAACCAGGGATTAGAGGTTTTTCTTCTGTTAAGGCATCAGTTTCCAAGGTTACCAAAGGATCATCAGCCACTTCCACTTCTAAGGTGCTTGAAACCCCTTTTATAGCTGATGCTCGACGAGAGCTCCTCCTTAAAACTGTCTCTGGCATGGCTCCTGGATTATTTGATAACTTTCTTCTTTTCCTTCTGCTATTTTCTTGTTTGCATGGACTTCCTGAAACATCTAGGAATTTTTCTTGTTTGCAAGGACTTCCTGGATCATCTTGGTATTCATGAATTATGGCAATACCACCTTCAGAAGGACAATCAACTCGCTGAGCCTCCCCAAAATCTGAATCCCTAACCGAAATTGCACTTGAGATCTGATGAGAATTAATAGCCCCTGTGTCATCTTTGTGACTGTCTCCTCCATTCTCCTCAACCAAACACAAAGAACCTTCTTTAGATGGATGATCAGCAGAAACATTAATTACCTCCGGTTTAACCGCATCAAAGGCGTGATGCAAATTACCACTAATACTGTCATCTTCCACAGAACTATAATTGACATTTATCTCTTCCTTTTGGGACAGCCCCATCTTACCAAACAAAACATTACCCACCTCAGAATGTCCATTTCCGTCATCATCACACCGAGTTTCCTTACCTTCTTCACATACTACCTCCACGTTCAAATCAAAGTTACATTCCCGCTGCATTGCCTCCCCTCCCGGGTCAACGTCATCCTCATTACTAACATCCAAATTTAAATCAATGCAATCTCTTCTCTTCAAACCATCTTCATTACTCACATCCAAATTTAAATCCTCATCCATATTAAGCCTAGCATTCAAATCAAGTCCATCTTTAACACAACTAACATTTCCAGATAAACCCTTGTTCAAACTATCTTCTAAGGCAACTTCCTCTATCAGAGTTTCTCTAACCCCATTTTCCTCCTTAGTCCCATTAACATTGTCCTCAAGATTCCCTCCATTCTCAACTATACCATCCAAATTTCTCTCTATCACACCACTATCTAAATCCAAACCCCCACCACTAGCTGAAGAAACATCCCCATCCAAAACCCCTCTAAAACCACTACCCTCCGCCTCCAAATTCTCTCTAACATTACCTGAACCTGCTTCCGCATCGCGCTTCCGCTCCATGCAGCGACGCTTCTTAGGTTTCCGACCAACTCGAGGCTTAGCCTTGACACTCTCCGGTTGAAATTGCAAGAGAGAAGCCACCTCAGAAGACTCCAACTCCTCAGAATCACCGTCTTCGTAAACGATCTCAACAAAACCAGAGGCAGGGTCGTACGATTTCACTGTTCCCGAAATAATCCCAACCCCCTTCACCTCTTTCTTAACTGTCTTCCCCACAAACTCCATCGCTACACTGCAATTAGGCAAGTGATCTCCATGAGCAATTAGGCACAACTAATGATGAAAAAGACTAAAGAATTGATCAAGAAGCTAAAAGGAAAAAAAAAAGTGAGGTAAGAGAGAGAAGCAAACCCTTGTGGTGGCGTTGATGCAGCAGAAGAACAGAGAGATTCGAAGTGTTTGGGAATTGAAATTGAAGAGAAGAAGAAAGTGCAGGGAAGAGAGAGAAACAGAAAGGGTGTGGAAGTTGAGAGGAAAAGAAAGGCAAACTAGTCCCTCCTTCTCTCCCTCTCTAATGTTGAAAATGTTGAAGTGGGTCAAACTAACTACTGCTAACTGGACAGAGAGAGAGAAGAGAAATCAAACAATAACAACAAATTCTTCCCATTTTCAAACACTTTTTTTTTTTCATAACAATTTAAACTGTTTCCATTTTTTTTATTTTATAAATAAAAGACAAATTATAAAAGTATTGTTCAGAGTATGAATATATTGTTCAGGACAGTTCCTAGTTGGTGTTTGACTATCCATTGGTGGAATTTTTTTTTCTGCAACTCTGTTTTTACTATTTTTTTTAGCTTTTAACATATTTAACTATTTTGGTCTTCATAAAACTATGAAATTTAAAATGGTGGATTATTTACTATAAAATGTAAAAATTACCTAAAATATTTAACCATTTTTTTGATTTGTTTACTACATGGTTATGAATCAAATAGTAGTAAAAATTGAAAAAAAGTAAAAGATTCCCAATATTAATAGGCTTGCATGCATGCAATGCAAAGTGTAATGTCAAAAATGAAATGGGTGAATACGGTTTATGAATATCCTGTGTGATTTTGTATTAAAATTGTAATAACTTGCATTTCAAAATGAATAAAATTGTGTTCTTAGGGAGATGGTCTCATCATACAAATTACTAAATTCTCTGATTTTTTTTCTTAATTTTTTTATTAAATCATTGTTAAAAAATTGTTTTATTTTTAGATTAAATTATAAACTATTTCATTTTCGAATTTTATGAAAATGATATAAAACATATTCTCTGACAAACTACACAAACTACATCGGTCATACACCAACTGCTAAAAGCATTTTTTTTAAAATATTGGCTTATTTATTGCACCCAATTAGAATTGCTAATAAATTCATACATTTCAAATAAATAAATATATAAAATAAAAATAATATCTGTCTAATAATTTCTTTTAATAAAAGTCTCATATAGTTGAACCACTCTTTCCTCCCATTAACAATAGATAAAAGTTAGCCATTTATAATTTATTTGATGTATAATAATACAAATCGTAATCAGATATCAATTTATAATACAAAAAATCTCAATTAAGGGTCAAAATGTTGCATTCTTATAAACTGAAAAATTAAACTTAAAAATTACATGGTTGTCTTTTTAAGAGGTAAGAAGTGGTTGAGTGTTTTTCTGAAATAAAATTAAACAAAAACAAATAAGTAATAGATTTAAAAATAATAAATCCAACAAAATTAAACTATTTAATTGAATTAAGATAAAATATTATATTAAGCTGAACTCGGACTCAACAAGTTTTAAAATAGCTACTCAGACAAGTCATGCGTTAAAGATGACATCATATATAACAGTTGTATTTTTAAACGTGACTTTTTGTTTAACTTGAAATTGAGTTCACTTAAATATTAAATATATTAATGTTTTTTCTACGTGGAGAGAATCTACGTGCTTACCACACACATCCATGAATAAATGCATATATCAATGTTGATTCGACCATTGGAAAATAGACATTGTCTAGTTAATTTACTCTACATTTGCCAATAATAATCTTACAAAGTTGTTTTTATTGAAATGCTCGTACAAAAAGTTTATTGTCAATAATACTTTATAACTTTATTGTATTAATATTTCTTTATATATAGATATTTATTATAAAAAATATTTCTTTATATAGAGAATAAGACGTAGATAAAATATTATATTTTGTTCTTAGATTAAATTATAAATTATTTGTTCTTAAATTTTAGGTTTAAATCAGTCTCTATCTTATTTAAAAATCTCAATTAGGTCCTTAAAATAAAAAAAAAAAGACTCAAATCGTTAATGATGTCTAAATAATTAATAACAGTGTCATTAAACGTGGTTGTTATTTGTTTACTTGTAATGTTAATTGTGGTATAGACAAAATGCATTAGGTTAGGTTAAAATGCATGGTACTAGTTGGACTGCATTAGGTTAAAATTAAAGCATAGGTAAAAAATAAATTTAGGGTTTTGGTGATCGAAGGAGCAGAGAAGGAGATTTTGTCAGAATTGCGAGTACGCCAATGAGCAACCAAAGGAGTTGTTAGTAGTGAAGGTGAGTTTCATCATTGTGGGTGGGTTTTGGTGTGTTATTTTACTTCATTCGATATTTGTTGTCGTAGTTGGATTATGCAATTTTGTTTTGGGATGTGAATGTTCTATTGTTGGGTATGAATGAACTAAAGTTGTGGGTTTTGTTTTGGGTTTTTGAAGAGGTAAAGTTGTGATCTTCTGTTTCGTTTTGAAATTTGTAGAAGTTGTGGTACCCTATTTAGGTGTTTCAATGATAGAAATCATAAGTTGTTTATTATTTTGTGGGCACAATTTACAACAGTAAATATGTGTGTGTGTGTGTGTGTGTGTGTTGTGAGCGTTTTGAAGTGGTAGTCCACCATAGTGGAAGCTTTCTAAGTGATGATAATAGGAAATTGTATTTTGATGGGAAAAAACACAGTAGTTTTGTGACCCAGATGTGTGGAGTTATTTTGATATTGTAGGTAACTAGAAGAATTGGGACACATTCAAGTGAAAAAGCTACGATACTCTTTATGAGGATGGTTAGTGTTGGAAGATAGGTTGAAACTTTTTATTGATGACATGGGTGTTGTGCATATAGTTAACATAGTTAGGCTAAACGGTGTAGTGCATTTGTATATGGTACATAAAATGTCTAAACATTAGATAATGGACATGATTGAAGGGGTTCAGTTAGATGTTGATGGTCAACATGGGTTATAATATATATAAGGGGTGTTAAGTGGTGAAGGTGAGAATCAGTTCAAGGAGTGTCAGTTACAAGGTGATGGTGAACCTGGGTTAAACAATACACAAGAGGGTGTTGAATTTCAGTGTAATGGTGAAGGTGAGAAGCAATTATAGGAGGGTCAGGTGGAGGGTAATTGTGAGGGTGAAAAACATTTCAATTGTTTTTTTATCATTTTTCAAAAATGTGTATCAAATAGATATATTTGTTTTGTTTTTTAATTTTGTAGAAGTTATGGACCCCATTAAGGTGTTTTGGTGGTAGGAACCATAATTTTTTAATTATTTTGTGGGCATAACTTACAACAACATATATATATATATATATATATATATATATATATATATATATAATAAATAAAAAAAATATATATAAAAAATATTTTATATATATATATATATATATATATATATATATATATATATATATATATATATATATATATATCTCCACCTCAACACCTTTCAAGAGGTAAACCAAACATCAGGCATAAAGTTAAGGCTAGGAAGGGTTTTGTTATGACATTTATTCTATGATAACTTAGTTTGGTGTATTTAATTTAAGCATGTATTTCCTTTGTGCGTAAAGAGGGGATGTATTTTGAGGTGTTAATTTACGTCTACATCAAATTATCCAAGCACCTTTATTTTGATGTAATCATTAAGTAAAATTGTTAGACTGCCATTTTCTTTAGGCGAGCAATGAAATTTCACTCGGTGGACTAATATGTATCGCTTCTTCATATACACGAATTTATTTTTAGCTTTAACAAATTCCAAATACAATGTTTAAACAACCACTGCCACATTAGTTAAAAACATTACATTAAATACTTCAACATTTTACAATACAGTATGGGGTTTTCAACAATATTGATATTACAACTATATTAATTACGCACACAAGAAACATCATCTCTATTAACAAATTAAACCATTTTTCCAAAATAAAAATACACTTCTTTAATTTCTCAATTTTCATCCTTTCAACACCCATTTATTTTGTCCTCACCACAAATCCATCCATTTCTTCATTTTTTGGTCCATGTTTTTCTTCAATTCCTTGTCCACTACACCATTGGAAATAATTACAGTCAACCAGTTCTTCACACCCAATTTGTTTGAGAAAACAACAAAATCTCACTCAAAATTTTGCTTGAATGAAAAAAAATATGTGCATTATGCTTCCATAGATCTTACCTTGAACTTTGGTCAACTGCAAAATTGTTTTACTTATTCTTAGGGGTTCTAGTAGTTCTCAATACTACATTCTCTCTCAATTAGCAACTGGGTTTTACGCCCAACCTCCTCACTCCACTACCATGAGAAGACATGATAGGTTGCATCCCCCATATGTTCAAGATGAATAAGAAATAGATTAAGACATACTTTAGTTGAACAATGAAGAACGGGGAAGACAACATCTTCTTTCGGGGAAGATAAGCTCTTCTTTCAAACCCTCCACATTTAAATCTTAGTAAAACTCATGAATCTCTTAAAACAGGTAGAGAGTTCATTAAACACGTTAACTACAATGAAATTTCAAACCAAATGACACATATTGCATACAATATTACAACTCATCAACATCAAACACTGATTCACAATAAATAATGAAAAGAACCTATTTGATACACTTTTTTATTTTTAAATAATTCAATTGAGACAACTTAAAATTTAAGGACTTAATTGAAATTTTAGAACAAACATAAATTGTCTAAAGGTTTAAACCTAAATTTTATTTGAGTGACTTGAAACATTTTTTTTCAACTTACATGTATTTTCCATGTGATAATCACTTGATATATTATCTGTTAAGGATATAATTTACATGATTATTTAAAAATTTAATGACAAATTAGTTTATAATTTATTTTAAATATAAAAAAAAATTATAATAATTTTAAAAATATATATTTTATTTATTAAAAAATTACACTATCTGTTATTATGATAATATAACATCCTCTTATACTCCATTTTATAAGTTCATCTATTATTTTTGTGCTTTGACAATTGTTATTTTGTTGGATAAATTGCCTATTATCTACCAATAAAAAGTTTTTCGAGAATAATTGTCCCAATACATTGCATTCACAAATGCTTTCAAATATGACTTGTAATTTCTGTAATTTTTAGTTTTTAGAAATATATCAATTTCACCAAATTGATAAAAAGAAAAAAAAAAAACCTACATTTCAAGGTCAACCATGTGATACACGCACAAAACTCTTACAATGCTTATTAACGACTCTTCATGTTCACATGTTTAATAAAAATTTCAATCGTATTCTTACCACTAACATATATCTTTATTTATTATAATTAAATTTATCATTGTAAACTTCAAATCTTGCTGTTATATCATGGATAACTCAATCTATATACTATGTTTTTAAATATAATTTTACCTTAATAATAACTACACTTTCAATCACTTATTCCTTGATTTTGCACAAATCACCAACCACATCTATATTGCATTGGAGTGTGTTAAATATATATCACATTATCGTGATCATATATTAAATTAAGAAAATAAAAGAATAACTTTGAGAGTTTTTTTTTCAAATTATAGAAAAATAAAAAATAAAAACTACTTTACAACATTACCTTCATAACTTTTAGACAAAAGTATTAATTTTCCATTTAAATTATACTTTCTTCCTTCCTCGCATTTTTTTTATACTCCATTTTGTTTATCGCATCATACATGAAATTTTCACCATTACCAAAATACTAAACTATATTTAAGTTTGTTTTATTTTTTGTTTTCCTACAACTTGATATCTTCCCGAGAGAGTAAAGTGGTTGAAACAATCAATGTCAAATCTGCATTGGTATCTGAACAAATTGAATTTTCGAACTTAATTCCACAGAAATTAACTTGTCTTTATTGTTGGGACCAAGATTGCTTTCAACCATATTAATTTTGGGAGGCTATAGTTTGGTCTTTTCTATCTACACCCCTTTTGTTTTCCAATTACCCCTTTCATAACGATAAGGTTTATGATCTTGCTCCAGTGACTTTATTTCACCTCTTAAGTGTTAAACAAACACGGGTTAAATATGTTTTTGATCTCTTAATTTGTAGTAAAATTTGGAATTAATTTTTTTTTTAAATTTTGAACCAATCTAGTCTTTCATCTATCGAAATACATAGATTTAGTTATTTTAACCAAATTTTGTTAAATTTATTTGACGTTTCAAACGCGTTTGATAATAGTAGTTGACTTAACATTAAAGCGAAAATGTTTTAAACAGTATAAAAAACTCAAATACAATATCGAAATGCGTTTGGAACATCAAATGAATTTAACAAAATTTGGTTAAAATGACTAAATTCACGCATTTTTAAAAATAAAAGACTAAATTTGTTTAAAATTTCGAAAATAGACTAATTATAAATTTCATTGAAAGTTAAAGGACCAAAAATATATTTAACCCTACAAATAATACAATATAACTTGGTATTTCAATAAGTTTTTATAGTTTGTGAACTTAGTAACATTCGATTTTAGTTCTATAAAACACATTTTAAGTCAATTATTGTGGTAACAAATTCCTTTTAAATTTACTCAAATAATATCGGAAGTCTCAGGTCATATCGACTTAAGATAATATAATTTTATAATATAATAGAATATAAATTTAATCTTATAAATTAATTTTGTAATTGAGTTAGGTTTAACATTTTTTTAGCATTTTTTTTTCTATCCTTTTCTTTCCTTTCAGCCGCCTGAAGCATAAACTGCTGCATGATTTCCCATTCACTTCAAACAAATGCTTTTCTTGCTATTCACTCTACAACAAACAAAAACCTAATAATAATAATAATATTTGTTGTTTCTCTTAGTATTAACGAAACGATGCCATGTTTCTCTCAGTATCAACTATCTATTTATCCGAGTTTGCAACTGTAAAGTAAAAAGACAATTATATCCCCATATTGATTATTTTCTCTCCTTGTAAACGAGCGCAACCAGAATCATTTGGGTAATTTCACGACACGTTCAATTCTATAGTACTGGCGTAGTTCCTCACGATATTGTTTTGAATTTGGAAGTGGCATTCTTAAAAAAAACGAAACAATCGAAGTTGTGTTTCTTTGTATTCCCACTTCTATATAAATGTTCACCAACTCATTGAACTGCATATAGGGGCAATTTTTGTAAGCATTGTTGCGACAGAATTGTGGGATTTCTCGTACAAATCAGAGAGAAAAAAATGGGAAGTGGCAGCACCTATTTGACACTGACAATGTTAGTGGTCGCAGGATGTTTGATGTGTAACACAAGAGAGGTTTCAGCACAATGTGGAGGAAGTGTGACAGATCTTATATCGCAGTGCCAACAGTATGTGCAGAAAACAGGACCAAAGATTAAACCTTCAGCAGCGTGTTGTGCAGTGCTGAAACAATTTAATGTGCCGTGTGCTTGCAAACTCATCACCAAAGAAGTTGCGAGCCTTGTGAGTATTCCAAAAGCTGTGTTCGTTGGACGCTCTTGTGGTTTGAGTCTTCCCCCAGGAATGCGTTGTGGAGGTAATTAATTAACATCAGTTTCCTTTTCTGCTTAAAATTATTTATGGTTAGCAAAATGATGTTTTATATAATAAACAACTAACGGAAGATTTTTGTGTTTTCTATATTATAAATGTTATAAATAAACAAAATAACATAAGATATTCTCGAGTCCATATTTTATAATGATTTTTTAAAGTTAAATATGTTTTTATCCCTTAATTTTCAGTGAATTTTGAAATTAGTTCATCTCGAAACTTTGGATCTATTTAGTCCTTCATCTTTTGAAATATATGGATTTAGTCATTTTAATTAAATTTTGTTGGATTTATTTGATGTTTTGTACGCATTTCAGGATTGTATTTAAGTTGTTTATACTGTTTGACACATTTTTGCTTTAATGTTGAGTCAAATACTATTATGAAACGTGCTTGAAATGTCAAATAAACTTAACAAAATTTGATTAAAATAACTAAATCCACATATTTCAGTATTTCAAAAGATGAAGAACTAAATTGGTCTAAATTTTCAAAATTGACTAATTTCAAAATTCACTGAGAGTTAAGGGACCAAAAACATATTTAACCCATTTTTGTATGATGTCCTATGTTGAGATTAAAAATATATCATATTAGTACTTTAAATATCTTTTTAAAATATATATATTTTAAAATGTTCAAATTGAAAAATTAGTAACAATCAGGATATTATAAAAATACAATAAAGAAATAGCAAAAAAAAAACTCAACAAAGACTCTAAATTCAGATATTCTCAAACTTTAATACTATTTAATTGAAATATTTTAAAAATAACAAATTATAGCCTTTCTAATATGTCAATATTATTGTTTAAATGTCAATTTCGTTCGCAAACATATTTAACCTACAATTTCTTTGAGTTTTGATAATGTGATAGTAAAGAGATAAAGGTTTTTCGAATCATTTCATAATATATATTAAAAAATTTGTGAGAATATAGTAAATATGTATATTTCTCTTTCATAAAAAAGTTGGATGGTTTAGAAATTAAATAACCATTTTTGTATTACTCTTAAGATTCATTTAGATGAATAACTATGAAATCTTTCTCAAAAAATTACACTTTATTAACCTCTCAATTATTGTTTTATTTTATAGTTCATTTACTTGCTTATTAGTTCTCAGTTTTTATTAACAAATTAAGCTATAAAAAATATAAAATATCGTCTTTTTCAAATTTTCCAAATATTTTTATAAACTTATGTCCTTTTTTAGTAGTACTTTTATTTCTTAAATTTATAATAATGATTCAATATCCTTACCCTATCTATTTTTAATTTAATATAGTCCATATATTTTTTTTTTTGAAAAAAAGGCAGTCACTTATATTAAATCAGTGTTATTATCATTTCTTTCATTTTGTTCTTAATATTAGACAACAAACATATAAAATTATTAATAGAGTTTATTAGTCTTTGAACAACATTAACTGAAATAACCAAAAAAAAAAATCATAGAGTCTTTTCAGAAAATATAAAAATCACATTGAATATAAAAGAAATAAATGATGAAAAAAATGTTACTAAATATTTATTTTTATAATAGTCAATAAATGAATGAAAATAAGGAAAAAATTGATGATATATGTTATTGTTTCAGCTATTGTAATCCCTCCAGCCATGAAGTGAATGAACATTTTCGCGATCTGCCAAATGGTTTAATAAGTGTCTCCTTCATGCAGTGGCAACCAAGAAGGAGTGTTTAAAATGTAATAAATAAATAAAGAATTATATTATTGCACAGCTTCAATGTTAACCATCTTTTCCTCCACTGGGTTAATAAAATTGGAATACTTTGATTCGTGGCTATCGTCAACCACTAAATGTGGGAGACATGGATCACTAGTTATCTAAGACATAAAAATTGTACAAAAATGGCTCTAGAGTACAACGTCTCATCAAATAATAATTTATAGTTAGTTTCTATTTATAATTTCTGTTATATAAACATTAGGATATAATTAATTTAAATAAAAGGTTTAATTCTTAATGTGTTTCTTTAATTTTATTTTAATTTTTAAAAAAGACTTATAATTCTTTTTTTCCAATTTAGTTCTTTAATTTTAAAAAATATATTTAATTTGTTATTTTCATTAGATGGATGTTAATGTTGTGTTTAATATTATGTGTCAATTTATAATTTTTTTAATTTTTTTTCATTATTACTATATTTTGAATTATAAATCTAAATTTTGTTATTACATTTTTATGGTATTTTGTAATTTCAAATTTCAAATTTAATCTTGGTCACCATATTTTTTAGATTTTAAATTTTGTGTTAACAATATAAAACTTAATTTTTAAATTTGTTAGTTATTTTTAACTTTAAATTTCTCATTGAATTGGTTAGTTATTATTTTTATATTCAATTAAATTGTTTATAATTTTTAATCTATGACATTGAAATTATTCTTAAACTATTATTTGATTGTATCACAATTATAAATGAAATATTAAATTCAGTAATTTATTATTTAGTTTATTAACAATTTTATTATTCAATTATTAATTTATTATTATGTTGTTGTACTATGATATTATCAGGTGTTTTAGAATTATCAACTTTGTTAGTAACCATTTTATGGTATATTGTAGGAATAATCAAAATACATGTACCAACGGAAATTCGGAGATAAAATTCGCTATAGATAAATAAATGATACTTGAGTATATCTATTTTTCACGATAGAAGTTATAGTTATTTTAATACATGTTATGTTTATAAATAGATTTAGTACTTGTATTATATAGACTAGCGTAAACACAGACGCTATCAGGACTATTGTGTGTACGCATTTTTTGAATTATATTAATAATTAATGATATTGTAATGTTAATAAACAAAATAAAAGTATATTTATAAAAAATAAAGTGAAATGTATGGAGAAAATATAAAAAAAATAACTGTTGATGAATAGTATGAGAAAAAAGAAGAAGGAGATAAGTAAATAATTTTATAAAAACTTGTAAAAATAACTGTTAATTTTTAAAGATTTAATAAATAATTAAATTATAAAGGGTAAAGTTAGAATTATGAAATGTGGACACAGAGAGAATCTCCTTTATATATAGTTATAGATTCACGGATACCTAAACTCGAATAAATTTAAATTTAAATTTAATTTATATTTTATTAAGTTAAATTTAATTAATTTTAAATTTTGTTAGATTAAATTTAATTAAATCTTAATTTATATTTAATTTTATTTTTTGTGTAATTTTATTTTTTAAATTTATAAGATATTTTTATTTAAAATATTTTTATAAGATACTTTTAATTAAAATATTTTTATAAGATATTTTTAAGTGAGTATCCAGTAAATAAACGGACGAATTACAAGTGAATTTTTTTATTACAGATAGATACTATCTGTCTTTGATCTGACTTGTTGCTATTCTTAATACATAGACTAAATAATATATATATATATATATATTATTTTCTGGGTCAAACTTTTATGGGTTTTATTTTTGAAATCTTTAAAAAAAATAATCGTATGATGCCACGTTGCTGATTGTGCATTGTTCTTGTAATGAATTTAATATATTGATGAATTGATATGTTTGTAATTATTTTGGTTTCAAATATTTGTAATAATTATTAAAATTTATATTTCGTTACTTTGTTAAATTATTTGTGTTGGATTGAATTAATTTATGAAACTAAATTATCAGCATAGATAGTTCGATAATTAATAAAAATAAAATACAATTACTAACTTTAAAATAAATAGTTTTGAAAAAGGTTGTTCTTGTTATTCTTAATAATGCTTCCTCACAAAATTAATAGTGCACAAAATAATAAAAAATCTATAGATCAATAGTCAAATGGACAACAATTAATAACAATACAACACCATTGCAAATAGTAAATAAATTTTGAATATGAATATCAATAAAAAAATAATGAATCAGAAAATAAATAATAATCAAATGAAGAAACACATGAAGCAACCAAAACATATAATTTTGAGACAGATAATTATTCAAGAGGATTCTCACAAAGTAAACAATATCCAAACTCAGGACTTTTTTTAAAAAAAGAAAGCATAATAAAAAAAACCATGAATTAATTAGATATATAGATCCATTTCTCGTCCAAATTTATCTTCTTCGAAAATTACCAAGTCACTCTCTATGAAGGGCACAAAATTGTTACTGACCTTTACCCCTCTTGATATTTTTTCTAGATACTAGCCATTTCTATTTTGCAACAGAAAATATAAAAAAAATTAAATATATTTGTAACAAATATTTTTAATATGTGTCACTTTATATTTATATTTTTATTTTTAACAGTAAGTATGTTTTTAGTCTTAAATTTTCACTTAATTTGAAATTGGTTCATGTTCAAAATTTTAATATATTTTGGTTCCCAATCTTAAAAATGGTTGAACATAATCATTCTAATCTAATTATGTTGATTTTTCTTAGATGTGTTGGATGTATTTCATGTTATTATTTGAGTTGTTTACATTCGCAGTTCAATATCGATAAAAAATGTGTTCAACATCTAAAAATATTTGTTAACATTAGATTAAAAGTAATATTTATTATTTTTAAAATTTAAAAACCAAAATATATTAAAATTTTGAACAAAGAAGAATTCAATATCGAGTCAAAATAAAAAAATTAAGGCTTAAATACTTTTTTTCGTCCTCATTCTCGCAGTGTTTGTTGCGGATGGTCCTCATTTTTACCAAATGTTTAAAATGGTCCTCATTTTCGTAGTGTTTATTGCGAGTGGTCCTCATTTTTACCAAATGTTTAAAATGATTATCATTTTCGCAATTCGTGTTTAATTTAGTCATTTTTTGTGACGCCGTTTAAATGTTTAAATTAGTAACAGGAAGAAGAAGATTGTAACAACACAAATTGGGAATAGAGGAAGAAGATTGCAGGAAGTGACCAACTATCCAACAATTCATTTTCAAAAAACCTAGTTCACTTCTTTATTCTCAAATATCTAATTACTACACAACACATGTATTAAATACACCCAGTACAATGTAATACAAATAGTGTCACCTAGTGTCACCTGTACAGTGTTCCGTTACTAATTTAAACGGCGTCACAAAAAAATACTAAATTAAACACAAATTGCGAAAATGAAGACCATTTTAAACATTTGGTAAAAATGAGGACCATCCGTAATAAACACTACGAAAATAAATACCATCCATTTTAAACATTTGATAACAATGAAGATCATCTGTATCAAACACTACGAAAATGAGGATGAAAAATGTATTTAAGCCAAAAACTAAAACCATAATTAACCATTTCTAATATATTAAAAAATTACTTAAAATGGAATTTTTACGCGAAATAAACCTTTCCACCAAATTATAACCCTGAAACAAACCTTTCCCCGATTTATAACCCGAAACTAAACCTTTCCCACCAACTTAGAACCCTACGCATCAGCACTGCCTCCCTCTCTTCACTCTCTTTTTCTTACATTTCTCAGAAGCTTAACTCTCTCTCCCTCTTGCGCTTCCCCAAACCCCCTTCCCTCGTCGTCTCCGCCACTGCGCTCGCCGAACCGGAAACCGAGGACCTCAAGAAGTTCGTCAAATCGTCGCTTCCGGTGTATTTGCCACGCAGACAATCATAGAAACCGGTCGCCGTAAGAGCGCCATGGCTCGCGTCGTTCTCCAGGAAGGAACCGGCAAATTCATCATCAATTACAGTGACGCCAAGGTCTCACCCCTTTTCTCCCTACTTTCTTTCTCTGTTTATTTCAAACTCTCACCCTACATTATCGGTTTCATTGATTTTGTCATCAATTGGAATTTGGAGTTGTGGTTTTTAATTTGCCGAAATGTGAATGGCATATATCTAAAGTGTGATTAGTTCATTAAGAGTTATAAATTGTAATTATATTTGAAGCTTGAGGTTAGGTCACATATCCTCCTTATTGGGTTTAAGGTTCAGAATCAACTGGTCCAGTCTTGTTGGTGTTGGAACAAACCCTTGAGTTGATTAAGCTCAGAAATTTTCTTGAGTTGATTTTAATGTGGGTTATAGCAAAACTTAGAAACATTTTCTTAAATGTTTTTGGTGTTGTTGAATTGTTTTTCAATCCGAATTTAGAATTTAGCATAGGTGATCAGTACAGAAGTACTACTTACATGGATCAGTATCTAAGTTTTGTCATAAAGTTCATTTTATCAGTAAATGTTTTGTACAAAAGTAGAAATGGAACACCTTAGGTATCTGTCACAGTGTGTTTGTTTGGTTGATGATTTGGGAAACCGTACCGTGCGATTAGAATATGTGTTGTTTACTATTCTTAGAATATGGACTGGAGATACAACTTAACAATATTTATCTGTCTTATTCTTATTCTTGATACAACAAACATATCTCGAGTCCATATATAAATAATTGTATCATATTTGTCCTAATGATCACTTAATTTATCGTTAAATAATAAAATCATCTTTGTTAATTTTGCAGGCATCTGAAGTAATTTGTTTCCTTTCTTTTACTTGCAGTGTATGGGTTGGAATAAATAAAGCCACAACTCAAAATTGCTCTTGCTTTAGTTATTAGATTGCTTTGGATTCAGAGAGCTCAATTTAGTTACGGTAAGTCTCCATTGATCTGAAACTATTAACAATTTGCTTTAGTTCATCTTAGTTGGTTGCCATCGAAACCCGACACTGAATCAGTGTCCTAATATTGGTCGCTTTATGAATTTCATGACACATGAATGCTACTGTTGCCACCAAAAATTATATAATTCTAGTTACATTCCACATGGCTAGGAAGAATTAGACTGGTGTATAGCAATATCTCCATGTTCCCGATGGATTTTCTTCTTGTTGGCAAAGTTTTGTGCTGTATTGTTGTTTATTTTTGCTTCCAATCTATGTTTGGGTCGAATGTGTAAACATGCTAGAGTTGGTCGGTGCTTTGTGTTAGGAGCGTTATATGTTCTTTTTGGATTTAATGAATATGCTTACTCACATGCCATATATATGATGAAATGCTTGAACATTTCAGAAATAAACTATAAACTAAGCTTTCATAATGTGTTGATGGGTGAATTTGTGATGCTCTAGTAACTATACCTGTTGGTTTTCTTGTTTGCATCTGAAGTAATTTAACAAAAACAAGTTTCAAAAAATAAAAAACAAAAGCATGGGACTTTTTTTGTTATTATTATCCTGTTGATAATGTTACCATATTTTTAGAACTGACAGGAAATCAAACCAGTGAGGCATCCAACTGTCTTTGGCTTATAGTTTGGTTCTTATAACATTAGTATTATGTGAAATATATAGCACGGGAAGATCCATTGCTATTGTTATTCTTAAGAAGGTCCAACCAAAGCGTTTAGTTTTGAAGAGATGATTTTTTTTGGTTTGAAACTGTCATATTGATAGTAATTTGTTTTTTGATGTTGACAGTGAGAAAAAGGTGACTGTGTATCTGAATCCAAATCTGAATGGGTTATCTTCAATTTGGCAGACATGGTGTTAGGCAGATCATTAGAACTAGAGATATCAGTTATGATAATGTTGTGGTAAACCCACTCCTGTTTGCTTCCCAAGGGCTTCGTTACAAGAGGAAGCTCCAAGTTATCCTTACAACTGTAAATATTTATCTTTAGTTGTGATGCTTGTTTAATGGGTTGCATTTAATTCAATTTTCTGGAAGTTTATATTTTCAATTTACAGGACATAGATAAGCTGGGAAAGGCAGGTGATACTGTCAAAGTTGCCCCTGGATATTTTCGCAACCACCTAATGCCCAAGCTCCTTGCTTTCCCTAACATCGATAAGTTTGCTTATCTTCTCAACGAGCAGCTCAAGGTTTTTTTTTTTTTTTTCATTAATCTCTGTTTTACTTACTTTTATATGCTACTTCCTGGTCAATGCCATTCATCATTAGATAAATTGATTTCCACTTACAATTTTATTTATTTTACTATGTTCTGGAATAAATTTTTAAATTCATGATATGATAATGCTGTAGATATCTGATCCTTAAGACAACTGTGTCCTTTACATTTCTTTCTCTGTTTATGTGAATGCGTGTGGTTCATGTTGTCAATATTCTAAGCTTGTCTTGGTGCATAGGCAGTCTACATAACTTTCTTCTCTGTATTCACCATTTGGCAGTTTGATGTTTTAAATGATTCAGATCTATCAACCAACTGAGGAAGAAAAACAAGAAGATCTCACTGTAGTTAAAGAGTCAAAGGAAGATATGATGAAAGAGTATGAAAGAGCTGCACTACGTCTTGATAAAGCTAAGCTGGTTTGTAGTCTACTCTTTAAAGCTTTTCATTGCTGTTTTAGACTATTTCTGCTATCCTTCTTGGTGAAATTAACTTCATTTTCTAGTAATATTTGCTGAGAATACAGATTAACTGCTCTTGCATTTTTTTTATGTATTACTGATTAAACCCTCAATTTAGACTATGTTTTGTGATGATACCAACGATTTTATTTGCTAAGTTTAAAAAATAGAAATGTATAGTTGATAATTTCATAGTATTTCATTTCAAAACTAGCAAGTTGATATTTAATTTTTTAGTATGGGCCTGGATGTGATGATCTAATAGGTCTTGCGGAGGTTAATTGATGTTCAAAAGGCCAAGTCACGTGAATCCAAAGCTGACCCCTTGGAGTTACGTTCTCCTGTGACAAAAGACAATCTTGTGGCTGAGGTAATATTTGTTCTTTTTCTTTGTAGTTCAAATGTTTTGTTGATATTAGCTATAAGTAAAAAGTTAAAAATAAGAGTATATTCTGTTAGAGTGTATACCCTTGTCAATATTCAGAATGTAATAGAGAATGATTGTTAGATAATGGGGATAAAATTTTATGATGTTATTATGGTATCTTAAAAATATTTTGGAATATCGACCACTTATGAATGGTTTTCACTTTTCATGATGTGTTTCCTTATTTAATTAGGATTTGAAGTCTGATATCAGTGTAAACAGGAATTAATACTGTCTTTTATTCATCAAATCAGTAGTTTTCTATTTTCTCTTTTCTTTCTTTACCTTCACTTAATTTTAACAACTAACTTTTTTATGTTTACCCTAATACTTATCTTGCCATGTTACTAAAACTACTGAGAGAGATTTACTTGTTCTTTTATCAATGAAATAGGGTTGGTTTAAGTATACAGGACAGAGTAATGTTAAAGAGAAAAGAAGGAAAAGTAATATGACAGTGTTGGAAATGATGAATTCTTCTGAAAATAATCTTTATTTGCCACATGAAGAAATTCTATGAAAATAATTCTTATTTGCAACTCAAATGTCAAATAGCTATGCACAGATCTTGCTGGTCGTTGTCTCTAACATCCTTCCTTCTCAAACTGAAGGAATCCAAGTTTGTCCTAGGTGTTAGTATTTCTTTTTGCAAACCATATTTAATTTAATTAAGCATTAGTGTCTTATCACAAAAAATTAGGATCTATTTCAAAGAAAATCACATTTATATCAAATGTCTGAAATTACCAAAATTACCAAAATGTATGCCAAATGTTTTCATTCCTACGAGGGTACGCTTCTTTCTTCCTTTTACTTCTTTTTTCTTCATTCTTTCTCTGCTACTGACTTTTATATATCGTTCTAATTTAAGGTGGCGAGACAACTTTGCGTGAACATTGCACCCGATAACCTGCATCTTCCATTACCTTTATCGACATTGGGAGAATATGAGGTGCCTCTGCGATTACCAAAATCCATTCCCCTGCCAGAGGGCAAGGTTAACTGGAGTTTGCAAGTTAAAATCAGGAGTAAATAAATTTCTTTCTTGTGGAATTCCAGTTCACAGGGGATGTGGAATTATCGTTTTCTGCTGATAATCATCAAATTGAACCCGGGGATTAAAAGATTTTGACGTGCTTTGATTTATGGAAAACAGAAATGTCTTTTCAATATTCTGTACTGAGTGAAATCTCATGTTATTTGACATTCCTTTACACAGTTATCTCGTTGTCAAATCTTTATCAGAATTTCAATTGATTTTTTGTTTATCTATCAGTTTAAAAAAAATCTAATTTTACGTCAATATTTAAAATATATTAATTTTTTTAATAAAGAAAACTAATAAGAGATGTGAATTCCTGTACCAACACTATTTTCCTAGTCTGCTACAAAATAATTATCAGATAACAAAATGAAATCATTATTAATGTCATTGATTAATTCCAAGATTTCGATTTCATGAACGGAGTGGTAAGCGATAGTTACCATAAAATCTAACCCATAACCTATTTACATCACTCTTCATTTTGTTTGTAATCCTTCTCAGAATGAGGAAGTCAGAATTTGGAAATTTGACTCTTCATTCTGTGTGTAATCCTTCTCAGAATGAGGAACTCAGAATTTGGAAATTTGAGAGTGAGGTAGGATCTATGATTAACTCGACAAGACATATATTTTTTCCTTACATATGACATTTAGTATGTTTTTTACTTCCTCCAAATTTTAACTAGATGTGTGTAATTTTCTACCCATGCTCATGTGTACCTCCCAAAAATTTACACGTTCATAAGGAAAACCAAACAAAACTTTGCTTCAATCCTCATTTTTGTCATTTACAATACTATTCAATTAAGTGAGATTGAGGAAATTTCTGCTGATTTTTTTGAACGATATTTTAAAATATATAAATAGACAATGATTTTAATGTTTCTAAATATATTATTTTTTTAATATATTAAAATTAATATTATTTTGAAATTTCAATAATACTAAAACGTTAATAGAAAATCTGAATTCTTAAAATGACTAAAAAAACGATGGTAGGTGGAATATCAAACACATACATGTATCTTACAGTCAATGCTATTTTTGGTTATATTATCATTCCTTGAAAAAAAAACTATTCATTTTTTTTCTTTTTTTTCTTAGAATTGAAACATTTGAATTAGTTAGACTCGGACATATTTTTAAAGTTAGAGGAAGAAATTAAAAAGAATTTTTAAATGGATTAATACATGTAATGAGAGAGAAAATTATAATATTAAAAAAAAAATTCCGTTCAACCTATACAAAAATTTAGCGAAGATAAATAAAAGAAAGTTAATATTAAATCTTTCAAAATAATTTTTTTTTAAAAATAAAGGTTTTGTTTATAATAAGAGAAAATTGACTAATGATAGTTTTTTCATACAATGAGATTTTTTTTAATATAAAATGATTTTCGTGAATTAAATCATGAATAATTTTTTTTCGTAACAAGTATGTTTTTATTATGTATGTGATGTAATTTTATTACGAATTTGTGTAGTTCCTATTTTTTCATATAATGATAATTAGTTGTTTTTAAGAGTGTAAAAGTGTTTAATAAGATATGTTAAAATAATTTATTTTATGTAAAAGTTTTTAGCTTACTCATTATTTCACCTAAAATCTAACTTTTAGTTTGTAATTTATTTAAATTTTTAATTATTATCTCTTATTTTTTAATACTTTTTTTACCATAATTAATTTATATTTGCTTGTTATTATTTAATGAATTAAATATATTTTTGTTCCTAAATTTTTGAGCAAAATTAAAATTCGTCTATCTTCTTAATTTCGATACATTTTTGTTGTTAGACTTTAAAAATAATTGGACATAATCATTTTAAACCAATAATGTTATTTTTTTTTTTGCGTGTTAAACAATGTTCTGAGCTGTCATTTTAGTTGTTTATACAATTTAACACATACAAAAATGTTTACATTATGGATTTCAAAATATTATATTCATTCATACTTAAAATTTAGATGTAAGGTGAGTTTTTGTATTATTATTAATGTTTATTATAGTTATCATGTTGTTTATGTTTGTAATTTAACTCGCTATTATTTTGTTTATGTATTGTAGCATATTTTAGTCATTATTTAAGTTATTTTTTTTTTGAATTTTTTATAAAGAAAATAACAATTAAATTTATTTTATTTGTTGTAATTATAAAAGATTTTAATTTATTGTTAAATTTATTTTAAAGTTGAAAAACTTATTTATTTTTATGTGATGAAATATAAGATTTATTAACATGTAAAATTATTACTTATTACTTTATCTAAATTTAAAATTTGTATTTTGATTAACTCAATTATTATATATTATTTAAATTGTTTTACAATAAAATATATTTTACTAAAAAGAATATACAAACAACTTAAATATATTATTATTTAAATTTACAAAAATATAATTTTTATTCTAAATTTTAATTATATTTTTATAACAAAAAATATTTTGTTTAATCCATGCATTTCACTGTTAAAATACGGGGCAACTAACACACCTGTTGACGACAAATAACAATATTAGCTAGAAAACATAATTAACGGGGTCTCCTCATTATATATCCATGAAAACTGTCGGGGTCTCTGGTGAGAAATAGATCCGACTTTGAATAAGAACATGCCGTAGGAGTTGTGGACGGAGGCGTGAACTTCACTGTGTACTCTGTCACACTCAGATTGTGACGCGCGCTCTTCTTGTTTCTTTTGTCGTCGTAACTTGCACTAACAAACTTTAAAATAAATTTCTGTTGCACATCTTCACCTTCTTACGCTCTCCTTCGTCTGTTGGGTAACCCTTCTCTCTCTGTTTCCCTCCATCTCTCTATATGTATATATTTGACTTCTCTTCTCTTCCGTGGTAGCGCGGCTCCACGGGATGTGTTTCAGATCTACTTATCGATATTGGAGTTTGCTCTCTTTATTGATATTTTAATATTGCTCTGATTTATGTTTGATGCTTTGGATTATATTATGTTATTCAATTGTGTTTCTGTTGAATTGTGAATCTCCGTCTTATTTGTCGAAAGCGATCTATCTATGTTTTGAGATTGAAGCTGTTCAATCTATGCTTATGTGAATTCTGAGTTGGAGCAGCGATCTGATTCAATCGATTGCGTGGTTTAGTTTAGGTGTTTGATGTTGTTCTGTGTTCGGGTAGCTTGAAGTTCTATTTCAACCAGGGCACTACTATTGTTTGAGTTAGAGAGTTGGTTGAAGTGAATTTTGCAGTGATTTGAAGACTGTGGAGTAGAAGCTTCATTTGAAAATGCCAGGTTTTAGAGCGAAAATTAGGATTGGAATTTTGATTATTGTGGTAGTAGGGATTTGTCTCGCAGCTTTATATGGTTTGCTGAAGCCTATTTCGAATGGATGTATAATGACCTACATGTATCCGACTTATATTCCTATTTCATCTTCGGAAAGCGTTTCTCCTGCCAAGTATGGCTTGTACTTGTACCACGAGGGATGGAAAAAGATAGATTTTAAGGAGCATCTTAAGAAGCTTAGTGGTGTGCCCGTGCTTTTCATCCCAGGCAATGGTGGCAGCTTCAAACAGGTAAGGTCCTATTTCTTTTTGTTCTGAATTAGGCAAAGTTGGTTTGGTTTATGGATACTCGTTTATTTTTGGTTAAACTATTTCAACATGTTAAATAAATATTGGATTATATTGTGTAAAAATGAAGAATGGGAAATATTAATATGTTATTGTTGGGCTTGAGTAGTTTTAATGCTGGGGTATTTGGGAGTAAGTTGATTTAGTTCTTGTAGATCGATTTGAGAGTTGTTAATGTAGTTATGTAGTATGATGACATGTAAATCTGCATATCTAGTTTGCTTTTCTCAAAGTTTGAGGTATGCTCACTTGTTGGCCAAGGTTTCTGATTCGAATCTAGATTCTATGGTAACTCGATTCTCAGTTGCATATCTAGATTCTGATTTGTGAAATTCCTTTGGGTAGGGAATGTTGTTTCTTTTCATTTGTGAAATTGAAATCAAGGAAAAAAGAATAAAATGAATAAAAGATAGAAAATACGGCATAGATTCCTTACGATTTAGGAAACTAACTTTAAAGTTGATAATGATTTTTGGTTCAGTTATTTCTGTCAACATTTTTTTTTTTTAAATTTCATGACTTTTTGTATTATTGTCCCCCAAAATTTTATATTTCTATTGACATTTTCTGTTAGTTGTATCCACTTTGTAGGTGCGGTCATTGGCAGCTGAATCTGATAGGGCATATCAGAATGGTCCCCTAGAGCGTACATTCTACCGCGAGGCAACCCTAAGAGCTGAAGAAGGAGGTGTAGATATAAATTTATCTGGTTTTCAATTACCCAGCCAGTATACCAGCAGGCTGGACTGGTTTGCTGTTGATCTTGAAGGTGAACATTCTGCCATGGATGGTGCCATTCTTGAAGAGCACACTGAATATGTTGTACGTGCTATACATAAGGTATCACTTTTATTATTTTTAGTTTATACCAAAGTGATGCAAATGAATATTGGATGAATACAACCTGGTTGTCATCTTAAAACTCTTGAGATGGTTTATTGGTAGTCTGTAGATCGCCAATCTGTTTTGAATTGAACTTGTTATCATTGTTATGGGCTTGGCCGGTTCACACTAATGGTATTAATAATCTCAATAAACTGATAATTTGTTTCTTATTATTGATTATCAACATCATTAAAATCCAATGAACTAAGTGACTTGTTAGAATGACAGTTAAACCTTCAGCTCTGCTAATGTTGAGTCTTGCTTTGTCTTAGTGCTAGTAATATTATTATTTCTACTTTTAGACCATGTTATGGTAGGGAATAAACTAGTTTGTTTTGTTTGATGCTTTTGAATGACATTGTTCTCTGTTTTCAAGTCGTTCAACCTAGACTTTTGGTTTAGTGTTATCTCATGAATGTTGTGACTTGTTAGAATAATATAGTTAAACCCTTAGCACTGCAAATGTTTATGAAGTTTTTCTATGCATCAGCGCCAGTAAACTTTATTTATTTGTTCTACTTTTTAACCATCTTGACCATGTGTGTAAAAATAAGCAATTTCAAGTATTAATTTTGGAAGGGGAAACAAACAAAGGAGAATAGAGAGTTCTTCAAGATTCAGAGGATATAGACTACAAAGATTTACAGTTATCCATGTATACATTTCGGGGTTAATGACAAAAAGGAGAGATCCCCAACTTCAAGTGCTTTCTCCCCATGAAGAGAAGGGAACCGACCTCCCCAAGTGAGAGGCATTCTCTTTGCTTACCTGTTTTTCTTAGTGGACACAAAATTCAAATTCAATTCTTCTTAACCCTCAGTCTGATGACATGTGGTGGTTGACTGACTCACTAAGTACCCTCATTTCCTACCCTTAAGTCATCCTTTTACAGATCATGATGTATCAGAAGTTTTCTAAAGGAAATGGTCCAGTTAAATTGATTTCCAGCTTCTATTGTTCAAGTTAGGGACAATAATTTTCTTAGCCTTGTTTGGATAGACCTGATTCGCTTAGCCGACATGAAACTTTGATTCAATTTTGCTTATCGTCCTCAGCTCGATGGTGAAATTGAAATTATAAACAAATGAGTAGAAACTTAAATTAAAATTATAAAAGAAAGTTAACAAATTAACACTTGAAAGAATATTCATCTGGACTTGAAGATGAACCTTTTAAAAGCACAAGATAAGATGAAAATGTTTGCTGATAAACATAGGCAAGAAGTGCTCTTTGCGATTAGAGATTGGGTATATCTAAAATTACAACCCAACATACTGTAATCCTTGGCAGAGAAAAGGAACGAGAGGTTGAGTCCCTGATTTGTTGGCCCTTATGAGATTACCATGAAGGTGGGACAGGTTACTTACTATCAACCATGATTACCTGCAGAAAGCAGAGTCCACCCAGTTTTTCTTGTATCACTTGTACCCAACCTCTGCCTTTGATACTATCAGCTGGAGCTACAAGTTGTACCTATAAAAGAAGTAATAGCAGAAGGAGCTGAAGTTCTAGTGGAATGGAACTTCTACCTGGCTTTGAAGCTACTTGGGAATCATCTGATACTAATGAAAAATTTTCAGCACTTTCTTCTTGAGGACAAGGTGAAACTTGTGGTGGGAAGGAAAGGGATTTGGGCCCAAAAAGCCCCATGTCCACTAATGTGTAAAGTCAGTTGTATAGAAGAATATGGATGAGGAGAAAATGGGGGGAGGAGGGAGGGCAGGAACGGGCAGATATGTTTTGGTTGTAAGAGATCAGGTTTTTTAATTCCTGAGACATTCTTGTATCTGTTACTGCAGTTGGGTTATTTATTTCCTAACTGAGTGTATGTAATAAAAATTCATTCTTTATTCTTATACTTTCTTTTATAATCAATCCATTCCTTGCATTATCTTTTGTTTTCGTGTTCTTTACCGTAGACAGTTCTGTGTTATGAACTAGTTGGTGCTGTCTCTAGCATTGTATGAACTATGTTCCTTGAAACAGGTAATTATTGAAAATTGTCACTCTGTTCAATGCTTATGATCTGGCCATGCAGATTTTGGACCAATATAAAGTATCTTATGATACTCGAACAAGAGAAGGTGCTGTGGTTTCGGGGAGTTTGCCAAAAAGTGTGATATTGGTTGGTCATTCAATGGGAGGTTTTGTTGCTAGGGCGGCTGTTATCCACCCTCATCTCAGGAAATCAGCAGTTGAAACTGTTCTTACACTTTCAACCCCACATCAGTATGTTTAATTCCTATTATTGTTTTCTTGTTATATTTCTATGTGCTGCTTAAATGTTTGATGGGATACATGTATTTTATTCAGATCACCTCCTGTGGCATTGCAGCCATCGTTGGGTTATTACTTTGCACGTGTAAATTCCAAATGGAGAGAAGGATACAAGGTTCAAACCACTAACACGGGGCGTTATGTGTCTGATCCAGTACTCTCTAATGTTGTAGTTGTATCTATTTCTGGTGCCTACAACGATTACCAGGTAATGCCAATGGTTTTCATTTTCCCCCTAGAGGCAGTAGATTTTTCATCAATGAATGATATTTGATAGCAAAAGGGGCCTTATTTGTCTTCGCTTCAGAAGATTATTTGCCCTATGATTGTTAACAATTTCCAGATTGTTGGTACCAGCCCCCTTACTATCTCTATTTAAGGGCATTCTTAACTAGTATCTTCTTTTAGTATTATTAAATTTCCATTTTATGTAATGATATGAATGGAGTATACAAATTAAATACTATAAATCTATTTATACGGTCGTCTAGTATTTAATAATATAGAATATGTATCTCTATATAGATAAATCTAATTTTTAATTAATAGGAACTTACTTTTTTCTTAAAAAAGTAAATCAAAATATTTGATAGAATGAGAATTTCAATTCAATTATATAGATATATAGAAAAAAACCATATATAATAATAGAAATGTAATAATATAAATGGGAATTCTTGATAAAAATGAATAGTAATAGAAAATATTTTATTTGGGAGGCAATAGACAATATCTATTATATAAATTTCTTTTTAATTATCCCAATTAGAATATCAGGCCCATCTCTATACAAATAGAATGGCATATCAAGTACAATGAAAACGTGGGTATATAGAAATGAACTTTCTTAAATTTTGTTGGTGTTAAGGAAATCGATCTTTTATCATCACACGATAGAACTTCAAGTTGTACTGTCTTATGCAATCACATTTATTAAACAACTGTTAAATATTATGAACCTTCACATTATATGGTTTATTTTTTGTTCTTTCTTTTCTTCAGGTACGGTCAAAATTAACATCACTTGACAATATTGTGCCCCCAACCCATGGCTTCATGATCAGTAGTACAGCCATGAAAAATGTGTGGTTGTCTATGGAACATCAAGCTATTTTATGGTGTAATCAATTGGTTGTCCAAGTAAGTTGGTCTCTTTTTTGTGAAGAACATAAACTTGTTTCTCCTTTATGGGATTCTTATCGTTTTTATTCTTATCTAGGTATCGCATACGCTACTTAGTTTGATAGATTCTCGAACAGGCCAACCATTTGCAGATACTGAAAAGAGACTTGCAGTTTTTGCAAGAATGCTGCGTAGTGGAATATCACATTATTTTGACTGGATGATGCAGTTACCCTGTTATAAACAACCAATAAACATTCCTGTTCAAAATACAAAAGATGTTACTGGTACATGTTGTTGCTAATTTTATTATCCCATGATTGTTGTATTTAGTTTATCTGAAAATTCTGTTGACAAGCTTTCTGGAATCATCTAATATTCATTCCAGTTCTATTTTATGGACATATAACTGTTGAAACTTTTGCTTATAATACAAAGATAAATTATGCTTTATGGACAAAGAAGATAGTTTTTTCCTTTTTTATTACCAACCATCTTGATTTATACTGGTAAAAACTGTTACAATATACTTGGCATTATGATTTTTCCATAACTGATGGAATATACAAATATTTTTGAAAAATGATTTTGCATTGCTTAGGAAATTCAATACTTATGTCACGTGGTGGTCTTTGTTTAATTGGATTAAATTTTTCCATGTCAATTTGGAAATAAAAATGCCACATTTGTTCAAAATTTTGTATTCAAATTTTATTGTGGCTACAGGATCTCCGCTACATAGGCTGATTGCTTGTCCTGCCAATGTTCATTGGAATGATGGGGGCCTTGATAGAGACCTATACATTCAGATAAATGAGGTGACTGTATTAGCAATGGATGGTCGCAGGCGGTGGTTGGACATACAAAAATTGGTATTTGTTTCTTGTTTCTTTGATACAATATCCAAAGTATTTGACATACATAGGTAAAGTTCTGTTGAAATCATAGGGATTTAGGGTGAGAAGGAGGAAAAGAGAAAACGAACATTGAATAATAGAAATAAGTATTAATATATGTTGTGCAATAATTTGTTAGAAAAGGAAAAAACAGTCATCCCTACTTATATAAATCCTAGGCTCCCAATTCTTTTCGAACTAGGCAATAAATCTTGGGATATGTTGAAACTATGAATGGCCCTTTTCCAAACCTTGAAATGGTTGAGAATAATGGGCTTGTCACCTTGTAGATTTGCTGTGTGGTCTTGTGCTTGAGAGTTTCTACTTTGGCAAAAATGTCCATGACAATTTGAACTTTTGCTCTCAGAGTTTTATAGCCTCATCATTGATAGCAATTGCTTTTGGAATGGTGCAATTGCTTAATCATTTAATCTGGATGTGTAGGGTTTAAATGGAAAAAGTCATTTTGTACTTGTGACCAATCTAGAGCCTTGTTCTGGAATTAGGCTTCATTTGTGGCCTGAAAAGGGGAAATCTGCTACTACTTTACCTCTCAATGATAGGGTTGTTGAAGTAACAGCAAAGATTATGCGCATTCCCTCAGGTCCAGCACCACGTCAGGTACATTATGCCTCTTTCCGGACTACCTGTCTTGTTTGGATTATCTTTATACTACCTTACTATTGTTGAGTTCCTTAAGATAATATGAGGAAGATGCTTAATTAGTTTGGCCACTTATTATATTTAATCTGCAATAATATAACAGCTTGAACCTGGCAGTCAGACTGAGCAAGCTCCTCCATCTGCTGTATTTTGGTTGGGTCCGGAAGATATGCATGGCTTCAGATTTCTTACAATATCAGTTGCACCTCGTCCGGTACAACTTTTAGTTTTGAATGATTTCTTTTTAGATATTAAGAAATTCATATCTTTCTGAGATGTATTCCGAAATATTTTTATGTATTTGATTTTTTTCTTCCCTTGGACCTTTCTGTTCTGCTTGATTAGGAGTTTGAGATTGAATGTTTTTTCATTTTAAAGTTTCCATGGGAAAGCCTATACTTGCTTTACATTTGGTCTTACATTATCTTTCATAAAATTAGAAAGTTGATTTTCATCTGGATGGGTGGATTGTGTGTTAAACTAAATATTGTTTATCTTTTTTCTAATCTTAAAAATTCTTATGTAAGTGTACTTTTGTGTGGCCATACTAATTATGATGACTAAAGATGGAATACTACCGAAAAAAAGAGCTTAAGAGAGTAATTATCTCTCAGCTTATCTTTTTTATTCATAGAAGAAACTTACATCAGGAATATCTATGTAATTAATACTAATAAGTAAACAGCTTATAGGTATAAAGGTTTTCCAATTAAACTACTAACTACCTATATTTAATTCTTATTCTAACAGGAATAATAAAATCAGTTTGCATATAAATAGGATTTAGTTTTTGTAGTTAATAATGTGTTCCATATTTGCTTGTGAAACTACAATGTGGTTCACAGAGTATTTCAGGAAGACCCCCGCCAGCAGCATCCATGGCAGTTGGACAGTTCTTTAATCCCAAGGAGGGCAGTCAAGAATTGTCTCCATGGTTTATGCTTCAATCTTCCTATTCTCAAAAGGTTGTTATTTTTGTGGAATGTGCCGACCTATAAACCCTACACTGTAATTTACTTTTATTTACTGATATGAATTTATTTCTTGAGTTTCTTTTCATTGCAGTGCCTGTTGTTACATCAGAAGTTGTTCTAATTCTGAAGCAGTTTGTAGTATATAGACCTTATATAAAGCTTACTTTGATGCTTACATGTAATGCTGCAACTATTATTAGGATGTTCCTTTTTGTCTTATTAGGTTATATATAACATAATAAAAAAGATATACTTGTATAAAACTTCATTAGAAATCAAGTGAAATTATGCTGTTCGGTGCTAACATAGGGTCTCAATTTTCAGCAACTTGCAAGTGAATGGAACAATTTTTTCTTCTTTAGTGGGCAAAAACATAACATTGATAGGTTGTTTATGCAGGATTTGGTTTTGGAGGAAGCTCATCCGCTAGCTGTCAAATTATCATTTGGCATTAGTGTGGGGCTTCTACCTGTTACTCTGTCTTTGAAAACTGTCAGCTGTGGAATCAGAAACTCTGGACTTCCAGAAGAGGAAGCTGGGGACATTGAAAGTAGTAGTAAGAATCCTAATCAAATACCAAATAAACTATCGTTTAAGGATTTTACTTTTGGTGATAGTTTTTTCTGTGGTGTGCCTGTTTTCCAACTTCATATGGCATCGTGGTGTATTGAAATGTATTTTGTATGTAGTGAAAAGTTCAGCAAGTATCAAAAAGACATCTGAAAAGTAGACGAATGATTTATTACATTGACCCTAAAGGGATTGTAGTTAGTATTGTTTGTGGATTTGGGCTTGTGTTTCTAATAGTTACATTAGTTTAGTACCAGACCTGAGTCCCACATTGAAAGTATGGGATTTTGCTATGGAGTTTATGAGGTCTTGGATTCTCTTACTGCAACAATTAACTTTTGTGGTGTGATTTTCTCAATGTTCTTACTACTGATGTGATTATTAGCATAAATTGAGGTTATGAAATTGTTGTAAATAACATATTGTCATATTGTTATGATAGAAAATATTCTCAACATTTGAAAATGTGGGAAATCTCCAAAAGTTTACAATGTTACCAAATGATATGATGTAATTTATCTTTAATGACAACAATTGGGCTTGAACATGGCTTTCTTTTATCATAACTATTTTTTCATCTTATTCTTTGATGATATACACAAAGAAGTTTGAAAATGCGGGAAATCTCCAGAGGTTTACAATGTTACCAAAAGATATGATGTAATTTATCTTTAATGACATGAGTTGGGCATGAACTTGGCTTTCTTTTATGCATAAAGTTGAATGCATTCTAAATTTGTGATGAGTATTTTTCTGCTGTTTTTACTGTTTTCTTTTCAGCTTAGATAACTATAGCTGGGTATTTCAGGGCTCTGCAAATTGCGCTGTTTCCCACCTGTTGCACTTGCGTGGGATGATACATCTGGTCTTCATATATATCCAAATCTCAATAGTGAGATAATTGTTGTTGATTCCTCCCCAGCATATTGGAGTTCAACCCAGCAATCTGAAAAAACCATTGTTCTTTTGCTGGTATGAATCACCTAATGCATAAAATTCAACTGTTTCCCCCTTAAATTCTTAAACAAATAAAGCATTGGAGTTATTTTCATGCCAAACTGCCAAATTCTACAACTATCTAGAATTCTGGCAGTGGGAGGTATTATGACAATTCTTTTAATTCTTTTAATTTCTCCACTATGCTATAGGTTGACCCACATTGTTCTTATAAGAGTAGCATTTCAATTTCTGTCAGTGCTGCTGCAAGTAGGCTTCTACTATTGTATAGTCCAAAGGTAAATGAACTTCTTTATGCCTGATTTTGTAGCCTTCTATCTTGCATTTTATTTATTTATTTATTTGGATTACCTATAGTCTCATGCCTTTGAAAAACAAATAGAGTTATATTTCCATGAGAAGTTTTTTATTGTTATCCTCTTTTGTACAATTTACTAATTTAGTGTTTTCAATTATTTCACAATGGTAAATTGTTGTATGGTCTATTATCTTTATATCCATCAACTTAATATAAGGATTCCATTAATGTAAAATAATTTTGTTTATTGGCTGTTCATGCAGATAGTTGGTTTCTCTGTTGCTGTTGTTTTCTTTGCTCTAATGCGGCAAGCATATTCATGGGATCTTGATATGAGAATACCATCAATGCTGACTGCTTTGGAATCAAATTTGACACTAATATCACATTTGTTTCCCCTAGCCATTCTACCCATTTTCTTTTCCTTATTCCTTTCACTGCTGATGTCTCAGCCACTTCCTCCATTTGCTAGCTTCATTGGCATCTCTCTTATTTGTTATATCTTTGCCAACGGATTCATAGCCATTATAATTCTGATTACTCACTTGGTATTCTTTGTGGCTGCTGTTACACACATCTTCATCAAGACAAGGTTAGGTGACTGATTGATGTATGCCACTTATCACCCTAAATTTTGCTCAATATGTGTGCTAATGTAAAGAAGGGCAGCCTTGATAAATTGGAATTTGGATAGTAAATCACATTTCTTGTGGATATCTGTTAATCTATATTTATTTTCTTATCTCTACCAATAGAAATTTTAGACCGATAATCAACAACATAAATGCTAATTGTGTCTACGTTTTTATTGATAAATATGTTGCAGGTGGCAAATGTGGGAACGGAATTTTAGCTTTTTTTCTCTTCGTTGGTTTGTTAATCATTCGTCTCGCTTCTTTTCTCTGAAGGTAAAGTACAACGTTATATTTCCTTTGATTGACAAACCAAGTATGTTGTATTTGGCTTTCTTATCCACATTTTGTAGTCCTACTGGTCTAGTATATTTCCAAATTTCATTTTTTATTTTCATGAGTTAATTCTGTGGGGGAAGGGGGTAGTAGAACAGAGGTGGGAGGTAGTCAAGGACGGTGGTTATGCTATAAGTAATTTTTTTATCTTCAGTTTTCGTTTGTACTTCAAGTCAGCTTATTTACCTTTGAATCTTGGTACTTACATTAAACAGGTGGTTAGGGTTCTAAGATCCAATCCAGTACTTGTTATGGCACTTACTGCAATGGTCTTGGCAAGCTTGGTTCATCCATCTTTTGGTCTCCTCATACTTCTCCTCTCTCACTTTCTCTGTTGTCACAATGCATTATGCAGGTATATATATCTACATCTATTCCATTACTGCAGACATAAGTTGATTTAATGTTCTTCCAATTAGTTTTAACAAATGATGTGTCAGTGTGTGAATTTTTCATGGTATGTTTTGATACATGCATGCATGCTTATTGTGGAGAGGGTTCTGGTTCAGAGAAGTTGTCTTATTTCCTTTCTGTTTTCAACATGACTAAACTGTTGTTCTGCAATATTGGTTCTAATATGTTTTTATGTCCTTTTGGATTGGGAATAGGGTTATCAAAAGGGGTTTGTTGATCCACTCTACCTGCCCAAATGGGTTGGGTTGCGCATTACAACATACTTGACTCAGGTTGGATGGGTTGATCAATTCAACCAACCAGCCTTTTGGTTTTATTTTTCAAACTACATTGAACCTATGCATTTTTGTATGATACTTAAGTATTTTCTTAATTTACTTGTTTTATAACTCTTAAACTATAGGAAAGAGAGAGGCATTGAGAAGAAACCATGTGTTTTTGAGAAACAGAAACACTTTATTTACATTGAGAAAACTAGATCAATATAATTAATAGAGGATATTTGATATTCTTGAATAATAAATATATGATATGCCGTTCCTAATATTACATATATAATCTAGATATTTTTTGTTATACAGGATCTTTATTTTTATAAGACTTAAATACTTTTTTGGTCTCTATTTTTGTTGTGTTTGTTCAATTTGGTCCTCTAATTTGGATGGTCAATTAGGTCTTAATTTTTGTCAATTTGGTCCTTTTTTTTTAATGGTATTTAAATTATAATATGTCACGTGTCAGTTCTTGGTTTTTTTTCTCATTACTCAGAACCATTCAACAACCAAAACCCTTCATATTTTGCCCTTTGCAAGACAGTCAACTTGCTCTTATCAATGAATCATTACCCAAGCGTTGAGGAACTCACACCTTCAAATTATAGCTACTAAAGGGGGTGAACCAAGCATCTACATAATCCATTGAGCATCCAATATTACTTGATCTGGGTCTTAGGCACCCTATGATACCCAAGTTATCACATTGAGAACAGAAAAGGGTGTTGTATAATGTATTTGGGCTAGGGGGGTGGGAGGTGAGTAGGATGACAAAAGCACCATTGTTGGGATGCTATCAACTACATTGCTACTATACACTAGAAATCTAGTATTTAATGAGCTACATAGAAGATTAAAAACAACCAGATTTTTAATTGGTAATTAGTCAAGGAGATTACTATTTTATAACCCAAATGGTGGTATTGATGAACCCACAACTGTCATCATCCTAGTATGATTCTTTTTAGGCCTTAGGCCCATCCTATCATGACGTGTTTGACTCTTTGAGACTGATTTTTGTTTTTGTTTATGTAGCAGTTTCCTGACAGCATCTTGTGGCAGCCATGAACAAATTACCGAAAATTTGGATTGTAACAGTGAAGATTATACGGGGTCTGAAAAGAAGAATTTCAAATTTGATGGTAGTTTTAAGCGGACATTCCCTTCAGAAGACAACTTGTCAAACAGTCCTGATTCATCAAGAAGTTTTGGTGACGCACAATTAGATTTATTTCACCATCGCCATGGCTTGTTGATATTGCATCTTGTTGCAACGATGATGTTTGCTCCATCCGTTGTTGCTTGGTTCCAGGTAGACGATATATAACAATTATTGTCATATAAGCAGTTTAAACATATTCTGTCATGCAATCACTTTTCTTGGGAAAATAGGAAAGGGAAAGGGGAATTTGATTGATTGAATTCCCACAACATAATTTTTCTCCTGATTTTGTTTCTCCCTGATGAAGACCGTGACTTACAAAATCTTACCCATTATTTTACGTGATTTTGTTTCTCCCTTACGCAGTTGAAGAAATAGGTTTGGGTTTCTGCTTTCTTGTTGTCTTCCAATGGATCTTTCTTTCCTCTCGAGGCCTTTTCACTTTCACAATAGTGAACTTTTCTGTTAAATGTGCACCTTGTATGTTCTCATCACTTAGGGTGTGGATAAGAAATAAATCAGTGCAGTTAACATTGAAGTTGAACTTATGTTGAAGATGTAAATTTTTACTAGGTCACTGCTTGAACGAAAATGCACTAATATTCTCTTATTTACCTACAAATTATTAATTTTTGCAGAGACTAGCATTGGGTGAGAGCCTTCCATGGTTCCTGGATGTAGTGCTTTGCATTGGCGTCATACTTCATGGCATCTGCAACTCGAAGCCCGAGTTCAATTCCTTCTTCGTGTCCTTTGCTGGGTTCCCCATCCGAAACGTTAGACTCTATTTTATGTATCTTATAGCTGGATACTGGTCCTATTTTTCTGGTCTTACTTTGGCTCCCTACAGAGTGTTTTATGCTATGAGTGCTGTGGGGGCCATTTCCTTCGGTTTAAGAATGTCGCGTAGCTGGAACGCCGAAAAGAGAGAGGTTACTTATAGCAGCCGGAAGCATTCTCACAGGCATTGAAAATTTCCACAACTTTCTTAGAACCAGACAGTGGAGTGCCACGTGTATTTTTTGTAAAATGTGTAATTGTTTCGATGATTGTTAAAGTAGGTCATTGCTGTTAGAACTGTTGTAACATTTAGATGGATAGTTTTAGCGTCTTTTCCATGTGCCGAGGCTGGTTTTGCGGCTGTTGTATCATTGTTTCACGAGGATATTTTGCAATTTTGTCTGAATGTGAGGAATCTAAAGTGTTTCATTCTATTTTAGTGAACTTGTGTCCTAATCTTACAAGAAGATAAACACATTGAAGTTGAATCTAAGTTGATTACACAAGTAATTCACCTTCAGACTGTGTATATTTTTGTTTTTCCTTTTAAAAGTCAAATGTATGTTTTTCTTTCCTTTTGGTAAAAATAGGAAGGAATGACAGAGGGATGATTTTTTAGATGGCAAAGGAGAAATAAAAAGGATGATTTGATGTGCTATTTATAATTTTAGTTATCTTTTTTTAATTATATATTTTTATTATGATAAAAAGGAGTGCAAAATTAAATAAAAACATCAAATTTACTTGATAAAAAGTTGTGTATTGATAAGTTGGGCCATTGAATGACAGTCTTTTGTCCCAAACACTTGAATGAAAGCAAAGCTTCTATGTCATCCTGGTGGGTAGGTTTACTTGTGGGCCCATGTTCTTCTCATACATCACCAGTTTCACCCCATCAAGGGCCCATAACCCTTTGTTTTTTCATAGAAAAATTGGAAAAAAAAATATAAAAATGTTAGAAAAACTTAAAATGGCATGTCTCTACTTCTAAACATGCCAATGCTTGTTTAATTTTAGAATTTAATGGTTTCATTGTTTCCTCAGAAAAAAAAAAGCTTTTTATAGGATGGTTAAAAATGGACAGAAGATAATATACTATGGTGCAACACTATTATGTTAGAAACATATACATCAAAAATATGATGTTATATCAATTTTTATATTAATTTTTAAGATTAAATATGTTTCTAATCTTTAAATTTGAATATAAAATTAAAATTTATTATTGTCACAAACTTTGATATATTTTATTTCTTAATTTTTTTTAAAAAAAAAGTAGATATAATCTTCCTACTTCAATGACAGAAACTTTCTTTTTTTTCATGTCAAACAGTGTCACCGATTAATATTTGAAGTGATACGCATCAAATGATGTAAATGTTAGTCTGAAATGTTCTTTAACACATCAAAATAATGTAATTCGGTTAAAAAGACCATTTTTTTTCATTTTTAAAAATTAAAAACCAAACAATATCAAAATTTGAAACATGAATAAATTTGAAATTCACGTCAAACAACATATTTATCACTATTTTTTATAACAGTGTGATTCCCGCTGAAAAAAATCACGACATGCCTAATCCTGATGAATAAATTCTGACGCCAAATTCACGCAAGAATTATCACCAATCGAAAAGGCAAAGTTCCTCTAACAGGGTTGAGATGCCCGACAGCTTTATCAAAGCCTTAGAGAATCTCAACCATCGAAAATGTCGGAATGTATTGTCAAAAACAGTTGCAAAAAGATGAAGGGTGTGAGCGCAAGAGGATTCTTGGTTCCTCCTCACAAAAGTCTGATAAGAGATTTTACCTTTATTATTATTATTGACAACCTCTGACAACACAAATGTTTCAAAAAAAAGTGTCTTGTTTGGTCAACAACAAAAACTAGAGCACACCCCAATTATTTATATATTGTTCGTGAATTGATTACAAGCCCCAATTCTCCAAAAGCCACCACACCAACCAAAAAAGCAAAAACATAAGAAAAGATGACATGGTGAAGTGATGTTTTTATTTTGGGGTGAGTGTTTTTGGGATGCATCGCATCGTGCTAAAGTCAAAAGCTTCGAGGCCAATGGACTCATCTGTCACCACTACACCAAAAATATCCAACCACAAACAATTCTCCAATCTTTCAAACATGACATTTAGCATTCGTCACCATGACCAAAGCACAAAGAAAGTTGTGTGTGTGTGTGTGTTAGTGTGTGAAAGTATGGTACATAATAGGAATGAACCATCTAATTTCTTGAGCACCCTTATATGGAAGTGCTTTTTCAGGACTCATCCAAATCCACTAAAAGCCAAAGTCACAACATTCGCTGAAAGAGAACCGACACATGTCCTAGAATTTTGAATGTTAACTTATTCTAAACAAGTGGCTGAAAAAAAACATATTTTATATATATATATATATATATATATATATATATATGTAATATAATAAGCTTGCTAGATACAAGTTAGGGTACAGGAATTCATAGAAAAAATGATCAGCAGTAAAAAATAAAATAAAATCAAACCATAAACAACCACGTTTAAATGTTTAAATCCTCTGTTCTTTTGTTATTCTGTCCTTCTACCCTTTCTCTATCTCTTCCCAAGTTTCTTTCTTGATGGGGTTTTACCAGGCAATGAATAAAGAGTATCTCTAAAAACCGATCTTGAAGAATTGTCATTACCAAAGGATAAAACACTCTCATGCAATGAAAAGATGAAAAAAAAAAAGGTCACTAATTTACCCCTTCAACTCTCTTACTTCCTAGATCTCCAAGCTGATATTGAAAACATTGGTCGATCCTGCCAGCAGATTAATACACAGCCATTTTCATCTCTCATTCTGTATCCTTCACAGCCATAGCTCTGGATGAACCTCCTTGCTTGCAACATACCATAGTAGCTCAAAGGAACATTACCAAACCCAGCTTGGTCAAATCTCTGAAACCACTTTTCAAGCTTTTCATGTCTCTCCTTTCTTTCAGGCCCTTCACATGCAATGATGTTCTTTATTTCCTCCCCAAAAATCATCTTCTCCACCCTTAATCTCTCCAACGAGGTTCTAGAGACTGTGGATTCCAAACAATCAAACAATGCTGCATAAGAATATAGTGCTTCAAGTAGCCTATCCATCAGAGTTGGACCATTATGGTTACAGTCTTGCTCTGTCACAGCCATGACCTTTGGTGATAAACCCCATAAGGCATTGAGAAAACTCTCCATGTTCATTGAATTGGAAGGTGTTAAAGATGCCGGTGATGACGAGGTTGAGTCAGGACTTGGGGTGTAGCCATTCACCATGTCTTTCTCAAGCATATCACCCAATGTGGTTTGGCTCAGTGGGAGAACTCTTTGCAGGTGAAATCCGTTTGAGCCTTTTAACAGACGAGGCGATTTTCTCCGCAAGGCTTCATCATCAAAGGCCAAAAGGGAATGTAATTGGAGTATGGAACTTATTGCTAGTGCCTCACCAGTTTTCACTCGAAGTTTGTCAAAATCGAGATTTTCTAGTTTGCTGACTACAGGGTTGAATTGGAATGGTATATCCAATTTTTCTGCTTCTTCAGTTAGTCTATGAGCTACCTGATCCAGAATCTCCTTTTTCTGATGAATCCCAGTGATTCTCAAATGAGGAGGGCCTTCTGGTCGAGCACTCAAAACTTGGATGAGAGCAATCCACTGAGCAGCTTCAGCAGCATTGAGATCAATTATGTGAATCACTTTCTCCCCCTCCATTGCCTCAATGATGGCCTGATTTGTGAGAACATATGCCACTTTCAAGAAAGGGAAAAGCTCAAAGAAGAGCTTCTGAACAAGAATTTCTTCAGACAGCATAGTTACTTTAGTCGAGTTGAGGGCTCTGTGGATCCCAGGCCATGTTTTCAGAATCCGATCTGCAAGTGATTCCATGAAATACGCCGCGATTCGCTGCATAGTATCCCCATCAGGGGGGGAAGCAAGCAGGGAAATCTGCTCAAGTGTGGTGTTTGCATTTTCAAGATTACCAGCAGCTACATGATTTGCACAAGTGAGCAACAAATGGATCAAGTACAAACCCCTTTCCTCGGATTTCATATCTCTAAGCAAGAGATTGTTGGGAGAACCTAAGCTAGGTGAAAGTGACATCATGGAGAAGAGTTGCAGGGTGAAGAACTCACAGAAGACGAACCTTCTTCTTGCCACACAAATCCCATGCAACAATAATAACAACAATCTTAGGAATTTGCAAAGACTGAAAAGAGACAGAATGTAGTCACACACAAAAAAAAATGAAAAAACTACTAGACAAGAAAACACTCTTCAAAATTTCGGATTCATTCAGATACAAAATCACAGGTTTTACAACACATGGACCAAGTACTAAGAAACTAATGAATGAAGACAGAATAAGAAAGAAAGAACAAATTCAAAGCAAAGCAGGACAAGCAAAAAGGAGAAAAGGATTTGTGCATAAGAACCTGCACATCACATCCCAAGTTCAAACTTTGATCACAAGTTTAACAACCCTCAAGCTTTATTCTCAGTTTTATAAACTTAAAAACCGAAAGGTCCAACATTTTTCTACCAATTCAGCAAAAGGAAGGAGAAAAACATGGAAGCAGTAACAGGGAGAAGAGAGAACCTACTCAAACCAGGTCAGCAACAAAGGAACGCATTGCAGCTAGAAAAACGCTTATCCCTTGGAGGGTTTTGAAATTGAAGAACAATCCAGACGAACCCCCTAGAAAAATCCAAAACTTGCCTCTCGAAACACTGAAAAAACCAGAACCATAATGGGTTGGTTGTTCTGCTTTCTTTGGGAGTGAGTTTCAATGTTTGGACCCTTCTTCTGGTTTCAGCTACTTGTTCATGACTACGTTGTCGACAATGCGTGAAGGGTCCCTTTTGTCTTTATTGTTTTGTTGTCCTTCACACCTCAGTGCTGTGTGGAATTTCTGACTCTTGGAAATTTCTCTATCTTCCTGTAAAGGCTAAACATACAGTTACATTTTATTTTTTTATTTCTTTTTAGCTTCAAAAAACAACCATTTTAATGTGCCGTTTCTAGTTTACTAAAACATTTCAATTCACACTAATTTTAAATTAATTATTCTAAATATCAACAAATTTACGAATCTTATCTATAATTACCCCAGCATTGCATAGATTCTTTTATTCTATTATATGCATAAAACTCTTTTAGCTTTATTTTTGTAGATAGAAGTAGGGACAGAATAAGTGATTACAAAGACCAACCTTCTCCAAATTTGGATCAAAGGTTTATTTAATGGTATCCATTAATCTTACGTAATTTAAAAGTTTAGGAATTGAGATTAATAGTTAAAAATTTTCATTACTTTTAAAATATTTTTAGAGTAATTAAACTATCACATAATTTTTAATTCTAAAATAGATTATACTTTTGAATAAGATAATTAATTTTAAAGACGTTATATTTATTAGAAAATTAATGTTAATTCAGAGTTTATAAATTTAAGTTTTTTATTTTCATTTTTTTCTAAAGCTCAACGTAACATAAGAAGAAAAGGTTTTGGCTTCTATTTGCCGTTGTTTTTTCTAATTTCAACAGACACGACATTTTATTCCTGGGAAGAGAAAGATATTGTAATTTTTTTTTTAAATCACATTATAATTTATTCTAATTGTGCATATTTGTTCTGTTTACTTAATTTAAGGAAAAAATTTTAAAAATTTAAGACAGTTTCATCTCGATTAAAAATAAGCAAAATAAATAATATATAAAAAATAAACGCATCGTAAAGTCTTCTTTATAAACAAATGTTTAATTTTTTATATAATTTTATTCATAACTCACTAATTCGAAACATTTTAGAAGTTCATTGCTAAACCTACATCTACAAAAATAATAAAATTGTACGAAACATTTCAGTTACAAACATGAGTAATAACTAATTTCACAACAAAATGTTTGGTGACCAAAGATGAGAGAGGTAAAAGTTGGTGTAAAAATGGTTTTGTGTCTCTAGAAAGCATGTGAGAGAGAAGGAAAAAAAAAGTTGAAGTTTAATGTGGTTGTGTTTGTGTTGAAGCTTAGGTGGGTAGGGAATGAAAGAGTTATAATATTCCGAAAGGGTACGTAAAAACAAACATGCCTTGACAAAGACAAACAACGTTACCCCTCGGTTTTGGTCGCGAGTGGTTTTGGTCGCGAGTGGGATGAGTGTGCGAGAGAGTGAGAGTTCCTAACATACTTCCAAACCAAATTTTTGTTTTATTTCGAAAAGCAATGACTATACAATTGGATTATCTTCTGCTATTACGACAAACACACAACCACCTTCAACAAAACTCCAAAACCAGATTCAACTTTTATCTCTATTTCTCCATTCTTTTTCGGAATTCCCAATTTGCCAAAACTCACATACTATCTCATCAAAATCTTCTATGCCCTTTCGTCGCATGCTTTTTTATACCTCTTTTAGATTTTTTCTTCTCCTTTTCGTTTCTTCCATTATTTCCTTACACTTTCGTTTTTTTTCTAGTTTCTTTTGTTTACTGCCTTATTTTTTAATTCGGACTTTTGTACTAAAATTGATTGTTGGTGTTTCTGAGGAGGATCCCATTTGTAATTTCAGATGCTAACTTTTGCAGGCAAAAGAACAAATATAATATTGCGTGTAAAAGTTACCTATGGGATTTTGGAGTATTCTTTAATTAATTTTTGGTGAAAGCAAATTTGGTTTCATGACAATTTAGGTTGTGTTTGGTAAAGGAAAATAAAATAAATAAAAATTGTTTGATCAAAGGTAAATTAAAAAAGAAAAGGAAGTTATTTTTAAAGATGATTTAATTTTAAAAGAGAAATTAATGTCATTATAAGTTTTACCACAAACAACAAAATAAAAAAATATTAATACTATAAGTTGTATTTTATAATACAACTTATTAAAAAATTAATAATACTTAAGATGTTGTATCTAAAGAAACAAAATATTTTATTATTTTTTAAAACTTAAAATATCGACTAAAAAATATATAATTTTTTCCGTATTCTATTATCAACCGAAACATTAGATACTTTAAATAAATAGATTTTATACCATTAAGATGTGAATAAGACGTAAAACTAAATTAAATTCATCATAAGTTTACATTAATATGTTTATTTATTATATAAAAAATTGTGAGAATCAACTTTCTAATGTTTAAGCAAACATGCAAAGTACTTTTGACTAAAATGTCTGTATAAAGAGTGATGGTTAGGCATAATTTATTTTAAAATTGAGAACATGAAGAATCAAATTCAACAGAAAAGAACCGGAGAGAAGAGAGAAGTGGTCATAGGAAGAAATGGAGTGTGCAGAGTGTCTTAAATAGAAAGTGATAGAAAAAAAAAAGTACAGTTCAGTTGTTAACATCTCATAAATGAAATTAGGTTAAAAATAATTTAATAAAAAATATATTATTAGAAATTTGAAGACCAATCCAATGATATAAATATAAATTAATAAAGATGATAAATAAAAATATAAACAAATGAAAGGGATTTATGAGTAATTAAAAATAAATTAAATGATGTTAATTAATAAAATAAATAAAGAGAATAAGGTCCAATAATACACCTAACAATCATGGCTATAATTAAATATTTGAAATAATAAAACTATAAATTTTACGTTACAGTCAAATTCAACTTAACTTTTTATTATTATTATTATTATTATTATTATTTTCATTTTCTCTTTCTACCTTTTTTTTCTTATTTTACACGTAAGTCAATTTTTATTTATTTTAATTACAAATAATAATTACTTGCAAGACTGTTTTTAATTGATTAATTTCAATTTTTTATAAATATTTATTATTTTAACAAAATAAAAAATATTATTTATATAATTCATAAAAAAAATATTATAAATTTTGAGATCTTACCGTCACATATCACACATTTAACGTACTTTTATTTTTATGAAAATGTAACTAATGCTATTTGTGTTAGTTTGAATATTTATCATAATCTATAGTTTGAATTAAAATTGTGCATTACTGTCACTCAAATTATTAACTTATCCCAATGCAATTCTTCCTATATTTCATGCAATATACATTGGCAAAAAGCAAAATTAGAATAGTCAATATATTACATTCTATCAATTTTTATATAGAGACAAAATAAAGGTATGCAATCCTCTATTAATGACCTGATATAGTAGTACATGTGCCAAAATCACACAAACATTCAAGTATGAAAATGATACAAGATACCAAACACACTTTGACCTAATATGTTTGGCTAAAAGGAAAAAGATATATATACTTCTATGTTTAAAAAACACTTGGTTGTTTTTAAGGTTGAATTAATTGATATTTATTATTGTATCATTAGTACTTATATGTAATGTAATTATATAATGTAACCTACTATGCTTCCAATAGAGTAAGATAACAAGAAGTGGCTTAAAAAAATAATAATAAATAAAAATAATAGAAGAGGCCATTTAAAAAGGTCCTAACTTCCCCACCATCATTAAGGAAAAGACAAAAGATGAAACAGGGCAAAACAACTCCGTAGCTTGTAAGAAGGGACATGGAAATAAATGTTGAAGAATTCTTATAAGATTTCAGTGTTTTAGTAACAGTGTTAAAAAATTAAGTAAAATCCACTAATTACTACTGATAAACTAATTTAAAAATAAAAAATCCAGCAACATACTAATTTGTTATAAGTAATGATACTCAAATATAAGAAGAAGAAAAAAAACAAAATATTGACACGGGTTAAACAATTGGATTAACATTCAACTTGTTTTAAACAAAATTCCAAACATGTCACAAGTGTGAATTAGACAATATTAACCCATAAAAAAAATATTTATAACTAATTAATTCGTGAAACCAGTTAGATGATTAACTTAAGGGCTAGATTGTATTTGTTTGCAGGAAATAAGTATTTCCAAGAGAGGAGAGATAAGTTTAAAAGAGTATATACAACTTGTTTTTAAATTGGAACAATTAATTTTTATATATAGCATTCTACTAATAAAATAACAAATAACACTCTTATGAAACACATAAAATCTGATTAGGTGAGTTTAAGTATAAACCAATACGTTAATATGTAGTAATGTGAGACCCATCGATCCGTATAAGCCAGTCCCGTATTTTGTTCGTCTTCCGTTCAAAATGCAAGCTAAAAAGTTTGATCCATTCCTCACAAGTTCAGGTCCGCGGCCTGTTTATATTTTAAAAAAAATTTATGATAAAATTTTTAATGTTCAATAAATTGAAAAACTTTTAACACATTTAAAAATATAAAACACTTGTCTTTTCTACTCATAAAAGAATTTGAAATATTCATACAAAAATTCAAAAGAAAAAATTCAATATACACAAATAGAAGTTTTTTTTTTTATCCGAACCACGGGCCTATCTGTGCAAGCAACAAACCAACCCGTGCAAGCCATAGACCAACCCATATGAATTGCGGGTTATAGGCTTTTGCAAACTAAGCTTTTACAAACTAGCAGACTCAATATCTCAATCCGTTCCACATTTTTTCTTTATGAGCCTACAAACCAGTCTAAACTCACATCGTCACCCCTAATCTTAAATTGATGTTCGAAAGAGAAAAACTGAATATTTTTATTCTATTGAAAGACTATATGTGTTGAACACATCATTTTCGTTTCAAAAATATTATCATTTTAAAATTGAGAAAATGAGTTATTTTCAAGTTCTTTCCATCTTTCAATATTTTAAAAAATGAAACAAACAACTAACAGGTAAAAGAATAATACAATTAAAGATTAACAAACTTATACTTTTTCAAAATTAAAAACATAGCATTTGAAAATAAAGACGGTACTTTCCCTTATCTGCAAATCAATCTTTTTGCTTGAGCGTTTAAACAATGATGGCGCGAATATAAATGAAAAAGCAACAAAAGATTTTGGCAGATAGGCGTTGAAAGCACCTCCAGGTCCCAAACAGGCACAATAACGACAGTGTCGCGATGCTGCTCCAACAAGAATTGCAAAATTTGGCAACGACAAAACCTTCATAACAAAGCAACCACTGGGTTAGGAGTATTTTGTCAGAAGCCAGACTAGGCCATTCTCTTGTGTAGATAACTACGATCCTAAGATACCTAACATCAAATGACACGTGGCAGAAAAAAATCTATAGCAAGAGAAGAGACAATTATACAAGCCAAAACTATTCTATCCCCAAACGCAAGGTCATGACAATTTTAGTATCTACCGGAACAAATGGTACAATAATAAATTAAAATCCATTAAGGAGGCTCATGCTTACACTTACTGAACTGATGCTGATAAGTGTTTTGAGATTTCATCAACCGCATCACGGAAGATTCACATTTCTCAACGCATGTTCAGCAAAAAGGAACAATGAAGTTCATTTCAATCTCTCAAATGCCCATAGGCATTTTGATGTATCTCAAACGTACAGGCTGCAAGATGACAGACTTTAAACCTAAATGATGAGGCCGAATAAAAAACCAGCTGTTGGAGTCAGAAGGTGTCCACCATAATTTTCGTTTGTATGGTCTGAAAGGCTAAAATCGCGCCTACCAGATAGACCCTTTGGTTTCTCTTCACTGTACTCTCGATTCCAACAAAAACATTGTCCAGATCATTGGAATCTCAAAACAACTCAAACTAATTCATGCCAGAACGAGGTTGAAGGTTATTCTCAAACCCACCAGGGACAAACACAGGAAGCTGATTTGAAAGTGAGTCCCTTTTATATCTTGGCTCTAGGGGCAAGTTCGCTGATATGCTATCTTGCGCCTCCCCTGATGGCAAACGTCTTTCATTTTTCAAACCATCTTTAACAGGGGCACTCAAAAATGGACCTCCATAAAAAATAGAATCTCCGGTATACATCAGATTCTGTGTGTGCTGCCCTGGAGACTTGGGTGCAGATGATGACAACTCCTTCTGAGGAATCGCTGGTTTTTTCCCAAAACTGCTTGTTTCCGCATTTACATTTTGCAATTCTACGCGCATGGATGACCTATTTCGGGCTTCTGAAGGCAATAAAGGGACTGAAACATATCTGCCAGCTTCTTGATCCCAAACAACTGATGACCGTTTCACATCTCTTAGAATAGAAGTGTTAGAAGCAGAAAGCAACAATGGATCATGGCCAATTCCTTTTGGCATGGCTGTCCTCCCATCAAATCCAAGAGATGGATTTGATATTGGGTTCCTGAAGTTTGACAATGTTGCTTTAGAAGTTAAAGGACGCTCAGGCACCACCAAACTAGGGATTGCGGCACCTGGCCTGAAGCCACCCAAACTGTGACCCTGTGGAAGAGGGCTGAGTGTAACTGCCTCATGAACATGGCTAGGACTGCTGAAACTACTCATACTTTGAGTTCCAGTCTCGTACTCATCGCGACTTCCTTGACTAGGAGCAATAGAATTTTGGACCGGAGACAATCTTAACTCGTGTTTAATTTCCTTGTTAGTTCCAGTCTCGGTGCTTAAACTACTTCTGATGCTCATGTTGCCACTAGAGCTCAATTCTGCATCTGGTACGCGGTGGCTGTCTACAGGTCGCAAAACTGAAGAAGATGCCCTGGCTTTCGCAGCTGCTCGCACAGCCTCTTGTGAATCCAACTTAGCAAGCTTCCAAGCACTAATACGAACAGGTCTTTTTGGCATCCTTTGCCCTCTTTCTGCAATACCCGCTGCATCTGGATCAACAGTTGACGGTAGCATTCCAGGCTCCAAGTGAGGCACAACTTCATCCTAAAGCCCATGTTAGGCAGGCCCCATAAACCAACTCATAAATACTTTTTAAGAACAAAAACATTTCACTTTGTCAAGAAAAAAAAATGAGAAAAGTGTAACAGCATGTAATATACATAAAACAACTACATGAAAAGTTCGTTAAGTAAAAAAGGTATAAATATAGAAATGAAAATCACTAATTAGGCATACCGATTAGAATAATATAGTAAGTCACTGATAGAGGGACGGGCACAACAGCACCATATAAATTCGGTCAAGGATGCTGCCAAAGCCATTATACATGGTATTCCCCCTACCTCCAAAGAAAATTTCTTTGTTCTGCCTTTTGCTCTTTCATTCATTTCTTTTACCTAAAGGTCCTAAACTACTTAAGACTTTAAAACAGCAATTTCATTTAGTACACCAATATGGAGTGATGAAGGCTTTCAGCCATAAATTTATAAACCTTCTTTATATAGGTAAGCAAGTCATACCATGGCAACTGTTGTGAATTGATATATCATTGCCAGGATGAACTATTTTAGAACGACACAATTTTCATGATACCCAATTTATGGAAGTCTTTCTGCCTGGCAAAGATGAGGGTTGACAAGCAATATACTACACGTGAAGGAAATCATAATGTATAGTATAGGCTTTAATTCAAAATACAGAGGCCTGATTGTAATGCTCAATAGGTTCAATGAGAGCCTATTTGGTTTGATTTTATTTTCTATTTCCAATTCCTATTCTCTCATATAATTACAAAAGTCCTGCTTCACTGTTTCTTATACAAATATTGGTTAACAGGAAATAAAATAAAAATAAGATGTCAATTTTGTAATTATTTGAGAAAACATAAAAAATAGAAAATAGAAAACATTTTCAAAACCCCTAGTTTTCTTGTCACTGGACCTCTTTCCAAGGATTAGAAAGCTACGACTTCAGGAAAATTCAAGTTATTCAAATTTTAAATGTTAACCTATGTAGCATTTGAATGATAAGACGCTAATTTTCCTAGGGGTGACCCATATTAGAACAAATGAAAAAGATACATTCCAAAAGCCAAGACAGAAGTGTCCAGTGTCAAAACTAAAAGCTCTTTTAGAGGATTTTTAAAATAAATAAGAACTGCTTCTGACTCTGACTGTTGCCCAAGAGTCTTTCAATATAGTTCCCCAACTAAAAATTACCACAAGCCAACAGCACCCTCTTTGGGTACTCAATATACAGATGAAAGAAAAAATTAACCATAGTACCTGATAATCCACGAATACCCTGGGAGGGGTGCACCAAGCCCCTTTATATTGCAAACCAAGAGAACTTCCTCCACTCAATCCAGTCGTGGCTGAGCCTGTTGGAGAGTAAAGTATATTTGGCAATTCCTCATCCACAGATGCCCCTGCAGGTGCTTCACTCATGGCTCTCATTGCTACAACATATTCATAAGTAGTAATGCCCTGATCCAACAAGAAGAAAGGAGTTATGATGAGAGTACCACTCTTACGTGTGAAAAAGCTAAAATAACGGTCAAGAACTAAAACATGATTTTTATAGTGCTCTGAAAATCTCAGGGTGGAAGCAAAATATCCCAGACAAAATTCACGAAAATTCTTAAGTAACTAACTTTGATAAATTATTTTCCAGTTCATAAAAATGCTCTTCCAATCCTAGATGAGTTTTCTGAAACTCAACTGTGTATATCTTAACTTTCATTGCAGAGTTCCCTTGATCAAATTAGATTAGCCAAGCAGCATAGAACCATGCACAAAAGCATGGGGTTGGGGAAGAAAAAAGAACAGAAAAACAACCTCAGATTCTCAGCTACTGAATCACTGACCTTCCTGATTAGTATCATGTGGAAAAAGAAAAGCTCACCCAAAGGCACACAAGCCAAGATAGAAACTACAGTACATACAACCTACACATTGAAACAAGAAATATATCGAAATTCAAAATATGATTAAGAATAATCATTTGTCATTGCCAGATTTAAAATAAAACAAACAAAAGAGATACCACAACGGCGGCAAATGGGGGCCGAGAGAATCCATTTCCAAGTCTATCAATGATTTCAGATTCCATTCCTCTCTTATTGACAAAGAAACGCACAAAAACTGCAACACCCACTCCAGCTTCAATGACTAACTGAAATGCAAAAGAATAACATACAGAAGGCATTATTGAAAACCAAAACAAATCATAGCTTTTAAATTATAAATCATTTAGAAGGACCAATATACATACCCAAGCAAGACTAAAAGCCATGAGAGCAATAAAAGAACTGTAATTTTTGTGACCCACACAATTGTTAAGCCACTGCAGCAATGCGATGCACCAAGTGAAACTTTAAGTTAAACAAAAATTATGAAAATGTTATTCTAAAAGTGAATACAAGTCCAAAATGTATACTTCACTTTGCACAACAAATCATACCCGACAATGGTGATCGAAGCCATCAACACATTTATCACAACTTCTACAATGTTTGCTGAATTTGCGCACCTGCAAAACAGGACACACAAGGCACGAAATACACTACTCGGTGAGAAGCAGAAGTCCAGTCCAAGGTTTAAAGCTACTTCTCTAAAATGTGTCAATTGATGGCTGCATGCCACTAGAGACGTTTATAAGGTTAGACTAATTTTATTCCCAAAATTCAAGAAGCAGAAACTTCCAAAAAAGATAAAGACTGAAACGAGAGCCCATAATTCACAGGCATCTCTATCACTCAAGTTTCCAGGAAAGGGGAAGGAATATCAAAAATAGATAAACTGGGAAAAGGGGCTCATAATTCTCTTGTATCTCTACCACTTAAGTTTCCAGGAAACTCGAAATTCAAGTTAAATTACGATAAAAAATGAAAAGGATTGAACAAATTATTTTAAAGAGATTATTGAATTGAAATAGAAGAAAAAACATTAGAATTAAATGTCATTAAATAGGAGAAAAACGAAAGAATAAACAAAATAGATGAATTCATAAATAAAAGTCATAACTCTCCCAAAAGAAGCAAAACAATTCCAGAAAACCTAGCTTCTTTCTCAAAGAATGATAAGAACATAAAGTACACTTTTCCACAACTTATACCAACAAATCATGGCATTTCTCAAAGAAAACAAAATCTATTTTTGAAACTCATTCTCAATGACTCATGATTTGTTTTTGTACTGGTGACTTTAGTATCGACCCAGGTATAAAATAAAATATAAAAGATATCACTTACAGCCAAACTGAATAGGAATACAAAGAACAAAAATTGAAATATTAATGCAATGTTTCAAAGAGTCACAAATCACAATGCAGTACCTCAGCATTGCACAATGTGCAGAACAGAGCATCTTCAGCACCACCCTGCTCTTCAGTCGATGCTTCCTGTTTCCGGCAATCTTCATGTGAAAATAGTATGCAGAAAATTCCTCCAACTACATTACATGAGCTTTGGTTATTCTGTTTCCTAGTACTGTCTGCTCTGTCCATATCTTCCACCGAGCTTTTCTTGCTCATATTTGTCATAGACCTTTTGGAAGATGATGGAGAATATTGCTCTCTAGCAGCAATGCGTTCATGTTCAGAAATGTGATGTTTTCCTGACAATTCTTGCGCAGAATTGAACTTATTTCCCACTCTGGGGTCAAACTTAGACATAATGCCCGGATCTGCAGGGTTGATTGCGGTGCATCTGACGTAAAGAATGAACACAATGAGTGCCTGCAATACCACAAGAATGAGACAACAACATAAGCTATGTTTCTTGTGGGTAAGTAAGTATACATAAAAGAGGTGGAATGACAAAAAGGTGATTTACATACCACGGGAGAGTAAACACCAATGAAAATGTATTCCCATATACGACCTCCAATGAAGGGAGCAAGAAAAGCATAGAAAGCAATCACCAACAAACAAAATACAGTGATCGCAACAACCTATTCATGAAAGAACCAATAATTAGAAAAATAAGTTGGCATGCCTGCAACTGATAAAAAACAACACAGTGTAAAAAAAGTGCTAAACATCTATAAATCAACAAAAATATGGGAAACTAGTATGTACGAGATCAATAATGTACGAGATCAATAATACAAAATGATGCAGAAATTATTAACAATATCACAGAATATATTTGAGATTGTTTGTAAAAGAGAAAAGCCACCAACGGTTATTTCTACAAAGTACCTACCAAGTTCAAAGACAATATTGTATTTGTGTGTTCAACTATACTCTATGGTAAAGTTTAGTGAATATTGAATTTTAAAAGAACAAAATACAAGAAAAAAAAAAGGGGAAAGAGTATAAATGAGAATTGTGTTGGCACATAAAAAAGCTAAGATCCAAAATGGTTGTATGTAGCATCGATTGAAGAAAAAAATATGGTAAAAATCATTTAAGGTGATTTGGATACACACACAAAAAAGACCACTAGAAGAAGCACCAGCGAAAATAGTAGATTACATGATTTTTGGTTCTGCAAAAATAGAGGGAGACCAAGAAGGATATTGAGAAATGTTGTTGAGACAAACCCCATGATAAATAATATCTCTGAAACTTCGGTCTTTCATAAAGCTGAATGACATTGAACGATCCATGTAACCGACCACACCTAGTGGGATAAAGTTTTGCACAACACTTATCGCCCATAAATTCTAGTCTGTGTCACTTTAAATTAAAATTATTGAATCTTCTTCTTGTTAGACAACCCAATACATCTGATGTTGCTTGCTGGTTTATAACTTTGGACATGGGAAAGAGTATATGGTAGGTAGGTAGGTAGGTACAGATCAGAGGTTGTGCTCCACAGTCTATATTTCCTTCGGCCGTTAACCCATTGAAGAATTAAGCAAAACATTATTAATTGGCCCGGGAAAGGGTCTTCCCTCCAACAAACAAATTCTGGATTGTTTTATTTCCAAACGACCCCTCTCCTTGTTAGTTTCCAAAACTCGCGCAAATAAATTTATCCAAACAACGAATTTCACTATTTCCTTTTCTTCTTTTTTTCAAAAACAGATTTTCAACCATTAGTACGAAACGAGAACTTCCAGAACATAATCACATAATCAAACACACATCACTCTGCAATATAAAGTAGACATTTCGGAGCCAATAGCCATGCGTCAACCAAGAACCTACGTAATTAAAAAAAAATAAAAAAAAAATACAAATCACGCGATTACAAGAATTGAGCAATTAAAGCCACATGATATGAGATTCCGCATGAAGTTAATCACGAATTACTGATTCCAGCAAACCCTAGCAAAAAAGAAAACTTAGGATCGGAAGAAGAAGAAGAAACAAAAAAAGGTATACCTGAAAAGTGTGAGCAGGTAATTGCCAGCCATGTTTTCTCACCATTTCTGTTCACAGTTGAATTGAGATTTGACTCACTTTCTTTCCCAAGTCTTTACCCTAAACCTTTAACTAGCAAGCAAACACTAACTTGCTACTTCCAGCTGCAGAGTAGGAATAGGAACAGAATAAAATAAATCTTAAATAATATACCAAATCCTGATATACAAGAAACTGTTCTTACTTCTTGCACACACCTTTTTTTTTTTTCCCTTTCTTATTTTTCTGATTTCTTCTTCCTTCAAACCCTTTTTACATTCCTTCTTCTTTATCTGGACAAAGCGTTAATTAACCACGATTCTTCTTCTTAGCTAATTGTTTAAATTCATTTATCTAGTTACTTAAAAAGAAAGTCAAACTTTCCATTATATAGATAACTTAGATCAAGTTTTAAAAGTTTCGATATTAAAAATTCATCGATATCTTATATAAATTTAGCTAATAATAGTAGTAAAAACACAATTGCACTGTGTGTCTGTTTTTTATAATAATAAAAAAATACGTAATTAAAAAATTATTTATTATAATTATTGAAATAAAAAATATTATTAAATTTATATTGTAATTATTAAAATATACATTCAATTTTATTTTATATTATTTAATATTTTTAGGTTGAATAATATTTTTTTTAAACATCATATTTAAATTGAAAATTCTTTTCATATAAATTTATATTTATATGCTGTCAAATTAATTTATATTTTATTTACATAAATAAAAATTGATGTAAGATATATTGTTAAATATACAAAAAAGCATCAATCACTTAATGGACTATTATTTATGATTTAATTTTAACAAGTAATTTAGTTATAAAATAAAATTAATTTAGTTACAAACTAGTTGAAATAAGTAAAGTCTTTAATTTTTTAATAAGTAGTTAAAATTAAACTGTTAATTAAGAGTATTGTTTTATTGTAGAGATCAAAAATAAACTTTTTCGGTACACTATCTTCTAAAAATTTAGAAATGTTAAAAAGTTTTTTATACCCTACGAAACATGTACTTTATTTTAGATTTTAGATTTATTTATATATGACATATATTGTTTGTATTTGATACTTTAAGATATTTTGTCTATACTTATCAATAAAATATTTGATTTATAAGAAAATAATAATTTGATAATAACAATAATTTATAATTTTTTATATAATATTTGTGATTTTAATTTGGATGCATATGATAACAATAACATTTATTTTGTTTTTAAAAGTTATTGTATATTTTTTAATATATATATATTACATATTGTATTTTATTATGTCAAAAGTAAACATATCGTGACATATATGGTAATTGTGCATGATAAATTGTTTGTAATTATTAGAATGTAATTTTATTACTTTTTAACGAATTTTAATTAATGATAAAAAATATTAATTATTATCAATTTTCCTTATTTTACAAATCCTGAATCCAATATGTTTTTATTAACAATTTCAACTTATTTTTATTAAATAGAGCAAACAAACATAATCCAGTCAGTATTAAAACAAATGAAAAATGTAAAAGATAATAATCAAAAGTTCCTTTAATCTCAGCTAAGAAGTGTATTTAAAACATCGCATATGTGTTGATTCTTTCTAAATTTTTTTACAGTCAACGTAGCAATTTTTACATTAAATTAAATTCGTGAACACGATCTTTGGCCGAGCAAAAATATCAGGTTACCTTTCATACTTTCATACAGTCAAAATAAGACTAATGGAAAAGTCAAAAGATAAAGTTTGGTGGTATTTTTAAGAGTACATAAATAATGTAAATATTTACTTAATTTCTTCCTATAATATTAATAATAATATAGTAGTCATCAGTCACATTCTTTCGTATATAATCTAAATTTTCTTAAAAATTAGTCAAATATTTTAATTAAAAAACTATATGACACAATAATTTCGAATTCAAACAAAAAAGAAGATTTTAGAGTTTAACATAGAGTTAAATATATTTTTTTCTTAGAATTTAGTGTTGTTTATATTGTTTGACACATTTTTACTTTAATTTAAGTCAAAAATATATTTGAAATATCAACTAAACTTAATAAAATTTGATTAAAATGACTAAATTTACGTATTTTAAAAAATAAAAGACTAAATTATTCTAAAATTTAAAAATTTATTAAAAGTTAAAAACAAAAACTTATTTAACCCTTTAATATATAATATATATTATCAGTGTAGGGTATTTTACTGTCAATGAATAAAATATTCTTTATATAATTTTCTTGAATAATTATTACATCAAAATCATCATGTATAATAATTTGTAATAATCAAACAATAGCGTGATGATCTTTTTATGTGTTTTATTTATTTATTATTTTATGATTTTATTTCAATTTAAAAACAAGTGTGAAATATCTTTAATGCATTCTAAATTTGATTCATACAAGAACTTTGAAAAAATTATTGTGCTCTGACATTTGCCTTTATTGTTGATAAAACTCTTGAGTACCATAAAAAGCTAATTTATTATTTTGTTTTAAATACATGAGCGGCCAAATAAGACTAAACATATATAAGTTTACAGCTAAGAATGAAAGTTATAATTTCCTTATAAAATAAAAGCACCTTTAATGATAAGATTCCACCTATGATATCTTATCTTATTTTAAACCGAGTCAATTTAAATGATCTCATTATTTTAAATAATAAAAAGATAAGCAATTTATATTTTTATGATGTTTTATTTGTAGCTAATTTTTTGTTTTAATTAAAAAATTTAAAGCGATCATATTTTACGTCATATACAAAGCTTATTTTGAAAAAGAAAAAAGAAAAAACTTTCAATACCATGTATATTTATCTCAATAAAAATAATAGCGTGTCTTTAGAACACGAAGATACATGTTAAGAATTATATTGAAAAGCATTCGATAAAATAATAAATAAGTTAGTAGAAAAGAAATTGCAATTTACGAGTTAATTGAAAAAACTAAAATTGGTTAATGATATATATGGAAAACGAGTTAAATTTATTTATAAAAAAAACAGTGGTTTAAGTAAAATATTGTCTAACAAAATATATTATTAGTTAAATTTAAGTTTAAAAGTTTATAAATAAAAAATCAATTATTAAAATTTTATTTCATAAAAATATTACTCTTTAAAGTGTTTTTTTTCCTATTTTAGATTTTTTAAATATTTTTTTATCTTCTGTAATATTTTAGTTTATCGCGATGGAGTAAAAAAAATATGTTTCCAAATTAATATTTTTATCTTTAAACCAATAAAAAAATATTAAACCATTCAATCATCATTCACATGCTATCTAACCTTACATCATGAGATTATATTGTATAACAAAAGGTTGTGAACATTTTAAAACACATTTTATAGTTAAAATTGGCAATAGGTGTTTCATACTTTGCATAACTTCAAATACTTGTATATATTTCTTTCATGTTTAACTCAATCTTTCAAGTTAATTTGTAAAATAAAACTTACACCTCATTTATATAACATAAATTATTTTTTTTATTGATCCGTATATAATCATCAATAACTTAAATATAAACCCATTTACTAATTACATAATAATTATTTTTTACGTTAAAAATCCGTACTACTACGATAATATACTTATTTGTCGTAATAATAGAAAACATATAATTGAAAATTACCATCACTAAAATAAAATAAAATCATGAGATAGCAACTCCACCGAAAGTGGTTAATATGTAAACTCGTGGGATACACGTTTTCGATTAATTTCATTAATATTTATATTTTATAACACAAACATACAATGTGTACGATGAATTAGTGTTGATATGGGACCACTAAATAATTACACTTTTTCTGACATTGTCATCTTTGCATGTCAAAGAAGAAAAAGATGAATTATTAAAATCTAAAGGTTTAATTATCTCTTAAGTAACTCATAAATAAATTTGAGAATTTTTTTATTGAATTCTCAATAAATTTTCAATAGATTTAATCTTTTAATTGAATTGTCGCCGTTAACTTCTCTGGTTAATCTAGTAACGTAGTCGTTAAGTGATTAATGTGCATACCTCGTCGCCCCAACAATTTTTTTTTTATTTATATTAAAAAGTTTTTAAGTTTTAAAAAAAAAATTATATATAAAATATATTAAAAAATTATGAAAAATAAATTAGGTATATTTCTATTTCTTTTATAAAGCTTAATATTTATAACATTTAGTGTTAATAAATAAAAAAGAAATAAAATAAAATATGGTAAAGAATAAAAATATCTATTAAATATTTTTTTTTTCATTTTTTATTGTCTTTTTGAGCTTTTCATTTATTGTACTAATTTTTCACTTATTTTTTCATTTTGAAGAAAAAAAAATTAGGCACAAATTCACTGTTTTTGTTTTCACTACTCATATTTTTCTCTTATTGTTGAAAAAAAAAAACATTTATCTTATCTCACTTGATAGTGAAGTATTAGTTTAATAGTTAACATTATTTTTTTATTTATTTCACGAGTCTTCTGTGTATCATATTTTACAAATATAAAAGAAAAAATAATATATTCCATGTTTTTTTTCATACCTAGATTTTAAGCCATGATATAAAAATCTAATTATTCAATTAGAAAATTATTTCTTAAGGTTCAAAAAGTTAGAGGTGAGAAGTTGATATTAATTACTGTGTGAACGCGATACAAGAAAACGTTAACGTTTTCAAGTATGAAGAGTATTAAATGAATGAAAAATATGAAAAATATGAAAAATATTAAAATATAAAACTTATTTATAATTGAATTATATTAAATACAACTTTTTAAAGTTTGGCTCTCTTAAAATTATTGGTCAAAATTTATCAGTATTGATGTGATTATTATCTTGTCATGTCACATCTATAATAGTTACTATTATAAATAAAAAATTATAATTGGTCATTAATTAATTATAGACTAATTTAGAAACTAACTCATCTTGATAGCTAAATTCTAAATAACTAATATTTAATGAAAAATTTCTTTTAGTTGTTAAAAACATGTTAGCTAATTTTAAAAATCAACTATAACTTTTTATTTATAATAATAAATATTTTAATAACAAATAAATATTAATTTTGTAAACTAGTATCTTTGTCTCCCTACCATTCCACCCATCATTCTCTTATGTGAGGTTTTATTATGCCGAAGATGTCTAAACAAGTTAAAATATTTGACTCTTTCCTGACTTTTTCTAACATGTTTAGGAATTGAATTTTTATGCCTAAGTTTCACTAATATAATTATACTTGATTATTATGTTAAATTAAAATTTGTTGTAATTTCTTAATTTTAAAACTCTTAATTTTTAATTCTCACCCATTTGAACTCTTAATTTAGTAATTAAATTAAAATAAATGTCCGGTCTGTGCTACTGTTGATAAAGCATTCTCTTTTTGGCGAATTATTTAAATATCAGACACGTCCTCATCTTATCGTTTTCTTTGTTTTGTGCTGAAATAAAGCCAAACCAAACACCACAATAGCTTTAATGATGTAGAAAATGTTTGGAGATTTTTTTTATACGGAGTTTTAAGGAAAAGTAAAAAAATGAAATTGCTTTTTTATAACATTTTTAAATATATTTTTTATAAATTACATTAGACATACAAATTGTTTAATTTATAATCAAAGTAGAACTTTTTAAGTTTTGATCAAGAAAACGAGCCAACGTACACTTCAACTACTTTTGGTTATCAATCATGTAAATGAGTAATAGGTTAAAGGTTAATACCACAATTTCGCGAGTTTAACTTTACTATCCATGAATATTCGATAGATGATTTTACTAATATGATAGTTGTTCGAATATATATATCTTATGAAAATGATATTTTAATTTATTTTTTTTTATCCAATTTTAATTCACTTTTAATTCATCATTCTTCTTATTTTTAAATTATTTATTTTAATTTTTTAAATGATATAATGTGATGATTAAAAATAATAAGAATGATGGATTAAAAATAGATAAAAAAATTAAAATATCATTATTATTTTGTAAACAGTACAGATTCTTGGAATGAATGAATTTTATTTATTTTTTATCACAGAAGTGATTGAGTATCAAATTAAAAAGTAGGTCTGTATCAAGAAAAGTTAAAAACGTAGGTCCCACACGTGCACATTCGTACTGGATCACTTGTCCACATTCACGGGACCGAATAAACAATTAGAAGAACTTCTACGTAATCGCGTCTTCGTCGTCACAAATTAATGAATTTACTAAACAAACAGCCCTTCATTGTTTTTCGTTACCACGAATGAAAGAAAATCAGACAAAACAAATACTAATAATAAATTCAAAAGCCTAAAATAAAACCAATTTTGGTTGAACGGGAGTCACCGAGCTCAACGTTTCGCTCGTGCGTGAGTTACGATAGAGACCACAACGTTGAACTTTACACGTGCCACTAATATTGGATCACTACTTTTCTGTTTCAGTAATAAATCTTCTTCTCACTCCCACTGTTTCGCGTTTTGAACATTTTCCATAGTTTCGGTGCTGATAGAGCACAACCAATTCAGGCACCATGAACACGCTCCTCCGATCCACTCTGAGGACTAAGGCACGAGTTATTTTTGTTTTTTCTCTTCGTTTTTGGTTTTAATTGAATCTGCTCATGTTTTCGTCTCTTGTTTTGCACTATACGTTTTCCCCTATCTAGATTCTGAGTTCTGGTTATGCGAAACTAATTTGTGCTTATGGATTAGATTGATGAAACGTATCTAGTTTATCGGCGTTCTTAGTCGTTCATTGTTATTGTTTACTTGTGTGTGCAATAGGATTTAGGACGTGTAATCGTGACAAACGCTAAACTACTTTTATAATTTTTGAATATCAATGATGACGAAGATTTGTGAAATTGGACAGGATCCTAGCTTACGAAAATGAAAATTTATTAATATTATAACGTCTGCACTTGTATTTGAACGAAGGCCCGCTTTCGTATAATATTTTAGGTGCCTATTCAATATTCGTCACTCTTGTCAGATTTTCATAATTTAATCGCCTTTCTCTGTTTCTATCTTTAGAATATCATCACGGTTTGAGCTGCTGCCTTGGGGTCGTTTAGAGTAGCTGATTAGATTTATAAAGGCATTTTTGATTTTGTACTTTTTAACGCAAGCAATTTAGTAATTTTCTGATGGTTGTAGTCCTGAATTTTGAAATGTGCTGCCTCATTGTGTTTCTGTATTCGTAATGGTATTCTATCATGATGCTAATTTGTTGATTCCATTTGGGTGTAAACGGATTGTCCAAGAGCAGTCTTACTTGTTACTCAGAACTCGTCTTGTGATGTTTGTTTTACTTTCAATTTGCAGAATGCTTCATCTCTAGCATATGCTGCTGTTTCCAGAGGTGTTCAGGAAAATCTTCTTCAGGCTACCTTGTGGTCTAGATCAAATAGCACGGAGTCTTCCTTGAAAAAGGATGATTCAGCTAATGAAGTGAAAGGTCGTCCAGGGTATGTAGTTCTTTTACGTCAACACTTTTTCATTTTTACCTTTGTATTGGTCCTATCGCTGTCTTGCATGTATCGTAATAGGTGTGTGCCTTAGAACTCAATGTGAAAATCATTGCTCTTTATATTAAAATATGATGCTGACGTAGTACTAGTTGCCTCTTTTTAGATTTCAAGCTAATTGAATTAAAATAGATGCTTGAAATACCGTTTTATTATCTAGAGGGAGAAGTGAGTGGCTGGGACATCTCTCTGGGTCAATGTTTATGATTATGATACAATCTTGAATATGTTGAATGCATTACCAGATGCATTTCTTTTCTCTTTAGATTATTGTTTTGAGTTATTCGTGGTTATAATAACTGAAAGTTAAAAGTATATTGGTTTGTAGAGTCCATGTGTGGACTCTTTAGCTTTTGCTTAACAAAACAATGAAAAATTAGTTTGAAGTTAAAATTTTGATAGTCTTATATGGGTACTGTGAGTAAAATTGCTGAAATAGTTCTATTTTCACAGGTTCAAAGGCCATAGTATGCTTGCACCTTTCACGGCTGGGTGGCAGTCTACTGATTTGCATCCTCTGGTTATAGAAAAGTCAGAGGTGAACTTTTTTGCAAGGTTTCTGTTTCTTTTTCAGTTACTGCCATGTGATATAATTAGGGAATCACGGTTCCCTCTGTTTTTATTTGAAAGATTTAATGATAACTTTTTTTCAATTATGTTATTTTCCCGATTAATGGATTCAGGGAAGCTATGTGTATGATACTAATGGGAAGAAATATCTTGACGCACTTGCTGGTTTATGGGCCACCGCTTTAGGTATGTTATTACCTTTGCAGTTATTTATTTTATTTTTCATCTTTTCTGAATGGTATATTTCTTCCGGTTCATGTTCTTATTCCATTTTGAGAGCAGTATTACTATAAAATTAGCTCATTCTTGATATTTTAGCATACTCTAATCAGCTATCCACCACATTATCTCTATAAGTTTCTCGGGGATCCATCTCCTTCCCTATATTTGATCTGGACTTTTTAATCTTGACAACAAGTACAAGGGACGAACCATTGTGACTACTTTTGCAGAATGCCCTAGATATGAAACTTCAGGGTTTTGGAAGACATATATTTTGAGTTAATTAATTATAAGAAATGATCTGTTAGAAGTTGTTCTAACTTCCACGATTATAATATTTATTAACTTTGATCTGTTAAATATACAGATACTCACTAAAATTGTGGGGTTATATTCACATTTATAAGTTACAAATAAATAGTGTAAACGTTTTGTTTGCTATATATTTTGGGGCATTGAAGTATTTTATCTGAAATGAAACGTATTTTATTTTCCAGGGGGAAGTGAGTCACGCCTTGTTGATGCTGCTACCGCACAATTAAAGAAGTTGCCATTTTACCATTCCTTTTGGAATCGAACCACCGTACCTTCTCTGGTATTCATTTAGTTCTCTTATAGCAGGATTTAGAGGATAAAATAAAGATTCTGGGTAAAAATCTTTGTTGCATTTTTTGAAGTCTCAAAGATATTAGTAATATTTGCTGCCACTGAAAGTTGAAAAAGTGCCTTTGGGACGATTTTTTATATTTGTTCACCACTAATAGGATTGTTTAAATTCAAATGGACTAAAGTGTAGCAAACATTTTCATTTCTAATGGTGGGGAGAGGTAATTTGAGCATGTCTCAAAAGGATGTAGTTTCCATTTGGGTGTGGGGGGTTGGGATGAAGCTGTGGTATTTTAACCTGTCTACATATTCAAGGAAATAATGATGAACTGCTTGTGATGACACAGTTGATACTTGATATTGTAATAGTCAACTTACATTTGATATGTACTTAATATATATATATATATATATATATATATATATATATATAATATTTTCACATACAGGAACTAGCGAAGGAACTCCTAGAAATGTTCACGGCCAAAAAAATGGCAAAAGCTTTTTTTGTTAACAGTGGATCAGAAGCCAATGACACTCAGGTTTGTTAGATTATTATTCCCTTTTCACAGTCTCATTTTCTTTGGAAGTTTTCATTTAATTGTAAAGTAGATGTTTTGAATGTGTCTACTTTTTCTTGCAATTTAAAAGCTTAAAATCATTACTATAGACTACATACAACGCCTGCAACAGGTACCACAAAGAGGGAAAATCCGATCAATCAAGCACCTAAAATATTTGAAGATAAAATGAAATATTTTGTCAATGACAATGTGGTTTATTAGATAAATATTAGATCGATCTTTATGCAGGATTTAATAGAAAAAGAAGGCAAATGTTGTACATGTCTTGTAAAGATATTGTTGAAGTATATAGTTTATGCAGAACATATTAGATATATTTCAACTTTGCATGTATTATTTCAGGTGAAACTTGTATGGTATTATAACAATGCGCTTGGAAGGCCAAATAAGAAGAAGTTCATAGCTCGTGCTAAATCGTACTCATGACATCTCAAACCATGCTGTCTTCTTTGTATTGCTGAAAGTATGCATAATATAGTGTATTTTTGTTTTTGTCAGGTATCACGGTTCAACATTGATAGCAGCCAGTCTTTCCGGGTATGAACTCAAAAGACTATTTTTTGTGTAAATTAGTATGTAGTATACAGTTTTATGTTATTCCTATTAAATAAATCTTTATTCAATTTATCAACACTGTATTCAGTCTTCCGGCCCTTCATCAGAAATTTGATTTGCCAGCACCTTTTGTATTGCATACTGACTGTCCACACTACTGGCGGTATCATCTTCCAGGTTGCCATTTGGATGGGCAAGTTTCTAGTAATATTTTAGACATTTATTTTAAGGTACAATAATATATATTATGCGTGCTTATGAACATTTCAGGTGAGACAGAGGAAGAATTTTCAACCAGATTGGCCAACAATTTAGAGCAGCTGATTCTGAAAGAGGGACCAGATACAGTAATACGTTCATATGCAGGAAAAATGATTTCTACTACTGGAACATTGATTTCTTTACTGACCTAAATGTTTATTTTTTTACTATCACAGATTGCGGCATTTATTGCTGAACCTGTAATGGGGGCAGGAGGTGTAATACCTCCACCAGCAACTTATTTTGAGAAGGTATGTTGTCCTTATATTTGCTTCATATGCTCTACATCAACCGGATGGATGCCCAGTAATGCATCTTGCACTAATACTACATTTCATCTGTATTCCCTGTCCCAATAGAAGGGTATATGATGTATTAATTATAATTAAGCATACTCCCACCATCCTCGTAATCTTAATTTATGGGAGAATAATACCAGGTCTATTGGCTTTCCAAAACTACCGGCTGATAGGTTCACCTTTATTATGAAGTACTTTTTATAGTGTAATGATTGCTAAATTAAGTTTTATAAACATAAGAAAATTATTAGTAAAATAATTCTAGCGCTAGAACTGTAATTCTAAATAAACTTAATTAAATTTCAAGTTTCTCATAAATTTGAGTATTTTTAGTTGAGTTTTCTGTTGAATATTCAAAAATTTTATATTTTTCAATTGAGTCCCTATTGTTTATTTTTTTCATCAACTGATGATTAACTTTTATTTTGCCTCATCACTTTGTTTACTTGTTTCCACTTGTTATAGAAAATGAGGTTTTGTTGTTAATACAAAAAGATATTGTGGTTAATATAAAACGATAACTTTTATTACTTTCATTGAAAATGTGTTGGATAACACGGTAGGCGATGATATGGAAGCCATAAGGGATCATGATGAACTCATCATCCAACACTTTAGTGAAAAGAATAAAAGTTACTAGTCGTTTTACATTAATTACAATATCATTTTATATTAACCACAAAAATTTCAAGTGCTTAGTAGAATCAAAAAATTTAAGACTCAATTGAAAATATCCAGATTTATTATGAGGGACTTAAAACTTAATGAAATCTTTTAAATTTTAGTGTCAGAACTTGTATATTTTTTAAATATTCTGTCAATTTAATAATACACTTTCTTTCAATGATTTTCCTTGTCTAGAGTCCAAATGTATAATGACATTGGAAAATAATGGAGTCGAGTAAAAAAACACCATATGATTATTTGGATATTCTGTGATGGAGCAAAGAAAAGTTTTCATTCTATTCAGGGAAATAATTGAAATGGTGAGATTCTTGATAAATAATAAAATTGTTATCCCAACTCTCGATTTGGAAAAGAAAAATAGAGGTAAATACAATGAGAAGGAATACATTTTTATCATGTTGTATTCCATTCCATCTTAATCTTTTCCTTGATCACTTGTGTGTGTCCTTTTTTTTTGTTGCCTAGTTGAATGATTTAAGTTGTGCATATGATTTCTTTTGGAGTCTATATTAGAATATCCAATAGTAAATAGAATAAAATGATGTTTATATTTTTATGTTGAAGCAACAGAAAAAAAAAATAATAATGTGCACATTCCTTGAATTGGCGAGGAAGAAAAGGAAGAGTGCTGAGCGGGACAGAGTATGTTTAGTTTAAATGAGAAAAAGTGTTGGGTCTCCTTGCTTGTTTACATGAGGAGGGTAGGCAAAATAAATATTTTACTATTATATTCTTATAGCTGCTAAATAAAACAATCAAGGTTGGTTACTCGAATTAAGATCTTTTAGAAATTTGTTATTTATCTACTGATAATTACATACTCAAATTAAGATATTCTTTTTGCACATGACGTTAATTGATGTTGTTTTCGCTCTTCCTCCTTGTCCAAAACCAATAGAATGTAATAACATTAATTCCTATGCAGGTCCAAGCTGTTGTCAAGAAGTATGACATTCTTTTTATTGCCGATGAGGTACTTACGTAATTCTTTATATACTGTTTATTTAGGGTATTCTGTTGTGCAGTTTTCCATTGTAATTGCTATCTTATATGTCTCTTTTAAAGGTAATCTGTGCCTTTGGAAGGCTTGGGACAATGTTTGGATGTGACAAGTACAACATTAAGCCGGACCTTGTATCCCTGGCTAAGGTAAACATGAAACAGCTCTCAGTACAGATTGTCTTCCTAATATTTTAGAAGTTTGTACAATGTTTCTCATTTTTCTGCTTGACTTCTAGGCATTGTCTTCTTCATATTTGCCAATTGGAGCTGTGCTTGTAAGTCCAGAAGTTTCAGAAGTTATATACGCACAAAGTAACAAACTTGGTATGGTGGTTCATTCATTAATCAGAATTATCACTAAATCTTCAGGCTTAGTATTCTGACACGTTTGCTTACTTTAGGTTCATTTTCTCATGGGTTTACTTATTCTGGACACCCCGTAACCTGTGCTGTTGCAATTGAAGCTCTCAAAATCTACAAGTGTGTTCTTTTGTTTCTTGTTTTTAAAAAGTGCTATGAAGGTTTTTATATATCATGGTATAAAGTAATGCTTCGTCAATGGAGTATGATCATATTTTACATCTTCCTTGTAGGGAAAGAAATATTGTTGACCAGGTGAACAAGATCTCCCAAAGGTTCCAAGATGGCATAAGAGCTTTTTCTGACAGTCCCATCATTGGAGAGGTGTATATTATTTGCTAGGAAACTTTAAGCTTGTGGTTGATAGAATGTATTATCACAAACATTACATTATGGTATCTGCAGATACGGGGAGTTGGCTTGATTCTGGGCACCGAGTTCACAGACAACAAATCACCTAATGATCCGTTTCCTCCTGAATGGGGTAGGTTCAAATCAATACTCATTTTTCATCTATCCCTATTTGAAACGTACTTGATTCAACGTGTCTATTTATCCTTTTCTAGTGATCTAAATTGTAATAATATAGTAAAAGACTGTTCTTTAATACACTTGAGCAATCTACACAAGACATGTTTAAAATACGTTATTAGATCATATGATGAATTGGATAGACTATATCTTGGCGACTTTATTTTTATTGTAGATTATTAACTGTGGTATAGTACATATGAGTAAAACGAGCATGCTGTTTTATGTGCATCTGAGCATATTTTTTGGTTGTGACTACAGGTGTAGGTGCCTATTTTGGAGCTCAATGTGAGAAGCATGGGATGTTAGTTCGTGTAGCGGGAGATAACATCATGATGTCTCCACCATATATTATTTCTCCTGAAGAAGTTGAAACGGTAACTTCACAGATAACCTTTCCATCTTTTTTTGCCATTCATCAAATTAAGGAGGACTTCATTCAATATTAATTTAATTATTTTTTTTTGGAAGTTTTATATGCTTTTCAATGTTTTTCCTCAGTTAATCAGTATTTATGGGAAAGCTTTGAAAGACACGGAAAAGAAGGTGCAAGAGCTCAAGTCTCAGCGCAAGTAGCTTAGCAAGATGATGGTATAATAAATTCTCCTGCGCACACCTTCAGGTTAAAAGGAATTAAATGCTGTATTTTAACTTAATTAAACTTTGTTCCAACCTTTTCTTTATTGTAAATGTAAGTAAATCGATTTCCTAGTTGCTTCCTATCTTATTTTCCAGCTATTTGCTTATAATAATGGTCGTTACACGCTTCCACATTGAACCGAGTATGGACCCTCGTCTCATTAATGAGTTGAAAGCATCAATAGTTTTAAGAGTAGAAAATATAGTTATAAGCCAAATGGCAATCAGGCCATTGAAATTGTACGAAGGGAAAAGATGTGCGCACTTTTTTTGTGAAAAGCAATAGCAACACATCGATACGAAGGGTGTTTTGTGCGTTTACCATTAAAAATAAGTTATAGTGATCTGCAGTAACTAACAGGGCACATATAAAAGCGCGAACCAGAAGTCGCGTTAGAGTTTAATTTTCTTGGCTTTTTTATCCTCCTTTATACCAAGAATGAACCCGGCTTGAATTTGAGTGCATGTGAGATTCTGTGTTGTGAATTGTTGGATATTGTGATCGTTGAGATTTTATGGAGGTTTTGAACTTTTATTGGGCGTCTATGTTACGATTGGTGGACGGGGAAGGACTTGAGAGGGGCTTGTAAAAATATATGGCATTCAAATTAAGCTAAATTTATACTTAGTTTTAGAAGTTAGTTTGTAATAAGTTTACGTTGCTTTTGTTTAACATGGTTTTAACTTTATGTATAATTAAAAGGTTTAAGATTATTAACTAGTATTTAATTGTAATTTTACTTCTAAAAATGATATAAAGAAGAAAAAGACAGGATAAAATTTATGTAAAGTATTATTTGAACTATTCACAATTTTTTAATGTCAATCTTGTAAACATTGAATTTCACTTGTCTATGCAATTAACTTAAGTTAAAGAAATGAGTTTAAATAAATATTAATAAATTAAATTTTCTGTTTTATAAAGGAGAATTTATACAAGACTTGTCTTAGTGCGTGTTTGGTTCTGACATCAAATTGATGTAAAATTGATTAAAATTGATTTTCTAATACATAATCTGTATGTATTTGGTTTCCAAAATCAATTAAAGAATAAAAAAATTATGTTGAATGAGAAGTAACTAATTCTTGTTTTTACGTTAGAGAATTGATTTAATTCTCCAACGTTGAATCAAACACACCCTTAAACAGTAAATGAATGTAACCATGGCTTGTGAACTTTCATTTTATATATTTTGAAATATCTAAAATTTTATACAAATAATATTATCGTTATCATATTTACGAATTTAATTAGTATTTTGATGTTATTTATAATTTTTGTTTAAAAAGTCCTTACACTTGCTCTTGTTCTCTATCCTAGAGAGTGAAAAAAAACAAGTATAGGTCAATAGATGGCAAAAAGAAGATGGTGACTCTAAATATATGCATCAATCCAAGTTTTGCAATTTAAGTATTATCCTCAAACACAAGGTTTACCTTATAACACTTTCAATGGTGGCAATAAAGTAGCTTTTCGTTGGCGCGGCATCTATCAATTTAAACTTGTACGTTAAATCTATTTTTTATCGAAATTTTGGTCCATAAGAAACGTAAAATCAAGCACGCTAATGTCTATCTGCACTCTGCGTATTATTAACAAGTACATCTTAAACTCCTGCTAAATCTGCAATATAAAAAAATCACATCACTTACCACCACATAATATCATCGCTTTTCACGCTGAAAATAACCAAACTACGGCAGAAAATTGTAAAGCTTTAATCATTCCAAATGTTCTATTAAATATATTTTGTATTTTGCTGATAAAAAAAAAAACTCGGCACAAAATAAATACGAATTAATGAACAAAACACGAAAGAAAAGGAAATGCAACCAAACTAAATAGACAAGTATATATATCATTCGCAAGGAAAAACGGTCCTCAATAATATTTTAACCCACTTTTCTTGATTTATTTTTAATCCATCACTTTCATCATCTTTAAATCATTTATTTTAATTTTTTATAATAATGTGATGTAATAATTTAAGAATAATAAAAATATGAGTTAAAAAAAGTGAGTTAAAATATCATTATCAGAAAATCAGAAAGTAAAACCAATTCCACCACACTATGAACCAGGGAAAAGCAGAGACACAATTTAAAATTTGTTTGGATACCAGGTACAATAATAATAACCTTTGAGAGTGTTTTATGTTGAAAATTTAGTTACACTTCTTACTCATATCTAAACACAATCTCAAGAAGGTTCATTTTTTATTGTTTTTGTTAGCTTGTCTTCTGGCACGCCTCTCCCGGGAGCTAGGGGATGGCCTATAAACTCCATCTTCATATTCAGATTCCTCCAAATCTCTAAATGATTTCTGTTTGAATTAACATTGCAAATGAAATAAAAAAGAAATAATTTGAAACGGTGTTGATAGAGAAAAAGGTAAAAGAAAGAAACGAAGTACCTCTCTGAGCTCAGCAAAGCTGACTGCATAGAAGGTCACAGCTGCAGCCGCAACAACTCCGACAATAGGAAGAGCTATTTGAAACCCATCCATGTCTTTATTTTTTCTGAACAGTGTTGTTACTTTTATTTGAGTGATTCTGAATAAAGGGTATATGAGGAAGAAGAAGATGACGATGAGATAAGATATTGGATTTGGATTTGCTTCCACTCTACAGTTCCACTTTTACAGTGTTTTTACAAACCCGTCTCTTCACCGTTAAGTCCGTCAAGTGACAACTGGCAACCTGTTATTTTTTGTTCACAGAATCAATTATAAATTATTATTATTATTACTAAAAACACATTATTCAAATATTCTACCACATTTTTATTAAAAAAAATTATTTTATCTAAATATTAATTTTCTCAAAATATTTGTTTAGACACTCACCCTTTTTCATAATTTCGTCTAAGAATTCGGCTTATGGAAATCAGATTTCTCAATATATCGTTTTCTTTTTCTTTATCTCAATTTTTTGTTATCTTTTTATATTTTTTAAGTTTAAATATTGGATAATGATATTATGATTTTTATTTTTTATTTTATTTTTTATTTTCTAACATAATTTAGTGTGATTATTGATTAATATATTTTTTAAAATTAATGACTTACATTAAATTGCATAAAAAATAAAAAATTAGTTATAATATAATTTTTAAGTTTAAATATTGTCGTAGCTTTTAAAGGACGATGGAACTAATTATGTGAAGTAGCTATTTAAAATTTCCAGTCACTTCACTGCTTACATTTGTTTTCTCTTTTAAGTTGTTGTCTTTTATTGGATATTTTGTTTTTAAAAATAAATTCATAAATACGACAAAGAAAGAAAGTAGAATGCGTTCTTTTACAATTTCTAAAATATTAAATATGTTTCTAATTCTTTTTTTACTGAAATGAAATTTAAACATAATAGAGATTAAACTTTTATCTTATATTTAACTATAAATTAGAATTTTTAACTATTGAGCAATTTATTTTTTATATTATACTATTCTTTAGATCGTGTTTACCTCCTTTTTATTTTTTCTCTAAAATCTCAAAACTTCATCTCATCTTTTATCCAATTACAAGGCTTATTTTAGGAGGAAGTAGAATTTATGACAGTTTAATCTGATTATATTTTTGTTTGAGTAAATTTCTTCTTCTTCAAATCATTTTTTTTTCTAGTAATGTTTGCATGTATAGTTTGTGTTTAATCTGATGTTTGCATGCATAAACTATAAATTTACTATCTCTGTTCGGTTGCTGAATTATTTTTAAGAGCACAAAATACAAGAGAAGCTAGATTATTATTTATTTTGAATTTTTTGACTTAAATTGGCATTGTTTTGTATTAAAATATTAATATATTATGTATAATATGTCTATAATGTCGGTGTTATTTATTATTGTTATTATTATTATTGACTTATTTAACCGACTTATTATTAATTAATTTATTATTATAGGTGTAAATGTGATGACTTACCAAATTCAAATTTATAGTAAACTAAATTAACTCACGAGTTAAAATTAAAGTTCACATTTATAGTATGATGTGACTTATAAATTTATCATTTTCATTCTCTCTTTTCTTTCTGTGTCGATAATAAACTTGTTTGATATGTAAATATATTTCTTAATAAAATGCTGACACAATTTCACCCAAGAAAATTATTGGTAAAATGTTGACCTAATTTGACATATAATTTTAGTTACGAGCTTAATGAAAGGTGATGTCATCTTAGTCATTTAATACATGTGCATAAGGGCTTGAAAGTTTCAAAAGTCTCCTTTTTATTTTGATTTGTCAACTTTCAAAACTTTTATATATTTTGAATACCAAGACCAATCACTTCTTCATTTCTTTAACGTTGTTATTGTTGCTATCAACTTCCCAATCAAATATTTTTATTTTATTTTATTACTAATCAATAATTTTATATATAACTAGAACTACCCCATATATATTACAAATACCAATATTCGAAGAATGAATCGAATTAACAAAAGAAAAGCACTGGTCAAAAGGATCATATTGAAGAAACTAAATCAATAATTGAGAGGAAATTGAGTTCAATTTTTTCTATGAATTTTTTGTATTGTAATTTGCTGAATATTAAAAATATTATTTTAATATATTTTAAATTTTCAAAATTAGTGATCATTAATTATTCAAGTACATTTAATAAGTCACACATTACTTCGAGATGGTCAAACGTAATTTAAATACTTCTTCCTTTTTTCACTCTTGAAAGTTTTTTAATAACTAAATCGTAACATAGTTTCATATTCCAAAACACAAAATTTTGAGAAATTTGTTCATATACACTCATTTTAAAGACATGACATACCGAAAAATAATAAATAACTAAATTAGGAAGAAACTAAACTTGATCGGTTTAAGTGAAAATTAAAAGTTAAAAAATCAGTAAATTGTAATTTTTTTTTTCAATTTCACAACTCTATTTCTTCGACATGCACATGCTTAGTGAAAGACAAAGTAATAAAAATAGAAAAATCTGACTTCACTCAATCATTTTTGCTTTTCCCAAGGTATGGTGTGGTGGAGTTGCTTTACACGGGACCATCTTTCTATCTTTTATTTTAGAAAAAACCAAATAAAGTTTCATGTAAGAGGTCGATATATTTACTTCTCTATTTAGTATTGTTGTCTTATATTTGTATTTATTTTGCTACAATAGAAAACCCCAACTTGGGTTTACAATTAAATAGGGTGCTATAAATAGTGATGTTATCACATTCTGCAATTATGTGCAAGTGATAATGATCTAATTGTTCTTTTTTTTTCCTCATGCAATTTTTTATGTTTCAAACCTAACGAGAGTTAGGTGGTTAACTAAGGTAGCTTTTGAATCAATTATAAAAAAAACATTCGACTACTTCCATATTTAATAAGAATATGTAGTAGTTAAAATTATCTAATGTTTCTATTTTTCATTCAACAAAAATATTTTTCTTAAATTATTTGAAATGTTATTTGTTGAGAATATTGTTGAGATTCGGATAAGATCATAAACCTTTTTTTCTTTAAGTCACACTTTTTTATATGACTGTTTTAAAAAAAAATTATCAGATAATTATTTTTCCTACAATATATATTTAATGTTTCTCATAAAGTTATCAAAGAGCGAAGTGAAGTCAATGTTTGATTATATACCTATTAAATACTTCAAATTGATTTTCTCTACTGTGTTTATTATAATTAATGTTCAGCACAATTGGTTGTATAAATGGTTACACATCTTCCAGCATCTTCCATCGACATGAAACAATTGGAAATTTGTATTCCAATTATATGTGAACTTTTATTAAATTAAACATAATTCAAGTGCAGAGAATAATAATAGCATTAAAAGAAAAATGTTACATAACAAAAACAATTTAAAAATGTCATATCCAAAATAAATTTTTTATTTATAAATGCCAAAATAATTTGTACCACAAGATATATGTTAGAAGTCCAATTTAGAGGATATACCGTAAATTTTATTTTACAAGTCGATTTTGTAGAATTGATGTTTAAAATTCACTTCTTAATATGATATCAGTTTTAATATAGTATCAAAGTTATTGTTAAATTATACCTTGGTGAAATTTTTTGAATTTATTATTTCATCTACTATCAGATCATCTATTAATATCTAAATTCATGTAATATATACGGAGATAATAGATATATGTATTTAATTAATTGTTTGTTGAAAAGAGATGGCAATATCATGATATCAACCTACAAATACCTTTATTTGTTACTTACTAATAATTTTAGTTGCATTTTATTTAATAATATTTTAAAATAAAATTATCAAAATAATGTTATTATTAAAAAATATTAATAAGTGGAAAATATTTTTCTATTTCTAACTATGAAATTAAAGTCATTTTAACATAATTGTTTAAATAAAATTTATATTTTAACGGTGGATATAAAAAAAATCTTTTACTTGTATCCATCAAATAATGAGAAGAATTTTTTAACACCACTAATTATATTATGCATATAATTTTAATTTTTTAATGATTAAATATGTTTTTAGTTCATAAACTTATATATGATATTGAATATAATTCATTTTTTAAACTTGTATTTTGTTTCTAAATTTATAATAAATAAAATCCTTTTAACTCAGTGACATCAATTTTCTTTTTTATTTAAATATTAAATGATGATATAGATTAATATTTAAATTGTTTACATCATCTAATAGTTTAACATGTAAAATGAAGTTAACATTATTGGAATAAACAAATTATATATATATAAATCCTAAAAATAATAACATATATCAAAATTTGAAATAAAAATAAATTTTAATTTTATACCTGATTTAAAGACATTTAATAATATTTTTAACCGAATGGTATGTTTTAAGATCTTCTTCCCACTGTTATTTTACTTTAAAAGAAATTAATATTTGAATTAATTAAAATAATTAATAAACGTGAGCTATATTTAAGAAATAAAGAGTTGAGTGTTCCTTGAATAGTTAGTTGATAGCAACAACAACAATAACATTTTGCTTTGATTCTTTCAAATCAAAGGAAAAGACAGTGGTCTTCATGTTTGCACGCATATATAGGGCGGTTTGGTCGGTTGTCTGTGGCCGCCACTTTGAGACCAAAAAGCCATTACTTTTACTTTCTCATATTTTCCTCTTCAATCCCACACCAAACTCATACATATTATTATATCACCGAAATTAACAATGAATAAAATCCTTTTATTTATTTTTTTTATTTACAAAAAATTAACCACATTTATATCAAAAACAAAAATACTTTTTTCATATAACTACAAAATGAAAAGACACTTTTTAAACGGCTTATTTTTCGTGTAAACTGGTTTTCAAAAATAATTTTAGCATGACTCATTCGTATTTCTTGAATAATTATTCACCTGTGGCCCCAAAATAATTATAAGTCCACTTCCTACATTTTCAATATTTATGTGCAAAGTATTTCTCCTACTTTTCTCGGTATTTATTGTTTAAACTTAAAAGTAGTATTAAATTGACTAAGAAAGTCATTAAATAAAATTTTATGCTCAACTTCTTATTATTGTATTAGTGCTTTTCATTTTTATTGAGATATAAAGATAGCATGCAAATTCATTTTGTATATATACTAACAGTTGTCAATCGTTCTGGAAGGTCAATGGTTTTTCTATAGACTTTTTTAATAATAATTTTAAATATTAAGATAAATTCTTTTAATTGAATATTGATGACTCTTACTTCAAATTCAATGTATCGAAATTTTAATTGATTTTTCACTTAATATTTTTGTCTACCTAAATCAGTATATTGTTAGAGTTTTAATATTGCAATCAATTTTCTAACATAATATGTATTGGTAGTACATTCTTAATAACTATTGATATACACAAAATATTATATTAGCATCAAATATATCCCGTGTACAATAAATTATTAATCAAACTTAATAATTCACAATTTGTCATCAATAATACTTAGTGATTTACTGTTTATTATTATAAACACACATATCTTATACTATTAATAAATAACGGTTTTAAATGATTTCATATATATTATATATACTTTATGTCATATCAATTTTATCATAGTAAATGCGAAATTTAACAACAAAAAGAAATTTATTATTTGTCGTGATTTTTAGTTTGAACAAATATTTATAACTGCAACGATAATTTATAATTTGAGGGAGAATTATCCAAAAATAAAGATATGTTTGGTTCTCATTTTGCATAAGAGAACAGTCTAATTGAGAAAAATACTAGAAAAAACATGCAACAAACTAAAGTATTCACTTAGCGTATCTTAAACTAACTGTCCATTTTTGCTAATTCAAACTAACCAACTGTTTGATTCGAATTTCATAAAATAGATGTTTTTAAATTAAAAACACCACTAAATTTAAGATTTAATTAGTTGTTTGGTCCTTACTTTTATCCAAAAATATCAAATTAGTCCTCCAAATTTTTTAAGTTTAAATTTGGTCATAATTTTTAAAAAATTGAAGCAATGAGATCATTTTCGTTAAATTTCTTGAAACCGATATTTTTCATCGACACTGAAGTTGTTAATAATAATGATTTGCTTTATTGATGTAATTAACATAATCATGTTGTCAATTTTAATAAAAAAATAATTGTTTCACTTCAAGAAGTTTAACAAAAATAATAAAATTGTATCAATTTTTTAAAAATCGTGACCAAATTAAAACTTAGACAAACTAAAAAATCAATTTGACACTTTTGAACAAAAACATGGTAAAAAAATAATTAAACCTAAATTTAAAGCACAACTTTGTAGAATCAATTTTTCATATGAGTCTCAACGGTTATGAGATTCCATCCAACGATGTTAATAATATGATGAGTATCAAATTTGCTTATCGAGTTTAAGTTATGGTACTTTTTTCTTGTACCAAAATAAATCTATTTCAATTAAATTCCCACTTGAATATTCCAATTGACTGATGTAATGTCTCGTATTCAAATTATCATATTTATCTAGTCACATTTCTATTAGATAGTTATATACATAACTTATTGGTTAAAATACTTCATTGGTCTATGTTTTTGTATCAAAATCTCAAATAGGTCATAAGATTTTTTTTAGTCTTACTTAGGTCTATATTTTAAAAAATATATAACAATTAGGTTCATTTCGTTAGTACAGTGTTAACGGTGTTAAGGATGTATCACATGTTAACTTCTCATTTTTTTTAATTTTAATTTTTGTAATTTTTTTTTGAAAATTATTTATGTCATTTGTCACGTCAGTATTATGTCACATGTCAAGTCAATAAGATGACACATGTCAAATCATTATCTTAATATTAATTTATTCTATATATTTATTATTTTAATTCTATTTTGGTCCATAATTTTTTAAAACTTTTTCAATTTCATCCCGTCCAATTTTTTAAAAAAGTTTAATATCAAATGCACTTCTCACGCCTTTATCGTCTCCACCATAAATTAACAAAAAGATAATGTCGTTGTAGTTTTTTTCCTAGTTTCCCTTACTTCAAATGTATCCCTCATAATCAAATTCTTGCCAATTAATAGACAATGTTATCTCCACCTGTGACCTAATACAAAATATTTAAACAAGACAAAATTTTAGTATAAGGTAAATTAAATTGAGAGAATTACTTTTTTTAAATGTCCCTAGTAAGATTATTTCAAAACACTATAAAAACTAAAGAAAGATTCAATAAAATAAATAAAAACTTACTTTAGTTAAGAATCAATCGGTTCGAAATACTTCTAAGCACTTTAACTACTATGAAATTAATTAATTTTTAAAATGGATAAAAATTAAATATAAATATGATTGAAAAAGAAGAAAAAGAAATTTCGTGACACAGGAAAAAGAAGTTGATAATAGTTAAGGTTATATATATATATATATATATATATATATATATATATATATATATATATATATATATTATTACTATCTTAATATTATATGTTATTATATCATTAGCTCTCTACGTTCACTATGTCACAGTGTATATCTTTGCAAATCTCAAATTATTACTCATATTCAAATTTACACATCTAGTTTTTATCTCAATTATTAACGACAAATACTTTTAAAGTTCCACCTTTAATTACAAAATGTACCAAATCACTTTTTTTTATGTTTTTTAAATTTACTTGATAAAATAACTCTAAATTATTTTTTCTAGTATTTAATTTATTAATTATTTAATTTTCAAATCAACTAATTATCTCTGCGATAAAAAAAATAGTTGCATCTTAAACTAACTTAAAAATTTATCAGAAATAAATTTTATTTCATTGTGAGATTTTTATTTTTGGTTTTCAAATACTTTTTAAAATAAAACATGTTAAATAAAGCCCAAATTTTTACAATGTAGTTTAAAATGTTTTAATTTATTTTATTCTAAAACTATTTGTAAATTTGAATTTATCTTTAAATATATAGTATAAATATCATTTAAAGTCAATGCTTTTATTATTTATATGATCAACAGAAATAATATTATTATTAAGATTTGTATTATTATCGTTATTATTGCTGATACAGTACTTTCTGAAATTATTAAAATTACTGTGTTTATTATTATTATTTAAACATATTTTTAAATTGATTTTATTACAATAATTTTTTTATATTAAATAATTTAAGAATGAAAATAATATTCTAAAAAGGTAAAAACCATCATAAACTAAAAACTAGCACGAACTTACATAAACAAAAAACATTTTTGTGTGAAGTCCCCTAAATGAATATTTTTCTCTATTTTCCCAACAAAATATTTAATTAATTATTCAAAAAATAAATTAATCATACTTTATTCACTTATTTGGTAAAGTTAATAAACTAGTTGCTTAACACAGTGGACTAGTTCATAAAGCAGTTTAAGAACAAACATAGTTAATAAGATACAAAAAGAAAATTGCTTTACAAATTTCTTATATATAAGTCTTAACTTTATTTAACTATTTTCTAGCTTTTGATCTTCTTTCACTGCTGCTTCTTATATCTTAAATTCATATTTCATTATTATTAATTTTGTTTTATTTATTACTCTTTATTACTCTTTATTTCAATTTATAGATATAATTAATTATTATATTACTTATAATATTTATTAAATCATTTGATAGATCAAAATAACAAATGTTTCCTTACAAATGGTAAAAGAAAACGAAATGTTACTATAATTTAAATTGAAAAACAAAGACAAAAAACATCTAAAAAGGAAATAAAAATAAACATTAACTAATACTTATCAGATTCACTTATTTAAATAAATAAAGCCTTAAATATTTTTTTTTTCATTAATCTCAAATGAAAATTAGAATAAATTCATATTTAAAATTTTAATTTAACGTAGTCTTTTAACTTTAGAAATGTGTTAATTTAATTTTTTAATTAAAATAAAAATATATATAAAAAAATTAATTAATACTTATTGGATTCACTTATTCAAATAAATAAAACATTAAGTATGATTTTATTTTCATTAACGGTGAAAGTTATAATTAGTCCATATTCAAAATTTTGGTCTAATTTAGTGTGTTAACTTTAGAAATGTGTAAACTTCGTCATTTTAATCAAATTTTGTTAAATTTATTTAACATTTTAAACAATTTTACAATAATATTTGATTGTATATAATACTCAACACATTGATGTGTTAAGAAACACTTTAAAAACTTTTGAAATATTAAATAAACTTAATAAAAGTTGGTTAAAAGAATTACATTAGCGCATCTTCACACATGAGAACTAAATTGATTAAAAATTTAAAAAATAAACTAATTTTAATTTTCAATTAAAATACAAAATATATATATTATATTTAAGACAAATAAAAGAACTTAAATTTACAAAAGGAAAGTAACATAATTGAATTTAATTTGCATGCACACAAAGATAATATTTGACTTGACTAGAGGTAGAAAAAGAAAAGAAATTTATGGGACGGGGTTTGGTAAATAAGTGAGAAAAAGGGTGGCAATATCAAAACTAGCGGCGCCACCCACTTCTGTGCCGGATTGGCTGTTACATGACCCCACCAAGCATTGTCTCAATGCTCCAAAAGAAAGAGAAAAAAGAAAACAACACTCTTCTCTCATCTCCTCCAACCCTCCCTCACTTCACTTATATACCCCTCCCTTTCTCTCTCACTCTTCTTCATTTTCTCAATTTCCATCATCATCGCACACCACACACCACTCCATCTCCATTTCCAATTATTTTTTAATTCTCAGATTCCAACAAATACTATACATTTTCTGCAACAAAACCAAACCAAACCAAAGCAAAGCAACTTTTTCCAGGCAAGAATTCTCTCTCTCTCTTTCCCCTTTCCTTACTCTTCTAACCATATATAGTTGTGTGTGGGTTTATCACGCCGAATGAATTGACTAACCACGCTCGCAGTTTTCCATCTTATGTTTTCATTTTTCATTTATTCTCTCTGTTTCTTCTTTCTTTCTCTGTATCCTGTGCTGTGTTTTCATTTTTTTCAACATGCAATCTTATTTCTCTGTTTGATCTTATCATGCAATCCTATTTCTCCGCTTGATCTTATCATTCAATCTTATTTATCTGTTTGGTTTGATCTTTGAGGCTTGATCGGTATTCAGCGGAGGGATCGGAATCTATTTATCTATCTATTTGGCTGTATATGACCAACGATTCTGAGTTGTTCTGTATATTCTGTTGCGATGATGAGTGGATGAGTGTTTCACCACCACTCTGATCGATCAGAAATAATTAATGTTTTTCACCGATCACCAGAACTTCATCGTGTTGAGTTTAACTAGTTTAATCTTCAATTTTCATCTCTGACTTTTGTTATAGTGTTTTTTTAATGTTGAAATTGAGTTTTTCTACTTTTCGATATGTGTCACATTTTTTTGTTGAGAATATTGGTTTTGATCTGGAGATCGATCGATCTCAGTGGAGACAATCAGCCGATTTCTGGTGAGACGTTTCTGTAGAGATTAAAAAAGCTAAATGTTTCTATAGCTTTCAGATGTTAGGTGGTGATTTTTTAATACATTTTATATATTGTGATTTTGATATCTATTTATAGATCTTGTAAAGGTAATTATATATTTGACACTGCATAAACAAGGAAGGGCAGAGGATAGGAAAATAATAGTTCAAAAACAAAAGGAAAGAAAAACTAGTTTTCTCTCTGTGCCACTGTATGTATTAACTGCTGCTTAAAAGGCTTTCTCAGGAATCTCAGCCCCTGCCAGCTTCACTTTTGTTCCCATTTTTTTATTCCTAAAGTTCACAACTACCCCTACTCTTTTTGGTAAAATCCGATTCTGACCTTCACTTTTACTTTGTCCTTTTACAAGTAGCCAACTAAGGGGGGGTTTTGTTTTAATTTATGGAATTTGAAAATTTTATTAAAAAATATTTTTACAAAAAGAAAACCTTCTTATGTCAGTAAACGTAGAACAACGATCAAGTAAAACAAATAACTATATTCGCGGTCAAAATTATTTTTCTATAACAGTGAATTATGCACACTTTTGTTTTATTATCCTGGTAAACACGACATGCACTGGATTTTAGTTATTTATTTTTACATAACTATTGTAATTTAGTAATCATAACTGTGAATACAAATTTAATTATAATCTATTACCAGTTTTAACTTTCAATTATAAATATGCATATTAATTTTGGTTATTTTTATGATAATTATTTTAAAAGGTGTATTCATAGTGAATTTTAATTGGTTTTTGCCGTATTTTTTTACTCTAAATCTACTTAAAAATGCTACTCAATTAGTGATTGGGTACCATGTAACTAAATAAGAGTATATTTTTTAAATCTAATTATTGTAATATAAATAACAATCAATTCTTTATCAAATTTAAGTTTAAAACTAAAGTATCATCGTGAAGAGCGCAGATGATCACGATTTACACTTAATGAAAAAGTGAAATTAACGCGCTTTAACTTTGCTGTATATATCTTTATTTGAATTTTAAAAGACATCACTAATATTATATGTTTGGCTTTGGTATATGAAAGGGAAAAAAAGTGTGGTGGGGTTTAGTAGCTAACTATCAAAAGTGGTCCTACTCATATACCATAGATATTAGCAAATTCCGTGTTGATTCATTTTTTATCTTTGAATGTTTGATCTTTGGGTCCCATGATGTTTATGTCTAACCAACGTTCCAGATGCAGTCTTCATTCATTTTAGAAAGTTATATGGTAAATTTGATTTTGTAAAAAAGTGAAAAAAAAGAAAAAAAAATGGGGAATAGGCCTAAAGCTATGAGAGTATATAAGCCATGGCATGATATTGGTAGTGGTGGACAGGAAATGTCTTATTTGTGAGATCAAGCTGTAAGATAGCATTTAGGGGCCCACATGGCATCTTCAATATTCCCTCACAAAACCAGTAACCCCAGACCAGATCTTTTGCATGTGTAATTAATATAATTAAGGGGTTAATTAATCAGTGTCACAAATGAATTAACTATTAATAACTAACATTTTTTTTTTTTACTACAAATCATGTAAAGAATTTTATTGGGTTATTAATAAATTTTAAATAAAAATATTATTTAAATTTCTTTAGTCATATGACAGTCTGTTAACCTTTGTCATTAATTAATTATGACTACTGTCACTTTTACTTCTTTTTTTTTTCACACATGTTAGGATGAATCTTTCATGCAAATGGAAACTAATGTCAGATTTTGAGGAGTAGAGTTCAATGAATCATTTAAGAGAGCAAAATTTATAGTTTCGTGTTCCTAATCGATATATTCTTTGTACATTTTCCATGTTTAAATTCAAAATATTTATATTCTGAGAAATATTGCTTTTACCTGAAAATTATATTTTTTTAATTATGAATTTCAATAGTTATAATGTTTAAGAATTATTAGAGTCTGTCCGACATACATAATTTGAATTTCTACCTAAATTTCTTATAATTCAGATCCACGTTGTTTTAGTTATTTATTTGTTTATTTATCATATTAAATTATCTAATACGAATAATTTCATAAAATATTTTTTCAATATGATTTTTACTACAACAATTTCATATTCTTACCGAGTTCATTTATTGTGTTTTTTTGGAGAAATAAACATGACAATGAATTCATAGATGAGGGTGACTTAAAAATTGAAATTATTTTTTTTGTCTGATGTTGGTACTTGTTGCCATAACTTCCTCACCTGAAACTCATATCTACTATGGTCTCCGTGGCATATTATGTATGTTTGAGGTTGTTTCACATGTATTAAAAGAATTTAACTATTCTAATATATGTAACACATTTATTAAAATATGCTTGCTCTCTCTCTTCGCTTCAATAAATGAATTATTTAATCTTTGAAAACAACTGATTTATTAGAGACAATATTAGAATAGATATTGAGTTATCTGTAGATTTCAAATGTTAAAACTACAATTATTTTGGAATGGAAGTAGCAAGAAGAATTATGTTATCTGTAAAGTCATTTATATTTATAAAAGAATATTTTATAGCGTTATCAATTACATGTCATACATTTTAGTTGTACAATTTATTGTACCAATTACATTGTTCTTGTAATAAGATTACGTTAAATCTCTTATAGAGTTTGAGAGATACGATTTGGAGGAGGAGGAAGACAAAGCAAATTTTTCGTTTTAATAAATATTTGTCATTTCGCCTTAAAAAAGTAAATTAACATATTTGCCTAAACTTGTTTATTTTGACAAACATTTTCACTTTAATTTCTTTTTATTTGTATGGTATAATAATAATAATAATAATTATTATTATTATAACGAAATTAATTGTGTTCTGATCTGCCATAAACTCTTATATTTTTCCTGTTCTTCATTTACCTAATTTCTTTTATCACATTTAAGGGAATGTGTCCCCCAGCTACATCTGAATTCCTCTAGTTTCTTCGTTCCTTTGTAATGCAGTCAATAAGAGAAGCGGGCATGGAGGAAGAGAACCAAGTCGTATCAGAGGTTCCAGGGACAAAGGTTGTTGTGGAGGCAGATCATAAGAATGACGGCATCAAGGTATCATTTTCTTCTTCCACTCGTTATTTTAGAATTTGCTTGTTATATAAAGTAGTCTCGGGTTAATTTTTTTTTTTTCTAAAGCTTCTCTTAGCATCATATCTTGCAGTGTTATCGTTATTGCAATGATCAGTAGGCATCTATTTCCAATTGAATATTTTTATGGAATCCACAGATTGGGCACACCTACTTCTTGTGGAGATGTGATTAAATTATTAGTATGGGAGACGTGGACTGAATTAGATCATAGAGAAAGAGAGACGCTATGGTGCTATTTTTATTTTTTTCATATACTTGGTTAAAAATTTATAAATTTCAAAAGATATGAATGTATCCACATAGATTATGAGAGACATAGAACTTATATGATTCTTTTGACGAGTGATGGTTATTTAGATATATAAGAGACATACAACTTATAACATTCTTTGAATAATTGATGATAAAATCAAATAGTATAAATTTCCAGACCCAATGAATTGCTTAGAACTCTATTTCACTCTTTTGATAGGCAATCCTGCTGCCCTATTATAAAACCATATGATGCTTCATTTAATTGACACTTGAGTATACTTTTACTTTTTATTTATCTATCTTCTAGTTGTTCACCACTTGGACTTTATAAATAGACACAAATTCAAAAAATATTGTTCTCTAGTTCATCTCTCCATCTTTGAACAACTGCTTTTGTATCCATATGTCATTAGAGAGGTGATATGATCACTTACTGGATTCTTAATCCATTAACAATAGCTTGAGATTATACCCTGTAACTCTTAATAAACGATTTCCATAGTCATTTACCCTAGCTCAAAATACTGTTGTTAGTTGATAGTATTATAGTAGCAAAAGCTTTTAGTACAGACTATACCAATGTTTTTGATGTCCATTTTTTTAATGATTTATTGCAGGAGACAAATGGAGGCTTGTCAAGTGAAGTAAAGAAAGAAGAGGAAGAGAATGCCTTAGATGGAGAATTCATAAAAGTTGAGAAAGAAGAGAATGCCACAGATGATAAGTCCCACAAAACTGAAAGAAGCTCAGATTCTCAGAGCAGAGAACTTCTAGAAGCTCAAGAGAAGATACGAGAACTTGATGTTGAACTCCAAAGACTAACAGAATCGTTGAAGACCTCTGAGCATGAAAACAATCACCTGAGAGAAGAGATTTCAGTTACAAAACAGAAATTTGAAGAAAGTGGGAAGAAATACGAAGAGCTTGAACTGAGTCACAAGAAATTGCAAGAGCAGACGGTTGAAGCCGAGAATAAATATAATCAGCAGCTCAGCAATCTTGAAGAGGCACTTCAGAGTCAAGAAGTGAAGCAAAAGGAGCTTCTTCATGTGAAGGAAGCTTTCGACGATATCAACCTTGAGCTTGAAAACTCCAGAAAGAAGATGCAGGAATTGCAGGATGAGCTGAAACTTTCAGCAGACGAGGCTCGGAAATTCGAGGAACTTCATAAGCAGAGTGGTTCACATGCTGAATCCGAGGGAAAGAAGGCCTTAGAATTTGAGAGACTACTTGAAGAAGCCAAACTGACTGCAAAAGGAATGGAAGATGAGATGGCCTCCCTTAAAGAAGAACTGAAAGGTGTTTATGATAAGATTTCAGAAAATCAAAAGATTGAAGAAGCACTTAAAACAACCACAGCTGAACTTTCTACTATCCAAGAGGAGTTGACACTTTCAAAATCACAGTTGTTGGAAGTTGAGAAAAGACTGTCTTCAAGGGACTCTTTGGTGGATGAGTTGACCCGGGAAGTAAACCTGATAAAGACATCAGAAACACAGCTAAAGGAAGACATGTCAGCACTTCAAAATCTATTGGCCACGTCGAAGGAAGAACTGCAAGAAAAAAATTCTGAATTGCAAACTGCAAGGTCCAAATTGCAGGAGGAGGAAAAATTGAGGGAATCAATTGAAGCTGCACTCAAGAATCAAGAAACACAGTTTCTTAATGTACAAGGGGAGCTGGCTAAGCTTAAAACAGAAAATGGAACTCTTGAAGCAACCATGGAAGATCTAACCCTTAATTCGAAGAAGTTTGAGAAGTTATGCGCTGAGTTAGAGGAAAAACTAAAGCTATCAGATGAAAACTTTCATAGAACAGATTCTCTTTTATCTCAGGCGCTTTCAAACAATTCAGAGCTCGAGCTGAAGGTGAAGTCGCTGGAAGATCTCCACAATGAATCTGGCGCTGCTGCAGCTACTGCTACTCAAAGGAGCCTTGAACTTGAGGGACATATTCAGACTTCCGTTGAAGCTGCAGAAGCGGCAAAAGCACAATTGAGGGACCTGGAAACACGCTTCATAGCAGCAGAGCAGAAGAACTTGGAGCTTGAGCAACAATTAAACTTAATACAATTGAAAACCAGTGATGCTGACAGAGAAGTGACTGAATCGTCCGAAAAAATATCCCATCTCAACGCTAAATTGGAAGAGGCCAAAAAAGAGAAGAATCTTCTTAACAACCAAATGCAAGATTATATGGAAAAGGTCGCTCAACTTGAATCAGAATTGAATCAATCATCTTTGCGGAGTTCAATATTGGAGGAGGAGCTGAAGAAAGTCAATGACAAATGTTATGAGCATGAAGACCGAGCCACTATGAACCATCGGCGTAGCAGAGAACTGGAAGATTTAATCCAGAGCTCTAACTCCAAATTGGAAGATTCTGGTAAAAAGGTGAGTGAGTTGGAGTTGTTACTTGAAGCAGACAAATACAGAATTCAGGAACTTGAACAACAAATAAGCGCATTAGAAGACAAATGCAGGATTTCAGAGGCGCAAAACAATAAATACCTCAGTGATTTGTCTGATTTAACATCAAAACTTGAGGCAATTCAGACACAAACGTCAACCCTCGAAGTTACACTGCAAGCAGCTAATGAAAGAGAAAAGGAGTTGGAAGATTCTCTGAATGCGATGACAGATGAAAAGAAGAAGTTAGAAGATGCTTCTAGCAGTTTGAATGAGAAGGCTGTTGAGAAAGAAAAACTAATGGAAATTTTGCAGGATGATTTAAATCTCACACAAAGTAAATTGCAAAGCACTGAAAGTGATCTCAGGGCTGCTGAATTGAGAGAGAGTGAAATAATTAAGAAACTTACAGCTTCTGAAGAAAATCTTGCCATAAGAGGAAGAGATATAGAGGAAACTGCTTCAAGACACTCGGAACTTCAATTGTTGCACGAGTCTCGGACGAGAGATGCAGAACAGAAACTCCAAGAAGCTATAGAAAAATTCAGCAACAAGGATTCTGAGGTTCAGTCTCTGCTTGAGAAAGTTAAGATTTTGGAGGAACTGATTACACGGGGTGGGGAACAGTCTACGTCCTTGAACAATCAACTTGAAGAGAGTTTGAGCAAACTTTCTTCTTTGGAAAGTGAAAATGAAGTTTTGAAACGGCAAGTTTTAGAAGCCGAGAGCAAGAGTTCTCAGTCTGTTTCTGAAAATGAATTATTGGTTGGATTAAACATTGAACTGAAAACCAAGATTGGCGAACTTGAGGAATCATTGAACCGTGAACTATCAGAGAAGGATGCCGCTACTCAAGAACTTGTGGCACATAGGAACAGTATAGCTCAGTTGAGTGATTTACAATCAAAATCCACTCAAATTCAAAGTGCAAATGAATCCCGCATTCTAGAAGTAGAATCACAATTACAAGAAGCATTGCAGAGACATACTGAGAAGGAATCAGAAACCAAAGTGTTGAATGAGAAGCTGAATACACTAGAGAACCAAATAAAGCTTTTCGAGGAACAGGCACTAAAAGCCGTTGTAACTTCTGGAACTCAAAAAGATGAGCTGGAGCAGAGTCTCATAAAATTAAAGCAACTTGAAAATGTCATTGAGGAACTGCAAAACAAGTCACTCCACCATGAAAAAGAAACTTCTGGGCTAAATGATGAAAACTCAAAGCTTAATCAGGAAATAGCTATCTATGAATCCAAATTAAGTGATTTGCAGTCAAAGCTCTCTGCAGCACTTGCTGAGAAGGATGCCATTGAAGAATTAGTGTCAAAGCATAGTGCAGAGGTGCAGACGCTGAATTCACAGGTACATGAGAAACAGACTATTCGTATAGATATTTCTTTACTTTTCGTTCTTCCATTCCTATTGGTGGTAATATAGTTTTCTGAAATTTTCATTTTGTCTAAACCATTATGAATAGAGAAGTGATATTGAAATGCTATCAACTTGCAGTTATCTTCGGTGATTGATGAGAAGAACTTGCTCAATGAGACTAATCAGGATATAAAGAAGGAACTTCAGTCGTTTATACTTGACCTTGAAGAGAAGTTGAAGGAAAAACAGAAAATTGAAGGCTCTCTGAGATCTGAGATCGAAATTCTCAAAATTGAGATTGCTGAGAAATCTGTGTTGCAAAGACAGCTAGGGGAAATTGAAGGGAAACTGACAAGATCTGAATCTAGACTAAGTGAAGAGGTAGTGTTGACAGTTTTTATTTAGTTTTTTTTTTTTTTTTTAAATGAGCGCAAAGTTCAGAAACATAGTTCTGATATATCAGAACTAAATTATTGTTAATAAACTGTTATATTGAATAAGCTTTGCTGATTAATCCGGTGCTTTGCAGGTTGGAAGTGTTCAAGCTGCTGCTTCTCAAAGAGAAGCAGAATTAAATTCAAAACTGATAGACTATGAACAAAAATTCAATGATAGAAATGTGCTGATTGAGAAGGTTGCAGAACTTGAGAAAGAGTTGCAACTTGCACGGGATACTCTTGCTAACCAGGTATCCCTTGTACTCTTTTACTCGAATTGCATATTTTTTTCATGTTAGCATGATATGTTGAAAGAAAAAGTTTAAAAAGGAGATATCTGAATTTAATCCTCTCATCATTGTGTTCTTTCTCTTTGGCCACCCCATATAGTCGATCTACCTCTGCATGTCTGTGATAAATATGAAACTCACGCAAGCGGTGTGCAATTGTGTATCATACTGATTTTTTTATTTAATTAAAAAAAAAAACAGAAAGGAGCAGAATCTCAAAAGTTGGAACTAGAGACAGCCCTGAAGAATTCTGTTGAAGAACATGAAAGTAAGAAAAAAGATATATCTCTTCTACAGAAACAAGTGGCAGATCTAGAGCAGAAATTGCAACTGGCTAGTGATAAATCCCCAGTAAAGGTAATTCTCCCCCCGAAAGTTCCCAACCACTTGTGTTTGTCCTTGAGTGATTTCCTTGTTGGTTTAAGGCCAGAAATTACATGATTTGCATTCATTTCAATTTCCCTAATTTCCCTAATAACACAAAAGAATGCTGGGGGTGACATTCTGTGATGTTTAGAGAACGTTATAATTATGATTGGAGAATGCTGAATTCTGAAGGCCCCAAGTAAAATTAGCTATTGTACCTCGTCAAAGTGTAATCGAAAATTTCAAAACATTCGAATACAACATAAAAAATAGGTCCAGGATTATTCTGTAATTAAATGACGTGTTTTTGTATTCTCTAATGGCACTCCAGGGTGATGAAGAAGGGTTGGAAGTCAAGTCCAGGGACATTGGATCAAACCTCTCGAGTCCATCGAAAAGGAAAAACAAGAAAAAGTCAGAAGTACCAAGTGTTCAAATATCATCTGCGTCCGAGACTCATGTTCAAAGTGGCCACCGTTCGTCTGTCGTAAATTACAAGTTCGTCTTCGGAGTAGCTATCGTGTCCATTGTCCTTGGCATAATTCTTGGGAAGTATTACTAGTATGAGCAGCGTATGTCTTTTGTTTTTGTTATTCATGGTGATTTCCCCTTTTTTTCTCCTTTCCCGTTGATTAACTATCAGATTGAAAGCTTTCTTTGCATGCTTTCAAGCTCAAGTTTTCAGGTTGGTCAGAAACTTGTTTTCATCCTATTCTTATTTTTTATGTAAAAGAAATGGGGGTTGGTTAATGTTTTATTTCATTTATAGTTTGAATTTTTAATAATTTGAGTTCGAGTTGTTTTTGCTATGGAGCACATTTTTCTTCTCAATGATGTCTCGAGTGGAGGATTTGGGCAACTACAAAACTTTGTACTAGACGATAGTGTAAAGATTTATTTGCTTTCTTCTTCCTACTTACTATGTATAATATTTTGAAATATATATTTTTTATTAGGGTGCAGTATTTGCATTAAATTAAATTAGGGTGAATTATGCCCTGTTATATTTTGTATTTATTCACAATACCTTTTCTGAAGTGTTAATTAAATGAATTTTATTATTATGTATTGATACAACTCAATCACGAATATGAATATATATGCAAAGTAATATAATTGACCTTTGTAATAATAAATTAAAAAATCGTATTTAGTGTAATTTCCACTTTATTTTCCTTATTTTCTTATTTTTATAATCCTCCTTTAATTCAAACAAAGCCTTTTGACTTGCTTGTGTGGGTGTCTTTAATTAAATAATATAACCAATTCACAAAACTTGTGTAAACATATAAATTTATCTTTAAAACTTTAATAAAAGTTCCTAAATTTAAAATTCTATTTGGAATGTATTTGTTAATAACCTTTAGGAAAAAAATTGTATTACTATTAAATATTTTTCTTAATGATCAAGCATATTTTTCAAACTAATTATGTGTCCACTGTAGTTCTTTTTTAATGAGTTTAAAAGTCTGTTTCTGCCCAAATCTTATTGTCCAAACCTATCTTTACTATACTCAATGCCCCAATTTTCTATTTTCACTCCCCTCAAATAACAACATTATTATTATCTTCCATTCTGATATATAATTAACCTTCATTCATACATGATTAAATCAATTACAACTTAAACTGTTTTAAATTTAATTATTACTTTTTAATTTATTCCAAATACTTATATTAATACACAAGTCCTTATTATTATTTCACAAATAACATTTGAAAAAGTTATAACTCTTTTCGCATAATATGGCCTCATAGACAATTGATTCATTTTTGTACAGAAACATTAGTTCCATTAAAAAAATAAAACGAATGGGTATTGAATTCCACAACGTTGTATTCGAATTGAAATCAATTTTATGCCAAAAATAATAAACTTACAACTATAAAAAAATTTATTATTCTATTTTTTCTATATAACGAATATCATAAATATAAATAATATGACAGCACATTCGATCTATTTATAAATATTAAATTATTTGTTATCTAATATCTACAAATACTCATTTAAATTATTTACTTATTACTCATATTTAAATTTTATTTGCGAATAAGAATATTTTTGTCATTTCAAAATACAACAACAATAGAATGAAAATATTTATGTTGACAAACATCATCTTAAAGAAAAAGAAAATGGAGAAATTGATTTTAGAAAAACGGTAAAAGTTTCTTCCCATAAATACAATGTTATGATAATAGTTATAAGAAAAGTGGAAATCCATAAAAAAAGTTTGTTGGGCATGGCTTACATGCGGATTCAGCTTTCTTTGTTTTCACTTTGGAGGGCAAAATGGAAGAGCGAAAAGAGTGATGCCGCATTCGCATTTGTTTTTTTATTACAACCTCTTACGTTTCTCACTTTTTCCAATGACAAAACATCTTCCTACCTCGTTACTACTTCTATGTAAGAGATTTCCATCATCATCATCATCATCAATTCAGTAACATGTTTATTTTAGACGGGACAAAAATAATATGTTAGAAATAAATTTTAAACTTAACTTAACTCCACAAAATTGGTCAGTGGATGATTTGTTAGTGGTCCGATATCAGATAAAACAGAATATCCAAGAAAATTCGTTATGATAGGCTCTGATGCCATGTTAAAAGTAGGTTTTAAGCCTAACTCAACCCCCACAAAATCAACTTGTGAGGTGAAACTTGCACCATGTAGATTGATTTTATCTCTAATAGATGTGAAACTTCTAATATAATCACAATTATCTACTTATTTATCTATTTAAATATATTCATATCGTATTCCATAATGTCATTTCAATTTAATTGTGTGAAATAATATTACCAATTCAAACATTAATTTATAGTGTTAAAAAGTTTATTATTATTGTTTAAGATATACTATATTTATTTATTTTTAAAGTCTACAATTAAATTATATATTTATCTATTAATTTCAATATTTTTATTATTTCAATATCCAATTGTGAATAGAATATACTTCTAATTAAACTTTATTACATCATTAGATTTTAATTTTTTTTATAACTTTTGATGTGTTACGTAATTTTTAAGATATTTTGAAACTTTTATTTTTATAAAATGTCTTATATGATTTATATGTTAATTATTGTTTTATTTAAGTACCGATATGAATATGTAATTTTAAGAGAAAAATATTTTTATTTTTACTATTATTATTTAAAATCTTATATCTTATGTCATGTGACCATAATAATCGAAGATTCAGGTTTTAAATTCACGAGTTTACCCTCAAATGAAAATGCCCTCAAACACTAGTTCCAAAAATAGTGTCTATGACAAGTCTTTCCCTTTGAAATAAATTCATATTCTTGTCATTTATTCTCCACCACACAAATGCACATTTTCTTAACTTAATGATTTTCATGGTGTCGTGACTGAAGTGACTGAACAATAGAAGTTTCTCAACACTCAATAATTGAATAAGAGAGATTCTTCGATGCCTTCTTTTTCTTACCAATCAATCTCTTGTTCTTGTTTTCCTTTGCACTTGAAAAAAATCAACGAGATTATAATTTTAATTGATTCAAAGTTTCACAAGTTTAATACTTTTTAAATAACATTTTATATTCCTGTCTTATATATAGAGATATTTATCAGAAAAGACTCGTTAACTATGGTCTGGCTTGTCATAATTTGTATTTTAATAAATTTTAATTAATAATAAAAGATATTTTAACAATATATTAGTAACATTCTTTTCATTCTACTGTTAAACTTATTATGTTTAACATAGTAAGTATTGGATACATTTAACATGTTCAATATATTCATTTTTCGGTCTACACTTTAGTTTGTAAGATAGTACGAATGTTTGTAGAGTATGCAAGTTATTATTTATTAGTTGGTGTAAGTTTCATGTTCGTTAGAGATAAGGTCAATTCACAATATATAAATGGATGCAATCCTCACCTTACAAAATGATTTTGTGGGGTTTAGTTAGGCTTAAAACTCACTTCTAACATTGTATCATATCTAAATTAGAGCTTATCCTAGCAAACTTTATTGAACATTCTGTTCCATCCGATATCGGATCGCTGATGGACCATCCACTGATTTTTTGTTCCATGCACGAGATGAATATACCTTGACATGAGAAAGTGTGTTGGAAGTCCCACATTGACTAGAGATTATTCAAAATATTGAGAGTTCTTATATTAAAACAGATTGGAAAAATGTTGATCGAAGCAAATCGAGGAGGAGAATAAAACAATAAACACTATGGAAACTTAATGAGTGTTAATCACTCAAGGTGCATGGACTCCAAAACCACTATGAGTAGATTTTAAGATAGTTATAAATTGATTATAGATGTAACTTGTTTAAATTTCAATTTTAAAATCTTATAAATGTTCAAAAAATATAAATAAGTTTATTTTATGTTTTACAACAATAACAAATTAGAATAATAATGATATTTTGAAAAACGTGACAAACATGACAAATGACTAATGTAGTGTTGATTGTTGAAATTTAGATCAATATTCTCATTAATTTATGTTACAATTTTCTTTTAGTTGTTCTGATTATTTATTTATTTATTGCATTAATTTATGTTACAATTTTCTTTTAGTTTTTTATTATTTATTTATTTATTGCATTTTAATTTTGTGTTCTTTTCCTTTCACTATCATCTCTCTAATCATTGTATCTGCGTGTGTAGTATTTTGGATTTCACAACTTTTACATCGTACTTCATCCATTATTAATGTATTTTCTCCTTCGTTACAAAAAAAAAAAACAAAAATTCAAATCTTGTTATGCATTAAAGTCTAAGTAAAAAGAAGATTAAATTCATCGAGTGTGTGGATAAGATTAGTTGATGATATCATTAACTTTTACATCAAATTGATTTTACTCGTGGATACTTAAATATATTTGATTATATTGAAAAACAAGTGTTTGATAGTCTTGTATAAAAAAATATCACATCAAATCAATTTAGTTTCAACAAGATATCATTTGAAATTGAAAACTAAATTCTTAAGAAAACATGGTATATAACATTATTTGTACTTATTGATATTTTCGAAATATTAATGTATTTTTAAAAATAAAGATATTCGCCAGTAAAGTGAAAGAGATAAAAAAATACAGTATACTATGCTTTAGAGATAACAAAAGAGTTTCGTATTTGAAAGAAATAAAAGGTTAAAAATGTTTATTATGAATATCGGAAAAAAACCTAAATAATAAATAGGTATAATTACTGATTTGGTACACAAATATTTTGGAATTGTTTAATTTAGTATCCAAACTTTAGAAATATTCAATTTGATATCCAAATATTTTAAACGGGTTCATTTTAATACCTTCCGTTAAACACTATTTAACGACGTTTGACTTATGTTGAGGTGGCACTATGCAGCAGAAACGTGACAAAAATGTGGTTCAGTTAAAATGACTTGGATTTCTCTTTATTTTTTTTTTTGTGATGAAAAATAAAAAATAAAGTGCCTTGGTACTTGGATTATCTCTCCACAAAATAGGACACTATATTTTTCATCACAAAAAAAGAGAAATTCAAATTATTTTAACCGAATCACATTTCTGTCACGTTTTTACTGCACAATGTCATCTCAATAAAAACTAAACGATGTTAAGTTGTATTTAACGAAACCTATTTAAAGAAGTTGGATACCAAATTAAATACTTTTAAAATTCGAGTACTAAATTGATCGGTGTAAAAATTGAGATAGCAAATGAGTAATTATCCATGATAAATAACCTGAAGAATTTATTCGCTTGTCACGAGTGATCTACCTCAGAAAATGAAAGTTTTTCTTAGGATGGAACAACTTGAAACTTTACTCATTTAATAATTATTATCACAGTAACAGTAGAATGAAATTGAATAAAAAAAGTGAAAAGTGATTTTCGTTTTTTTTATTCTAAGAATGTTTACTTATACGTAGGGTCATGCTACTAACTTTAGGGGTTGGATACCCCAGGTAAAAAATTTAGACACTAGGTTGTAATCAGCTTCATGCTTTGTTCCTGGAAAAAAACAAAAAGAGAAGATAAACTCTAGGCTGTTTTTGTTGGAAGTTAAAAAAAACAATACAAACATCACATTGTGATACAAATAAAAATGTTAACAATCCTTTTTTAATATTTGTTAACATTTTTTATTATTCGGAGGTCAACGAAGATAAAATATAATTTAATAATGATTAATAAAAAGATTGTAAATTAAGTGACGGAAAAAATAAAGATAGAATGCAAGTAGAAGAATAAAAAAGGTGTTGTTGATGAACAGTGAATAAAAGGAGAGATTTCATTTTCGAGTGTCCTATTCGTAGGACACGAGACAATATGAGTAAATAAAATAAATAAAATAAAAAGTTTTTTTTTTGGGAGATCCAAAGCCATGACGCCATTACGAAACTAATCTTCCTTAATTAATCCCTAAGCTCCATGATTAGCGAGACGCAATAATTAATGAGCAGGATTAAGGATATAAAACGGAGGTAAAGACAGATTGAAAACAAAACGGAACACCCGAAGAGGATAACATTACATAATACCCAACCCAAACTAACTTTTGTGCCTGCAAAGTTATCACCCTTTCTGTCTCCTTTTATCACTTTCTCTCTCTAAGATCATGGGTTTCTCTCTCTAGAATTCTGGCACTCATTTTCTGACACACCCTCTACCTATCTGCTAAAACTTTCCTTGTCTTTCCCTCTCAGTTTTGTCACTTTTCCCCCAAAAGTTTCCTCCAAAGCTTTCGATTCTCTCTCGCTCTCCACCGATCATGCTTCAAAGCTTGGTCCCGCGATCCCCCCGCACTTCCAACCCTAACGACATGAAAACCAAGCGACCCGTTGACACCGCAGATTCTGCCGCCGATCAGCCTTCTTTCAAGCGGACCAACTTCTCCGCCGATACAGCCACCGAGGAAGACCAGGCGTTCGATCCGCAGTCTCACGCCGGCGAGTCCACCGGCCTCAAACTCCTTGGCCTCCTCCTCCAATGCGCCGAGTGTGTTGCCATGGATAAACTCGACTTCGCCAACGACCTCCTCCCGGAGATCGCTGAGCTCTCGTCGCCGTTCGGAACCTCGCCGGAGCGCGTCGGGGCGTACTTCGCGCAGGCGCTGCAGGCGCGTGTGGTCAGCTCCTGCCTCGGCTCGTACTCTCCGCTCACTGCGAAATCTGTAACCCTAACGCAGTCGCAGCGAATCTTCAACGCCTTCCAGTCCTACAACTCGGTCTCGCCGCTGGTGAAGTTCTCTCACTTCACCGCGAACCAGGCTATCTTCCAGGCCCTGGAAGGGGAGGATCGCGTCCATATCATCGACCTCGATATCATGCAAGGTCTTCAGTGGCCAGGATTGTTCCACATCCTCGCCTCTCGCTCGAAGAAGATCCGCTCCATGAGAATCACCGGATTCGGATCTTCGTCCGAGCTCCTCGACTCCACCGGCCGGAGACTCGCGGATTTCGCGAGCTCGCTCGGGCTACCGTTTGAGTTTCACCCGGTGGAGGGGAAAATCGGAAGCGTGACGGAACTGAGTCAACTCGGCGTTCGAGCTAGCGAGGCGATCGTGGTGCACTGGATGCATCATTGTTTGTATGACATAACCGGGAGCGATTTAGGGACGTTGAGATTGCTGACTCAGCTTAGACCTAAACTGATCACGACCGTCGAGCAGGACCTAAGCCACGCCGGAAGCTTCCTCGCGCGGTTCGTGGAAGCCTTGCATTATTACAGCGCGTTGTTCGACGCGCTCGGGGATGGTTTGGGTGCGGACAGCCTTGAGAGGCACACGGTGGAGCAGCAGCTTTTGGGCTGCGAGATCAGGAACATCGTGGCCGTGGGCGGGCCCAAGAGGACCGGAGAGGTTAAGGTGGAGCGGTGGGCGGAAGAGCTTAAACGGGCCGGGTTTCGGCCCGTTTCACTCCGGGGAAACCCTGCCGCACAAGCCAGTTTGTTGCTGGGAATGTTCCCTTGGAGAGGTTATACGCTGGTTGAAGAGAATGGTTCCTTGAAGCTTGGTTGGAAGGACCTCTCTCTGTTGATTGCCTCTGCTTGGCAACCCTCTGATTTGATTACTTACCCTGATTGATTCCAATTCAACACCTCTATTGTTCTTCTGAGGAAGCAACCACCGTTGATTGGTTCCTTCCATGATTCTTCTTTTATCTCTTCTGCTCCAACACTCCCATCCAACGACGGACATGGCTGGCCAGCAGAGAGGATAATCTCTTCCTAAGTTACTGAATTCAAAGTGATCAATCATTGCAAGCATCAAGTATGGTTTTGGAATTCGTTCCTTATATTAAATATTTATTAATTTATTTCTATCAATTGTTTAATTGATTCGGACTCCAATGAGGAGAAGCCAGGGATGCAATTGTTAGGGTTGGGTGCTTCTCCTATTAGATGGGAATGGAAGAGGGTATGTAATATTTTGTAATGTATATTATGGTATGGGGTGGGAAGTGATGGAGCGTTGTGTATAATAAGAATAATAATCATAATGGTGAGGTTGGCAATACCAATACCAAAGATGGGTCCTTTTTGTTTGTGACGTTTGAGAAGATGGAGGGTATGGTTTTAGGTTGAATTAGTAATGATAGCAGCAGTTGAATTAAGAGGGAATGACGTTTGATCCACGTCTAATGGTTCCGTGGAGAATTTGGATCCAACAATTGAATGCATAGCAGAGGGATGGGGATGTGGCTAGGGAAACAGAACAGACCCTACTCTAAGCAAAAGAATATTTCTGCTTCTCTTCATCCACCACTCAATTTCCTCGTCACTCTCCTCAACTCACTCACATTTCATCTCTCCACGTTCTTCCTGGATCCTACTTTTTTTCTTATTTCCCCTCCTACTTTAATGAATTCTTACTTCTTTTAGTAAAACTTGATTTCGAGGTTGCACACATAATATTGCAATATTGGATTTCATTTATGAAAACCTCCTTCTAACTTAAAACAGTCTTAAAAGTGACAATACATAACTTGTCTGAGATGGGTTTAACCCTTTTTAGAAATAAATGTAGCAGATAATTTAATTAGGTCTGGGTGAAATCAATCTTAATTTCACGTGACTGGATTTAATTCTAGTACTAAAGCATCACAATTATTATAAAAAGTTGCTCCAAACATATGTTATGATTATGTGTCATATCCATCACATCCTTAAATCCACCTTTACATCTTATATTTCTCCGAAAGTTGGTCCTTTTTTTCTTTACTATTCATAATTACTTTGTCAATTTTCGAAGAAAATCAACATCACACATTTTAAGCCACACCTCAGATAAAGTCCAATTGCACGTCCAGCCATAGCCATACTTCACTTACAAACTGTATCAATGACCATTTATTCAGCACTATCAGTGCGAAACAAAGTACACTCTGTGATGTGCAAGATATCCCTGTGAAGTCCTCTTTAATCTTCGATCCTCTTGATGTTAATGGCTCAATGTCGTTTTTGTGAAATCTCAAGGAAGGTTATTCTTTAGTGTGAATTTGTGTTCTTAATAGATATGAAGTGTGTATGAGTATCTTGTTTATGTGAAGTAGTTATTGATTTAAATATACAAGAATATAGTTCTTTATTAATGGTGGGACACCGACAAGTGTAGGAGTATCATTTTATAAGATCAAAGCCTGATTTGTAGTTCAAAAGAAGAAGAGTTCGATTTGAATTGTTTGAGGAAAATGACAATTAAAGTTAATATTAAACAAAAGGATTGTATCTAAATTTGTGAAAACAAAAAATAGAAAGGAATTTGATTTGACACAAATGAAAAAAAAAAACATTAAACTTAAGCTTTGTTTGTGCTCAGAGGTTTGGATATACTCTTTCAATGTGATATTTTTTTTTAGGGATTTTCTTCCTCTTGGTAATAAAAAATAGAGATATATGAGAAAACACTTTGACTTTCTATTGAGATATGGTAGAAGGTTCATGACCCTTTTATATTATTTTAAGTATTTTCTTATTTAAGGTCTGAATAATAGATTACAGATTATGTGAATAGCTAGCTTCCGTTATTGCTTTAACTCAATATTTTCTAAAAAAAATATAGATAACTACCCTTTTTGTTCCATAAAATTATCTCTCTGTGCTGTTATTCATTCTGTATATACCACTGTTTTATTTTTATTTTTTATTTTTCCTGTGAAATAAATAACCTAATTATAGATTTCGTTTTTTTTTTTCTCTTCTTATCTCACTCTTTTAACCCCAGTTAGATCCAGTCCAAAGAGTAAGACAACCCTATTCTAGGCCCAACAAATAATGCTAACTTATAAAATGGCCCATAACTAGCCCACCTGAACAAGAAAATGACTCTCTCAACTACAAGTCAAAATCAAAATAAAAAACTCCAAACATAAAAACAATGTCACAAACATAATAAACGATTGGGCTTCTTCTGCAGGAACTCTAGAGAATGACAATGCCCCAGATTTTACCTTATTACAGACCCATTTTACCTTTGTGGATGATGCACGAGTTAATTTTTTAACACATGTTTTTTAATTTATATATATAAACCTCAAGATTAAGCCTACGATGAAATATTTAAAGAACATTATTATCTTGATTAAGGGTATTTGAATTGTTCCACAGATGGGTGAGGATAATTTTATGAGTTGTGGTTCTGCATTTTCTTCTTTACTAAAACTTATGTTTGAATTCAATGAGTCAAATTGCAGTATTATTTACGTAGTCTTGGTCCCTTTTACTCTGATTCATTGATCTGTTGTTAAAGTGAATAATTATGGAGGAACATGTCCAAGCATCGCTCTCAATTCCAACACATTCACAGAACATCCTAAGGAGTCGAAAACATCAATTTCTGACAACACATTGCAGCCACACATTTTGTCTATTTCTGCTAACAATTCTCATAAAAAGGACAAACCTGCGTTTCCTATCAACTTTTTCTTAATTTGCACCTTCGTTTTGGCTTTTTTCAAATTAGCTCCATCCTATGTTCTAATGCTAAGTTGATTTTTTTAAATAACTTTGTAGTCTTGCAATTTTTTTTTGTTTTGTTTTGTTTTCATCTTCCTTTGTGTTAATATAACATATTATATATACAACATTTTGTTTTTATCCCTATATGAATGTGACTTTTTTTAGTCTCTATATGTTTTTTTTAATCTATATATGCAAATATATTATCATATTTTATTTTAATTTTCCATTAACATCTACCTTTAATGATTAATGATGACATCTAATTTTTTATAACGTCATATATAAAAACATTCTCGTAACATCACAATGATTCATGTGATCGTGAGGTTGTGACATTTTAAGATATATTAACATGGTTATATTAACCAAATAATTGAAAAAAAAAAAGAGGAAGGGGAGAGTAAAAAGTTGTTTTTTTTAGCTTTTCTATTTTCAAATTATGATGAACGGTTAACTAAAAGCAATAATAAGATGAACCATATATGTTATACGTTATGTCTATGTTGATACAAAAAATTGATGAACTTATTTATAGTTAAAAAAAATCATGGTGGATAATGTATTAGACTATATTATTAAACTAGCTATATTTAAATTGTCTAATGCATGTTTATATGTTTTTTTAATAAAGTTTGTACTGGTATTTTTTTTTAGTTTTTATTTAATTTTAAGTTTTAGTTATCTTTGTCTAAGCATAAAATGTTTATTTTAAAAATACTGCAGTGTAGCATTTATATGACTTTAATAATATTTTTGGTAGTTTTAATTTTACTTCTTTAGTCAATTTAATACTCTTTGTTATTTTTATCTAAGCACAACATATTTAATTAAAATGATTAGTGTGATGAATAATGTGAATGAATATATACGTAAGTGTCAAATGCTTCTCAAATTAAAACATTATAAGTTAGTTAGATAAACTTCTATCCCGAAATCTCTATTTTTCTAAACAAATTTATAAACTAGTTAAATAAATTACGTTAGTTGAATTAAGATGCATTCTAAGTTGCGTTTGTTTAAGTTTTGAAAACATGGTTGTGTAAATTATTACCATAATCATTAGTGAGGTCATTAAAAGTTTGGAATTCTATATTTTTTAAGGCTAATTCTTACTAAAAAAAATATATATATAACGCTGATATAAATGTCAATTAAAAAAAATCAAATGTTGCATGTGATCATATTGATTAAAAAAGGTGTTTTAAGAAAAGAAAAAGGAAAGAAGAGTTTTCCAAGTCCTAAATCATAAAGTGAGGGGGAAGAAAATAAAATGAACATGTTATTCAATTTACATGGTTTAAAGTGTATAGTCACTTTTTCTCCTCCAAAATTCTCTGTAATGGGACAAAATAGAAACAATAGAGAATAAATCATGTTAATTGTAATTTTTCTTTTGTTTTTTTGTTTTTCATTTTTATATATTTTCAATCAAATACAAACTGAAAATAGAAATTCCACGTTTGAACAATTCAATATCTTCAATCAAGAGACCAAGTCGTGCTCCCTTTTGTGCATGACGCATGTGACACCAATCTTCGAATCAACGTTCTGCGTACGGAACTTTGAAATTATTGAGTTCACAAAAAATCATACCAAATTACGATTAATCACAATATATTTTTCTTTAAGGATCACTTATAATGATATAAGTTATATAAAATTTGTAAATCCGTAAAACTTAATTAAGGATCTTTAAGAGTTATGATTCTCACTCGATAAAACATAATATAACACTAACCTTGATCCATGGGAGATCCTATGAATATGCGTTCTTCAATTTTGTAATCCTGTGTGCTCTTCAATCACCGTTTCCCAATCTATCTCTTTGCCTTTCTTTCTCTTCTCACAAGTTCTTGATGGGTTACTGTGAGAAGAACCTTATGACCAGAGACAGAACCCCAGTTCCTTTTTTATAAACCAACGTCCATCAAGTTGGTTTTTATTTTATCTTTATCTTTATTTTATTTTATTATCACTTCCCATAATAATAACCAATAAGTCTTTATATTCTTATTAAATCACAATTGGGCCCATCATAATATTTCAAATGAGTCATTAATAGAATTAATTCATCAATTAATTCTAACATTCTCCCACTTGACTCATATGATGTCATAACATTATGTGATTTAATACATAAACATAATGCGCAATAAAAGACCTTGCATAAATTTTGGTTCCATCATTATTCATAATTAAAAATACATAAATATTAAGAGTCATGGCGGTCACACATCATTTGATCGACATGATCCCTTCCATGTACTACTATATCATCCCTTTCTCCTTAATATGACCTTAAAAACGAGAAGTCCATAATAGGTTCAAATATAATGTCATTTTACAAAGCAATAACATAACATAATTTGTTTTCTTCATCATAATTTGCATGCATCAACATAAAGAAGAAAACACAGATTTCAGAAATTTATACATTAGGGAGCTCAGAGTGTCACATAAACATTCAACATTCACTAGTAGACATAATGCCCATATTCTTTACATGACCAGCATACAATTTGGGTGGTAACCCTTTTGTTAAAAGGTCAACAATCATAAGGTCTGTGCTAATATGTTCTATTAACACTTTACGTTTCTGAACTTCTTCTTTAACGGCAAAGTATTTCAACTCCATATGTTTAGCACCTTTAGAGTACTTGTCGTTTTTAGAAAAGAAGACTGTTGTGGAATTATCACAATAAATTTTCAGCGGCTTGGAAATACTGTCGACTACTCCAAGTCCTGAAATAAAGTTCCGCAACCAATTAGCCTGAACTGTGGCCTCAAAGCATGCCACAAATTCAGCTTCCATGGTGGATGCAGCAATGACAGACTGCTTCACACTTTTCCATGAAATCGCTCATTCGGCTAAAAGATACACATAACCAAATGTAGACTTTCTTGTATTCACACAACCGGCAAAGTTTGAATATGTATAACCTATCACCTCAAGATGATCAAATTTTCTATAAGTAAGCATGTGATTCTTTGTTCCTTGTAGGTATCTTAAAACTTTCTTTGCAGCTTTCCAATGCTACAGACCTGGATTACTTTGGTATCTACCAAGCATACCAACTGCAAAGCTAATATCTGGCCTTGTACAGGTTTGAGCATACATCAAACTCCCAACAACAGATGCATAAGGGATATTTTCCATCTGTTTCTGTTCCAAATCATTCTTTGGGCATTGCATGAGACTAAACTTGTCTCCTTTCTGTATTGGAACAGAGATGCTGAACATTTATCCATTCTGAATCTCTCTAAAACTTTATTAATATATGCATTCTGAGACAAACCTAACAATCCTTGTGATCTGTCACGAAATATTTCTATTCCTATCACATAGTATGCCTCACCCATATCTTTCATTTCAAAGTTATTAGAGAGAAACCTCTTAGTCTCACTTAATAGACCAAGATCATTAGTCGCAAGCAAGATATCATCAACATACAGAATCAGAAATATAAACTTACTCCCACTGACCTTCAGATATATACACTGATCTTGGCCTCGTACAGGTTTGAGCATACATCAAACTCCCAACAACAGATGCATAAGGGATATTTTCCATCTGTTTCTGTTCCAAATCATTCTTTGGGCATTGCATGAGACTAAACTTGTCTCCTTTCTGTATTGGAA